>OLQT01000702.1_pt1 | contig 23086 bp, 20 predicted proteins | sample 1672651 | NCBI WGS metagenome assembly OLQT01 (sample SAMEA3136709, study PRJEB25190) | human gut metagenome | biome: human gut; feature: human-associated habitat; material: faeces | place: Austria | collected 2013 | reverse complement strand
TGGTGTTTGCAGAGGATGAAGATGATGCCTTGAACCAGCTGGAGGAACAGCTGAAAGAGCAGGGGATTGCCCATGGAATGTGCATGGCGGAAGAAGTTTAAGGGAGGATGTCGATATCAGCATGGAAAACTCATATCGTTTTTTTGAGAACAGAGATTGTAAATATTTCCCCTGCCACAAGGGCCTTACGGAGTTTAACTGCCTGTTCTGTTACTGCCCCATGTACCGCATGGAGCACTGCCCGGGGAATCCCCGGTATTTTGAGAAAAACGGCAGACGGATCAAGGATTGCTCGGACTGCACCTTCCCACATGATCCGGAGCACTATGATACGATCATGCAGATCCTGCGGGAGACGTAACACATTTTTCTGAAAAAATCAAATGCCAATAATCACATTTTTCTAAAATACAAAAGCCGATAGTCTGTTTTCGCAGATTACCGGCTTTTTTATGCGCGGAGACGGTGGGATTTGAACCCACGTGCCCGAGAAGGGCTAACGCATTTCGAGTGCGCCCCGTTATGACCACTTCGATACGTCTCCAAAAGATTACAACGTAGATTATTTTATCTGAAAAATGCCGGTTTGGCAAGGGGAGAAACGAAAAAACCTTTTGTAATGAGATTGTTACTGCCTACGTGATAATAAGGTTGAAAGCGGTAGTTATAAAAAAGATGTTGACAGAACAACATCTAAGTAGTATATTGCAAATAAATACTTTGATAATCAAAGTATTCGCAGGGCAATGCTGTACGATATAGCGAAGCCAAAGCAATTGTGCCGAAGAGAACAAAGCGGCAAAGACAGAATATTAAAAAAGAATGCATAAGGAGAGTAAAAACATGTTAGAGAAAGTAGCAGCTATCATCAGAGAACAGTTAAACCAGGAGAATGTAGAAATCACGGAGGCGACCCGTTTTAAGGAGGATCTGGAAGTGGACTCCCTGGATCTGTTTGAACTGGTAATGGCATTTGAAGAGGAATATGGTGTGTCCATTCCTTCCGAGGAATTGGAAAATATGGCAACAGTAGGTGATGTTATCAGATATATTCAGGAGCAGGCGTAAGAACTGCATATCTGCCTGAAGGCAAGAATCCGCAGGCATCAAAGTCGAGGGCTTTTGACCCCGACATCAGAATATGTAATATAACGCAGAACGACGAGAAGGATCAGAAAGACAATGAGAACAAAGATCACGGAACTTCTACAAATCGAATATCCCATTTTCCAGGGCGGCATGGCATGGGTGGCGGAACATAAGCTGGCGGCAGCGGTATCGAATGCCGGAGGCTTTGGCATCATCGGTGCCGCTTCCGCTCCGCCTGAGGTCGTCCGGGAGGAAATCCGCAAATGCAAAGAGCTGACCGACAAGCCCTTCGGCGTGAATATCATGCTGCTCAATCCCAACGCAGAGGAAGTAGCGAAGATCGTTGTGGAAGAAGGAGTACAAGCGGTAACGACAGGTGCGGGAAACCCCGGAAAATTCATGGAGCTGTGGAAAAATGCCGGAGTGAAGGTCATCCCGGTGGTGGCAAGTGTAGCTATGGCGAAGATGATGGAGCGGGCAGGAGCAGACGCCGTAGTGGCGGAAGGTATGGAGAGCGGCGGACATATCGGTTCTACCACAACCATGGCACTGGTGCCGCAGGTGGTGGATGCGGTGTCTATCCCGGTGATCGCAGCCGGAGGTATCGCCGATGGCAGAGGCATGGCGGCGGCATTTATGCTGGGGGCCGAGGGAATCCAGATGGGAACCCGGTTCGTAGCATCGAAGGAATCTATTGTCCATGAAAATTATAAGAATCAGATCATCAAGGCAAAGGATATCGATTCCGTGGTCACGGGAATGTCTACCGGACATCCGGTGCGTTCCCTGCGCAATCAGATGACCAGAGAATATCTGAAGCTGGAAAAAGAAAATGCAGACTTCATGGAGTTGGAAAAGCTGACGTTGGGATCTCTCAGGAAGGCAGTGCAGGACGGAGATACCGTAAACGGAACCCTGATGGCTGGGCAGATCGCAGGACTGATCCGCAGAGAACAGACCTGCCGTGAGATTATTGAAGAAACAGTGCAGCAGGCTCAGGAGTGCATAGCGGCACAAGGACAGCATAAATAAAATATAGCGACAGGTAACCGCTGACAACAGATTTCGAACAGCGACAGGCAACGTAGTTATATGGAAAACGGTGCATTATAAAAAATGTGCTGTAACCGAGGAGAACAATAGCATCACATAGTAATAGGAGATGACAAAATGAGCAAAATCGCATATTTATTCCCGGGACAGGGATCCCAGTACATAGGAATGGGAAAAGAATTCCATGATACTTACCCGGAAGCACAGGCGGTATGGAAGCTGGCGGACAAGGTACTTCAGAATCTGTACTGGCAGGATAAGCGGGAAAAGCAGGCGGATAGCGGACATCCGTACTCTATGGAGCAGCTGACCTTTGAAGAAAATCCTTATATCAACATTACGGAATATACGCAGATCGCCATGCTGACCATGGAAGTGGCTATTCTGAAAGTATTGGAGGCAAAAGGACTGAAAGCGGAGATGGCAGCAGGCTTAAGTCTTGGAGAATATGGGGCGCTGGCTGCCGCTGGTGTGATGGAATTGCCGGATCTGTTCCGTATCATCCGGATGCGTGGTATCTATATGCAGGAGGCCTATCCGGAAGGTGGAGCCATGACAGCAGTATTAGGGCTGGACGGAGATGCTGTGGCAGCAATCTGCGAACAGACAGCAAAAGAAACCGGCAAAGTCGTCTCCGTGGCAAATTATAACTGCCCGGGGCAGATCGTGATCACCGGAGAGGCAGATGCAGTAGCAGCAGCATCGGAAGCGCTGAAAGAAGCAGGTGCAAAACGCTGTATCCCCTTAAAGGTCAGCGGACCGTTCCACTCTGCCCTGTTAAAAAATGCAGGAGAACAATTGGCAGAAGAATTGAAAAGCGTCAAGCTGTCAACCCCCTGGATACCTTATGTGTCCAACGTAACAGCGGATTATGTGACAGATGCGTCACAGGTTGCGGAACTGCTGAAACAACAGGTATCCAGTCCCGTACAGTTCACCCAGAGCATAGAGCGCATGATCGCGGATGGCGTGGACACGTTCATAGAGATCGGCCCGGGGAAGACACTCACAAGCTTCGTCCGTAAAATTGACAGGAATGTCAAAGTATACAATATCGAGAAACCGGAGGATCTGGATCGGGTGATGGAGGAACTGGCATGCTGACAGGAAAAAGTCTGACAGGACAAGTTGCTATTGTCACAGGAGCATCACGGGGCATTGGAAAAGCAGTTGCACAGGCATTGGCAGCAGAAGGAGCCACGGTGATCATTAATTATAACGGCTCTGCAGAAGCAGCGGAAGCGGTGGCGACGGACATCCGAAGCCAAGGCGGTATGGCGGAGACTGTGAAGTGCAATGTTGCGGATTTTGCAGAGAGTGAAGCCTTTGTAAAGGCAGTAACAGAGAAATACGGCAGAGTTGACATCCTTGTCAATAACGCCGGGATCACGCGGGACAATCTGATCGTGCGGATGACGGAAGAAGAATTCAATGCAGTCCTGGATACGAACCTGAAAGGCGCATTTCACATGATCCGGCATCTGACGAAGACCTTTATGAAGCAGAGATATGGGAAAATCATCAATATCTCTTCTGTCAGTGGCATCGTCGGGAATGCCGGGCAGGCTAATTATTCCGCATCCAAGGCGGGGCTGATCGGTCTGACGAAAAGCGTAGCAAGAGAACTGGCATCCAGGAATATCTGTGTGAATGCCGTGGCACCCGGATTTATCCGGACAGATATGACAGACAAGCTGCCGGAGGCGGTACAGGATAATGCGGTCGGACAGATCCCACTTAAGAAAATGGGAAGACCGGAGGATGTCGCACAGGCGGTTCTGTTCCTGGCAGGAAATGCCTCGGACTATATCACCGGCCAGGTACTGTGCGTGGACGGCGGTATGGCGATGTAAAAATGGTCCGAAACAGTAAAGCAGAATAGAAAATATGTCCGCTAACGGTACAGCAGGATAGAAAATAAGTCAGGACGCGAGGGAGTATATCACGTATGGGAAAAAATAGAAGAGTTGTAATAACAGGCATGGGAGCCATCACTCCTATTGGAAACAGCGTAGAGGAATTCTGGAATGGTATCAAAGAGGGCAAGACCGGATTCGGTCCTATAACCTATTTTGATACTGCGGATTACCGTTGTAAGCTGGCAGCAGAAGTGAAGGATTTTGATCCTACACAATATATGGACAAAAAATCCGCCCGCAGAATGGAGCAGTTCTGCCAGTTCGCAGTGGCGGCTGCCGGACAGGCGATCGCAGATGCAGGTCTTATTATGGAACAGGAAGATCCGTATATGGTGGGCTGCAGTGTGGGAAGTGGCATCGGAAGTTTACAGGCCATGGAGCGGGAATATGACCGCCTGAAGGAAAAAGGCCCCGGCAGGGTAGGACCCATGCTGGTGCCTCTGATGATCTCCAACATGGCAGCAGGTAATGTCAGCATTGCCTATGGGCTGAAGGGCAAGAGCCTGAACGTTGTGACTGCCTGTGCAACCGGTACACATTCCATCGGAGAAGCATATCGTACGATCCAGTACGGTGATGCAGACGTGATGGTAGCCGGAGGAACGGAAAGCTCTATTACTCCCATCGGCATTGCCGGATTTTCCGCACTGACAGCATTGTCGTTTAGTGAAGATCCTCAGAGAGCTTCTATTCCCTTCGATAAAGACCGCAATGGTTTCGTTATGGGAGAAGGCTCGGCGGTAGTGGTACTGGAAGAGCTGGAGCATGCAAAGAGACGCGGAGCTAAGATCTATGCGGAGTTGATCGGGTATGGCTGTTCTTCGGATGCTTACCATATTACATCCCCCGCGGAGGACGGCAGCGGAGCAGCCACCGCCATGCTGAATGCCTTAAAAGACGGCGGTATGGCGCCGGAGAAGCTTACTTATATTAATGCCCATGGAACCAGCACTCATCATAATGACCTGTTCGAGACCAGAGCTATCAAGCTCGCATTTGGAGAACATGCTTATGATCTGAAGATCAATTCCACCAAATCCATGGTAGGGCATCTTTTAGGAGCAGCGGGTGCAGTGGAATTCGTCACCTGCGTAAAAGAAATTCAGGAAGGTTATATCCACCGTACCGTGGGACTGCGTGAGACGGAGGAGGAACTGGATCTGAATTACTGTCGGGACAGCTACGAAGAAGAGGTGCCTTATGCACTGACCAATTCGTTGGGCTTCGGCGGACATAATGCGAGTCTGCTGTTGAAGAAGTACATAGAATAACCGCAGCAGATGTTCAAGACACAGGATAGAAGGCAGAGCATCAACGAGGACGATTGCAGAATGCGAGGAAGTAGTTGATACGACAGCATTCGCGGAACGGAGGAATAATGTCAGTATATAACACCCAGGAAATCATGGAGATTCTGCCACACAGACATCCTTTTCTACTGATCGATACTATCGAAGAGCTGGAGCCCGGTGTCAGAGCAGTGGGACGCAAAAACGTAACCTTTAACGAACCGTATTTTGCCGGACATTTTCCGGGAAATCCGGTGATGCCCGGAGTACTGATCCTGGAGGCACTTGCCCAGACCGGGGCGGTGGCAATCCTGTCTCTGCCGGAGCATCGTGGCAAGACAGCTTATTTTGCAGGGATCGACAAGGCAAAATTCAAACAGATGGTGCGCCCCGGGGACACCTTGGAGCTGGAGACCACCATTATCCGCAGCAAGGGACCGGTGGGCGTCGGGGAAGCGATCGCCACGGTAAACGGAAAACTGGCGGCGAAAGCAGAGCTTACCTTTGCGTTGAAATAAAAATAGTCTGCGGAAGTGATTTTTTATGAGCGGGACAGAGAGATAAAAGTGACGCAGAATAAGAGGTGCAGGTATGGGAAGTGTAGATACAGAAACAGAGATCAAATGCCCGAAATGTAAGAAAATGATAAACAGAGACCGGGCAGCGAAAAATAAATATGTCTGCTATGAGTGTGGTTATTATTTCCGGGTGAAGACCCACAACCGGATCCGCATGGTGGCAGACCGGAAAAGCTTTCAGCCTTGGTTCGAGGAGATAGAAGAGAGCAATCCACTGAACTATGAGGGCTATGAAGAAAAACTGTCGGAGGCCAGGGAAAAGTCCGGCGTGAAAGAAGCTGTGACCGTAGGTGAATGCGAGATTTACGGGGAAAAGGCTGTGATCGGCATCTGCGAATCCAAATTCATGATGGGAAGTATGGGGCATGTGGTCGGCGAAAAAGTCACCCGGGCAATTGAAAAGGCGACAGAATTGCGTCTGCCGGTATTTTTGTTCTGCTGTTCCGGCGGTGCGAGAATGCAGGAGGGAATCGTGTCACTGATGCAGATGGCAAAAACCTCCGCAGCGATCAAACGGCATGGAGAAGCAGGACTTCTCTACGCGACTATTTTGACGGATCCCACCACAGGTGGCGTAACGGCCAGTTTTGCCATGCTGGGAGATGTGATCATGGCGGAACCGGGAGCCTTGATCGGCTTCGCAGGACCGAGAGTTATTAAGCAGACTCTGGGACAGCGCCTCCCTGATGGCTTCCAGACAGCGGAATTTTTGCAGGAGCATGGTTTTGTGGACGGTATCGTCCGCCGGGAGAACCTGAAGAAGACCTTATATTTCCTGATCACGACGCATCGGTGCAGTGAGGGGAATTATGCAGATTTTAAGAAAAATATTGACTTCCATTTTGAACCTACGGAGATTGTGAAGGAACGGTCATTCCTGACACTCCCCAGAACGGCATGGGAAAAGGTCAAGACCGTCCGGAGAGTGGACAGACCGGCAGCGACCGACTATATTCCCTACATTTTCGATTATGTAGTGGAAGCTCACGGAGACCGTTATTATGGGGATGATAAAGCACTGGTAGGTGCGGTGGCATTCCTGGACGGGCAGCCGGTGACAGTGCTGGCAGATGTGAAGGGTAAGGATTTTGCGGAGTGTGCAAAACGCAATTACGGTATGCCCATGCCGGAGGGGTATCGTAAGGCACTGCGCCTGATGAAACAGGCGGAGAAATTCCACCGCCCCATTATCAGCTTTGTAAACACGCCGGGAGCCTTCTGCGGCGTGGAGGCGGAGGAGAGAGGCCAGGGCGAGGCCATTGCCCGGAATCTGCTGGAGATGTCAGCCTTAAAAGTACCGGTATTGTGCATCCTTATTGGAGAAGGAGGCAGCGGCGGGGCACTGGCTACAGCGGTAGGCAATGAGGTATGGATGATGGAAAATGCCACATACTCGATCCTGTCTCCCGAAGGCTTTGCTTCTATATTATGGAAGGATGCCGACAGGGCCAGAGAAGCCAGTGAGGTCATGAATATTACATCCGAGGACCTGAAACGTCTCGGTGTGATCGAGCGGATCGTACCGGAATACGGCGGGGCAGACCAAAGTACCGTGGAGGCCATCGGTGGGTATCTCAAGGAACATATCAAGGAATTTCTGCAAAAATATACCGGCATGACCGGTGAACAGATCGCAGAGGAACGTTATGAAAGGTTCCGCAAGTATTAAAGCGGTAACGAGAGGTGATGTGGGATGAAGCACGGAAAAATGATCCTGGGGGAATTACATGCAGATATTCCCGTGATCCAGGGAGGCATGGGTGTGGGAATCAGCCTGTCCGGTCTGGCGGGAGCAGTGGCAGCCGCCGGTGGGATCGGCATTATTTCTACTGCCCAGATCGGTTTCCGGGAGCCGGATTTTGACAGAGATCCCATCGCCTGTAATCTGCGCACTATCGGAAAAGAAATAGAAAAAGCAAGACAGATCGCAAGAGGCGGTATCGTCGGTGTCAACATCATGGTGGCAACACAGCGCTATGAGGATTATGTCAGGGCAGCAGTGCTGGCAGGTACCGACTGTATTATCTCCGGTGCCGGACTGCCGCTGGATCTGCCCGGAGTCGTGGCAGAGACGGAAAACGGAATGCCCGGGCGCAGCCACCGGACGATGCTGGCTCCGATCGTGTCGAGCACCCGTGCCCTGTCGGTCGTCATGAAATACTGGATGAAAAAATACGACAGAAAGCCGGACTTTCTCGTGGCAGAGGGACCGTTGGCAGGAGGACATCTGGGATTTAAGCGGGAAGAACTGGATGCTTACACACCGGAGAACTATGAGAGAGAACTTACGGCAATGATCCGGCAGGCAGCAGAACTGGAAATTCCACTGATCGCTGCAGGCGGTATTTATGACCGGAGGGATCTGGAGCATTGCCTGTACCTCGGGGCTGCGGGGGTACAGATGGGAACCCGTTTCGTGACCACAGAGGAATGTGATGCGGCAGATGCATACAAGCAGGCATATCTCAGCGCACGGAAAGAAGACATTGTCATTGTGAAAAGCCCGGTGGGAATGCCGGGGAGAGCCATACGGAATGCTTTTCTGGAAAAGGTGGCGGCCGGGGAACGGTTTATGACCGGATGCAGACATTGCATTAAGACCTGCGACCCGAAGACGGCACCTTATTGCATCACCAGAGCGTTGATCAATGCGGCAATGGGAGATGTGGATAACGGACTGCTGTTCTGCGGCAGCAATGCCTGGCGGGCGCAGAAAATAGAAAGAACAGTGGATATCATGGAGGAAATGGCGTGAGGACCATAAGAATCACCGGAACCGGAAGTGCACTTCCGGGAAGGATTGTTACAAATAAAGAATTGGAGCAGATGGTGGAAACCTCGGATGAATGGATCCGTGAGAGAACCGGTATCGGTGAGCGCCATGTGTCTGTGGGTGAGACGGTTGTGACACTCGCGTCAGAAGCAACCCGTAAAGCACTGGAACAGGCAGGAAAAAGAGCAGAAGAGATCGACCTGATCCTGGTGGCAACCTGTTCTCCGGAGCAGTATCTGCCCTGCTGTGCCTGCCAGGTACAGGCAGCTGTCGGCGCGGTGAATGCTTTGGCTTTCGATGTGAATGCGGCCTGCTCCGGATTTTTATTTGCCCTGAATACTGCGGATGCCTATCTGAGGACAGGATTGGCGGAAAATGCGCTGGTCATCGGCAGTGAGGTACTGTCTAAACTGGTGGATTGGAAGGACCGGGGCAGCTGTATTCTGTTCGGAGACGGCGCCGGGGCGGTAGTTGTGGAGCGATGCAGGACGGAGTCTCGGGCGGTGGAATACAGTAACGCTTTGCCGGAGACAGAGAAAGGGATGCAGGAGACGGCGGAGGAGAAACGGATACCGGTAGCAGGAATTCTGGGCCGGGCACTGCACTCCGACGGTACCGGCGGTGGCGTCTTACAATGCGATGCGAGGGAACTGACAACCCCGTATGCAAGGACTTCGGCGGTAAAAACAGATCAAAACCAGCCGATGGACGACAGAGAGCATTTTATTCAGATGGATGGACAGGAAGTGTACCGGTTCGCCACCAGACGGGTGCCGCAATGCATTGAGGAAGCGTTGTCGGATGCCGGACTTGCTGTGCCGGATATTGACCTGTTCGTACTGCATCAGGCCAACGCACGTATTATTGATGCAGTGGCGAAACGCCTTCATGCGGATCGCGAAAAATTTCCTACAAATCTGGAGAGGGTAGGCAATCTGTCCTCTGCCTCCATTCCGGTGCTTCTGGATGAACTACACAAGCAGGGAAAGCTGCACCGCGGTGACCGCATCGTTCTGGCGGGATTCGGCGCCGGGCTTACGATTGGGGCTTGCGTGATGACCTGGTAGACGGTATACTGATAACGACTAAGGACACGACAACGGCATGGACGCGGTCCGGTAGACAGGAAGCCTGCGGTCCGGGAGTATTGCCGGTATACCAGAGAGACATTTATTGGGAAAACTATGGAGAAGAGCAACAACCGGGTACTGAATGAACTGTTGGTGAACCTGTTCCATAACGTGATGGATGCAGAGGCAAAGGCGGTCATAACAGAAGAATTCAAGGATATTACAAATAATGACATACACATTCTGGAGGCTATCGGCATCGAGGAACCAAAGAGTATGTCCCGTATCGCTGGGGAACTCCACGTTACTGTGGGTACCCTGACCACGAATATGAACAGTCTGGAGAAAAAAGGCTACCTGGAGCGTAACCGCAGCACACAGGACAAACGTGTGGTGCTGGTGACCCTGACAGAGAAGGGGCGGAAAGCCTTTTTCCATCATAGAGATTTCCATAGGAAAATGATCCATACGATCATTCGGGATCTGGACGAGGAAGAAATGAAGACATTGATCAAATGTCTGGGAAAACTGGATATATTTTTCGGAGAAGGCAACGAGGAGTGACCGGAGAGATCCGGTGGCTCCTTTTTTGTATTTACGATGAGCCAGCCTGCTCGATTTTGCGGTGGGCGCACTTGTTTGACAAAATTTTATAAAAATATGAGACGAATCGTATGGAAAATATTGACGATGCCTTTGCTTTTTCGGTATAATAAATGATACGGATAGTATAAAAACAAAATTGGATTTTACATCTGCAAAGGGTTGGGAAATATTTGAAATTTTGCAGGATATAGAAAGGCATGAGGGTTATGAAGAAAAGTACAAAAGCATGGAGCATGAAGATGAGACTGGCCTTGCTGGCACTGGCGGCACTGGCGTGGATCGCCGTGCCGGTGAGTGCGAGAGCGGAGACAAATGTGTGGGACGGTACGATTGCAAGTGGGTTTGCCAGGGGAGATGGTAGACAAGATAATCCATTTCAAATCGAGACAGCGGCACAGCTTGCGCATTTTGCAAAAACTGTGAATGAAGGAGAGGCTTATTTGCATAAATACATTGTGTTGACTGCGGATATTGATTTGGCTAATAAGGAATGGACACCAATAGGAAACTATAGTAATCCTTTTAAAGGGAATTTTAACGGCGATAACCATACTGTGACGGGAATGCAGATAAGTGGTGAATTAGATCGTGTCGGCTTGTTTGGAGAATGCATAAAATTTAATGTTGATAGTGCCATAAAAAATATTACGGTTAAAGATTCTGTTATTTGTGGAATAAACTTTGTTGGGGCTATCGTGGGATACGCAGAAGGAATAAATATTGAGAACTGTCGGAGTATTGGAAATACAATAAACGGCAAAACAGATGTTGGCGGTATTTGCGGTAAGATTGGAGGATATTCGGTTGGTAAAGTCTCGCAATGTTACAATAGTAGTAAGGTAACAGGGCGAGGGAGAGTTGGTGGTATTGCCGGGATGGGTGGTATTGCTGAGAATTGCCTGAATACCGGTGAGATAATGATTATAAATAAAGCTTATCAAAGTGCCGGCGGTGGAATATTTGGCATCTTTGATGATACCACTGCGTCTGCGAGTATTACTGCATGTGTAAATCTGGGGAAAGTCAGTGGAGGAGAATCTTTTGGCGGAATTGTAGGAAAAACAGAGACTAGTAGTACGGGGCATATTTCAAATTGTTATTACAATATGGATGCAATTACCGGAGGCTTTGACGCTGGAACAGCACTAACGGCAGGGCAGCTTTGCGGTGCACTTCCGGAGGGCTTGGAGTCTGCAATCTGGAAAGAGGGCAGTGTCGATACCAACATTGCAGTGGCTACAGGTACAGGAAGTAGATTCGGTACAGCCACAGGGACTTATATCAATCTGACAAAGGTGGCAAAGATCGGAGAGACGAAGACTGCTCCCGTACCGGTATACAACTATGATGTTACAATGAATGGTAACGACTGGGATACCTATACCCTGATCACCACGGCGGAGGAATTCGCAGCCATCGGACAGGATAGGGATGAGACAAAATGGAGTGCAAACTATGTCCTGGGGAACGATATTGATGTGAGTGGAGTACAACTCAGTTCCATTGGAGATCCAGGAACTCCGTACACAGGAAAATTCAGTGGAGACGGACATACGATAAGCCATGTGGATATGACAAAAGAAAATGATGTTTATAGTTCTGGTTTGTTTGCCCAGATTGGCTACACGCAAAACCAGCTCAGCGAAAGCGGTAAAGTAATGCTTTTGGCTGCCAACGGAGTGATTGCTTCGAATACCGAGGCAGGAGGAATTTGCGGAAACTTGTCTGTGGGCGAAATTTATGGCTGCTCCTTTACTGGAACGGTAAAAGGGACTGAGGCAGGCGGAATCAGCGGCAATGCCGGACAATATACTAAGATTTCCCAGTGCTTTTTTGCAGGAGACGTGCAGGGAAAGTATAATGCGGCAGGAATCTGCGGTTATAGTCCATTTAGAGTTATTGATCATTGCATTAGTATAGCTGCTGTTACAAGTGATGAACATTGTGCAGGAATAGTGAACAGTGGATATTACGGTACAACGAATTGCTATTTCAATAATGATGTTTATGATGTAAAAGAAGAGGAAGAGGGGAAAGGGGGACGTTCTACCTTGCAACTGACCTCACCCGACTTCTTTGAAAAGCTAATAAAAGATGAGGGTTTTAACCCTGACATCTGGACGAAGAAAGCCAACGATAAAGAGACCGGAATCGCCTACTATCCTTCTCTTGGGGAGAATAATGCAGTTGGTGTAAATTACACCACAGGTCTGTTGTTCGAGAGAGCAGATACCAACACTCCCACCTATGGAGAGAATATTACTTTTAAAGTAAAGGCACTGGTAAACTTTGTGACAAACGGACGGACCATCTTTGCGGAAGATACGGAGGGCAGCTTTGAGATCCGGATCGAGGATACCCCGGTGGTAAATGCGGCAGAATTCCGGGACGGCACCGCAACCTACAATGCGCGGACTGCAGGTGCGACCACGTTTACCCTCGTCTACAAAGGAAATGACAATTCTTTCTTCTCTGAGAAGACAAAGGATCTGACTGTAAACATCGCCCCGGCAGAACTTACGGCAGAGGGTGATGGCATCGCCGGTGGAACCTATGGCAATAAGCTGAGTGAACTCAAAGTGACAGGACTGACGGCAAAACTGACGGCAAAACTGGGAACCGAGACCATCGACGGAACCTGGCAGATCCAGAGCGATGATGACAAGGTTCCTTGTGTCGGAGACGATGGAACCTACACGGCAACATTTACCCCGGCACAGCATCCGGAATACTATCAGCCGTTGACTGCATCGGTGAAGCTGGCAATTGAAAAGGCGGAAGTTTCGGCAATTCCAATGCAGAATTTATATTACAGTTGGGCAGCAAAAGGAGAGAAGGAAGTACAGATACCGGGACTGCCGGAAGACAGGGGAACGACAGAATTAATCAGTATGGCAAAGTCAGATGATGCTAACGTTTTGGCAACAGACCAGGCTATCAGATATTCGGAAGGTAAGCTGATATTCACATTGGGAGAAAACACCATGGAGGATATCAATCATTCTGCGGCTATTCAAATTGTATTGAGGTCGCAAAATTATGAAGACATCTGTGTGGATATAACCATACATCGAACCGCAAAAGCAGACCGGGAGGATACCCCGGACCCGGATGCCTTTGGCATGACCTTTACCGTCAGCGGCAATGATCTGGCGGCGCAGATCACCACAGATCGCACTGACGTGGAGTTCAGCTTTGATGGAACGGACTGGGGGCAGACCAAATCCACCGGAGTCGGTCACAACAAGAAGGTGACTGCACAGATCCGCTATGCGGAAACCGATGATTATAACGCAAGCCCCGCCGTATCGAAGACATGGAACTCCGGTCACGGCCCGCTGAACCGCCACGACCGGGTGGAACCCACCTGTCAGGCAGAGGGCAGCATCGAATACTGGACCTGCGACGTCTGCGGACTGTATTTTGCATCCGCGGACGGAAGCAAGAGCATAACAGCGACAGAGATCGTTCTTCCGAAGACGGATCATAGCTGGGCAGAAGGATATCTGTCCGATATGACCGGACACTGGCATAAGTGTGGTGTCTGTGGAATCACCAGCAATACGGAAAAGCATGCATCCGGTGGCGCGGCCACCACAGAACGGGCGGAGATCTGTACCGTCTGCGGTTATGAGATCGCACCGAAGAAGCCTGCTGCCAGTAACGACGATGACGATGATGACGACGATGACAGCAGTCAGGCGTCCAATACGGACCAGAAGGCCACGGGCGCGGCAACACCTCCCGCAGCCACGGCAACGCCTGCCACACCCGGTGTGGTAAAGCCTTCTGTAATTCACGTGCCCCCGACAACACCCGCTGCGGACGAAAACCGTAAGGAAGATGCGGCAAAGCCCTCCGGGGAGGCACAGGACACGCAGGAATCGAGTGGAGAAGCACCGCAGGAGGAGCGGATAGATTCCATGACCGCCCAGACTTCCGGCTCTCAGGAATCCGGCACAGAGCAGATAACGGAGACCTCCGGTAAGGGAACGAACGCAGGCCGCGTGGCGGCAGCGGCAGCAGCCGGAGCCGTAGTGGTCGGCGGTGGCGGCGCAGCTGTCTACGTGACCATGATCAAAGGAAAGTTTAAATTCAAATAACGTATGATAAGATGATAAGCGAACCTCAGAGGCCCGGTGCTTCTGAGGTTTGTTTTGCCATAGGGGAGAAATCTGCCGGAAATTACAACAAACTATTTTCAGATGAAAATAAATGTATTAAAATAAAAATAAGTATTGCCAGAACGAAGACAGTTTTGCATAGTTACAGCAAACGCAAGAGAAAATAATGAAATATAGAAACGGAGGATCCTACGATGAAGAGAATCGGAATGTTAACGAGCGGTGGTGACTGCCAGGCCCTGAACGCAGCCATGAGAGGCGTGGTGAAGACACTGGCGAACGGCAAGGAAGAGGTTGAAATCTATGGTTTTCTGGACGGTTACAGAGGACTGATCTACGGTAATTTCCGCATGCTGACAGACAAGGATTTCTCCGGCATCCTTACCAAGGGCGGCACGATCCTGGGAACCTCCCGGACCCCGTTCAAGACGATCCAGGATCCGGATCCCAACGGGCTGAACAAAGTGGAAGCCATGAAGCAGAACTATTACAAGCTACAGCTGGACTGCCTTGTAATTCTCGGTGGTAACGGCACCCACAAGACTGCGAACCTGTTGCGCAAGGAAGGTCTGAATATCGTAACGCTGCCTAAGACCATTGACAATGATCTGTGGGGCACCGATATGACCTTCGGTTTCCAGAGTGCAGTGGATATTGCAACGGATGCTATCGACTGCATCCATACCACAGCGGCTTCCCATGGCAGAGTATTTATCGTGGAAGTGATGGGACATAAGGTAGGATGGCTTACCCTGAATGCAGGCATGGCCGGCGGTGCGGATATCATTTTGATTCCCGAGATTCCTTATGATATCGATAAGGTGATCGAGAAAATTGAAGACAGAGACAAAAAAGGTTGCCGTTTTACCATCATCGCGGTAGCTGAGGGTGCTATCTCCAAAGAGGATGCAGCCCTTCCGAAAAAAGATTACAAGAAAAAGATGGAAAAATATCCGTTCCCTTCCGTATCCTATGAAGTGGCTGCGCAGATCCAGGAGAAGACCGGCAGAGAAGTACGTGTCACCGTACCTGGTCATATGCAGAGAGGCGGAAGCCCCTGCCCTTACGACAGAGTATTCGCCAGCCGTCTGGGCTCCGAGGCAGGCAAGCTGATCCTGGACAACCAGTACGGCTTCATGGTAGGCTATAAGAACCGTGAGATCGTAAGAGTTCCGTTAGAGGATGTAGCGGGCAAGCTTAAGACCGTGGATCCTGATGCCACCATCGTACAGGAGGCTAAGATGCTGGGCATCTGCTTTGGCGATTAAGAAAGTCTTCACGGCAGAACAAAGTTAGGAAGAGAGAAAACACATGTCATATACAGCGCTATACCGGAAGTTTCGTCCGGATGCTTTTTCCGATGTCAAAGGTCAGGATCATATCGTGACCACACTGAAGAATCAGCTACGGGCGAACCGGATCGGCCATGCGTATCTGTTCACCGGAACGAGAGGTACCGGTAAAACTACGGTGGCGAAGATTTTTGCGAAAACAGTGAATTGCGAACACCCCACAGAGGACGGCCCCTGTGGGGAATGCCGTATTTGTAAGGCCATTGCGGCGGGAGCCAGCATGAATGTCATCGAGATCGACGCGGCTTCCAACAACGGTGTGGACAATATCCGTGAGATCATCGACGAGGTATCCTATTCCCCGGCGGAGGGAAAATACAAGGTCTACATCATCGACGAGGTGCATATGCTCTCCCCCGGAGCTTTCAACGCATTGTTAAAAACTCTGGAAGAACCGCCCTCTTATGTTATTTTTATTCTGGCGACCACAGAGGTGCACAAGATCCCCATTACGATCCTGTCCCGTTGCCAGAGATATGATTTTAAACGAATCTCCATTGATACCATCACGGATCGCATGAAGGAACTGATGGACACGGAGCAGGTACAGGTGGAGGACAGAGCTCTGCGCTACATTGCGAAAGTAGCGGACGGCTCCATGCGTGATGCGCTAAGCCTTCTGGATCAGTGTATTGCATTCCATCTGGGCAAGGAGCTGACCTACGATATGACCCTGGATGTGTTGGGGGCAGTAGATACGGAAGTGTTCAGCAGATTGCTGCGCTTCGTCATGGACCGGAATGTGTTAGGATGCATTGAACTGTTGGAAGAGATTGTCATGCAGGGCAGAGAACTGGTACAGTTCGTCACAGACTTTACCTGGTATCTGCGGAATCTGATGCTGGTACAGACAGCGGATAATCTGGAGGATGTCATAGATATGTCCACGGATAATCTGGCGAATCTGAAGGAAGAAGCTTCCATGCTTTCCATGGATCAGATCATCCGCTATATCCATATTTTCTCCGAACTGTCCGGACAGATCCGCTATGCGGCGCAGAAGCGTATCCTGGTAGAGATCGCGCTGATCAAGCTGTGCAAGCCGGAGATGGAGACAGATCAGGAAGCTGTCCTGGATCGTATCCGTCAGGTAGAGGAAAAAGTGGAAAACGGCATTGTCGTTACAGCACAAATGCCTGCCGGAGCTCCCGGAGTACAAGGGGGAGCACCGGGTGGCGCGGCGAGACCCAAGCCGGAGCTGCCCAAGGCTATCCCCGAGGATGTACAGGAGATCGTGCGGAAATGGCCATCTATCGTAGGCAATGCGGAGAATCCCATGAAGATGTATCTGAAAAATGCCAGATTGAGCCTGGGCGGAGACAATAAGCTCATGGTGGTGCTGGAGGACGGACTGGCTTCCGATTATTTCAAAGGAGAAGCCCACGAGCAGAATAAGCAGCAGCTGGAGGCTTTATTGTCCGACTTTTCCGGCAAGGAGATCGAAGTGACGATCCAGACGGTGGAAAACAGCAGAGAGTTCGAAGACAACTACGTGGACCTCAGCAAGGTCATCAACATGGAGATCGACGAAGAGGAGTGATCCTGCGTGAATTTAGGATTGCGACAGGCTTGCAGATAAGGTAAGATATAATAATAACTCACTCGCAGGACGATAGTCCGAAATGCGGATATATTATGATTTCGAGAATGCGTAGCACGGAGAAATCAATCATAAATGATATGGAGGAACAGTAACATGGCAAAAAGAGGTGGATTCCCCGGAGGCGCAATGCCCGGTAATATGAACAATCTGATGAAGCAGGCACAGAGAATGCAGCGTCAGATGGAAGAGGGACAGAAGGAATTAGAGACCAAGGAGTTCTCTGCATCCGCAGGCGGCGGAGCTGTGGAAGTGACCATCAACGGTAAAAAAGAGATCACATCCATCAAACTGGCAGAGGAGATCGTGGATCCTGAGGATATCGAGACATTACAGGATGCTATCGTGGCAGCAGCCAACGAGGCACTGCGCAAGGCTGACGAAGCCAATGCAGAGCTCATGGGCAAAATGACCGGAGGCTTAGGAGGATTTCCTTTCTAATGGAACTTTACAGCGGACAGATCAATAAATTAATAGATGAACTGGCAGCCCTGCCCGGGATTGGCAGTAAGTCCGCACAAAGACTGGCTTTTCACCTGATCAATATGCCGAAGGACCGTGTGGACAGACTGGCGAATGTCATGATCGAGGCCAGAGCCAATGTCCGGTACTGTAAGGAGTGTTATACCCTGACGGATAAGGAAATCTGCCCGGTGTGCGCAAATCCCAGAAGAGATCATCATACGATCATGGTGGTGGAGAATACCAGAGATCTGGCAGCCTATGAGAAGACCGGCAAATACGAAGGTGTGTATCATGTCCTGCATGGTGCCATCTCTCCCATGCTGGGCGTGGGACCCGGTGATATCAAGCTGAAGGAACTGATGGAACGCCTGCAGGGAGATGTGCAGGAAGTGATCATTGCGACCAATTCCAGCCTGGAGGGCGAGACTACGGCAATGTATATCAGTAAATTGATCAAACCGACCGGGATCAAGGTGACCAGAATTGCCAGCGGAGTGCCCGTGGGTGGTGATCTGGAATATATCGATGAGGTAACATTACTCCGTGCCTTAGAAGGCAGAGTGGAGTTATAAGCAGCAGAGAAAATGTATAAATGTGGGAGGAGAAGACAATGGCAGTAACAAAAAGTGTATTTGGGAAAAGCCCCGAAGGGAGAGAGATCTCTCTGTATACCCTGAGCAACAGCAAGGGAATGCAGGCAAAGGTAACAGATCTCGGTGCGAATCTGGTAGGAATCCTGGTACCGGATGCGCAAGGTGTGACAGCTGATGTGACACTGGGCTTTGACAGCGTGGACCGTTATTATAAGAATTACAGCTTCTTCGGTGCAGTGATCGGACCCTGTGCGAACCGTACCGCAGGGGCAGCATATACATTAGACGGTGTGGATTATCGGATGGATCAAAATGACGGACCCAACAACCTGCACACACATATTGAGCTGGGATTCCATAAGAGAATCTGGGATGCGGTACCGGGAGATAACAGTGTCACCTTTTCTCTGGAGGACGAGGATGGATATCTGGGATTCCCCGGACATAAAAAGGTGTCCGTAACCTATTTCCTGGACGAGGAGAATGCCTTAAGACTGCATTATCATGCGTCCAGTGACAAACGGACTATTTTTAATCTGACCAATCATTCCTATTTTAATCTGGACGGACAAGGTACCGGCAGAATTGAGGACCATGAATTATGGTTGGGAGCTTCCCATTTCACACCTGTGGTACCGGGATCCATTCCTACCGGTGAGATCTGCGCAGTGGCAGGTACACCCATGGATTTCACACAGCCGAAGAAGATCGGAAGAGATATTGAAGCAGACTTTGAACAGTTAAAACTGACAGGTGGCTATGATCATAATTTCTGCATTGATGACTGGGATGGCAGCCTGAAACATATTGCTACTGCGAAAGGACCGAAGAGCGGCAGAGTGATGAAGGTATATACCACATTGCCCGGCGTACAGTTCTATGCGGGCAACTTTATCGCACCGGAAGAGGGCAAAGCAGGCGCAGTCTATGACAATAGAACCGGATTTGCTCTGGAGACCCAGTATTATCCGGATACCATTCATCATGAGAACTTCCCTTCTTATATCTTTGGTGGGGAAAATGGTGATTATGATTCTGTGACCGTATACAAATTCGAGTAAATAAATAGTTATGCAAACTTTGTCGAAGTGTTTTTTTAAGGACGCGACAAAGAACGCTAAAATACCTCCTGTGCGGATGCTATAGTTAGTGATAACTGATAGAAACGGCATGGGAGGTGTTTTTTGTATGGAATTACCGAAAAATATAACGCAGATCGGAGAGGCGGACAAGCACTGCAGAGTCTATGTGGAAGATTATGTGGTATCTTACATAAAACAAATGAATGGGATGGCACAGAACAAAGACATTGCCATTGCGCTGTATGGCAGACGGACGACGGAGAATGGTGTGGCTTATCTGTTCGCCTATGGTTCGGCGAAACTGAATTTTCTGCAAAAACCGATACGGCACCTGTCCCAGGCACAGGAGCAGGAGATCGAGAAGTTGCGGAAGAAGTATTTTCCGGAAATGACATTTTTAGGATATCAGATCCTGAATGGCGAGATGGTGGAAGGCTTCCGGATCTGTGAGCAGGAGATCTGCCGGTATGTGGCAGGTTATGCACAATTTTATGAAAAAAATGACAGCATGCTGGCGTATATGCTGGAGAACCGGGGAGAGGAAGCGGAACCGGAGAAACTAGATCAGGAAAAATATGAGGTCGTAAAGAAGCGGCAGGAAGAACGCAGACAGAGACAGGAAAGCGGACATGCCGGGCGTGTCGAATATACCGGACGAGCGGAACATAGGGATAATATTATTCCCATGCCTACGGAGGGACTGCGCCGGATGAAGATGGCAGCCACGGGAGTGTTCGTACTGCTGTGCGTTATGGCACTGGCACTGATGCGGCAGGAAAACACCGGGGAATCCCTGGAGGAGACGGCCAGGCAGGCGATGAGTAGTCTCATGGAGCAGAAATTACCGGATGCGGTGGAGGAACAGAACCAGGTCAGTACACTCGTGGCAGAGGACAAGCTGGAAGCTGCACTGCGGCAGGAAAACAATGCCATGGCAGAGAACGCGACAGCTACAGCAGAGACCACTGTGCCGGAGACGGAGGAGACCGAAACTGCTGTGGAAGACACAACAGAGGTGACAGAAGAACAGCAGCCGGAAGTGACACCGACACCTGAAGTGACAGTGGAATCGGAAACACCACAGACACAGGCAGCTGTGGCACAGCCGACGGCTTATACGATCAAGAAAGGTGACACATTGATCGGTATCTCTTTACGTAATTACGGAAGCAATACAAAAGTGTCGGAAATCTGTGCACTGAATGGAATCACAGATCCGGATGACATCAAAATCGGACAGGAAATCCTTCTGCCGTAAAAAACTTATTTTCAAAAGGTAAGATTATGGTATACTGTTAATGTTACACAATAGTAGGATATAAGGATACATAAGGAAATAAATGCATGGCAGCAGATATTAAAAATTATCTGAAAGAAAAAGAAAAACGGCAAAAGAATCAGGATGACTATAAGAAAAAGATCCGTAAACATAAACTGACCATTGTATACCGGGTGCTTTTGGTAGCTGCGGCACTGGGAGCGGCGCTGGCACTGGTGGTGGTGCAGGCGAAGCGGCATATTTACACAGGTTATGATACCTTGTCCTCTGTAAACAGGGAGACTTCGTCAGATGCCATAGATGTTCGCTTGAAAAACGGAATCCTTACCTATAGTAAGGATGGTGCACATTGTACGGATGCAAAGGGAAATGTGAAATGGAATCAGACTTATGTTATCCAGGATGTGAAGCTTGCTACCTGCGGCAGTGTTGCAGCTATCGGTAGTTACAATGGTCGTGAGATTTATGTACAGAATACGGAGAAACAGTTGGGAACCATTACCACGACCATGCCAATCCGTAATATTACGGTAGCGGACACCGGCAGGGTAACGGCGACACTGGCGGACACAGATGCGACCTGGATCATGACCTATGAAGCGGACGGAAGCAACAGTTACACCGGGCAGGCACATATGAATGACGGAGGATATCCCATTTCCATCAGTCTGTCTCCGAGTGGAGAGCTGCTGGCGGTCAGCTACTTATATGTAGATGCAGGAGTGGTGAAATCCAACGTGGTATTTTATAATTTCGGCCCGGTAGGTGCGAACCAGAGTGACTATATGGTCAGCGCTTATACCTATTCCGATCTGGTCGTTCCGAAAGTGCAGTTTATGAACAATGATACCGCCTTCGCAGCAGGTGACAGCCGTCTGATGATTTTTAGCGGATCCCAGAAGCCGGTAACCATCGGAGAATATCTCTATGATGATGAGATCCAGTCAGTTTTTTTCAGCGAGAAATACGTAGGACTGGTATTTTTATCGGATCAGGCGGAGACCAAATACCGCATGGATGTATATAATGCTTCGGCGGTAAAAGTGGGGAGCTATTATTTTGATGTGGATTATACAGATATATTTTTTGAAGAGGATGCCATGGTGATCTACAACGAGTCGGAATGTCAGATCTTCACAACAGAGGGTGTGGAAAAATACCGGGGGAACTTTGGCAAGAGCGTGCGGCTTATGCTTCCGGCAGGAGGATCCTACAAATATTACCTGGTGACGGATAATACAATAGATACCATACAGTTAAAATAAAGGAGTATACGAATGAATCTGAATTTATTGCTTATTATTACAGCAGTGATCTTGCTATGCATGGTGGTGGACGGTTATAAAAAGGGAATGGTGAGATCCCTGATCTCTTTGATCTCCCTGCTGATCACCTGCGTTGTACTGTTCCTGCTGGGAAATGCGCTGAGCAGTTACTTTGACGGAAGGTTTTTCAATGTGATCATCACTCTGCTGTTGCTGGCAGCCATCGGACTGGTACACCATTTACTGAATGTGGTGTTCTTCTCTGCAAAGGTAATCTCAAAACTACCTATAGTACATAGCCTGGACAAATTACTAGGTATTGTGGTTGGAATATTGGAAACTGTCCTAATTGTTTGGACAATATATGCATTTAACATCTTCAGAGACCTGGGAACCCTGGGTCAGGTCATCGTAGATTACACCAGAGACAGCAAGATCCTTACATGTCTGTATGAAAACAATTACCTGGCATACCTGATCGAACAGCTCGGACAAAAGCTTCCGTTCTTTGTAAAATAGTAAAAAACAGAATAGAAACATGGCAAAAATCCCCTGTTTATGCGGAATTGACGTAGCAGGGGATAATTTGTGCAAAAAATTCGAAAAATAGTGTTGACAAGTACAGTGGGGGATGATATACTCAGATTCGTTGTTGAGGCAACGCCGAGACAACACAACAGCTCGAAAGAAACTTGAAAAGATTTCAAAAAAAGTTGTTGACAAAGTCTGACAGATATGTTAACATAAATACCTGTCACGGAAAACAAAGTTTTCCAAGACGAAAAAGATTTCAAAAAAAGTTGTTGACAAACGAAAGCGGTTATGATAAGATGTCAGAGTTGCCGCTGAGAACAACAGCAACGAATGAACGAGCTCTTGCGAAGCAAGAGGTTATGATCTTTGACAAATAAACAGTAATGCAACCCTGAAAATTCCAAGATTTTCAGAA
>OLQT01000699.1_pt1 | contig 23184 bp, 13 predicted proteins | sample 1672651 | NCBI WGS metagenome assembly OLQT01 (sample SAMEA3136709, study PRJEB25190) | human gut metagenome | biome: human gut; feature: human-associated habitat; material: faeces | place: Austria | collected 2013 | reverse complement strand
AGGCCGCCAGCGATGGTGGCAACGCCGGTAACGACGCCCATCGGGCTTAGAATCGAGTTAACGAGCGTTTGGCCGTACTCGAGGGTCATGCCGGCTTGAACGCACATCTCGGCATAGGCCTCGCCCATCATAAGGATGAGAGAGATCTGCCCCAGCCAGAAGCAGAACGTGAACGCGGCAAAGGCGCAGATAAGCTTGGTCTTGGTGCGTTTCTGCGGATCACCTGCGATAAGGTCTGCCACGATACCGCCCACAACAATGCCGACAGGACCGCTCCAGAACATACCCATCAGAAGGCCGACCGCACCAACTATAATGCCCATGATGGCGATCGCGCCACGCTTCGGGACGCGATAGGCCAGGTACATGAACACGGTACCAGCGAACAACGCGCCTACCGTGTGAGTAAACCAACACAGGTTGGCATTCGCGCTAAAGATAATCGAGAACACCATGAACACCAGGAACAAAAGGATGCCGAACACGGCGATAAAGACGAAGTCTTTCGGGTTCAAGCCATCACGTTCCTTGGCGACAGAACCGATTGTTGCTTTACTTGTCATTGTGAAACCTTTCTCTTGTTACTGTATTTCTGCAAACCCGAAATTGAGCTTCAACTTCGAAAGTGTTGCCTTGTTTAAGGGGAAGCGCTCGGCGATGCGCCCGTCTTCGACCAGGGCTATCTCATCGCATGCCGAGCAGAGGAACTCATAGTCATGCGAGACAACGCAGACAGCGATACCCGCATCGCGCATGCGCGCGATCTGGGCATCTATTCGACGCATGTTGCGATAATCCAAGCCACTCGTGGGCTCATCGAGAATCATCGCGCGAGCACTCGAAAGCAAACCGGCAGCGATGGAAAGCCGTTGACGCTCCCCGCCTGAAAGGGAGAGCGGGTGCCTGTCGGCAAGACCTTCGAGGGCAAGCGCAGCCTTAATTTCCGCAATCCGATCCTTATTACCTAGGCCGTCTTCCGCGCCATCCAGAGAGCACGCACTTGCAAGCTCATCGTCGACCGTGCTGCTGAACAGCTGGTATCCCGGTTCTTGCATAACCAGGTACACGCGCCCGGCCCGTTTCCTTGCGCGAAGCGGCACGTCGTCGACCTCGATCACCCCCGCCTTTTCCTTGAGAAGGCCGGCCATGCACCGGGCAAACGTCGTTTTCCCAGCCCCGTTGTGCCCCACAATACCGACGACACTACCCGGAACGAGGCAGAAATCGAGACCGTTCAAGACCGCAGGCGCACCGCGGTAGCCAGCAACTACGCCGCTCATACGTACAACGGGCTTCTCGCAAGAAGGCAAGCTGGAAACGGTCGAATCGCCTAAGGGCGACACCGCCACAACAGAGTCGATTTCAGCAAGAGAGGCGGCGCGCAGCCCCATATCGGTTCTCGTTTCAAACGGCAGAGCAAGGAACTCTGCCGCCGCCCAGTCTCCTATAACCGAACCATCGCTTATAACCACATAGCGGTCTGCAATACCATCAAGCCACCACAGGCGATGCTCAGAGATAAGCACGGTCTTCCCTTGACTCTTCAGAAGCGCAACCGTTCGCGCAAGATTTCGCATCGCATGCACATCGAGCGACGCGGTTGGTTCATCAAGCACGAAGACGTCAGGGTGCACCGCATAGGCCGACGCCAAGATGACCGACTGCTTCTGCCCGCCGGAGAGCGCCTCGGTACCGCGTCCGAGCAGGCTCTCGATACCGAGCGTTGACGCTGCCTGCGCCACACGTTCGACCATCTCCTCGCGATCGATTCCGAAGTTTTCGCATCCGAAGGCGATTTCCGAGGTCACATCGAGATTGACGAACTGACTACGCGGGTTCTGGAACACCGACCCAACATGCGCGGAAAGCTCTCCCATCGTCCATGCGGAAACGGGTTTTCCCGCAACAAGCACCTCACCTTGAAGGTCCCCTTCGTACATAAGAGGAATAAGCGCATTAACGAGGCGCGTAAGCGTTGTCTTACCGCATCCGGACTGCCCGGTCACAACAACGCACTGACCGCGAGGGATCTTCAGCGAAACGTCACGAAGCGATGAACGGGAAGCGCCTTTGTAGCAAAACGTGCATCCATCGAACTCGATAGCATAGGGCGAAGCCTTCGCCGCGGCGGCATTTTCTATCATTAGAGCACCCCCGCTCTAAAGCAAACGGAAAGTGCAAGGAGCACCATCGCAGCGATGAGACACACAACATCGATAGCGCGCACCCTTAAGCGGTAATACGAGGTGCGGTGCGCACTCGCCCCCACGCCGCGGACGACGACCGCGTTCCCCAGCTCGTCGGCGATCTGGCCCAAACGCGCGATCACGGGCACAAGGAAATGTTCGGCGGTCTTCGCGGGATGGCGCACGACCGACCTCGGCGTGAGCGCGATACCGCGCGTCTTCATCGCATCGGCGACAGCGGAGAATTCGCGTCCCATGGTGGGAAGGAAACGAAATGCCACGCACACAGCCACCGACACGTTCACAGGAACGTGCATCGCCTGCAGCGCACAAGCGAGCTCACCAAGACGCGTGGTTGCGATCATATTGAAAGCGAACATAAAGGCGGGCAGAACATGACGATACATAAGAAGCGACGCCGCAAAGGGCGAAAGCAAAGTGTTCCCACTCGCCACGAACAGCTGCGCCGTTACGGCGAACAGCACGTAGAAAGCAAGCCAACGCACAATCGCGAAGAAGCGGCGGCAATATATCATCACGACAACGATAAGCACCAAAACGCCCATCTCGGCAAACAGGCTTTGCGTAAGCGCCATCTGCACGTTGATTGCCACCAGCACCGCAAGCGACACGCGCGGATCGAGATGGCGCGGCGCGGCGTTGGCAGACGCCGAAGACCGCGTCTGCGCTACCGCACTCAAGGGCAAAGGTATATCCATCAAAAGAGCCATGTGATTTTCGTCTCTCTTCCTAATAGTTAGCCATAGATAACTTTTTCGCAATATAATAAAGTTCGATGAAGCGATGCGAAAGACGGAACAATAAGATGAAAAACTACACCGAAAAGAATTCAAGTTCTACCGAAAAATCAAACGGGAGTTACGCCACAGGACAGGGAAACCCGCTTTACAACATGTTCGTCACGCAGCTTTCTCGGTTGCACACCGTATGCGCGAAGGAAGCGCTCGCGCGCGGATTCGGACAGGCCAACCTGGTGCGAAGCATCGGCGAGACATGGTTCGTCGACCCCCGATACGGCAGGGGCTCTTATTGGTTCTACCTCATGGACCGTGACACCATCGTCGTGTCGATGGACATCACATACGAACGCGCCGTGGAGGCAATCATAGAGACTATTCCCTATCTGGGGTTCGGCCTCTATGAACATGCGATGCCCATGTATTGCTCGCCTGAGTGTGCCGGATCAAACTGCAAGCTCATAGGGCACGACTGGGATGGCGGCCCCCACATAAGCTCATTCGAGCCCGGCAAGCGACTGTCATCGGCGTCGATCACCATAGCCCCTGAAGCAATACGCCGCTATGCGGATGCCTTGCACTGCGATGAAAAGAAACTACGCCGTGCCATCGGGCAGCTCACCACGTCGGACGGCGTGCCCGGCTTACCCTCGGCGCTTCGAGGGCTCGACATCACCTACCCCGCCGCATCGGTCGCCGATTCGTATTATCACGCCAAGGTGATTGAATGCTTCGCGCTGCTGGCAAGCAGCATTCCCGAAAGGGTCACGGCAGCCGACGCCGTACGCATAAGCGACAGAGACTGCGTCGAGTGCATCTGCTCCTACATCGACAGCAACCTATCATCCGATCTCAGCACGAAAACGCTGTGCGACATCGCCCATGTAAGCGAGGGAAAGATGATATCGGCATTTCGCAATGTTCAGGGAGACACCCCACAAAGCTACATCCGCGCACAGCGCCTGGAGTACGGTCGGCGCCTTCTCCTTGATGGAAGCCGCAAAATCGGCGAAATCGCTAAAAGCGCGGGCTACCGCAACCAGGGGGCGTTCACTGACGCATTCAAGCGTGCCTACGGCACGACGCCACGCGCCTATCGCAAAAGACTACGAATCGAATAGAACATAACATCGAGCGATGCCCCGCTGCCCAAACAAAAGATAAGGAGCACTCTGAGGATCCGCTGGGTACTTCTCCTGCAGATCCGAGAATACCTTGGTCTCCAAGACCGTCACCTTGCATTTATGCTGCATGATCATTTTCCTTGCCTCATCAGTAAGTGAAACGAGCTTTCCAAAGATTATGCTCTTCTTCAGTGATTTAACCGGCGGCCAGCTGGTCCACCATTCGCTACCACGCCTTCATCGCCATGACGGTTAAAACCGACAACCCAACTGAAATTGACTGAAGTGGCACAACAGCAAACGCGCGTGACAGAATGGAAATGACTCTCGTTTAACGCCATGTATTGCTCAATGCCCTGTGGTACCGCCTATTGCCACAGGGCATCATTGCTTTAACGCTTAAATGTTGCATTAGTTGAGAACTAACCTACAATTGGCGCCCTGTCCCTATTCCCACTTCAAAACGAAGGGCCGAGCCTGGACTACTTCCAGACTCGACCCTTTTCATCAAGCAACCTTATTACTGTATTACCCTACAGCAAATGGAGCGCAACAAGCGTAATGCGCTAGTTCATCTTCTTGCGACGCAGTGCGAATACCGCAAGCCCGGCAGCCGCAACAGCAATCAGAGCAATTGCGCCACCAACAAGAGCAAGGTTGTCTCCCGTCTTTACGGTAGCCGTCTTTGCTTCGCTTACCGCATTGTTAACGGTGTTGTTATCGGCAGAAGAGTTATCGCCAGCACCAGGCGTGACGGGAGAAGACTCAGCAGTCTTCCAACCGGCATACAGAGTGAACTCGGGCTCCACACCATCAACAACAGTGTCAAAGTCGTAAGCATTGGTGCAATCCTCGTCAGTGAACCATCCAGTGAAGGTATAGCCTTCCTTGGTAGGATCAGCCGGCTTTACCACTTTGCTACCAACGGTAACAAGCTGAGAGTCAACTGCGGTACCCTGGTTGGATTCGAAATTAACGGTAACCGCCCTCTCGACACCGTACGTGCCGTCAGCGTTAGCAGTAGGAGCATAGCCTGCAGCGCAGTAGTTCTCGGGAACAGCAGCCGTAAAGGTACCGCCGGAAACTGCGATAGTGGCATCCACCGCAGCTGCAGCGGGAGTCACGCGCCACGATGCAACATCAAGCGAGCCGCCCTCGATCTTCAGAGTCGAAGGATTGGGGCTCGTAACATCCATATAAATCGTGCCGGTGAATTGAGCGTCGCCACCAATAATGGTCTCGCCAACCGTACCCGCCTCAGTCCAGGAGTCTGTCCAGAGGTAACCGCCCGTCAGATTGCCACCAAGAATCTTCGCCTTGTTCCAGTTCTGAACAACAGATTGCTTGCTAGTCAGCGTACCGCCGTTGATGGTGAGCTCGCCATTGCTGTCGTTCTTAACAGCAATGAAGTTTTGCTGCTCGAACGTGCCGCCGTTGATGGTGAGCGACGACGTAGCGTCCACCCCGCCATTACGAATCAGGGAAGATCCCTTGGATCCAGAATTGTTAAAGACGTTCGCCTGATCAATGGTCATAGTGCCATTGTTGTCAATGACGTAATAGCTGGTCTCGCCCGCGACGCCCTGGTCGTCACGCTTGATGGTGCCGGTCTTGCCAGCACTCGTATCGGTGATGGTCACGGTGCCCTTATTCAGGATAGCCGCTTTCGCGGTGCCCGTGCCACCGTTAATGGTGTGACCGTTCAGGTCGAGCGTGATCTGCTTGTTCGCAGCGATGGTAATGTTTTCCGTGGTGTCACTCAGCAGCTGGATGGTCTTGCCCTTTGCAGCCAGACGGATTGCATCGGCCAGCGTCTCATACTTGGTGCTGCCGACCTGGGCAACATAGTGGCCTTCCTTGACATCATAGGTGCCATCCGCATTCTTGGTGGGGATGAAACCATCGGCGCAGTAAAAATCGGAAACCTTCTTATTGAACGTACCACCGGAGACCTGCGTGGCGCCAGCCGCTGCGTTCGTTGCACGGACTGTCCAAGCCGTACTTCTGGTGCACAGGTTCTTGAGCGTACCGCCAGTGATGATCGTGGACGGTGTCGCACTGCCACTCTTATCGGTGTGGATAACCTGCGCCTGTCCATAGGGAGCGCTCTTGTCGCTCTGAATGAACGTGCCGCCGCTGATCTCCAGTGCGCCGTAGTTGAACACAACGCCGGTGAAACCCTTGGAGGTGCCCTTTGTCAGAGTAAACTCACCACCGCTGATGGCCAGCTTCGCATTCGGCTCATTCTTGACGGTATCCAGACCGCCGGTGTAGGTACCGCTGGTGATGGTCAGGGTGCCGTAGTTGTCGATCATGGAGGAGCCGTTGTTGCCTGCCGTGGCGGTGACATCTGCCAGCGTCAGATGGCGTTGCTGCTTTGCGTGACCTCGATGTTGTAGTGGCCGGTGCCGCCCACAACCTTACCGTTCTTCACGGTAACGGTGCCACCCTGCACGGAGATCGTTGCCTTGCCAGCATTCGTATTCGTCAGCGTCTTGCCGCCCAGATCGAAGGTGATGCTCTTGCCGATAACCACGTCCTCGGCCGCATTCGCCAACAGCGTGACGATCTCGCCGTCCTGAGCTGCATTGATAGCTTCCTGCAGGCTGGAATAGCTCACGCCGTTAACTTCCGCAACTGATGCCGTAGCGCCTTCCCCACCACCAGTTTCGGCTGCAGGAGCCGCTTCATTGTTCGCTTCGCCCGTCGATTCGGACTGCGCGGTAGGCGTATCACCTGAGCTTGTATCCGTATCGGCGCCTTCCGGCTCAGAAGACTGAATCGACTCGGTCGGAGATGACAAAACCCCCGGTACTGCGTCGTCATCAGCCGCGAATGCTGCGGTTGGCAACATCATGGGACACATCGCAACACCCATCAGGACCGAAATGAATTTGTTTTTAGTGCTTATCTTCATTTCTTCAGCATCTTCCTTTCTGTTTTCTTTGTTTCCGATAATCGTTTTGTATGTTCATTCCCGTCGTTATAACTTTTGCCGAGAAATGGTTTACTAAACGAAAATATTTGCAAGCAACCCTGCCGCGTTCAAGCAGCGCCAATATCGAAATACACCGACAGCAGAAGCCAAGTCATAGCGCTCATTTCACAAATGGCACACAGCTTCTTCGCTCAACGCGACCCGATTCACTTACCCGATTCACTCCATAAAAGCAAAAAGGGTACCTTCACTGTTTTGAAGGTACCCTACTGTTAACATGGTCCAAATCAAGGCGTAGTACGCTACTGGCAATATAGATAGCTTCACCGTTCTTTGAAACGCCAGACTCTCCCATTTTCACTTCAGCCATACTATCACCCCCGATTCAACAACACTTAAACGAAACAAATCAGCTTAATGATAGCAGATCAATCGATGTTTTTTAGGTTTAAATCTTTAAATCGAATACAACTCGTTTTCGCCATGCAAGGCAACAAGCTAACGAGTGGCAAGCGCGTCCATTTCGATACTCGGAAGTACCATGAGATTGCCCTACAAGCCAGCAACCGCCCGCACGACCTTTTAAACATATTCCCATGCTTAATTTGAAGAAATCGTCAAAAACCGCCAGTCTTCTTTCCTTGTTTAAGCGCCAGCAGGCTACCGCACGCAAGGGGGGTTTGTCTAATAATCCAACCCTCCCCTTGCGCACATCAAACTCACTCCTGACTTCGGCGGCGGCGAATTGCAACTGCAACAGCAATCACAGCACCGCAACCAAGGACCAGTAACACAGCAATCAGGAACTGGACCTTTTTGTCCGTAGGCAGTACGTTCTGCTGCTCTGCAGTTCCGGCTTCCTCACTCGAGCCGGACAAAGCCAAAGCGCCATCTTCATTCAACTCGCCCAAACCTTCCTGACCGGATGGTCTACCTAACACGCTGCAAGCTCCCTGATTTTTCAACGAATCAGAACCTACATTCTGCCCACCATTCGAAGCTCCCGTGCAACCGGGCTCACCCGAACAGTCTGAGTCGCTTGGCTCTTCGGGGCTCGACGGGCCATCTGCATCGCCAGGATCCGACGGATTGTTTGGATTACCAGGATCGGAAGGGTCGCTTGGTGTATTGGGACCATCAGGATTATCTGGTTTGTCAGGATTATTCGGCCCATCAGGGTTATCGGGGTCCACAGGGTCAATGGGATCCACAGGGTCTACAGGATCGACAGGATCCACGGGGTCTACAGGCTCCTTCGCCTTCACCGTTAGCGTGCCAGGCTTAACCGTAACCGCAAAATTCGAATTGGATACGCTGGCACCAATTTCGTATTCTCCCGCAGGCGATGCGGCATCTGCCAAGCACGAATAACTTACAGCAACACCCGTCGTTGAAGTAGGGCTTATCAGACTCGACGTAAACGCCGGGTTTTCCTCCCCTTCAAAGCGTTCGGCATCGTCAACAATAACGAGCAACGGAGCAGGAGAAACATCAACGGTCAGCTCAACATCATTTGCCGCCGCATAATTCCTGCTCGCTGCCGCATGCGCCACCACACGCGTCTTACCCGCAGAAACAATGCTCGCATAGCTACCCTGAATCGAAATGGGGCTCGGTGAGCCATCCTTATTAGGAACAACCTCGTAGCTAACAGGCGTCTTAGCCGTGTTCTCAAACACAATGCCCGCATTCCCGTACCTAGCCGTATAGTCGGTCTTTCCTTCGATCACCTGCTCGGCAGGAGAAATGGTATAGGTAGCCACCTGAGAACCTGTCATATTCGGGTTCACTAGCTTCGCTTCTACTGTATAGCTACCCGCATCGGTAGGAGCCTCGCTGGTCGGGCCATATTCCGTGCCATTCGCACCACGGTACGTTACCTCGTAATCTTCAGGCGCAACACCCTGGGCGTTAACCGCTGCTCCGTGCGCATTTCCATCGTAGGTTACATCTTCGGCGGTTAGCTCAAGATACACAGGTTTCTTTACGATGGTGTACTTGATGGTTGCAGCACCTCTGTATCCACCGTTGTTCAACGTCGCCGTTGCACGGTAGCTGCCAGCATTAGTAGGCGGCTGGCTGCTTGAGTAATGGGTTTCCCCTATTCCCGTATACGTATAGGCGATGGCATCATCGAGATTCTCGGGAACGCCCGCAAGCGATGGGCCTTGCGGTTGCCCGTTATAGGTAAACAGGCTGCCCGAAAATGCCAGATCAACAATCTTCGGCGTTACCACCAGCGTAAAGTGAGCTGTTACAGATTGCCCCGAATTGTCAGTACAAACAATGTCGAAGGCGAAAATTCCCGTTGAATCCGGCGTTCCCGAAACCATCAGGCCCTTTTCGTTAACTGTAAAAGTAACGCCATCAGGAAGCTTGGAATCCTGTTCAAGCACATACGTGTAGGAGCCCGTCCCTCCCGTTGCAGGGTTGATAGAAGCTTCGTATTCAGCGTGGGCGGTAGCTGGAGGCAGTGCGGTAGCATTGAATACCAGTGCTTCGGGCTCAACACGGGAAACGGTGGCATGATTTGATTCGACTGTCGTTACGGTGCCCAAATACAACTGCGTAACCTGACAGTAATACTCCCCTGCATCGCCGGCTTGCACATCGAGCGTTGCCGAATACGCACCTTCAACGGGTGTGCTCTGCCCGTTTTCGCCAACGCGGTACCACTGATAGGTAAGTTCGTGGCTAGCCGCCGCGCCGCTCGATATTGCCTCGTGATCACGCACACTTTGTGCCGCATCGGCCGCAACCGACAAGGTCGCGCTTTCCCCTTCGCGCACGGAGGCGTCTTGCGGTTGCGCATCAATCACAGGCGCTTCAGCCCCCACAAACGCAAATGATAACGTCTGCGAAGATGTAACGTTTTTCAGCTCAAACTGGTAGGTGCCTCCCTCGTAGTCGGAAATATCAAAGTTTCCCTGCGAAGCACCCGCGCCAGCACCTTCACGCATCGCGGCAAGCGTGGTGTTCACGTGGTCAAGATAGCAGTTTTCATTGGGCGATGCCGTAAAGGTAAGACTCCCGCCAGGCATAACGCTTGCAGATTCGGGGTTAACCGTGCCGTTTTCAGCAGTGGCTGCAACCGCGTATTTCTGAACTTCCTTAAAGCGCGGAACCACCTTCATGTCGGCTTCAGGGTAGAACGTCCAGTTAGCATCGGTACTCAAAGGCCTTGCGTTTTCGGCATCCCTGTCAGCATAGTCGTACCAACCAACGAACTCGAATCCCTCGTAGGGCACGGCAGAAAGCGTAACGGTACTGCCCGTATCAACCGAGCGAACCAGGGCATAACCGCCTTCGCTATACGTATCCGAACCATCAACGTAGCCGCCTTCACGCGAATCAACGGCAACAACCTCAACTTGCTCCTTTACGTAATAAGCCGTGAAGGTCCTATTAGCATAGGCAGGTCGTGCCATAACAGGGCTGAAGCCCACTGGCACGCCCGCTTCGTCTGCCCAGTACTTGAACTTCCAGCCAGGGAAAGGAATAGTGACCAGCACCGATGCCGACTTATACGAGGTACCCGTTCCAGGAACCACCATGCTGAATCCCGCACCCGCAGGATACGTGGCAACTTGGGCATCGAAGCCCGTCTCATAGAAAACGGCGGTAAGACGCGTGTTTTCGCGCGCAACGCCAACATGAATAGCGCTGTAGCTCACAATGGCTCCCGCATCGTTCACCCAATGCGAAAAGTGCATGCCAGGGTACGGAACAGCCATGGCCACAAAGGGGTCTCCCTTATCAACCTCAACCGAAGTGGCTGCCCCAAATGTGCCAACCATAAAGGCAAGACCCCTAAACATAGAGCTTTGCGTTACCGCAACTTCAACCGGATCATCTGCCACAAACTGTGCATAGTACGACACGTCGGCACCAGCTTCGAATTCAAAGATGGCGTCGTTGCTTTCAATTACGTTGCCCGCTTCGTCGAGACTCCACCCCACAAAACGGTAGCCCTCGCCCGCCACGGCCTGCAGCGTAACGTTATCACCCGAAGAATACGTGCCCATACCGAGCACCCTACAACCGCGCGCGCCCGCCTTACCGGAAACAACAGCCTTCGCAGAAACCGACACCTCGTAAGGGTCGGCAAAGCGCGCCTCAAGACTGAGTTCGCCGTTGCTGATATCGCGAATCAGATCCTCATCGATAGTAAACCAACAATGCGCATCCTTACTGAAAAGCGTAGCGGGCGCATTGCTGCTGGCACCATTGCCACCAGCGCCATTACCACCAGTACCCGAATCGCTGCCAGCTGCAGCTTCGTCGCCTTCGAACTCTACCAAATACCATCCCACGAAGCGCTTGCCGCTTGTAGGCTGAGCGTTCAGCTCAACTGTATCGCCGAATTTGTAGGTACCCGCACCCTGCAGCGCGCCTGAAGCATCAGGGTTTGCGTGCAAACTTACCAAATAGGAATCGGGCGTAAAAAAGGCAACGTAAGCAGCACTATCCGAAACATCAACAGTACATTCAGGCAGTTCGCTCACCGTATTGCCCTGCGAATCCTTCCAGCAATCGAACGTATAACCAGGCTTGGCAACTGCCGAAAGCGTGGTACGGTCGCCATTATTGAAGGTACCAAACCCGCTCGTGTAGCCCGCATCTGCAGGGGACGCAATGGCACTCACCACGTACGGGCCTGAGCCAAACACGGCAGTCAGGGCAGCGTCGCCGCGAACCGTAAAGGTATAGGTTGCATTCGTGCTTACGCATACACCTTCGGAATACCATCCAACAAAGGAAGCACCCTCGTTCGGGGTTGCCGTAACCGTTGCCTGTTGGCCTGCTGCATAAGTGCCTGCACCTTCAACCGTACCAAAGCCCTCTGCCGCGTTAACAGCAACCGTAAACTGCTTTGCCTCGAAAACCGCACGGATTTCCGCGTTCGCCCAAGGAACGAACCGATATTCCGCATCAGTGCTTACCGTTGCGCCCGTTTCATCCACCCATCGCTTGAACACATAGCCTTCGTTGGCGTAAGCAACAAGCTGTGCAGATCGTCCCGCGCCAATAGCCCCAGCGCCTTCAACCCTTCCAGCGGCCGCGTCTTCAACCAAGGTGCCCGTTGTATCAGCAACAACAGCACTTGCTTCAACGGTAAAATCCTGCTGTTTGAAGCGTGCAACATGAACATGGCTGCGCCCTTCTTTGCAGGTGAAGTCGGCATCTCCTGACACCAATTCATCGCCCACATACCAGCCCTCAAACACATAGCCAGGCGCGGCGGTTGCCTTCAACCGCACATCGGAGCCGCGATCGGCGAACAAGCGGCTTGCCGTAACCGTGCCGCCCTCTGCTGGGCTTGCCACAGGCAGGCACACCACATCAAGGGGCTTGAAGGCGGCGATAATCGTACACTTTCCCGAAATGGGCGATTCCTCAGCGGAAAGCGTGCATTCCCTTTCCGTACTTACCAGCATCCCGTTTCTGTACCAACCCCAGAAAAGGAAACCAGGATTTGGCTCGGCAGCAAGATGAAGCGTCTCGTCCAAAGCATACTTGTCAGTATCAGGGTTCACTTCTTCGCCATTGCAGGTTACCTTGCCGCCCCAGTATGCATCAGCCGTGATAATAACGTCAGGGCCCTTCTTGAACACAGCCGTGTACGTTTCGTTCTTCGTCACGCATACGCGCAGCTCAGCTTCGGGATAGCGCTTTCCAGAAGTATCTTCCCAATAGGCGAACCAGTACTTGTCGTTGGGCGTTGCCTTTATGGTGACGTGACGGCCGTAGGGTAGTTCGACCGACCCCATGCCAGGATACCCCACGATCTCAACTTCACCGTGAGGGTTTATACCAGGGAGTAAGCCATCGATTTTGACGCCAACCTCATATTTCTTCGCTACGTACACCGCGCGAACAACGGTGTCGCCATCGGGAACAAACTCAAGATGCGCCTCATCGGTGCCCATAAGCACGTCTGATTCGCCACGATACCAGCCCTTGAAGGTGTAGGCATCGCGTACGCTTTCATCTAGGCTTGAGGAAAGCACGATCGGCTTGCCCACAACGCATTTCCCATCACCGACGATGGTACACTTGCCCGCCAAGGCGCTTGCGGGTTCAACCTCTACGCTAACCGTGCAGGTACAATTGAACTTGGCCACCAGATGCCTATCCGTTTCAGCAACGAAGGAATAGGTAGGGGTTTTCGAAATCTCGACAGCACCTTCAAACCACCCAACGAATTCATACCCTTCCCCCGGGGTAGCAACCACCGTAGCCTGTTCGCCGGGTCGCACTATCTGCCTGTCAGGCGCAGAATTGCAGCCCGTCACATCATCGGCTGCACTGCCCTCGACATCGACAGAGGTGGTGATGGTCACGTCCTTCTCGAACTCGGCAGTCAGCTTCACCACATCGGACGTAGCATCGGTGATGGCCATCTGCATATGCGGCAGCGTGGAGCGCTCGATACCGTCTTCCTTCCAGCACACAAAGTGATAACCGGGGTTGGCAATGGCGTCAAACTCAGCAATGGTGCCCTCGAAGTGAACGCCCCCGCCTTTTACGATGCCGGCAGCCTCAGGCTGAGCGGTTGCGATGATTTCAGCGGTATGATCACCCTTGGGCTTATCGGGGTCGCGGTCGTGCTTGTGCTTCTCGAAAATCTCCTCGATTTCTTTAAGGGCCTTACCCCCTACTTCTACGAGTTCTTCGATAGTTTCCGCTTCGCCGACTTCGATGATGGCCGGAACCGCGATTGGGTCGACGAACTCGCCGAAGCCGCCAGCCGTTGAGGCAACAATCGCCACACCAAGCGCCGTGATCAGGGCAGCCTGTAGCGCCTTAAATGCCTCATCCCCGTCCGACGTAGGGCGAAAATGAGCAGTAAGCTGAGTATCTCCCGTAAGCGTAAAGGTATAGGATCCGCTTTCTGAAACATCCACTCGGTTACCCGCCGCATCGGTAACGTAGTCGAGCACATAGTACGGCTCAGGAATGGCAACCACCGTAACGCTCGAACCAATACCGTAGAGCCCTGTTTTAAGGAACGAGCCTTGGGGGCTGCCGTCTTCCGTGGTACCGTCAACATCAAGCACAACGCTTGCCTGTTGTGCGCAATACCACGGAGTTATCTCAACCTGCGCTTGACCGTTAGAAGGAACCACATAGTCGCAGGTCAGGCCGTCGCTGATTAAGCTTTCGTTACCGCTTTCCCCTTCGTACCAGCCACGGAACTGCGCGTTGTCGGTGGTAGCGGAAAGCGCTACCGTCTCGCCCGCGCTGCGATAGCAGTTGCCAACCGTCGGGATCACATGCGCGTAGGCCTCGGAGAGGTCGGTCGACTGCGCCGAGTTGATGTGAACCGCGACGTCTTTCAGCGTGAAACGCGCCTCGACGCTCATATTCATATCCGGCTTGAACACGCACACGCGCCGCTCGCTCAAGCATGCGCCCGTTTCCTTGTCATACCAGCCCACGAACTCGATGTCGTCATCGAGCATGCCGAGCCGTTCGGCGTCGAGCGCGACGAATTGACCGGCGAAAAGGAACCTCGAACCCGAAACGTTCGGGACCTCAACGCCCTCCATAAGCGCTCTCCCGCCTAAGTCAATCGTCTGCGAGTAATCGACATTCACTGCAACTACCGGGTCGATAGGCTTGCCAGGGTCGGGGTCAGGCTGCTCCTTTTCCCTGAGGATAGCAACGGGATCGCCCTTTCCCTCAACGGTATACGAAACGGTCGCGGAGCCCTCGCTCCCAACGATTCGGTAAGCGCCATCTGAATAGGCCCAATAATCGATTGACCATTTCGAGGAATCGTAGTTGCACGTGATCGTTACCTCTTTGCCGGGATATGTGGCGAACGTTTCTCCATAATTACAGTTATCGGCAACGATAGAGAACGTCACGTCTTCGACTTCGTTCCCATCCGCGAGATTAAGCCGCGCCTTCGGGGAAACCACGATCTCGTCGGCGAACACAGCAGTGAGCACGATGGAACGCTCGACGGAAAACTCGTACGTTTTCTTCTCGGAAAGAACGTTGCCCTTCTCATCAGCCCAATAAGCGAAGAGCCTGCCGTCGAGCGTCGTTTCGGCGCTCACCGTGCACGTATCGCCCAAAGCAAACTGGCCGCCGCCCGTTGCCGTTTCTCCCAGCTGAGCGGTCGGGCTCTCCACGTACACGGAAAACGCCGTGTTCCCCTCTTCTTGTAAAATACCTGATGAATAGGCGTTAAGAAGATAGTCGCCGTCGTTGTAGGTCACGCGCACAGGAGCGCCGTCGTCGGACGACTGGAAAACCGACCCGTTATCGGGGCTGAAAGAGAAGAATTGACTAAACGCATAATTGCTCGCGAGGTCGGCGTAGTCGAAAGTGTGCTGCGTACCATCATAGTTGAACTTGACTTGCATGCCACCAAGGGAAACTACGTCCCCTTTTTTGGTATACAAGCCTGTTTGGATCGCTTACAACGCTGATAGACAAATAGTTCGAAGCATCGTAGGGCAAGTCGTAATTACACGCCTCCCAATCACGTTTGACTTCGCTATTTTGATACAAATCGAGCGAACGTGTAGGAACGAGAACTTTTATAAAGCCATTCGGAAACGTCTGGGAATCGACAAGCACCGCATGGTCACACTGGAAATATACGAAGCTGAGTTTGGTTTCGGCGAACGCTTCCTGTGGGATCTGGGTTATTTTCGACCCTTTTGGCAGAACAAGGCCACCGCTCATATCGGTATTTTTGAAGCAGCTTTCACCTATGCTTGAAACGGTCGTATTCGTTTCAAGGCCCGTAAGGCGCAGACTTTTGCAGTCCTTAAACGCACAATTTCCGATAGTGGCGATTCGTTCATTCGTCCCTAGGCCCGTATCGATCAAATGATCGCACCCAACAAAAGCGTATTCATTAATGGCGGTTACCGACGTATTGGCGCCTAACCCTGTATCGGTAAGGCCATAGCAATAAGCAAAGGCCTCAGTCCCTATCGACTGAATGGTCGTGTTTTTGTCCAGACCCGTTTCAATAAGGTCATAGCACTGACTAAAAACACCGTCGGGAAGTGAGGTAAGACCCTGTATTTTATCTAAGCTGGTGGTGGTGAGACCGCAACACGAAAAGCAACCGTAACCCATTGCCTGAATAGTAACGGGTTCGTTAAGGGTAAGGCTGGTTAGGCTAACACAGGTACCGAACGCCAATTCACCAAGATACCCAATGCTCATTCCCGAAAAGTCAACCAAAGCTAGATTACGGCAGTCATGGAAGGCGGAATCGTCAATCGAGTCAAGCGTTTTGCCCTCGAAGCGCACCGATTTCAGGTTATGGCAACTGGCAAATTGGAGATAACGAATAGAAGTAACCTCAGAATCTACGATGAGGTTAGCAACATAACACGGCTCGATAGCGTCAGCTTCTTCCGTTGGCTGCTTGAGCGCTCCCGATTCATCACATTCATAAAGGTTGCCGTCTGCCATAAGCTTGGCGTATTCACGCACGTAATCGATCGAAGACGAGTCCGATGTTGAGCTGTTAGCAGCGTCGCTGGAGGTAGCGACAGATTCGCCAGTGACCGCTTCGTCGGCAGAGTCGTTTTCCCCTACAGTATTTTCAGAATCAGACCCGGAAACATCAGCACCCGTATCAGCGCTCACAGCAGTATGAACTCCGGGCTCTTCGGCGAATGACGACGAAGGAACAATAGGAATAAACGACACTACCAACACAAAACTCAGCAACACGCGTAAGGCAATATCAAAAATGCGAGCACTTTTCTTCACAGGATTCACTTCCAATCGCAGAAAAACGCAGGTTCGAGTGTATGTAAACAGTATGGTGAAAGTATACAGGAATCACCCATAATCTCCCACGCTTGAGTCAAACGCGAATACACTCGCACTACCAAAGAGGAACGCCAAGCGCTTCTATTTTGTCGCTATCAAACCCAGATACGACTCGGTAAACGAAAGACACCCGCCCCATTGCGCAAAACCAGTGCGAGTCTAAAGCCGTAGCCACCAAACACGAGTGCACTCGCACCATCGAAAAAGTGCAGCAATACCGCTATCCACGCGCGATGTGACGGGGATACCACTTCTGAAACCACGCGGTAAAAACGCCCATCAACGCAGGCAGGACCGAATTGATGGCGCCGACAAGGCTGGCCGCATCCGTCTGCATAACGAAATACGTCCAGATGGGCGTAACCAGATAAAGCACTCCCCATGCCGCGGTAAGGATGCGGTTCGTTCTCATGAAGATCGGATTACGCAACGCCGCTTCCCCGTTGTAGTTGTTTTTAGAGTAATGCGCGGTTAACGGCACTTTCGCAAAGCAGGTAGCCGTCCACATCACCCCGAACAAGAAGTACGACATCGGGATTATCAGGGCAGGCGATGCTCCCGCCAGCAACGCAACGGAACATGCACCTACTCCTAAACCAGAAATCTGGTCATACAACGTAGCCTTTGTCCGATGCATCAAAACAGGCAGCAGCACACATACCGCCACACTGATCAGGCTACCCCAGAAGCTATCGATGGCTGCTGCAATCCAGAACACAATCCAGGGAATCAAGAGGAGCAGCATGTTGGTTTTTGGCTCGCTGGCGTTTTTGCCACCATCCACACCTTTGTCGTTAGCGGACCTGCTCACACCCGACTCGCTTTCGCCCGTATTCGCACCCGAACTCGTAGCCAAGCCGAAATACTCATCCCAGTGCATCATCAAATCGAAATCGCCCTCCACGGAGTACAGATGCTTCATGAGCGCTTCATCTCCAGCAATCTCGCCGCTTGCAATTGAGCACCAAACATCAAAGGGCGTGTTGATGCGCGTGATGCACTCTGTACCAAAACCTTCTGCGGGCTCTTCCTCAACCCGACTCCCCTTCGACCCAAGGGTAATGCGATAGACCTTACCGATATCGGTATAGTTCATGTCGAGTAGAACATCGTGCCCCGGCCAAGCCTCTTTGCAGTAAAGGGCCGCCATCTGCCGGGTGAACACCAAGCTAGGATCTTCCTTTTCACACGATTCGCCCACACCCCAGCTGGCATCTGCCATTGTCTCAAATACGTCGCGCGGGAATAGGTTCTGGTCGAGCTTGTAGCGAGTTTCTCCCGTTATGCCACCAGAAACGAATTCCTCACCCGCTTTCTTTACCCAATAAAGATACTCGTCGGTGCGCTCCGAAAGCTCTTTCACCCTAAAAAGCTCACCTTGGCCGCAGAAAAGCGCGGTATAGCCGCCCTTCCCACACAGTCGGTCGTACAAGCTAGTAACACAGTCGTAGTTACCCTTCGCGGTATAGAAACCGCACGTAGAAATAACCACGGTGCGTTTGCCACTCATGTCGTAGCGAGAAGGATGCCCGCCGCTTTCCGTTTCTGTACTCATGAACGGAAGAGACATAGGAAGCTGACGGTCGATGAGGGTTTTCAGTGAACCGGGCAACCCGAAGTAATACAGAGGAAAGCTCCAAACAACAACATCGGCCCACAAGATTTTATCGATAACCCCCTGCATGTCGTCGTGAATGCAGCAGGTACCCGGCGTCTTGCTCCAACAGGAAAAACATCCCAGACAAGGCTTGATGGTAAGCGAACTGATGCTGAGGGTTTCGACCGTCGGTGCTTGCCCGTGGGTGCATTCTTCCTGCGTGGCAATTCCCTGCAAGAATGCGCTCGTCAAACGCCAAGTATTGCTTCGTTTGCCCTTGGGGCTACCATTGATTGCCAAAATGTTCATTGGGCGCTCCTCAATTCGGCGGCGCATTGTTCAGCCCAGTCGATGTGCATCTGAAGGCTCCTTCTGCCAAAATCGGCGGTCATGTTCCAGTAGAGGCTATGATCTTGCAAGCCTAATTCGTCTTCAAAATAGTTGATACTCTGATCAATCTCAGAAAAGGCAGCAAGCTGTTCGCGGCATGCCTTCACAATGCCTTCGAAATATGCCACGTTTTCTTCCCTACTCCGGTTCCCCAAGAAGAACACCTGCATCAATAAGGGCACGCGTGTAGCTCCTGCAGCGCAGTCAGAGGAAAGCCAGCTCAGAAGTTCGGTGCGACCGCTTTCTGTGATGGAGCAGACGTTCTTATTGGGTTTTTCGCTTTGCTCGACGGTGGTGATGGTTATCCATCCATTTTTTTCGAGGGTGCGTAACTCACGGTAAATCTGACTGCTTTGAGCCTGCCAAAAGAAATTTAGAGACTTGTTAAAAACTTCCCTGATCTCGTAACCAGTCATGTCGCCGTAATTCAGAAGGCCAAGTATTCCATGTTTTAACATCGCTCTCTCCATGTTAAGGCTATTCCACTTGTATATTAAGATTATAGACCACTAATGGAATATACCAAAACACAAAAATGTAATAATTTGGTAAAGCCAGGATTCAGACGCATGAACAACTTTGCGATACAATATCAAACTTGCTTTATGCCAAACACAATGATCTACCCCGCGATTTCGTCAAGCTGCCTCTAACGAGCGACCTCCGACGTGACAGGCCGGTGCTCTAACCAACTGAACGAAGTTAATCCTTAGAAGAAGTATTTACCTTTGATGGGGAGGTTCGATTCACCCTATTCAAAATCTTCCAATAATGAGGAACAAAGGAACATACAAGAAGCGATATTGGGACATGGGTTCATTCCACTCAATGGGTATCTATGGCACTCTTTCATAAGGAGCATAAGGAGCATAAGGAGCGCATAACCTTGATGACACATGTGAGAAAGGGCACGAATATGAATAGCGATGTTAAGAAAAGCGTTGATGCGAAAACGCAGTATTTTAATGAATACCTCGTCGTGCCTGATGGCCTAAGACCTGAAGTAGATGCATTCTGCAGCGAGGTAGTCTCGCTTGGTGAAGAGTGCGCAGATTTCGATACCTTCGAGAATCGCTTCGTGTCTGAAGGGCTTTCAGAAAAGTTTGTGGCGCTCATCTGCCAATGCACCCAGAAAGCCTCCCCGCAAACAAAAGAACAACGACGGGAATCACTCAAAACCGCCAAAACCATGATGTACGAAAATCGAAAAGATGCAGCAGAATACCTTGCAGATTCAGTACTAACAACTGCTAGAGTTGAGGCCGAGGGTCACATTCTCAAGGAAAATAGAGAGCGCATGATCAAAGAGGGCACTATGGGTGACTACACAAGAACAAAGAATGCGATAGAAGATGGTGTCGGCCTCTTCGGGTTCCTATTGAATAAGTTCAGGAAGTAGCAAGGCCAAAAATGGCAAAACCTACGTTGCCTCCTAGTAAGCGAAGCGGCTCCACTCTACCCCTCGTACGCTTCACCAACCAGCCAGCAAGTCTTCCCGTCGGTAAGAATGGTGCGCGAAGCACGAGAAACAGTTGCAATTAGCTTGATACTATCGGTGCAGGCTTGAGCTTCGTCCCTAGTGCTCGCTTCAGCTGAACGTAAATCTGACTGCATTCCTATCTTAGACACAAGAAGATTCTGTTTAGCAGCAGCACGAGGAGTCATCGAGATCAAACCCTTCAAACACCCCTTGCCCGACCCCTTTGGAAGGGCAACAGGCGCGCCCTTCATCGCACCAATTCCGATCTCCAAAACCCCAGCTACCGTTGCGCGTTTCTTAAGGAACCCCTGCGATTTCTCGAGGATACGTTCCTGTTCAATCAGAGAACTTCTTTCGTCGGTTGCGCCATCGTAATACATACGGGTAACGGCAAGCGCAGATAGCGCACGAAGGCTCAACCTAAACTGATCCTCGTAAGAATGAAGCTCGTCCACTATCAGCTGAAGCTCTTTCTGACTCGCTTTCGCATCCCTGACCTTCCCTTCAAGGGCGCCCAGCTGCAAAGTAGCCCAATCGACAACCGCCCCGACATCGTTGTAGCAACGTTCAATTTCGTTGCGTGCCGCGCGCAGCGCATCGGGCTTCTGTCGGTAGTCGTCATAAAGCCTTGAATACGTTTTGGCAATGTCCAAAGCATTCATGAGCTTAGCCTTCTGCTCGTCGGCAATCATCGAAACAACCTTGTTGAGCTTCTCGTCAATGCTGTGGAGGCTATCGCTGATCTCGGTCATATAGCCTGGCCAACCACCATCGCAACAGCGGCAATCGCCACATGGGCACTTGACGGTGACGTAACGTCACGCGCGATAATAGGTTGCTAAACTACTTTGCGATTCCACGTGTGAGAGGAGCACGGCATGCCTGCATACAAAGATGATCTGATGACAGTTGGCGAACTCGCCCGGCGCGTGGGCGTGACCGTGCGCACCATCCAGTACTACGACCAAAAGGGTCTGCTGCACCCCAGCTCCAAAAGCGAGCAAAACCAGCGCCTCTATTCGACCGACGACGAGGAGCGCCTCTATCGCATCCTCACCCTCAAGTTCCTCGGCTTCTCGCTCGCGCAGATCAAGGAAGCAGAGGGCATCGACGACTGCCAGAAGCTCTCCGGCGCGCTTGATCATCGCATGTGCGAGCTGGAACGCGAGAGCATGGAGATCCTACGTAACATCAACACCATCAGCAACCTCAAAGAGCACCTGGCTGCGAGCGAGAGCGTGCGGTGGAGCGACTTCGCCCAAGCCATCAGCGATATGCAGAACCGTGAAGACGTGCTGTGGATGGCCATCAACGGGGAGGGCTGCGACGAGAGCAGCGTCCCAGAGCTCACCCACGAGGCGGTCGACCGCTGGCACGAGCTCATGGGCGATACTATCGAGGCCATGCACGACGGCGTGCAGCCCCGAGGCGAGCGCGGCCGCGAGCTGGCAGCGCGCTTCGAGCGCCTCGGCGGTATGTCCAGCGCCCTGACCGGCCTCAAGCGCCTCGCCAACCAGCGTACACAAGGCCCCAAGAAGTACGGTCGAGACTTCTACGCGGGCATCCAACGCAGAACGCTCAGCTTCCTCAAAGACGCGCTCGAGGCGCTGCACGAGCAGGCGTGACGCGCGACCCACTCACACTTGCGCAAGGCGTTCCATTCGGAATGCGCCGCCGACCCATCCGCACCCCCCAAGTATCATTATGTTGAGCGAAGCGCGCAGCGAGGAGTCGAAGCATGTAGCCGCGGCTCAACGTTGGCTCACATCTTGACAATATGTTCATTGCGATAGCAGGAAGCCCTAATCTCCTGATCCATAGGTCCTCTTCGGAACAGATCGTGGGTTAGCATCGGGGCGCACAGAAACCCTGGCGCCAAACAGGGCGCCCGACCAGATCACGGCCTTGATCGGCATGCCGCGCCGCTCGCCAACTTTTTCTCGTGCAGCACTTGACCATGACGCAGCGTCGCCCGTTAACATCCTCACTCGGTTTCAAGAGAGGAAAGACGATGATCGTTTCATGGATGACGACCAACAAGTGCAACCTCAAGTGCGAGCACTGCTATCAGGACGCAGCGGACTGCAACAGCCGCGAGCTAACAACGGTCGAGGGCAAGGCGATGATCGAGCAGATCGCGCGCGCCGGCTTCAAAATCATGATTTTCAGCGGCGGTGAGCCGCTCATGCGCGATGACATTTTCGAGCTCGTGGCGCACGCCGCGGCCCAGGGTCTGCGCCCTGTGTTCGGCAGCAACGGCACGCTGATCACCGACGAGGTCGCGCGCAAACTCAAGGAGGCCGGTGCGTGCTCCATGGGCATCAGCATCGACAGCCTCGACGCGGCAAAGCACGACGCCTTCCGCGGCGTTGCGGGCGCCCACGCAGACACCCTCGCGGGCATCGAGGCATGCAAGCGCGCGGGCCTCAACTTCCAGATCCACACCACCGTGGTCAACTGGAACCGCGACGAGATCTGCGACATCACGGACTTTGCGCAAAGCATCGGCGCGGTCAACCACTCGATCTTCTTTCTCATCCCCGTGGGGCGCGGCAAGTACATCGAGGAGACAAGCCTCAAGGTACTCGAGAACGAAGCGCTGCTCCAAGACATCATGCGCAAGGCCGCAGACGTCGACATCGACGTCAAACCCACCTGCGCGCCGCAGTTCACGCGCGTCGCCGACCAGCTCGGCATCCCAACCCGCTACACGCGCGGCTGCCTGGCCGGCCTCACCTACTGCGTTATCGGCAGCGAGGGCATCGTGCGCCCATGCGCGTACATGACAGAGAACGCCGGCGATGTGCGCGAACAACCCTTTGATGAGATCTGGGCAACGAGCCCCGTGTTCGAGCGCCTGCGCACGCAGGCTTACGGCGGCAACTGCGGCGAGTGCGA
>OLQT01000698.1_pt1 | contig 23187 bp, 20 predicted proteins | sample 1672651 | NCBI WGS metagenome assembly OLQT01 (sample SAMEA3136709, study PRJEB25190) | human gut metagenome | biome: human gut; feature: human-associated habitat; material: faeces | place: Austria | collected 2013 | reverse complement strand
ATTGAAAAAGAAAACAAAATGCTACATATATATTCGTGTATCAACAGCAATTCAGATTATTCTTAATATGTAGGCTCGCAGCAGAGCAGATAGCATCAGCTACAGGTAAGGACATAGAAGAAGTGAAAGTGATTATTGCGGTGAAGAAAACTGAACTTGCATAAAGTTATATAAAAAAGAGAGCCTTTGAGTTTAAATAACTTAGAGACTCTTATTATATGAAAATTTCAAGAGAGAAAATTGTGAACGTATATGTTTACAATTTAAGTTGGACTCATTGTAGGTGTTTGTTGCATACGAAATATTAATTATTGGGGAACATTTCTATATAATAACGATATAAAATGTTCCCCAAAGAAGATCCAATGTCAGTGCTATATAACGAAATACAAGAATTATAAAATCAATTCTTTTGGGAGACGGAAAAGAAATTTGGTAGATTTGTAAGTTATAAAAATTAGCGAACCTTTTGGCTTTTTTAGAGACTAATATAGTGTAAATCGATTTACAGGAGGAAGAAAAAATGAGTGAATACATTAATAATGAACTTATCGAGAACACATATTTGTTCTGCATAAAGCGAGTGGCTAATAGCGATACGGCAAAAGATTTAGCTCATGATATTTTATTGGAAGCATTAAAGGCTGTTTCGAAAGGAAAAAAGTTTACAAATTTTTATGGATGGTATTGGAGAATGGCACATAATAAATATGCAAACTATATGGAGTACAAGAAAACTCAAACATTGCCAATAGAAGTGGCTGGAGGTGTTGCTGCAGAAATTTGTCAGCCGATAGAACAGATTATTAATGATGAAAAGATTTCGTATCTTAATTATTCACTCTCAAGATTAGCATCAGACTATCGTGAAATAATAATTAGATTTTATTTGAAGGAACAATTAATAAAACAAATTTCACAGGAATTAAAAATTCCGGAAGGAACTGTAAAAAGAAGATTGTTTGATGCAAAGAAAAAAGTGAAAGAGAGGTTTGATAAAATGAGAAACATTGGTACATTATCTTATGCTCCGGCAGAGATAGATTGGTTTTGGGGATATAGTTGTAGAGAGGCAGCAGGCGTACTTGATAATCAAAAAATAGCACAACAGATATGTGTTTTGTGTGGAAAAGAACCGAAGAATATTAATGAAATTTCTGATGAAATGGGAGTAGCACCAATTTATGTTGAACCAATTATGGAACAACTTTTAAAAGTGAAATTAGTTGTGCCATATAATAAGAAAAAGTATATTTCAAATTTTGGTGTGTTCCCAAAGCAGGCATATATGCAGGCACAGTCAGTTGCAAACTATGAATTTCGTGAAAACGGTTATTTCGACAAAGTAAATCAGGCTCTGGAGAACACAAAAGATGAAATATTAAAATTCGATTTTTATGGAAATGATTTTAACTACAAATATTTAAAGTGGATTTTTTATGTTATTGCAGGCTATCAGATAGGATATCTTGCTAATGAAAAATATTTAGAAAAGTACAAAGGCAAGTATAAAGATGAGGGGGAAAGAGATTATAGGATTACAATGCAATACAGCAATGCTGATGAAAATATCGATTATCCTATTCAAGATGAAACGAAAACAGCTGAATGGTCATGTTTAACTCAAAAATTTATGTCCACACGTTATGGAAAAATTGAATTCGTAAACGATTATCAGTGTGCCCCTTTTCCAAGTGAAGGAGAAGAATTTGCAAAGGGACGTGACCTGTGGGTAAATGGTGATAATATTACACTATTAATGGAACTAGCTGAAAACAGTAGTAAAAAACTGAATACATATGAAGAAGAAATGGTTGCCTGTTTTATTAAAAACGGCTTGGTTGAAAAGAAAGACAATGGATATAAAGTATTATTACCAATTTTTAAAAGAGACGTATTTGAAAAAATAGCAACACTAATAAAAGAAGCAGTTAGGAATATCGCATATGAATATTCTGATTGTATAGCTGGTAAAGTAGAAAAAATATTATTGCCATATGTGCGAAAAGAACTGATGAGTAACTTTATTTATTGGGATATGAAAATGTTCTTCCAACCTATTTCTTCGCTATTTTATTATGGAATATATGACTCTAATGATTTGGAAATTCCAAAAGATTATGAGCATAGTGCTGCAGGCTGTATTCTGAATGCGATTCTGGAAAGAATGTAGGTGTTAAGAACGCGACCGGAAAATACATTTTTGATATTTTTTATCATTTTGTGACAAAATTAACTTATTTGTCTATTTATTAACTTTGCTTGCAAGATTGTACTAAAATGCATACAATATCATTATAAGTGTGTCCATAGAGTTAATCTATAGTATTCAGATGTTTTCCCTATGATTTTCTTCATCTGTCCTGTAGATTAGCAAAAAAAGTTAAAGGAGAAAAAAGCTATGAGTAGACTTGAAATCACTGCACCAGACAAAGCCCAGCTGGTTATCGAAGGGCTCTACAAAGATCTGGAGCGAAGAATTGAATCCAGTCCTCCGGGACTATGTCCTGTTGACATGACTCGTGCTTTCCTGGAGATGTGTCATACACATACCTGTGGAAAATGTGTGCCGTGCCGTGTTGGTCTGTGGCAACTGAAAAACCTGCTGACCGACGTTATGAACGGAGACGCAACTATGGAAACATTAGACCTGATGGAAGAACTCTCTGTATCAATCATGGAAGGAGCTGACTGTGCGATCGGGTATGAAGCAGCTCACATGGTTTACAAGAGTTTGATGGGATGTCGGGAAGACTATGAAGAACATGTGCGCCAGGGAAGATGTACCTGCCAGTACACACAGCCTGTTCCTTGTGTATCTTTGTGCCCGGCACATGTAGATATTCCGGGATATATCGCTCTTGTCGGAGAAGGACGTTACGCAGATGCGATCCGCCTGATCCGTAAGGACAATCCATTCCCGACCACCTGTGGTTTTATCTGCGAACATCCTTGTGAGGCACGCTGCCGTCGTAACATCGTAGACGATGCAGTCAATATCCGCGGTCTTAAGAGAATGGCTGCTGATTATGCCGGAAAAGTTCCACCGCCGCCATGCGCTCCATCTACCGGAAAGCGCATTGCCGTTGTTGGTGGTGGTCCTGGTGGATTAAGTGCAGCTTACTATCTGCAGCTGATGGGACACCAGACAACCGTATTTGAGATGCTGCCGGAACTTGGCGGTATGCTCCGCTATGGTATCCCGAACTACCGTCTGCCGAAAGACCGTCTGAACGATGATATCAATGCCATCCTTGAGACCGGTGTCAAAGTTGAATTTGGCAAACGGATTGGAAAAGATATGACAATCCAGAGTCTGCGTGAAGAATACGACGCAGTTCTTATTACAATCGGTGCAAGTACCGATAAGAAACTTGGTATCGAAGGCGAACACTCAGAAGGTGTCCTTTCTGCTGTTCAGTTCCTTCGTGATGTAGGAAAGAACCAGAACCCGGATCTTACCGGACAGGAAGTAGCCGTTATCGGTGGTGGTAACGTATCTATGGATGCTGTCCGTACCGCAAAACGTCTGGGTGCTAAAAAAGTCAGCATCGTTTACCGCCGCCGCGTGGCAGATATGACTGCCCTTCCGGCAGAGATTGAAGGTGCTGTTGCAGAAGGAATCGAAGTACAGACTCTGATGGCTCCTTCCCGCATCGAAACAGATGAAAACAGTCATGTAAAAGGAATCTACGTTACACCACAGATGATCAGTAAGATCAAAGACGGTCGTGCAAGTGTACGTCCGACAGGTGCTCCTGACGTATTTATTCCATGCCAGACACTGATCGTTGCAATCGGACAGGATATTGAATACCAGCACTTTGAAGAAGCCGGTGTTCCTGTACAGAGAGGTAAGATCTTAACCGAAAAATACGGCGGATTCGATAACATTCCGGGTGTATTTGCCGGCGGAGACTGTGCTTCCGGTCCTGCATCCGTAATCAAAGCTATTGCTGCTGCAAAAGTAGTAGCTGCTAACATAGACGAATACCTGGGATATCACCACATTATCAGCTGTGACGTTGAGATTCCTGAAGCGCGTCTTGATGACCGCCCGCCGTGCGGAAGAGTAAACATGACCGAGCGTGAAGCCTGCGAACGTGTCTGTGACTTTAACGGTGTAGAAAACTGCATGTCCGAGGCAGAAGCGAAACAGGAAGCCAGCAGATGTCTGCGTTGCGACCACTTCGGCTACGGCATTTTCAAAGGAGGTCGTGAAACATTATGGTAAATCTTACAATTGATAATATAAACGTATCTGTCCCGGAAGGTACTACTATCATGGATGCTGCCAAAATGGCGGATATCCCGATTCCAAAGCTCTGCTATCTGAAAGATATCAACGAGATCGCAGCCTGTCGTGTCTGTGTTGTTGAACTCGAGGGAATGGAACGGCTGGTAACTTCCTGCAACAACGTAGTAAAAGAAGGTATGGTAATCCATACAAATAGCCCAAAGGTTCGTACAGCCAGAAGACAGACTGTACAGCTTATCCTTTCCCAGCACGACTGCAAATGTGCTACCTGTGTCAGAAGCGGTAACTGTACTCTGCAGAGTCTTGCAAATGACCTGAACATCATCGAAATACCATTTAAGCAGCGTCTGGAAGAATTCCCTTGGGATAAAGAATTTCCGCTGATCAGAGACTCACAGAAATGCATCAAATGTATGCGCTGTATCCAGGTCTGTGACAAGATCCAGGATTTACATATCTGGGATGTGACAAGTACTGGTTCCCGTACTACCATTAATGTAACCGGCAACCATAAGATCTCCGAGGTTTCCTGTTCTCTGTGCGGTCAGTGTATTACTCACTGCCCGGTCGGCGCTCTGCGCGAACGTGATGATACAGAGAAAGTATGGGATGCAATCGCTGATGACAAGAAAGTCGTTGTTGCACAGGTTGCTCCTGCTGTACGTGCTGCATGGGGTGAAGCTCTTGGTCTTTCCCGTGAAGAAGCAACTGTCGGCAAGATCATGGATGCTCTGAAGAAAATGGGTATTGACTATGTATTCGATACCTCCTTCACAGCAGACCTTACTATTATGGAAGAAGGAAATGAATTCCTGCAGAGATTTACAAAAGGCGAATTAAATCTTCGTCCGATGTTTACCTCCTGCTGCCCTGGATGGGTACGCTTCCTTAAATCACAGTACCCACATCTGGTGCCACAGCTTTCAACAGCCAAATCACCACAGCAGATGTTCGGTTCTGTTATGAAGAGCTATTTTGCAGAATCCATCGGTGTGAAACCGGAAAATATGTTTACTGTATCTATCATGCCATGTGTTGCCAAAAAAGGCGAAAGTAACATGGAACTGTTCTATGGTGAATATGCCGGACACGAGACAGACGTTGTACTTACAACTCGTGAATTGACACGCATGATCCGTTCTGCACATATTGATCCTGCTTCTTTAGTTGATCGTGAATGCGATCCTCTGATGAAAGAATGGACCGGTGCCGGTGTTATCTTCGGAACAACAGGTGGTGTTATGGAAGCAGCACTTCGTTCTGCTCACTACCTTGTAACCGGACGTAACCCTGATCCGGATGCATTCAAGATTGTCCGCAATCCTGGTGGACAGCCAGGTGTTGTAGAAGCTGAGATCCAGCTTGGAGATGCTACTGTTCGTGCTGCTGTTGTCAGCGGACTCGGAAACACACGTAAACTGATCGAAGCAATCGAACATGGTGAAGTACATTATGATTTTGTAGAAGTCATGGCCTGCCCTGGCGGATGCGTCGGCGGTGGCGGTCAGCCAATCCATGACGGAGAAGAACTTGCACGGACACGTGGTGAAAATCTTTATTTCCTTGATAAGAATGCACCACTTCGCTTCTCACATGAGAACCCGGATGTACTCCGTCTGTACCGTGATTTCTTTGAGAAACCGCTTTCTCACAAGTCACATATGCTGCTTCACACGGATCATAACGCATGGGAGATGCCTAGATAAATCAAATTTTGCCCTCTAAAAGATTGTAACGAATATATAAATAATTTATAGAAGCCACGTATTCTATAAACTAAGATATAGAAATTGAGCCCTTCTATATCTCTAAAATCCAGAAATGGGAAATGACCTGCCATGTCATTTCCCATTTCTGGATTCAACAAACTAGTATATTCTTTTTATACCTTCTAAACTCTGTCAGATTCTTCTGTCATCTTCTTATAATACAGAATCAGATCTACTGCCTGTTCATAGGACAACTCTGTAGTGCTGACCGAAAGATCATAATTCTTCGACATTCCCCATTCCTGTCCGGTATAATCCTTACGAAAAGCGCTTCTTTTCTCATCCACATCCTGGATCTTACGTTTCGCTTTCATTCTGCTTGTAATATGATCACGCTCTTTCACGCGTTCAATTCGTGTTTCCATGTCTGCATGGACAAATACACTAAAAGCTTCTTCTCGGTTTCTCATCAGATAACCTGCGCACCTTCCCATAATAATACATGGTCCTTCTTCCGCAAGCTCTTCAATCAGCTTAAATGGATATGGCTTCTTCTTCGGTTCTGCAAAATTCATTGCGATTGAATAAAGAAGGCTGTCCACCGGCTGTTCATCCAGATACTCCTGCATTTCTTTCTCGTATCCGCGCATCTTTGCAATTTCAAACAGCTTCTCTTTATCGTAAAACGCATAACCGGTACGCTTTGCCAGCAATTCACCGATTTCATGTCCGCCGCTTCCATATTCCCGTCCGATACAGATAATTGTTTTCTCCATATTTTGCACACTCCTCTCTAATACAGGTGATAGAAAATCGATGCACCTACAACCGTCATCAATCCGGCCACTGCAATAGAAAGACTGCTCATTGCTCCTTCAATCTCTCCGATTTCCATTGCCTTTGCCGTTCCCATAGCATGGGAAGCTGTTCCGATTGCCAGTCCTTTTGCAATCGGATGCTCAATTTTGCAGAGCTTACAGATTCCCTCTGCAAACATATTTCCAATAATCCCGGTAATTACGATCGCAGCAACTGTAATCGTCACAATTCCACCAAGCTCTTCTGAGATTCCCATACCGATCGCTGTGGTAATTGATTTTGGAAGAAGCGTTACATAGAACTGCTTCTTCAGGTGGAACAACATAGAAAATACCCATACACCGGCAAGGCTGACAAATACACCTGTTGTAATTCCTGCAATGATCGCTTTCAGATTCTTCTTAAGAAGATTCATCTGCTGATAAAGCGGAATTGCAAGACAGACTGTAGACGGTGTCAGAAGGTAACTCAGTACATTCGCTCCCTTATCATAAGTATCATAATCAATTCCAGTCACTTTTAGCACGATAATTACAAAAACAATCGAAACAAGAAGTGGATTGAAGATACCAATTTTTAACTTTTTACGCAAAAAAATTCCTGCTTCATATCCAAAAAGACTGATCGCCATACAAAAAAAGGTCGATCCATGCAGCATATTACTCATCCTTCTTCTCCTCTTTCTTCAGTACAAACTGAGCGGTTCTTCCACTCACGCCCATAACCAGCACTGTTGTCACTACAATTGTAACCATGATCGGAACAAGAACCGGTTTTAAGTCTCCCCATGATACCATCAGACCTACTCCTGCAGGGATAAAAAGCATCGGCATGATTTCAATCAGAAATCCACCGGCCTCATCAACTGCTTTCAAAGGAATTACTTTTGTCTGCAAACCTGCCAGCAAGATCAGCAAGCCATAAATACTTGCAGGAACCGGTAGTGGAAGGATTGCATGCAAAAGCTCTCCTGCAAAAGAAATCAATATGATAATCAAGAATTGTCTTATAAATTTCACAGTATTACCTCCATTTATTTTATGTTCATTTTTTAACACATGTACCAGAATAGCACTTTTAACACTCTGCCTCAATAAATTTTTGCATTTTTATTGTTTTTTTGACAATATCCTCTCATTCCGATGCTAGAATGAAACTAAATTTACAGAAGTGAAGGGATGACTTTATGTATCATTTTATAGCCAATCCTAACGCCCGCTCGGGTCAGGGACTTGCACTATGGGAAAAGATTAAATTAAAGCTGATAGCAGAACATATAGATTACCAGATCCATTTTACACATCACCGGCATCACGCAACGGAAATTGCCGCCGAGCTTACCGCCTCCGGGGATCCTGTTACGATCGTTGTACTTGGTGGTGATGGAAGTGTGGATGAAGTAATCTGTGGTCTGCAGAATTTAAGCCGGGTTACCCTCGGTTACATTCCGATCGGCTCTGGCAATGATTTTGGCCGGGGACTTGCCCTTCCATCCGATACCATGAAAGCTCTGGATCTGGTACTTCATTCTGAACAGACGCGCAAGATCAATCTTGGTGTATTGCACTATCATGACAAGGTTCACCGTTTTGCCGTCAGTTCCGGAATCGGATACGATGCAGCTATCTGCCATCAACTTTGTATTTCCAGGGTTAAAGTCTTTTTTAACCGGCTTGGTCTGGGCAAACTTGCCTATGCAGCCTGCTCACTCTACCGTCTGCGCCGCTGTCAGCCAGATGAGATGGAAATTCTTCTGGACGATACTAAAAGACTTCATTTTAAACGGGTTTTCTTTGCCTCTGCATTTAATCTTCCTTATGAAGGTGGTGGATGCAAATTCTGCCCGGATGCCAAACCGGATGATGATCTGCTGGACTTTATTGTGATTGCAAATGTTCCCAAAATTATTGCTCTTGCAATTCTGCCGACTGTGTTTTCCGGAAAGCATACCCGACTTCCAGGCGTACATATCTTCCGCTGTAAAAAAGCAGAAGTACACTCAAAAGTAGCACTTCCGGTACATTCTGACGGCGAACCGATTTATCTCCAGAAGGATGTTTCGTTCTCTCTCGAACCTGAGACACTGAAAATTATTACATAAAAGAAGGGAACTTTTCTATGCTGTTGTTTTGGATTCTTTTAACTGTTGTTGTATGTTTTTTCTTATATTTATATATGATCATGCCGAATACTTCCCGTCGAAGCAAAATCCTCCCTTATCTCAAGCGGGATTATGCCCATCGCGGACTACATGATTCTTCCCGGCTGATTCCCGAGAATTCTATGCCGGCATTTCGTGAGGCAGTAAAACAAAATCTTGCCATCGAACTTGATATCCATCTCACCCGTGATGGAAAAGTAGTCGTATTCCATGACGAGTCTTTAAAGCGGATCTGCAATGCCGAAGGGACAGTTGAGGATTCCACGTTTGATGCGCTACAGCACCTGCATCTTTCCGGAACTTCGGAGCATATGCCACTTTTTTCAGATGTCCTTCGCTATGTCAATGGGCGGGTTCCTCTTCTGATTGAACTGAAGCTTCCGGACAGCAATATGAAGCTCTGTCCTGCCGCATGGGATATTTTAAAGGATTATAAAGGGCCTTATATGGTCCAGTCTTTCAACTCCCTTGGAATCCGATGGTTTCACAAGCATGCGCCTCAGGTTCTTCGTGGACAGCTTTCTTCTGCCCTGACTCGCACGAATCCGGAAAATCCTTTTCTGGCGCGCTTTTGTGTACAGTTCCTGCTGACCAACCTGATCTGTCGTCCGGACTTTATTTCTTATAAACTTGCAGATGCCGGCAATCCTTCCGTCTGGCTGAACCACTATCTGTACCGTATTCCGATGGCAGTCTGGACACTCCGCAATCAAAAAGCTTATAAAACTGCACGGAATAAATATGATATGTATATCTTTGAAGGTTTCTCCGTAAAATAGAGAATAGAAAAAAATATGAATGTTTTATGAAGTCTGTTGTCGAGAAAAATTTTTAATGTTATACTACCTCTAGTAACAAGGAAGAAACATCTTCACCCGAAGGAGCTGATTTTTATCATGAGTCATATTTTTAAAAAATTAAAGACACTGATGCATACATACAGCCATGCATGGGTATTACTATATACTTTTATTTATTTTCCATGGTTTACTTATCTGGAACGCCATGTGACCGACAATTATTTTGTAATCCATTCGATATTCGATGACTACATCCCGTTTTGTGAATATTTCATCATTCCGTACCTGCTGTGGTTTGCTTATATTGCAGTCACACTGGGATATTTGTTCTTTAATGATAAACAGGGATTTTACAAAGCCTCCGCGATCATGTTCAGCGGTATGACCATTTTTCTGATCATCTGCACGGTATTTCCGAACGGATTGAACTTGAGACCGGAAGTATTTACGCGTGATAACTTCTGTATCGAGCTGGTTAAACGGATCTATCAGACGGATACACCTACGAATGTGCTTCCAAGTCTTCATGTATACAACTCTATTTGTTGTTACATCGCAATTTCCCATTGCGAGAAGCTTCAGCACTCCAGACTGATCCAGAAAGGATCTCTTGTTTTAAGCATTCTGATCATTCTGTCAACCATGTTCCTGAAGCAACATTCCGTAGTGGATGTAGTTGCTGCATGTGTGATGGCATATTTCCTGTACACACTAATTTATGCACAGGAAGGTGCAAAGTCACCACGGCTTGCACGTCAGGTGATTTAAACACTTATAATTATTTTGTTTGATCCAAAGAAAGGACATCGCATTTCGCAAAATCGAAAAGCAATGTCCTTCTTTTATTTCACCTTCCATGCGCTAAACGCCGATGGCATGGAATATTCCTTTTGTATTTCTTCCGGATGTGCAAAGATCATCTCTTCTTTGCAGTTCTTCTCCAGTTCATCCACGATCACCTCATACGCAGTCATATGCCATTCAATATGGCTGAAAATATGCTTCGCATTCCGCAGCTTTTTCACACGGATCGGTGCAAGCCCGATAGATTTACTGTAAGCGGTTACTTCGTCCATCGTAAGCTTTCCGTCCAGATTCGGGAACTCATACATACCTGCAAGCAGTCCCTTATCCGGTCGTTTCCGGATTGCCACATGATCACCATCCTTAAAAATCAAAACGGTTCTCTCCTCAATCCTGCGCGCTTTTGCCTTTTTCTTCACCGGCAGTTCATTCTGGATTCCCAGCCTTTTCGCTTCACAGATTCCCGTAAGAGGACAGATTTCACACTTTGCCTCCCCATTCGGCACACAGACAATCGCACCAAGTTCGATCAGCCCCTGGTTAAAATCCGATGCTGCATCTTCCGGGATCACCGGTTCAATCGCATTTTCTATCTTTGTCCTGACGGACGCTTTCATAATATCTTCATCGCTCGCCAGCAGTCTTGATACCACCCGGAGAACATTTCCGTCCACTGCCGGCTTTGGAATTCCATAGGCAAAAGAAGAAATTGCCCCTGCCGTATAATTTCCAATTCCTGGAAGCGCCTTGATCTCCTCATAATTTTCCGGAAATTTTCCTGCGTATTCTTCCTCGATCTTCTGCGCTGCTTTTTGCATATTGCGTACCCGGTTATAATATCCAAGCCCTTCCCAGAGCTTTAAAAGCTTATCCTCCGGTGCCTCGGCTAGATCTTTTACCGTTGGAAGCTCTGTCATGAAACGCTCAAAAAATGGCTTTACTGCTTCCACTCTCGTCTGCTGTAGCATAATTTCAGACACCCATACCCGATAGGCATTTACATGATGTCTCCATGGCAGATCCCGTTTCCGCTCTCTGTACCATTCCACAAGCAGCTCCGGTGCTTCATAGAGCTGTGGATTGGTAAGTACTACCGGAACTTCGTCCGCAATTGCAATGGAATCCTCCGTTACAAAACAGTCCTTTGCGATCACCTGAACCCCGGTTTCCGCTGCTTCCGCAAGAACATCTGCAAATTCTTTGTGAGTCCGTCTGTTTGGTGTAAAATAACGTACTCCTTTCATCTGGACCACAAAGAATACATAAGCCTCGTACCCATCCCGCACCGCTTCTTCCAGCTCTTTTAAATGCTTCACTGCCCGCTCGCTCGGTGCATCCGGAAACTTTACCACGCCTTCTTCTTCCAGCGTAACCCCTTTCACTTCTATAAACGCTTTTTTCTCTTCATATTCCACATACAGGTCAAACCTGGAATTCTTATAGGTAACTTCCGGTCTGACGATCTTCACGTCCTTGAACCATCTCCCGGCTTCAATCCATTCCTGCACCACTTTGTTTGTCACCTGGGAATCCATATTGATCAGCCGGTCAGCCTTCCTGACACTGATCAGGTCCCAGCCAGTCTTACGCCCTGCACTTTCAGACTTCTGGACATACACTTCTGCTCCCGGAACCAGAAGTTCCGCGCACCTCCCTGTGTTTTTCACATGGACCGTTTCTTCTTTTCCATTTATTTCTATTTTTGCTATAAATCGATTAGGGCGCTTTAAAAAGCGCCCCTTTTGTATTCTCTCATATATCATATTATTGCTCCCGGTTTCCGGCTATCACAAGTGGAATCTGTTCATGCTCCGCTTTTCGGATATACTCTTTGCTGATCTGCGAATCCGTAATGATCTTGTATACATCCTTAACCGGACAGATCACGGCTCAAATCCGCAACTCTTACTTTTCCATTTTCTGTTACTTTCTGTAATATATGATTTCGTCTTTCCTGTAACATTTTCCCCTCCACATAACAGGCTATCTCAGATGTACTCTGGCCGGTCCGAGTTTTTTTGTTGCCAATGTCAAAATCGGTACAAACTTGTCCCCAAAATCCGGTTTTGGTACAATCAATGTCTTTTCTGTCTCATAATAAAATCCAATTGTCTTTGGTGTTGTAACTACCTTCTGGATCTGTTCCCATTCATAAGTTTCTTTTTTATCAGCAAACTCTACCTGGATACCTTCATCATTGAAAGTCATTTCATTCGGAACATGGTAACGTTCAATTCTTTTTACCTGCTTTTTAGAACGGTATTTCAGAAGCAATGGTGTATACACAATAAACACAATCGCTGCTACCAGAATATTTGTCAGAAAACCTGCCAGTTTCGAATAGGTATGATATAACGTAAAGTCAAACAGGTATGTATCTGTCATCCGAACTGTAATTTTCTCTTCCGTAAACACTTTCCTTTCTTTAATAGTTTTCACCCTTTCGTTCGACAACTATTCTCTATAAAACAAAAGTCCTCTTGTATTGTAACACACAAGAGGACTTCATTCCATAAACAAATTATAACATTTTTATTCTTCCGGTGCAGCTTCACCTGTAACTTTGTAGTGAGCCCATCCTTCCGGTGAGTAAATACCTTTCTGTTTCTTCTGCATGGACTCTTTACAGGACGTGCTGCATGGGATGCAGATAAATTCGACAAGCTGATACGTGACGCTAAGGCAACCTACGAAGCACAGTAACCGGACTTCTCCAGTACAAAGCAAAATGTGCCTTTTCGATTCACTGAAAATACATATCCCATTAAATTCAAAAGCGGGGCAGTAAAAGGTTTGTCCTTTACTGCCCCGCTTTTCTTTTACCAATCTGTATACAGATCTATATTTCCGGATCCACTTCCGGTATCATATACTTTTCCAGCACCAAGTGACGTCTCTACAACTGTTCCTCTCGGGTAATCATCACTTGCCAAAACAATGTAACCATCGGCATCCCTGATTGTTCCATCACTTGCTATATGGCGTCCTGGAATCGCAAGCCCTCCTCCCGGAAGTACCTTCTGAGAATAGTAAGTCTCGGTATGTCCATTATACCAGATCCTTCCCTTTGACGGGGTAAGACCGCCTGATGGGATCACATAGCCACCGCTTCCGGAATTGGAAGAATCGGAACTAGTATTATTCGATGAATTGTTGTTGGAAGGATTATTATTGCCAGAAGAACTGTTATTCCCCGCTGAACTGCTGTTCCCGGAATTATTGCCCGCAGATGTATTACTTCCGGTGGAAGCTGACGCCTGCTTTGTCTCTTCCTGTGCCTTTTTTGCCAGCTGCTCATCCGCTTTCCTCTGGGCTTCCTCCTCCTGCTTTTTCTGTGCCGCACGTGCCGCCTCAAGCTGTGCATTTACCGTGGCAAGGTCTGTCGAAGTCTCTTCTGCTTTTGCCTGCAACGCTGCCTGTTCACTGTCCAGCTGGCTTTGCAGGTCAAGCAGTTCCTGCTGCCTGCTTTTCAGTTCAGCCTCCTGCTCTTCAATACCTTCACGTACTTTCACCATATTCTCCAGCATATCCTTATCGTACTTTGTAATATTCTGGATAAAGTCTACACGGTTCAGGAACTCTCCCATACTTTTTGCTTCACATACCATAGAAAGCAGTGTGTCCGAACCATTTTCATACATGTACTTAATTCGAGTCTTCATGTTTGCATACTGTACTTCCTCGTTATTACGGGAAATCTGGAGCGATGCTTCCAAACGGAATACTTCATTATTAGACTCTTCAATTTTCACTTCTGTCTCAGCGATTTCATTGCTGATCGTAACCAGATCCTGGTTGATCCCTTCCAACTGACTCTGTAGATTACTGGTCTTATCTTCGAGGCTGTCCACCTCTTCTGCATGTACCGACATCCCCGACAGCGCGATACCGAATGCACAGATCAGAGAAAGTCCGCACTGTACGATTCGTTTTTTCTGCATTTTCATAAATGTAATCCTTTCTTGAATGTTTTGGGGTAACACTAAGATAGTATATACTATTTTAATCAAAAGAACAACCTTCTATTTTCCGGAAAGGTCTGTACACAGCCATTTCTTCCCATTTTCAACATACAAAAAGCTTCTTCAGATGCCATTTTTTTCTAAGTGTATGACAGCAAAAAGGAACAGGCTTTTTGCTGATTTCAATCAGTTAAGCCTGCTCCCTTTTCAGCAGAGCCTATGCTGTCGGCTCTGCAACTGTTTTACTTTTATCTTTTTTCACTCTGTATCCAGCAGTTGTTCTGCAGATGACCGGATCAAAGATCAGGAACATTGCCGGAAGGACAGTCAGTACTACGATCACACTGATGATCGCTCCCCTTGAAAGAAGTTCACAGATAGAACCGATCATATCAACCTGTGTATAACAAGTCACACCAAATGTTGCCGCAAAAAAGCTCAGTCCACTAGTAATGATCGATGGCATACTGATTCTGTGTGCAATCGCAACAGATTCTTTCTTACTCTTGCCTTTCATACGTTCTTTCTGATATCTGGTCGTCATAAGGATTGCATAATCAACGGTTGCTCCCAGCTGGATTGCTCCGATAACGATACTTGCAACGAACGGAAGACTCTTACCCTGATAGAACGGAATCGCCATATTAATCGTAATCGCAAACTCGATAACCGAAACCAGAATGATCGGAAGCGAGATGGATTTAAATATAAGCAAAATGATAATAAAGATTGCTGCGATTGAAATAACATTAACCCTTGTCAGATCGATGTCTGTTACATCCTGCAGGTCTTTCATCAGTGGTGCTTCACCGATTACCATTCCAGACTTATCATAGGATTTTACAATCTTATCAATCTGTTTGATCTGTTTGTTGACCTGCGGAGTTGCAGACTCATACTTGGTACATACAAACATCAACTCGGTATCCTTACCCTGAAGCATACTCTTTACATCATCCGGGATCATCGATTCCGGAATAGAAGATCCAACGATGGAGTTAAGTCCAAGTGTCCATTTTACACCTTTGACATCATCAATTTCACTCATCATTGCCTTTTTCTCTTTGGCATCCATGTCTTTATCTACCATAACTATATGCATTGTACTCATATCAAAGTCATCTTTCAGTTCACTGTTTGCCACATTTGATGGAAGTGACTGTGGAAGTGACTGTGCAATATTATAATAAATTTTTGTATGATTATTGCCATAAATAGCAGGAATAAGCAAGATCAGGAAAGCAACGATCCATACTTTGTAATGTTTGGTGATAAATGCTGAAACCTTATCCATGCTCTTGATCAGCGGTTTATGCTTGGTTTTTTCAATCGGTTTATCAAAGATAAGAATCATTGCCGGAAGGATTGTTACACAGCAAAGCACTCCAATAATAACACCTTTTGCCATAACAATACCAAGATCACGACCAAGTGCAAATGTCATAACACAAAGAGCTGCAAATCCTGCTACTGTGGTGACAGAACTTCCTACAATGGATTTGAATGTATTAGAAATCGCATGTCCCATCGCACGGTTCTTATCTCCCGGGAAACGGCGCTTGTTCTCTTCGTAGCTATTCAGCAGGAAAATGGAGTAATCCATCGTAACCCCCAGCTGCAATACCGCCGTCAGCGCTTTTGTAATGTAACAGATCTCGCCAAGGAAAATGTTACTTCCCAGATTATATACAATCGCTACACCTATACTGATTAGGAAAAAAATCGGTACCAGGAAGGATTCTCCGGTAATTTCCAGCACCAGAAAAGAAAGAATTGCCGCAATTACAACATAAATCGGGACTTCTTTCATTGCTACATTCTTGATATCGGCTACAACACCTGTCATACCTGCAATAAAACACTGTTTGCTGGCAATCTTACGCATCTCACCAACTGCATTCATTGCTTCGTCAGATGAAGTCGTATTGTCAAATAATGCGAGCATCAGTGTCGCATCTCCGTTGTAGAAGGCTTTTCTCAAATCGGATGGAATCATCTCTACCGGCAGTGAAAGATCTGCCACATCACCATACCATAATACTTTTTCGACATGATCAACCTTATTAAACTGATCTGCCAGCTTCTGGATATCTTTCATGTCCGTATCCTCTACAACAACCATGGCGAATGCACCCATACCATATTCATCCACCATAACGTCCTGTCCTTCTACTGTTTCCAGTGATTCCGGAAGGTAACTGAGCAAGTCGTAGTTAATTCTTGTCTTCGCCATTCCAATAAATGACGGAATCAAAAGCAGTATCCCCAGTAACAAAATTATAAATCTGTGTTTTGCTATCCATTTTCCCGCTTTGACCACAATAATCATCTCCCTGTCTTTACATTTTTATTCTATAGAATATTATACAAAAAAATGACTAATGGTCAATATCAAATAGTCACAATAATTTCATAATTAAAAAATGAATTTTGGTCATTTTTAGCATGGTTAATTTTTTATTATTTTCCCAAAACTATAAACTACAAAAAAACTGCTACTGGCAGTTTTTCTTATACACAAACATAATCAGGTAGGAGGTAAATAATTATTTTATTTACCGTCCTCCCACACCACCGTACGTACGGTTCCGTATACGGCGGTTCTTTAGTTTTCACAGATTATTAGATAATAGTCGAGTATGGATGTATATCCGTATATCCCAGCTTGGCTATTATTTTTTTTTAAAGATTTGGTTCAAGACTTTCGTCATTTTCCAATAACCTTTTCTACTATTGGCTAGTTCCTTGGCTTTCCAATCCTCTAAACCTAGTGCTTTCAGCATTCGGTATTTCGTTTTGATTTTCTTCCACTGTTTCCAATAGACCGCTCGGATTCTCCGCCTTGCCCATTCATCCGTTTTTCGGAGGAGCTCTTTCATATCTGCGAGCCTGAAGTATTCCACCTATCCCCGCACATACTCTTGATACCTCTTTTCTCGTACTTCATTGCTAATGCCTTTGTTCCTGTCGGTATGTTCTCTTTCGACAGCCGTACCGTCCATCAAAAGTCCCCTTGCGCCCTGCCGGGAGCATAACGTCCGGTGGACGTCTGCTTTGCACCGACCGAAGCAGATCATAGATCTATTTATCCAGATATCCTTGCCTGCACATATTCCAGATCTCCACAATAAGGTGTCCCCACCAGATACCATTCTCTTGCCAGATTCATCTCCATTCTGGTCTGTACCCATTCATCATCTACCAGCACTTCCAGTCCTTCTCCGCAGTGAAATCCTGTATCAATCCATAAGTCTGATGATAATAATCCATATCTTCCATTACTGCTGTTATATCCTAATCTTCCCTGTCTCATTATTTTCTGCTCCTTTCCTGTCTGTAAACGGAATTTGTAAACGGGGCTTAAAAGATTTTAAAAGTTAACTTTTTAAGTTTTTCTATCAAGTTCCGTTTACATCGTTTACAATAATCTTTACTCAAACGGTATTTTCAACTGTTCCGGTACTTCCATAAATCCGTCTTTATCTTTCTTCACAGAATCTTCCATACGTTTCCATGACCGCTGTATTCCATATTCCTTTCCGAACCGATGTGTACCATGTGGTTTCCAGCCTTCAATTGCATTGTTCATAATATTAGCAATCTCTTTACCTTCCCACTGTTTCATTTCTCCGGTTCGATGTAATGCTTCATCGAACAGAATTCTGGTGCATACATAATCATCATTGTAGTCATCAAGAAATGCCTGTATGATTCCGGCATTGGTATCTTCCGGCATAAATTCTTTTTGCAGACGCTTTGCCTCTTCCTCAATTTCCTTTGTAAATCCTAAGAACACATTTCCCCGTCGATACAGTACCATTGCCTCCGCCCAGGCCTGTTCGATATAAGCTTTGCTCTCTGCTTCATTATCCAGAATATGAACTTCTGCTTTCGACATATCTGTCATCACCGGAGCAAATCTTCTGTTTCCGGTTCTGTCCAGCGGAAGGAAATTCAGATCATTTGAAGTACCGCAAAATACACACTGTCTCGGTCTGTCTTCCGGGTGAACTTCATAAGGTACTTTATAAGTTTCTTTCTGTCTGCTCAGAAACGATTTTATCTGTTCAATATTCTTTGCTGTGACAGTTGCCTTCATTTCTCCCATTTCGATAATCCAGTGGTTCTGCAGTTTTCTGTAAATATTTTCATCATCCAGATGATCCAGATTGTCACTGAACCATTCTTCTTTTATTGCCAGATATTTGAAAAACGTAGACTTTCCAGCTCCCTGACTTCCAACCAGGCACAGCATAATGTCATATTTTATTCCCGGTTCATAAATTCTTGAAATCGCTGCCAGCATGTGCATTTTCATTACTCCGATTGTATATTTGCTCTTTTCTGCTCCCAGAAAATGTGGAAGCATATTTTCTATTCTTGGAATTCCGTCCCAGACCAGACTCTCCAGATAATCTCTGATTGGGTGATATTTATTTTCATTGGAAACAATATCTACTCCTGCTTTGATCACACGCTCACTTGTCAGTTCATAATTTTCTTCCAGATACATCTTCAAATTATTTTCATCAGTATCTGTAACCGTAGGACTGTTATTCCTCCGCTCCCAGGGAACCTCTTTTACAATGTCCATTCTTCCAGAAAGTTCATTTCGTTTAATCGCTTTTTTCAATACCGGATCATTTTGAAGTACGGTTACACAATTTCTAATTGTCTGCTTTGTTCTTCCTTTATCCGTATGCTCCAACATATTATTGACATCTTCTGTTGTAAGCATTTCCTCGTTCACAATATCTTCTAATTCCATCAAGGACTTCTCGCTGATATTCGTTAATTCTTTCTTCAATTTTTTCAACCTCCCTTCTCTTCATCTTGAAAAACTCTACAATCTCTTCTCCTGTTCCAAACATCAGCACGTCCAGATAGTCATTTATCTTTCTTTCATTTGCCAATGCCTCCGTAAATAATTCGTGCCACTCTTCATCTGGTTCTGGTTTGTAAATCTCTTTCCAGAACTGAATCCATTTCAGATATCTGATCAGCACGTCTGTTGCATGTTTCAACCACTGCTCCAGTTTTTCTCTGATCATCACAACTTTAGGTTTCTTTGATATCAAAGTATTCCTGCTTTGGTGCGTCCTTTTGTATTTGTTTCTGTCTTCGATTTTTATATCTAGTCCAAAATCTTCTATCATCTTTTTCGCAGCTTCATACTGTGATATTCCAAATAACCTTGCTGTAAAATCTATCGCATCACCGCCCACTCCACATGCAAAGCAGTGATATATTTTATCTGCCTTCATACTTGGGTGTCGGTCTTTATGAAACGGACAACACGCCATTCCATTTCTTTTTACTTTAATCCCGTAATGCTCCGCAGCCTGCCTCGCTGTCACACATTCTTTTACCTGTTCAAATAATGTCACTTCTACCTCCTGCCCCTCCGGGCAAGTCTCTGATGAACAGATATTCGGGAATTGTTGTATCTTTCAATTCGTGATATACTGAATCTGCCAAGATGGTATATCAGTGAATCTGATTATCAGAGAACTTGCTCAGATATTTTGTCTGGGCTTTTTCTTTTTGTCTGTCAGTAGTCATAGCTTTTGCTCCTTACACAAATCTCCTTGTAGGAATAATGATAATTTCAAATTTGCTTCCGTCCTCTAATTCAAGAAGAATCACATAATCTGAATCTCGATCTGGTAAAATAGAACTTATCTTCAACTTCTTACTGTAGTTAATTGCATCAAATATTTTTCCGACTACTTTCTTTGTTTTCATTTGCTTCTACCTCCGTATTAACGTTTGTTATCCAGCATCTCAGCTACTTTTTTCTGTTGTGACGGGTACAGATGCCCATAAGTGTTCAATGTCATCTGAATATCTTTGTGTCCCAATCTCTCCTTGATAATCAATGGCTCTACGCCCTGATAAATCAAATATGCCACATGACTATGCCGGATATCATGCACTCTGATTGGTTTTACACCAGTCAATGCTTCATATTTCTTGAGACGTTTCTGCAGTGTTCTCGCTACAATCGGAAACAACCTCTGATCTTCCGGAAATCCATAATGTTTTTTCGCATACTTCTTCACCTCTTCCTTAAGAAAAATCGGAATATCAATGGTACGGACTGAATTCTCTGTTTTTGGAGTATCAATCACATCTCTTTTCCTGATCCGGTTATAAGTCTTATTGATATGCAGGAGATTACCACTCATATCAAAGTCCGAAAGATTCAATGCCAGAAGCTCTCCTTCCCTGATTCCTGTCCAGAACAGAATTTCAAATATCAGATAATCCTCACTCCCCGGCTCAATCCCGGCGATAAATCTGTCATATTCTGCTTTCGTCCAGAATTCCAGCTTATTTGCATCCGATTTTCCCATCTTTTTTACTTTCTTACATGGATTTTCCTTCAGATTGTAAATTTTCTGTGCATGATTAAACAGTGCATTTAACTGATTCTGGATCATACGCTCATAAGTCTTGCTGTATCCTTTTTCCTGAATGGCATTCTGCCACTGGATAATCTCTGCCGGTGTAATTTCATTCATTTTTCTTGTTCCAAAATACGGAACAATGTGCTTGTTCATCATGTGCTGCTTGTTACGGATTGAATTTTCTTTCAGTTCATTCTTTTTATCTTCAAAATAGACTTGAATAAAACTGTTCATCTCCATTTTCATATCCGCCGCAGTCTTTCTTATGAATTCCTTTTCATAATTCAATGCTTCTTTCTTTGTCTTGAACCCTCTTTTCAGCTTCTGTGTTTTCTTTCCTGTCCAGTCAATATAACGGAAGCTTACATACCAGGTTCCCTGTGTTTTGTCCTTGTAAGCTGACATCTAAAAACCTCCTTCATACTGCTCTCTGAGAGCATCCATAAAATTTTGTTTCCCAGTAAGGACGTGGTATCTTCCCACGAACTGCCACATATCCTTCCTTTGCCAGTTCATCATTAAGCTGCTTCAAAATGGAATATGCCTTACTGCGTTTTACACCTAATTCTTCCATGACATCATCAACAGTCATCATATAATTAGTTCTCATATCTTCCTCCTTTCCAGTCACTTTTGTGACTCTTTTGATGTTTTCTATCATAATTCACTTTTGTGACTTTGTCAATAACCTTTTGCGAATTTAATTTTTATATTCCAAAGTGTTTCACGGTCCACTCTGAAAAAACAACCTCTTTCACATCATTCACTTTTGTGCTAGAATAGAAACACAAATATAATTAAGGAGGCAGCCATAATGGTAGGTAAAAAAATCCGGGCATACCGGGAATTCAGAGGATACAGTCAGATACAATTAGCCGAGCTGTCCGGCATTAATGTTGGTACGATAAGAAAATATGAACTGGGAATCCGGAATCCAAAACCGGATCAGCTAGAAAAGATTGCAACTGCACTGGGATTAAATGTCAGTGTTTTTCTTGATTTCAATATTGGGACTGTTGGAGATGTACTCTCCATCCTGTTTGCAATCGATGACTCTGTAAATCTTTCTCTTTCGGAGACTTCAGATCAGAAGATTGCAATGACATTTGATAATCCTACAATGCAGGATTTCTTTAAGAAGTGGTGTCAGTTTAAAAATGTCTACGAAAAGGAAAAAGCTGAAATATTAGCTATTGAAGATGAAGATAAGAGGCAGGAAGAATTGGATAAGCTAAACGCTACCCAGGAAGAATGGAAATTGCGTGCTATGGGAACCACGATAGGCTGCCATACTGTAATCAAAAAGGGAACCGAAGGAAACGAGATTAAAACATATGATCTGACTTAAGGAGGTATTAAATCATTATGGAGAATTCACCTGAATATTTATATCATTACACTAATATTGAAACTCTTGCCCTTATTTTAGCCAATCACACATTTAGATTAACCTCCTTAGATCAAATGGATGATTTGCAAGAAAAAGAAGCTTTTGATTTAAAAAATGCTGGTCAATTTTGTTATGTAAGTTCATGGACAGATGATGAAACTGAAAATATTCCTATGTGGAAAATGTATAGTTCGCTTAACGCCGGTGTACGAATAAAACTGAAGGCTAATCCTTTTAAAAAATTTGAAAATACCCCTTCATCCATATCGGAGGTTACACATCAAACAGTAACCGATAATTCAAATGGATCATATTTGAAATCCATAATTCCTATTGCAGATATGTTAAAAAATGGATTTATAGCTCCTGGCGCATTGGGTAATAATATTTTACATAAAGTCGAATATACTTCTGATTCGTCCAAGCTATATCCCAAGTTATTAAATCAGGATGGTGATAAATTTAGTATTGCTCTAGGTAATTTGGGCAAGCATAAGAATATTCATTGGGAATTCCAGCATGAATGGCGCTACATTTTATTACTCATGCCTCTAAACCTTAATCAGACAGTTGATAAATCTGTCAAAGAATTTCAAGCGACTAGTACTAAAATTTTATTTGGGCAGGCAAAACAAGCTTTTCCCTTCTATGATCTAACTCTAGACGAACATGCTTACGCACAAATGGAAATTACCTTAAGTCCTAAAATTAGTGCCGGAAATCGCTTAATTGTAAATTCTCTTATAGAGAAATATAATCCATCTGCAGTACTTCATGAAAGCTCCTTGCTTGGATTAATTTAAGATTTTGTTATCATTCTGTTATCACAAACGGTTGTCAGGACACTCTCCCGGCAACCGTTTTTCTATGCTGT
>OLQT01000687.1_pt1 | contig 23336 bp, 7 predicted proteins | sample 1672651 | NCBI WGS metagenome assembly OLQT01 (sample SAMEA3136709, study PRJEB25190) | human gut metagenome | biome: human gut; feature: human-associated habitat; material: faeces | place: Austria | collected 2013 | reverse complement strand
TCTCACATACCCGCGTCCGTGAAAGTCGGTGGGTATAATCGACCTGATTTTGTCTCACATACCCGCGTCCGTGAAAGTCGGTGGGTATAATCGACCTGATTTTGTCTCACATACCCGCGTCTGCGAAAGCCGGTGGGTATATTCGACCTGATTTTATCTCACATACCCGCGTCTGCGAAGGCCGGTGGGTATATTCGACCTGATTTTATCTCACATACCCGCGTCCGTGAAAGTCGGTGGGTATAATCGACCTGATTTTGTCTCACATACCCGCGTCCGTGAAAGTCGGTGGGTATAATCGACCTGATTTTGTCTCACATACCCGCTTTCGCAAGTTCTGCTGGGTACAGATAGCTTGTTTCTGACTTCTATACCCTCGCCAACAAGTTCTGTTGGGTACAGATAGCTTGTTTCTGAATTCCATACCCTCGCCAACACAAATACATAAAAATACTGACAGGCAGATATCTTCGCTGTCCATCAGTATTTTTGTCTGTCAATATTTACTTCATCAACGATCTGTTACAGCCGGTTCGCCTTCACGTCCTCGAACTCCTGCAGCATTTCTTCGGAAGGAGCCTTGGTAGCGAGGCTGACTGCGATGATAGCGATAAGTCCCAGCCCGAAGCCTACTACCAGGGAATACAATCCGGTAGCTTTGCCCAGAGTCTGTCCGCCCACGAGAGGGATGTAATCCCAGATGATAACGGCAAGTGCACCGGTGACAATTCCGGCTACCGCTCCTGGGAAGTTGGTTCTCTTCCAATATAAGGACATCACTACCAACGGTCCGAAGGCGGCACCTAAACCTGCCCACGCGTTGGATACCAGTCCCATGACGGTGTTGTTCGGATTCCATGCGATGATGTAAGCCAGCACAGCTACCACCAGTACAGTGACACGGCTGACATTCATGACCGTCTTGTCATCCGCATCCTTCTTGAGCAGTCCCTTGAAGATATCTTCCGCCACACTGGAGGCACTGACTAACAGCTGGGAATCCGCCGTGGACATGATCGCTGCCAGGATACCACAGAGGAACAATCCTGCAATGAACGGGGCCCGCATCTCCATCGTAAATACCTTCTTGATCATTTCGATGAATACCTTCTCATTATTGCCATTCATCAGCTCCGGCAGATAGGCTCTGCCCAGGATGCCGATAAATACTGCAAATCCCAGGGATAATGCCACCCAGCTGATGGCCGTAGCCTTGGACTTGGTCATTTCCTTCTCATCCCGGACTGCCATGAATCGTACCAGGATGTGGGGCATTCCGAAATATCCCAGTCCCCAGCCGAGACCGGAGATCACGCTGATGATATTATTACTGCCATCACCGTTCTTCATCAGATTCAGGAAATTGGCACTGTCGGCACCGCTGGCTTCCAGACCGGCTGACAATGTAGTGCCGCCGGTTGTCAGAAAATGATAAGCGAACAGCGGTACTGCCAGAATACCGACCAGCATCAGCATACCCTGGATAAAGTCTGTCACACATACCGCAGTAAATCCGCCGAGGAAGGTATAGACCAAAACTACCAGCGCACCGATGGTCAGTGCCACATGATAATCAATGCCAAACACGGACTCAAACAGCTGACCTCCGGCAGAAAGTGCGGACGCGCAATATACCAGGAAAAATACTACAATAGTAATAGAAGAAACAGTCATCAATACCTTCTTCTCATCATGGAAGCGGTTCTCAAAATAAGTAGGCAGTGTCACAGAGTTGTTGGCGCGGATCGTATATCTGCGCAGCTTCGTGGCAATGAGCAGCCAGTTCAGCGTCGTGCCGATGAAAAGTCCGATGGCGATCCAGCCGTCACCTCCGACACCGGTTAAGTAAATAGCTCCCGGCAGTCCCATCAGCAGCCATCCACTCATGTCCGATGCCTGCGCGGACAGTGCAGCGACGAAGCCGTTCAGCTTTCTGCCTCCTAAAAAGTAATCTTCGGAATTGTTGTTTCCCTTTGCGTAGAGCGCTCCGATAGCGATCATCATGAGTAAATACAGCACGAATGCCACAATTACCCAGCCTAACGTATTTCCTGTCATAATAGCCTCCTCAAATTTTTCTTCTTGTACATTTTCTTAATTGTATACAGTGATACGATTTATTATATACAAGAAATGGCTTATCGTCAACAGATTAGTTTGCTATCGCTGTAATGTGTGAAAGTTTCAAAAGCCCTTGCTGTTACGGACAGCCTATGATTCTTCACCTGACGTATTCAGATGCAAAACGCTGCATAGAGCGGCACTATCTTTTTGTTGTCTTCAAATGCGAAGTTTTTTGCAGAAAGTTTGATGGCATATGCAGGCTTATAGGTATCCATGTAAACCTTTAAACTCTTTGCTCTGGTATTGTCGGCAGATTTCACTTCAATCGGGATCAACTGCCCGTCACGCTGAATAACAAAATCTATCTCCGCACCACGCTCAGACTTCCAATAGTAAGTATTGTAACCATTGATGGAGAGCTGTACATTGACATAATTCTCCGTCATACCGCCCTTAAAATCGTTCAATTCCTCCACCATATACAGAATATCATTGGCAGCCAGATCCTTCTTGGCACAAAGCAGCCCCAAATCCGAAACATATATCTTGAAAGCGTCGATATCACGATAATTTTCCAAAGGCTTTTTGATCTGCTCTACCTTATAGACCCGTGATACGATTCCGGACAGACAGAGCCATTCTATGGCATTCTCAAATTCAGACGCCCGCCCTCCTTTTTTCATCAGCTTATACTGAAAACGGGTATTTTTCTTCGAAAGCTGAACGGTAATATTGTCATAGGCAAGCCTGGTCTTCTTGATTTCATTCAGATTATTGTACTTACTCATGTCGTTGAGATAACTTGCAAGAATGGTATCCTGTATATGGCGGATCAGGATATAGTCCCTTGTCTGGGCAAACTGCATCACACACTCCGGCATCCCGCCTGCCACAAGATACTGCCGGTAAAGCTGCATAGCCGCATCGTGGAGTGCCGCCGGCATCGGCTGATCTGTTGCAAAGCACCTTTTGATCTGCTGCACAAGATCTCCCTCACCCATAGCGATCATAAATTCCTCCATATCCATGGGATACAGGGTTTTCATATCCACCTTGCCCACAGGGAACGAGAACTTTTCCCTGTTGACAGCCACACCTAACAGGCTGCCCGCAACGATGATATGATAGTCCGGAGCACTCTCGTTAAAATATTTCAGAGAAGTCAGAGCCCTTTCACAAAGCTGCACCTCATCAAATACAATCAGCGTTTTTTCTTTTACGATGGTCTGACCCGCAATGTGAGACAAAATGGGGATCAGATAATCAGGACTGATGTTTTCTTCAAAAGTTTCATTCAATTTAGGATCTGTTTCAAAATTGAAATATGCCACATTCTCATAGTGGGTTCGCCCGAACTCTAAAATGGAGTAAGTTTTTCCCACCTGTCTTGCCCCTTGCAAAATAAGGGGTTTACGATGTTCACTTTCTTTCCACGTTTCTAAGAAGTCCATAATCTTTCTATACATCCTTCGTCCTCCATAAAGCTTCTGATTATAGCATAATCCAAATTCGTGTAAAAATCAAATGTTTTTTATGTGAATTTTACATTATATCGCATGAATATTTTTATATTTTTAACATTTTTCTACATGTTTATTGTTCTTTCTACCTTTACCACTATAAGCTATATTCCCATAGAGAAACGTGTGCCGCAAAATGCACAAAAGCCCCGCCGCAGAGTTTTGTCCCTGCGGTGGGGCTGCCGCCGTTATTGCTGTGGTTACATGAAAACCGTCCGGCGATCAGAGTCGGACGGTTTTCTCTATAGAAAAGCTTTTACACAATCTCTTTACTTAGGGTCACCCTTTTGACCGGGCTTTCTCTTTAATACCATCATCACTGCCCATCCGGAAAGTGATACTGCAAACAGTGCCAGCCAGATACCAGACGCATCTCCGGTCGCCGGAACCTTGTCCAGCTCCTGTGCAGAAGCAGCGGCGGTATTGGCTGCCGTACCTGCCGTATTACCACTGTCATTGTTGCCGCTGTTATCGCTGCCATGATTGCTGTCATTATTGTTGTTATTACCACTGTGATTGCCGGAGGTATTCGCAGCAACGGTAAAGCTGGTACCGGCGATACCATTGTCCCAGACGATAGCAAAGGTATGGCTGCCTGTAGCTAATGTCTTAAGGTATTCTGCCTTCAGGGTGATAATGGTAGAGCCTTTTTCTGCTATGTAGTTATCAGAATCGATGACTTTTCCGTCTACCTTTACGTTTCGGAATCTGTCATATTCACCGTTTCCGCGAATCACAACAGTGCCTGTAGTATTCTGTGTCCAGGAACTGCCTGCTCCGTCAATAATCCGGTATTCCGGAGAAATGTAGATGGTCACATTGACGGTGACATCTTTATAGTTGTCCGAGGTAATGGTCACAGGCACGGTCACCTTATTGTCAATATTGGCTATCGTCAGTGCTGACAATGTAAACTTCATAAGACCGGTCGCATCTATCGTAAGATCTCCGGTGAGAATTCCGTTGACATCGGTATATGTGCCGGGTGCATAGTTGGTTGCTCTCGGTACAAGCTCCGCTAAGCTGATGGTCTGTGCGCCTGTCTTCGTGAACTCGAAGAATTCTGTAACATCCCCTACTGTAAGATCCGCCTTCTTAATGGTCAGTGTACCGGCTTCGATCTCTACCGCGGTGTAGTTCTTGCCTTCCACTACGGACAGGATCACGTTATAGGTTCCGGCGTTGGTAGGTGCTGTTTCACTTCTGGCATAGGTCGTACCGTTGTTTCCCTCGTAGCACACCGTTACCGCGCCCATACCGATGACGCCGTTCCTCGGCTGAGCAGTCACCGTCTTCGGCGTACCATCATAGGTCAGCGGCGTGGATAGATTCGGAGACACATCAAAATTCCCCAGTTCAGGCCTTGCCTTGGTAATCTGCCATGTCGTGGCAGCGGTTCCGGTATAATTGCCCATGCCAGCGATGGTCAGAGTGATGGCATCATTTGCACTAATGAATTTGTTGCTATCATTTGCAATAGCATAATCGTTTGTCGTCAAAAGCACCCCGTCAAGCTTTACGGATGTAATCTGCACCGTCTGTGTGCTACCGGTATAGACCAGGCTGTCTGTCTGTAATGTGATGCTTGCATTCTGAAGATTCTTCGGTGCGATCGCGAAGGTCTTATTCGCTGTTCCCGTGTAGTTCCCCTGTCCGGTAATGGTCAGAGTCGCTGTGTTCACGCCGGCATTGGTATTCTTGTCATACCCAAATGTAAAGTCCTTGCCGGAGGTCAGTTCCTTCCTAAGGTCTTTCACGACAGGTTGTGGCATAATGGCACTGCCGGTGTAAGTTTGCGTATCGATGGTACCGATCATGTCCGCAGTAACCATCTTCGGGCGAATGGTAAAGTTATACTCCATTTTACCGGTATAATTTTCATTGCTGTCCGGTACTTTATAGGTCACCTTATAAGTACCTGCATCTGTAGGTGCAACTTTGCTATTATTGTAAGACGTGCTGCCTGTACCTGCATACGTCACTTCCAGTTCACTCACAGGAACTTTGTCGCCAGATACCTGCAAGGTACCGGCAGGCTCCATAGCTTTGCCGTCATAGGTCTTGCCCGTATAGGTCAGACCGGAGATTGTAACCGTCTCCTTGTCCGTAGGATGGAAGGTCAGGGTTGCCTTAATATCCTGGTAGTTTGCAGAAGAAATGGTTACTGTGCAGGTCTGGTCGATCGCGGAGGTAATGTTCTCCGCACTGGTATAGGAAATTTTTCTAGCATCTTGATAGAATGCCAAGTGCTTCACCACATCTTCGTCGAAAGAATCTTCAACATTGGAAATCACAGCGCCTTCGGGTACCGCTTCCTCCGTGAAAAAGTCTGCCGCCATCAGAGTGCCTTCCTGCGCAGTGCTACGTCCTTTGATAAGATTGACCGTCTTTGTGACTGTATTGGTGTAATCAGCTTTCTCAATGGTGAATGTCGTGCTTCCGCTGACATTATAGTTGCCACCAGCTACATCCGTAATGGTTACGGTAGCAGCGCCTGCATTGGTGTTATTCTCATAAGAAACACTGTACTCACTGGCAAGAATCACATTTGCTCCGTCCTTTACAACCACAGTCGGTTTCTGCGCCGTACCATTGTAGGTTACGGGAGTCGTGACTTCAATGGTCGGAGTGGTAACCGTCTTCTCTTTAATGGCATAGATGACCCATGCGGATTGATTCCCCATCGTAATTTCAGCCCGATAAGTGCCGGCATCCTTAGGTGCGTCTTTCATCTTCTCGAATGAATCTCCGGTCTTTTTCTGATAGACAATCGTAGGTGCACCAGGGAATTCATCGCCGGTAGCGTTATCACTGACTTTTACAGTAGCCTCCTTATCGCTACCACTGTAGGTCAAATCCGTCGGTGTAGTAACCATATAGGTGGCAGCAAAATCACTTTCCAAATTACAACCATCAGCGCTGCACGTTACTTTGATCGTATTGTCGCCGCCTGTGGTGTATGTCCAGCTGTGCTGATGAAGTCCCATGTACAGATTGCCCTTCTCATCCTTGGTGACTACGTATTTCTGCTCGCTTGTATCTGGAGTGAATATCTGTGCATAATCCAGCTCGGACTTCGTCGCACCGGTGGCAATCTTGATGTTTGCATTCGCTGAAGGTTTAGTGACTGTTGAGATGCCTATCCAGGCATTCGATGTCAGGCTTTTATCAATACTGATGACTGATTTGCCGAGCAGTACGAGATTCTTCGTTGTATTGTTAATGACCTTTGCATCACCACCAATTGTTAGCGAATCGTAAGACGAACCATCTACTCCGATTGTATTACCGGTAATGCTGCCTCCGAAAAGCTCCACACTAGAATCACTGCAAGTATATACTCCATAATCGCCTCCCTGAATCGTACCTCCATACAGACAAAACTGTGCAGCATTCAACCCTACAACGAACGACTTTGTTTCGCTATGATTATCTATTATTTCTATTTTCCCCGAATGACCTGTGCTGCAATCACAAACCGCAAGCTTATGCGAATTTATATCAAAGACACTATTATATAATTTTGTAGAAATTGTATGTCCGTTCAGACAGATATTTACATCGCCGCTAATCTCAATAGATCCGTCGAGTGTAATATCAGCAAACAGATAATAATTGCCCGCTGGAAGAGTATATTTATTATTATACGTGGGCTTCTTTACTCTGTTTCTACCATATTGCAGTATCTGGTTCTCGCTGTCATAAGTCAAAGGTATCCACAGGGTATTGTCATGACCTGCCTCTGTACAGTCCGTCTTACCGCAAACGGCATGCTCGTGCAACGTACCATTCATAAAAACAATGCTGTTTCCTATTAATTTCGATGCATAGCCATTATCACTATGAAAGCGTTCCGCATCCGTATCCTTCATTTGGTAGGAACTTTTGCCTTGCGCCACAACCTTATAGTCTCCCTCGCTAATTTCACTTGTTCTTACACCAATATGTGCCTCACTATCCAGTCCGGGAGAGGCAACGTTGATAATCGTTCCGTTACAAGCGACATTGTTGGCTTTTATAGAGCTACCTTGCGTAATGTTGCCGTTGATCACTGCTTTGCCACTAACGGTGAATGTGCTATCGTCGCCGGAATTTCCTCCATATAATTCCACACCGCCGCCACTCATTTGGGCACTATTACCAGTAATACTACCTCCGTTCATTGTGAAATCGCTTTTACGGCTTAAATACACACCGCCACCATAAAACTCTGCTGTGTTACTGGTAATCTTTCCACCATTCATTGTGAAAGAACACCCATCATACACATATACACCACCGCCGTATCCTTTCTTAAAAGCAGAAGGTGCATCAGCTGTGTTTCCGCTGATCTCCCCTCCATACATGGTGAAGATGCTATTGACATATATACCACGCCCTGCACTTCCCTCTTTATGGGTAATCTTGCCGTACTCCATCTTCCCACCCATGCAGTCGGTCAAAATAAACTGTGCAGTATTTGATATCTTGATTACATCTACATTCGCATTTGCAGTGATGTTATAACCATTCAGGCAGAGTACCACTTTAGCATTTGTAAGATTCCATGTCTGCGTCCGGTCGATATCCTTCGTCAAATAGTAATATCCGCCTGTTGTAATTTCACTAAGTGAAGAGACACCCTTCCATGCCACGTTGGCGTGTTCGCTGTCATGGTCACAGGTATTACCGCAGATAGGATGTTGATGCAGCATACCATTGACAAGCAGAATCTGATCGCCCACCTGTTGAAATTCACAGTCACCAGTATTTTGGTTTTGGTCATTGATAAATGTGCCGTCCCTATAGCCACCATTCGCAGCACCTGTAGCTATGGCAACATAGCTGCCCACTGTCGGTAAATTCTCTGGGGTCACGCCGATACTGGCAGTGTTGTCAAATCCTCCTTGGCCAATGGCCATCGTCGCACCATCAGGCAGGTAGACATTACTCGTTGTGTTATCAGAGACTTTAGCGGAACCGGATACTGTAAAATGACCCATACCATATGCGGATTTTACGTACACACCGCCTCCGAATTTATTAGCTTCATTACCGGTAATCTCGCCACCGGTCATATTAAAATTCGAACCCACATACACACACCACCATATGCGTTCGTATTATTGTCCCTAATTGTACCACCACTCATATTGAAAGTGTTGCCAACAATGTTCACTCCGCCGCCACCGCCAAAAGCCGTATTCTTGCCAGTAGCTTGGTTATTTTCAATAGTGCCACCGCTCATATTGAAAACGCTCCCATCATAGCTATACACTCCACCGCCATATTCACCTGTGTTATTACTTATTGTTCCAGCGTACATATTGAAAGTGCTGTTTTTCTCCATGCACACACCGCCGCCTATACCTACATTTTCACTATTTGAAGTAAAGTTTTTGGCTTCGTTCCCGGTAATATTGCCACCATACATATTAAAGGTACCGTTGTTATACATCCTTACACCTGCACCCGTACGTGCTGTATTTCCAGTAATGCTACCACCGTACATGTTGAAAGTACTTCCACCCGCCACAAACGCACCAGAACCTCTATACCCATTGCTGTGAGTGATCTTTCCTCCGTTTTGGCAGTCACAAAGGGTGAATGTACTCCCAGTTTTTGGTATAATGCAATCATTACTATATGCCAAGGTGATATTATACCCATTTAAACAAAGTACTACACCGTCGACAGGTGTCCAAGCCTCGCTCAATGTAACATTGTTCATCAGATAGTAGTTACCTACCACCTCGGGCAACTCAGATGTCCCATTCCATGCTTGAAAGGTGACTTTGGTAGTCTCCGTATGTCCGCCTACCCTATTACAGGTATCCTTACCACAGAGAAAGTGTGTATGCTCACCTGCCGCCACCGTCATCGGTGCATTCATCGCCTCAGAAACGGCATGAAGTCGTGTCATATCCAGTTCTGCAATCTGTTCCTCGGTCAGTGACTCCATAGCCTCGTCAATGGCTTCCAGCTGCGCACTGACACTTTCTGCATTTTCCATCGTCACTGTCTCCGGCAGAGCGTCGATAAGTGCCTGTACCTTCTGCACTGCTGCCTTCTTCTCATCGTCTGCCGCGGTGTCCTGCGTGCCGGCATCATTATCGCTAATGCTTTCACCAGTGGATTTCACAGTATCGGGGGCTTCGCCCGCAGTGGGATCTTCCGTACCGGGAGTTGCCGCAGTGGTGCTCTTATCGGACGAAGTCTCTTCCCCCGGTGCCGCCACTGCTTCTGCTTCCTTCTGCTCTTCCGCAGAGTCTGCTTCCTGCTGTTCTTCCGGCTCTGCCGCAGGGGCTGCTTCCTGCTGTTCCTCCTGCTCTGTCACCGCATCAGCCTCCTGTGCGAATGCTGTCATGGGCAGTGTTGAGAAGCAGAGAATAAATGCCAGTAACATGCTCAATACTCGCTTTTTCATACCGTTTTACCTCTTTCCGCTGGGCATAGTGATACCCATTATCTTAAAGATAACGTACCACACTTTCTCTCAGCGGAACCAGGGGCTGCATGAATCGACCCAAATATGTCATGAACCGACCGAAGAGGACTTTAAATGGCTCAATGCGGTTCAATAGCAAGTATTCCTTGAAAAAGTCTTTCCGGTATTATATTCTATTATTATGTCCTATAAAAGTTAGTTACAAAGTATACACACAGAAAGGTTTCTATATGTGGATTGCAGATCATTGGAAAGATTATGAAGTGCTGGATACTTCCAGCGGAGAAAAGTTAGAGCGTTGGGGAGATTATATTCTGGTGCGTCCGGATCCCCAGGTCATCTGGAAGACGCCCCACGATCATAAGGGCTGGAAGCAGAAAAACGGTCATTACCACAGAAGTGCCAAGGGCGGCGGAGAATGGGAGTTCTTCCATCTGCCGGATGAATGGGCGATTCATTACACCCTGCCTTTTCAGAAGGAAACCTCCGGTAAGGCTGATCCTCTGACCTTCCATCTGAAGCCCTTCAGTTTCAAGCATACCGGTCTGTTCCCGGAGCAGGCTGTGAACTGGGACTGGTTCTCCGGTCTGATCCATGAGGCAGGCCGCCCCGTGAAGGTTCTGAACCTCTTCGCTTACACCGGTGGTGCCACTGTATCCGCTGCAGCTACGGGTGCTGCTGTGACCCATGTGGATGCGTCCAAGGGTATGGTCGGCTGGGCGAAGGAGAATGCTGCTGCCAGCGGGCTTGCCGATGCTCCCATCCGCTGGCTGGTGGACGACTGCATGAAGTTCGTAGAGCGTGAGATCCGCCGGGGCAACAAATACGACGGCATCATCATGGATCCTCCTTCCTACGGCAGAGGACCCAAGGGCGAGATCTGGAAAATAGAAGATAATATCTGGGATTTCGTAGGACTGACCGCACAGCTTTTATCCGATGATGCGCTGTTCTTCCTGATCAATTCGTACACTACAGGATTGCAGCCCGCCGTGCTGTCCTATATGATGAATTCCACCCTGACGAAAAAGTTCGGCGGTCATGTGGAAGCCGAAGAGATCGGCCTCTCCGTCACCGAGAGTGGACTGGTACTGCCCTGCGGTGCTTCCGGGCGCTGGCAGCGAAAGTGATCTGACTAGCATCATAAGCCTAAGCAAAAAGGAGCCTCTGGTCGAGGCTCCTTCTTGATCACAGCCAAAGTCAGCAACTATCGCCTGATGATTGAATTCCAAATATGGTGCGTTTTTACTCCTCTGTTTCAATCTCCAATCTCTGAAGAATGTCTCTCACAATACCAGCATCCTCAATCAGAGAAATTCCAAAACACTTTTTTCCTGCATCTTTTAAGGAGGCTCCTATATGATAAACATTTTTCTTATCCAAGATTAAAAAGCGATCATGATATACTTTCGTGTACCGCACTTCCAGTAAAGGATACTGGCTGTTGAAATTATTAACATCTTCTTGAGATAACTTGGTTCTTTTCAATGTATACATCACAACAGTCACATTTTCATTCTTTTTTGTGAGAAGATTCAGCGTTCCTATATCCACATAGCCATCAATTAAAACGATTTCCTTTTCCGCTTTTTGAATCAGGCTAACAATTAGGCTAAAAGCATCAAATATCTGATCCAATTTTTCATCCGTTTGCTTTTGATATTCCAGTTGTTTTAACTCCACATTACTGATACGCTCAAAAAGCAAGGCGTTATTAGCAATAAATCGCCTCATTTCCACGAATGCGCGCATAATACCAATACTTACCTTAATTGCCACTTCGCTATGTAGAACACTAGCCAACATAGAGATTCCCTGCTCTGTAAATACATAAGGAAGAGTCCTACGACCACCATAATTATTTTCGCCCTGCGCAGAACTTGAAATGCCAGTTTGGCATCTCAAGTTCTGATACTCCTCTTTCGTGAGCTGAAAACGAAAACCTGGTCTCAAATTTTTTTGAAAATTTTTTGATTTTGGGTGAGAGTTTTTCCGATTTTTTGTACCTATATAAGTGAAGGGGTTTTTAAGCCGCATTTCAAAAAATCCAGAGGGGAGATTCAAACGATATGTACGATACCGCAAGACGGGTCGCATTCGTCAAGCAGCGGGTGCGGGAAAACACCCGCCGGGGGCAGCGGCGCGAGGCAATAAGCCTCTCCGCTTTCTGCCTGATGTTATTCACAGCACTTGCCGGGGCGGCGGACGCACTTATAGTGCAGGGGCAGACCGCCGCGTAGGGCATCCGGCTCAGAAACAGAGAAAACCAGAAAAAAGGCGGGGCGGACAAACCGAACCGACACGAACAGGAGAAGAAAAGCCAATGAAAAAACGAATACTTAGCATACTGCTCGTCTGCTGCATGGTGCTGACCATGCATCCGACAGCGGCGTTTGCAGCGGTGAGCGATTCGCTGGGCAACACACCCGAGGAAAATCAGGCGATTTTGGAGCAGGTCTCTGCCCTGACCGGCGATAGCAGCGACCAGGTGCTTTCCATGCTGAACGCTTTGGGGCTGCTGGATGAAGACGGCAATTTCAAGGTGGATCAAACCATCACGCTGGACGGTCAGGTGTTGACACTGGCGGCTGTCATGGAACTGCTGGAAAATCCCGCCACGGATCTCACCCGTATAGCCGACGTGGATGGGACTCCGGTGGCGCTGGGCGATTTGAAGACCATGATCCAAATCGAACAGGAGCTGCAGCGGATCAAGGACACCTATTTCTCCGGCAGGGAGTTTACCGGGGAAGCAGTGGAGAATCTCAATAGCCTGATGGAGCAGCTGGAGCTGCAGGGCATCAGTTTGCAGTATTCCGCCTCTGCCACAAAGCCTGAGGGCGTTGAGACGGTGGATATGAGCGGCATGATGAGCCAAACGCTGGGGGTTCTCGCAAACAACAAATGGGAATCCGGGACTTTTACTATATACCGCGGAAAACCGGTCGGCTTTTCCTACCGCATTCAAAAAGGCCAGCTCAGCAAGTATATCACCAATGTGGAGGTCTCGATAGACGGGGTGAGTGGGGTCGAGCAAAGCGACGGGTCCTACAAGCTGACCTATGACGCAGGCTCAACTTACAATTTAGGTGGTCGTAAAATCACTGTCAATGTTCAAACCAGAGGAGGGAACTCAGACTGGCTCGCGAATTCTTATTCCTATGGCGACCTGCTGGGGATGATCGAATTTTACGATGCGGAAAATCTGGTGTTCTATGACGGCGCCGGTTATGCCGACCACCATCAGCTCAAGCTAATCAAGACGGTTGGCGTCCCCGCAATACAAACAGTAATGACCGCGCCGAACTATGAGGAAAGATACGAAAGTACAGCCACAATACAGGGGGATATGTATATTCCTTTGCTGGCAAATGAATACACTACAGCCCTTGGTGCCAACAATCCGGACTTCGTTGCGCTAAGCGATACCATCAGAATTCTGGAGGGCGCTCGCAACTCGGTGCTTCCCGCGGGCTCCGACCCATTTTATCAGCCATACCAAATCGACGCCAGCATCGAGTTTAACTGGAGTACCGAAAAAGCTGCCTATGCTGGCGATGCGCCGTATGGCTGGTATAAAAACCAGCCCTATGCCCCGTTCTATCTGACGGAGTACAAGTTCAATGGAAAATCTCTGGAGCTCAGCAACAACAGAACAAAAGCGCTGAACTGTACGATCAACAAGGGCAGTACGGTCAGCATCTCCCTGCAGTCTACCACGCAAAACAGAGGGGATCAGCGGTACTATCTGCCCTTCCGACTGTATATGAAAAGTGTACAGGGCGAAATCCAAAATTCCTGGGCCACCACCAAGAACAGCAACGTCACCGCCAGGCTGGTGGACACGGACGCCCCCACCATTCAAAGCGTCACGGCCCCGGCGGGAACCTATGCCAGCGGACAGCACGTCCCCATCACAGTTACCTTTGACGAGTTCGTGGATCTTAGAAGCGCCAGCGTGACCATCAATGGCAAAGAGTATACCGCCGCTGCGCTTTCCATGAACAAATACGGTGTCACGGCAATGCTCTGGTATCCAGTGCAGGATACGGATGCCACCACGGTCACCGTCAATGGTATGACCGGCGTGAAGGATGTTTTCGGTCATACGCTGGATACCACGCCCTATCAAAGCAACCCGATTGCCGGCGTTGAGCTGAAGAGCGTCTTGATGCGCAACGCCCCCACCGCACTGACCGCCGACTACGACAACGGCAAGGCATCGTTCACGATGAACGCCAACATGGAGCAGGCCTACAAGACCGTATACAGCAATTATCACACCCCGGCAGGCACAGACCCGAAGCAAGCCCCATTCCGCCTCGAGCTGAGGTACGACTCCGCGGTTGAACCAATCCATCTGCAGGTCTATCTGGACACAGAGAAGGAAGCCTTCACCATTGGCGACTATGCAATCGCACCCGCGGCTTACACCCGCACCTATACGGTGACGCTGCAGGCCAACGAGGGCACGAAAGACGCTCCGAACTGGGTGAATGTTCTTCCCCTGACCCGGCAGTTCACGGTGGCAAAGAAAGTTTCCGCGCACACGGTGACCATCGTCCCGGAAGCGAATGACGCCGACTATACGATTTCTCTCGCCGAAGCCGCCCGCCCCACGCTTCAGGCAGAGGTTTTGGGGGAAAACGGTGAGCAGGCCACCTACACCACCGGCAAATGGAGCAGCAGTGACACGCTCATTGCCACCATCAACGAGGATACCGGCGTTGTTGCCACCACAGGAACCAAGGTGGGAGCCGTCACCTTTACCTTTACGGCGGACAACGGGACTGAGGACACTGCCGATGATGTGACGGGCAAGTCAAAGCCCTATACCGTGACGGCAGGCGATTCCCTGGCACTGGTGATTCCCGGCGGCGCGTCCATCGTGACGCGGGTAAATCAGCCCGCCACCGTGCTGTGGAGCTCCAACGCCACGCTGATGGCGCCGAACAAAGAGTTCAATTACAGGATTGATCTGTATGAGGGCAACTACGCGAATGAGGCGGCGCTGAGCGGCCGCAAGCCCGTTGCGACTTATACCGCCGGCAAGGATAAAAACAGCGTGCGGATCGAGGAGAATGTGCTCTCCAAGCTCTCCAACGGCAATACCCCTGCCTACACGGTATTGGTCTCCATGCCGCACCCCAACGCCGGGGGTGAGGACGTCCGCCTGTCGGCACTTGCCTGGATCATCGTGCAGGCACCACCTGCCACAGCCAAGCTGACACCGCCCCAGAGCATTTACCTCAAGGATACCGACGGTGCCGTCAATATCGACTGGTCGGTGGAAAACACCACTGACGGCGCCCCTTTGCAGCCCACGCTGACCATCACCCGGGTCACAGAGGACAACACCACCAAAGTGGTGGACAGTGAGCGCCTATCCGGCACCTCCGGGAGCGTCTCCCTGTCATTACAGAGTGTGAAAGCCGGCAATCTGAAGGACACCTATCAAGTGGTTTTGAGCGTGGAGAATCCTGGTGAGGAATCTCCCAGCACCGACTCCTTCCCCCTGTATGTCTACGATGCCGACGCACTGAAGGTGCAGGACGGCAACGGAGTCACGATTTCTGCGCTGACCATGGACAATACCTCCAAGGTCAGCGGCCCCCTGCCTACCGATACAGCTAAAATTTTGCAGCTGCGCCAGGAGCTGGGGCTGATCGAGTACATCGGCATCAACTATGACGAGTACGGATGGAACTCCTTTAAAGACGGGATCCAGTGGCTCTCCAGCAACAACAATGCCATTTCCGTCAACTACAAGCAGGGCGGACTGTATGAGGACATCAGAAACTTCTCCTTTGATTCCTACCTTCCCGAAACCAAAATGGCGCTGTCCGGCTTGGCCAACGGCACCGCAACCGTCACGGCTACCCATGCCGCCACGGGCATGAATGCCGCCGTACAGGTGACAGCGAAAACGCTGCAAAATAAGTTCTATCTCTTCCAGCTGACGCCTGCAGCGGAAACTACGCTGCAATACACCGACGGCAAAGGTGTGCCCAAAACGGTCACGACCAACAGGGAAGGCGTGCTGGCGCTTTACGAACCCAACGGAATCGCCAGTGAGGTGTCTCTGCGGTCCGGCTCCGGCGCGGATATTTATCTGGGCACCATCTATAAAGAAAATCTGCGTTCCGGCGAGCGGGATGCCACAAAACTGCAGCTTTATCCCTTGAATACCTTCAGCCTTCGGCGAGTCGCCCGGGCATCTGTGACGCTCATCACGCCGGGCGGCGATCCGCTGGCGAACAAGACGGTGACCGTTCGCGGCGGTGTTTATAAAAACGGAGGCTACTGCGAGACAGCTCTGCTGGGCTCCAGGGCAGGAGCACTTGTCAGCGGCATCACCGGCGACACCTATACCACGGATGCGGCGGGAAATATAACCGTCTATCTGGATTCCACCCAGTTCTGGTCGGCCGAAAAGGGCGAGAGCAACACCACGGCGCTTTCCGCTCTGGATCAGCTGGAGTACATTCTGGAGATCAGCGAAATTGACAGCAACAATTACTATCCGCTGCTGCTGACCGTCAACGGCAAGCTGGGCGTGGACGATGTAATGCGCACCGCAGAGGGCGTTGTCTCTCTGGAGCGCGTGCCGACGGGGGAGGCAAACAAGCCCTTCCTTGTGGCGCAAAGCGTTGACTACGGTCTTGCCAACGGTCAGAAGGTGGATGTCCGCAGCGCGACCGGGAAGATCGGCCCTAACAGCAGCTTCAAAACAGCCATCCTGCACACCACCATGCTCCTCTGGGGCGAGGATATTGCCAACGCGCAGAATTACCGTCTCCGGTTGGCGGACGAATACGGCGTTCTTCCCGCCGCCCAGAGCAGCAGTACCAAGCAGTATCCCTTCTCATCCATCCCTGTAGTGGAAAACGATCTGACCCTCACCGAGGCCACCATGACCACCTCTGGATGGATCGCCGACGGCAAGGATGTGGGTATGAAAACGCAGCTGAGCCTGAACGGCAGCCTGCTGCAGGAGAAAATAATGCCCTTCCGGGTCGTTGATCTGACCCGAGTGCCCAAGGTGACAGAGGATGACCGCGTCACCGGTATTCTGGCGACGATGGGAGCCTCCAGTATAGTGAAGGGAGTCGACTTTGGTGGAGTGGGCGACAGTAACATTCTCAAGGTGCTGACCGGACGGCTGGATGATCTGAGCGGTCCGGTGGACACTTCCGTGTTCAAAATGATTATCACCCCCAGCGAAGATCCCTCCGTGTTCCGTGCCATGATTTGGGCCGGGTACAATACGCTGGAGATGGAGGACATGGACTATTCCGAGGACGGCGTGGCGTTGGGTGCGAATGTGCTGACGCAGAACCTGGAGGTGGGCGTGCCCAGTACCGGGGACCTGAGCCAGATGGCCCAGGGAACCTATGATCCCAAGGGGGACTACAAAACCAACTCCTTGGCCGACAATGTCACCAGCACGGATCTCAACTTGCAGTTGGAGGGCTTTTACGAAGCGGAGATCCGCTATAACGCCGAAAAAAAGGAGTGGGAGGTTTTCACCGTAGGCGGCGGCTTTACCGCCGGCGTTGGCGTGGGCTTCTCCTTCAGCGTGAACGCCATGGCCGGCCCCGTGCCGTTGACAGCAACCTTTGAGCTGGGCGGTGCCATTCAGCTGGATTTCCGTACCGCAGTGCGCTACGGCCAGCAGGGACAGGGCACAGAGCTTGCCTGGAGCGATCCCACGGCCACGGCAGTGAATGACTTTTTGACCACGCTGCGTATCAACGCCTATGTCCACGCGTTTGGCGGCATTGGCTTTGACTATTCGATCGTGGCGCTGAAGATCGGCCTATTCGGCAATTTGGATGTGGACAGTCAGAATAAGTTCCTTTCCCGCACTTATCTCGCCGATGAGACAAAGCGCCAGATCAACGGTCAGGCCCTGGGGATCCAAAGCGAAGTGGGAATCAAATTTGTGGCCAGATTCCTGTTTATCTCCTACGAGGCAGTGATCGCCTCCGGAACCTTTGGAGCCACCAAGACTTTTCATGACTGGGCAACAATCGACGAATACTGGAATAACGCCACCAGTGGGCTGAGCCTTGCCTCGCTGCGGATGGCGGCGGCTCAGAGCGGAATGCAAGTGACTTCTGGCAGTGCAACGCTCCAAAGCCGGGACTATCTGGAGCAATATGCCCGTACCTGGGGACAGCCCCAGCAGCGGATGATGCCGTTCTCTCTGGACTCCACCAGTGGGCTGGAAAACATCCAGACCAATGCCAATCCCACATCCTATCCACAGCTCAGCGATGACGGGAAGGTATTGGCCTACATCAACGACGGCAACAGCAGCAGTATTTACGACAGCCGGGCGCATTTCTCCACCCTCAATGGCGGCGTCTACACTCCCTCCAGTGAAATTGACGCTCCCACAGAGTTCCCCGGCTACGGCGACACGGGCGTTTCTTTGTCTGGCACTGGCAGCTTCGCGGCGGCGGCTTGGGTTCGTATGGGCACCGACCTGCCGGGTAAAAATGCCGGTGATCCCGTGACATTGGAAGAGCAAAACCTGCTGATGAACAGCACGGAGATCGTAGTGTCCGTCTATAACGGCACAACCTGGACTTCCACCCGCCTAACCAACGACGGCACGCCGGATCTGGCCCCAGCCACGGCAGTGGGCGGCGACGGCAAGGCCATCGTGTTCTGGCGCAGCGTCTACACCCCCGATCCCGGTACGCAGGGCAGCAACCTGCTGAACTTCACGACCAGAGATTGTATCATGTACAGTTGCTATGACAGCAGGAACGGCGACTGGAGCAATGCCAAAATGCTTTATAACGGTGCTACCGGCAGCGTGAAGGCGTTGCAGGCGGCCATGCTGCCCGACGGAACCGCTATGGCGGTTTACTCGCTGGACCGCAGCGGAACCGGAGATATCTCCGCCTACGAGATCGCCTATTGTACCGTGGCTGCTGACGGAACTCCCGGTACAGCCATGCTGGCGACCTGTGACAGCAATCTTGACGAAAACGCCCAGGTCGTTGCAGCCAACTTCGGCAGCGGGGATGACCGATTTGTCATCGGTTGGCACAGTGTCCGAGACGGCAGCAGCGATATTCAGCTGTTGGCTGTGGACGGCAGCGGCACCATGTCCAACAGTTTCCCCGGCTCTTTGTCTGCCCTGACCAGCAGCGGCAACGCCGTCGTGGGCGGAGACTTCCGCTTCGCTTCCCTCAGCGGGGATCATCGCAGCCGCAATGATCTTACCATCGTCTGGAATGAGACTGTCAATAACGCCAACGGCGCGGTAGATCACGGCATTTTGAAGGCGGCCAAGCTGCGCTATGCCGAAAATACCTACACGCTCTCCGCACCATTGGAACTGGCAGAGCTGCCGGATCGCACGCTGGCTGACCACTTTGATGCCTATGTCAGCGGCAGCAATCAGGTGCAGGCTGTCATTCAGGCCACCTTCTATGACGATGCAAACCCGCAGGTAATCGGCAACGTGACCGTTCCGGGTGAGAAAACGATCCTCTATACCGCTACCTCTGATTTTGTCACCGATGCGGTGGCAGTGGAACAGATCGGTGTGGATTATGCCATGCTGGCGCTGAACAGCCTGACACCCATTCGCTTTACCATCCGCAACACCGGGCTGAACGATGTGACAAACCTAACGGTCAAGCTTGGCAGCGGGGAAACCGCCACCCTTACGGAAAAACTGCTGCCCAATGAAAGCACCACCCTTACCGTCTGGCACCATGTGAAGGACCGCGTGACCGACCCGAGCTATACCATCACCGCCGCCGGCGGCATCAACGAAAACGGCACAGTGTATCTGGATTATCCCGACATTGGCATCTCGCAAATGGAAGTGATTGCGGAGAGCGCCGGCAAGCGCACGGTGCGCATGACCCTCTATAATTCCTCTGCCGCCACGCTGGCCGGCAAAAAGGATCGTGAGGTGAAGCTTGCGTTCTATGCGGATGATCTGCATACCAAACCTGCAGTGGTAGCCTGCGCCACAAACGGCGTATCGGTTCGCGATAATGAAATCACCATTTCCGAAGACAGCGCCCTCGCCCGCATCGATCAGGGAACCTTTACACTGGACCTGACCTATGATCTGGGCAAGTATATGAACTCCATTGGCAAAACCGAGATCCCCAATGTGGGTACCTATCTGTACGCCGAGGCGTGGGCGGAAGGTCAGATCGGTGGAACGGGAAGCACTCAGCGCCTGCCGGAGTATGACGGCAGTGACAGCGAGGCCACCGTCCATATGACCGGCGCACTGGCCCGCACCGGAGAGCGGATGACGACAGATGTGACACAGGGGAACGACGGCAACGGTCACAGCACCGCCGCCATTACCCTGCGCAACAACTCCCTGCAGTCTCAGACCGGCACAGTGCTGGTGGCCACGCTGCTGGATGCTGCCGGGACCGTTCTGGAAACGAAAAAGACCCGTATTGGCGGTGCCATCTCCGGGGAAACCTTCCAGACGGAAACCGTCACCTTCTCCCGGCTTGGCACCCGCGTAGTGGTGCGAGCCGCAGTGCCCGGTAATGACCTTCTGACCTTTGAAGGTCTGGCAGTGGGGCTCGGCGATTTTACCGCCAACGGAACGAACTATACCTATACGCTGCAAAATGATAGCGGAGCAACATCTACGCTAGTCACAGCGGTGTCTGGAAACGGCGAGCCCGTGAGCATCAACGGGCAGGCTCTGTCCACCGGCGGCAGCGCAACCGTTGCCATCCCCAACAGCGGCAAAACCGACATTGTCGTGGGAATCGGTGCTAAAACCTACACGCTGACGATTCTGCGCAATAGCGGCACAGGCGCGAATCCCTTTACCGATGTTTCTGAAAAGGATTGGTTCTATGGCGATGTGATGTTCGCCTATGAAAATGGGCTGATGATCGGCACGGGCAACGCGCAATTCCGTCCGCACGGGACGGCGACGCGCGGGATGATGGCGACCATTCTTTGGCGCATGGCGGGCAGCCCCGCGCCAAAGGGCAACAACAGCTTTACCGATGTGGAAGCCGGAACGTGGTACACAGACGCGATCGCATGGACGGCGGAGAACGGCATCTTTTTGGGCTACGGCAACAACAAAGTCGGTCCGAACGATTCCATCACCCGCGAACAGCTTGCAGCCATCTTCTTCCGCTACGCAGACTACAAGGGCTGCGATATGAACGCCAAGGGAGAGCTTGACAAGTTCCGGGATGCGGGCAAGGTCTCAGATTATGCAAGGGCAGCGATGCAGTGGGCGGTCGGCAGCGGTCTGATCCAAGGGAAGCCCGACGGGGTGCTTGACCCGCAGGGCACGGCGACCCGCGCGGAGATCGCCGCGATGCTCCACCGCTTCCTTGAGAAGTAAGAGCTGGTGCAGGGCAAGGCTCCCGGCGTCTGATGCGCCGGAACATCCCGAAGCAGCTGCAAGCCCCAAAGGCCGGCGGCAGCAGCGTGTTCGGCTTGTGATGGCGCTCCTGCGCTGCACCTCTTGCCGGAAGCCTTTCGCTGAGCACATGGCAGATCAGGCGGCGTGAGGAAGAAGCGCTGCAAATCATCGAAAAGGAAACAGGCTCACCTTTCGGGGCGCGGGCAAATAGCCCCGCGCCCCTTTTCGGTTTCCTTCGTCAGGAAAGGCGGTTGTTTCTTTTGGCTCTATGCTCAACCTTTTTTCGTAAGAAAGGGGCCATGCAGTGAGCCCCAACATTGATTATAGAACCGCAATGCCTTCAAGTTTGTCATTGGGCTTGTCTCAAAATAATATTTTCTAAAATTAGCCAAACAATTAAGCCGTGAAAATCCAAATGAACCTGGATTTTCACGGCTTTTATCTAACTTTTAAGGGGGGGACTACACTCTTACAATCCGCATTTTGAGACAGCCCCAATCTCGGGGAGGCAGCTGCGTTTTCGCCGATGGCTTTCCCGCAATTCAGCCGGGTACTGCGAGATTGCACCCCAAGGGCACTTCCTCGCGCTTCGCGCTCAGGGCGCCACGTCGCTTCGCTCCTCGCAATGACAAATCGGAGGCGATCACCATTTTAACGGCGGCCGGTACGGACTGGAAGTGCGCAGCCGGGCCCGGCTGTCCGCTCCCCTGCGGCGGCCTTGTAAAACTTTCCGCTTTCCGGTTTCAAGTTTCCACTTGCCGCTCCCCTGCGTTTTACTTTTTATGCTTTGCAAACAGGAACGCACCGATGAGGGCGGACAGGGGCACGGCGAGGATAACGCCGACGGAGCTGGCGATGGCCTGCACCATCTCCACGGAGAAGAACGTGCCGCTCATGAGCTGGGAGAACGACGGCTCGAGCGACGAGAGATAGATCATCAGCACGAGCGAGCTGCCGACGAGGGCAAGGATGAGCGTATTGGTCATCGTGCCGACCATATCGCGGCCGATGTTCATGCCGGAGCGCAGGAGCTGGCGGCGCGTGAGCGCCGGGTTGACGGCCACGAGCTCATTCATGGCGGAGCTGATGCTCATGGCTACGTCATTCACCGCGCCGAGGGCCGCGATGACAATGCCGCCGACGAGCAGATCGCCGAGCTGGAGCGAGTGCATGGGATCCTGCCCCTGCTTGATCTGCAGCAGGGCCTCGATGGTCGGCTCGGCGGAATACATCTTATAGCCGTTCACGCGCAGCAGGGCGCAGGCCAGCTCGCCGAACAGGGCCGCAAAAGCAACGCCGGAGATCGTGCCGAGGATGGCGCAGAGCGTCTTACGGTTCACACCGCCGAGGATAACGAACTCCACGACCGTCACATAGGCGCACATGCCGAGAATGGTCGGCAGCGTCGGCCAGCCGCCGAGGAGCAGCGGGATGAGGACGGAGAAAATGCACACGACCGTCAGGCCGAGGCCGAGCAGCGACTTTGCGCCGACCCTCCGGCCGACGAGCACCGTGACAACAAGGAAGGCCAGCACCACGAGGGCCAGCGGCACGGTGCGGTCATAGTCCTGCAGCGTCATGCTGCTGATCTCCCCGTCCTCCTCCGTGACGGCAACGGTCACGGCGTCGCCCGCCTTCAGGATCGTGCCGTAGAGATAGCTCAGCTGATTCGGCAGCTCATAGACCTGCCCGCGGTATTTGCCGGAGCGCAGCTCCACGCGGACGGTCTGCTTGCCGACGGGGATGTCCTCATAGTCCTGCTGGCCCTGCCAGGCGTTATCCGTGACCTCGACGACGCGGCCGCGGACATAGTGCGTGGCCTGCTGCACCGTCGACATCGGTACCGAGGGGGTCTGCTGCGCAAGACCATAGAACACAAGGAACACGACGGCCGCCGCCAGCAGCACCCACAGGCTGCGCCGCAGGCCTGGCGCGC
>OLQT01000668.1_pt1 | contig 23734 bp, 23 predicted proteins | sample 1672651 | NCBI WGS metagenome assembly OLQT01 (sample SAMEA3136709, study PRJEB25190) | human gut metagenome | biome: human gut; feature: human-associated habitat; material: faeces | place: Austria | collected 2013 | reverse complement strand
CATACAGACCTTGGAGAGGGTCTATAAATACTACTACTTTATAATACGAGAGAGGTAAGAAGTATGGCTTTAAATGATAACATTAAAAAAATCAGAGAAGAAAAAAAATATACACAACAACAACTTGCCGATAAACTGTACGTATCACGACAAACTGTATGCCGATGGGAGAACGGTTCAAGATGTCCAGATCTAATTACAGCAAAAAAGTTAGCAATGGAGCTTGGAGTCACTTTGGATGAACTTATATCTGATGAAGATATCACAGATATTCAATCAAAATATGGAATATGGAAGTTTGATAGGGTAAAAGAAAGGGAAAAAATTCAGATGATGCAAAAAAGGATCCTAGATTTTATAGAGATTATAGGAGGTATATTTTTAGCAATTTCTTTGTTGCTAAGAGTTCAATTTGATATGAAAGTACCAGCGTGGATTACGATAATATGTATTTTAATAGTGACAGTAGCATTTTTGTTTAATTTTGTGCTGGCAAAAAAATTGGATAGGAAGTAAAAAATTTCAAGTATTTGTAAAAAGAACAAAAAGCGATAGAGCATGTAGAAAAATCCATCTATATGCTCTATTTTTTTATGTTTTTTCAAGAAAGAAATCTAAAAGTAGGAAGAAAGGAGAAAAAAGTGAAGATAAAGATAAGATCGCCTTGCAAATAAAACAGGTAAAAAAAGGTCTGAATAAAAGGGAAAGGAGTAGAGCCAAACGCTTACAGACCATAAGAAAAAGCGTTTGTTCACACATTTGATTATGGCTTTTTTTAGCAGTGCAATCAATATTCTTCAGACACTGGTCGTTGCAATCGGTGCCGGCCTTGGTGTCTGGGGCGTAATCAACCTGATGGAAGGTTATGGAAACGACAACCCGGGTGCAAAATCCCAGGGAATTAAGCAGCTGATGAGCGGTGGTGGTGTTATCCTGATCGGAACACAGCTGATCCCGCTTCTGAGTGGATTATTTGGTTAAGAGAAAGGAGTAGAGATCCATGTTCAGTCAGATTTTTGATGCGATTGAGGAATGGATGAGGGAACTCTTAACCGGGATGATCACTTCCAACCTGGACACGATGTTTACTGATGTCAATCAAAAGACTGGTGAGATCGCTACCCAGGTTGGACAGACCCCGCAAGGGTGGAACGGCAGCATATTCAGTATGATCCAGAATCTATCAGATTCCGTGATTATGCCGATCGCAGGTATTATTATCACACTCGTACTCTGCTACGAATTGATTTCTATGCTGACCGAGCGTAACAACATGCATGATATTGATACCTGGATGTTTTTCAAGTACTTCGTAAAAATGTGGATCGCTGTGTATCTGGTGAGTAACACATTTACGATCACAATGGCGGTATTCGATGTGGGCCAGCACGTAGTTAATTCTGCGGCCGGTGTTATCACAGGAAGTACCGCCATTGATATTTCTTCGGCATTGACGGATCTTTCCACAACACTGGAAAGTATGGAAATCGGAGAACTTGTTGTATTGGCGCTGGAAACCCTTATCGTCGGCTTCTGTATGAAGATCTTGTCTGTACTGATCACAGTGATCATGTATGGACGTATGATAGAGATTTACCTATATACCTCAGTTGCGCCGATTCCATTCGCAACTATGAGTAACAGAGAATGGGGACAGATCGGCACAAATTATTTCAGAGGACTCTTTGCCCTGGCTTTCCAGGCATTTCTGATGATGGTATGCGTTGCAATCTATGCAGTGCTTGTTGCAGGTATCCAGTATTCAGATAATCTGAGTTCTTCATTATTTGGCGTTATGGCTTACACAGTGATCTTATGTTACAGCCTCTTTAAGACGGCATCCTTAAGTAAGTCGATATTTAACGCGCACTAAATTACAGGAAGGAGTGAAAATCATGGCATATGTCAGCGTACCGAAAGATTTAACGAAGGTAAAGAATAAAGTAGCATTTAACCTGACCAAAAGACAGTTGATCTGTATCGGGATAGGTGCTGCAATGGGAATTCCAAGCTATTTCCTCTTGCGTAATGTGATGGGAAACAGTAATGCAGCAACAGTCATGGTGCTTTTGATGTTACCGGCATTTTTATTTGCCATGTACGAAAAAGACGGGATGCATCTGGAAGATGTTCTGATGCATATGATCAGGGTGAAGTTTCTTCGTTCACCCGTTAGAAAATATGAAACCGAAAACTATTATGAGACAGATCCGGAACAGATCAGACAGTCTCCGGATACAGGAAAACCGAAAGGAGGAAAAACGGTTGCGAAAAAAGAAAAATAAGAAAACTGTCGCAGATACCGGATACAAAAAAGTAGACAGAAAAGAGAAAAAGAAAAAAGAAAAGCAGGAGGAAAAACGCAGGCAGAAAAAACTGTCCGTCCAGCAGTCGATCGCTTATAAGGAAATGGGAAGAGATGGAATCTGCAAGGTACAGGGAAAAACTTATTCTAAGTGTATCCGCTTTTATGACATCAACTACCAGCTGGCTCAGAATGAAGATAAAAATGCAATCTTTGAAAACTGGTGTGACTTCCTCAATTACTTTGACAGCAGCATCCATTTTCAGCTGAGCTTTATCAACCATAAGAGCAGCATGAAGGAGTTTGAGCAGGTCATCCGGATCCGACCACAGGAGGATGCTTTTGATGATGTCCGTATGGAATACGCAAAGATGTTGAAACAGCAGCTGGCAAAAGGAAACAACGGTCTGGTGAAGTCAAAATATATCACCTTTTCCATCGAAGCGGATAATATCCGGGAAGCAAAGCCAAAGCTGGAACGTATTGAATCAGATATCCTGAACAACTTCAAGATCCTTGGAGTTCCGGCATATCCGTTGAATGGCGTGGAACGTCTGCAGATACTGTATGAAACTTTCAATCCGGATATCATGACAGACTTTCAGTTTGATTATGGTTCCATGATCCGTACCGGACTCAATACCAAGGATTATGTGGCACCGACCAGTTTTGTATTCCGAGACAGAAATACGTTCCAGATGGGAAATACTATCGGGGCTGTCTCTTATCTGCAGATCCTGGCACCGGAGCTTACGGATAAGATGCTGGCAGAATTTCTGGATATCGATAAGAACCTGATCGTCAACCTACATGTCCAGTCTGTGGATCAGATGAAGGCAATCAAGCTGGTAAAAAGCAAAGTGACGGATATCAACCGTATGAAAATCGAAGAACAGAAAAAAGCAGTCCGGGCCGGATACGATATGGATATCATTCCATCGGATCTGAACACGTATGGCGGAGAAGCTAAGCGTCTGTTAGAAGATCTGCAGTCACGAAATGAGCGTATGTTCCTTGTAACAGCGCTCTTTTTAAATACTGCAAAGACAAAACAGGCACTGGATAATGCCATCTTCCAGACGGCCGGTATTGCACAGAAATATAACTGTGTGCTGAAACGTCTGGATTATCAGCAGGAAGAAGGATTGATGAGCAGTGTTCCGTTGGGAGTAAATCATATCCCAATCAAGCGGGCTCTTACGACTACCAGTACAGCAATCTTTGTTCCGTTTACGACACAGGAACTTTTTATGGCAGGAGAATCCTTATATTACGGATTAAATGCACTCAGCAACAACATGATTATGGTGGATCGTAAAAAGCTGAAAAACCCGAATGGATTGATCCTTGGTACACCTGGATCCGGTAAATCCTTTGCTGCAAAAAGAGAAATCACCAACGCTTTCTTTGTCACGAAGGATGACATTATCATCGGAGATCCGGAGGGTGAGTATTATCCACTGGTCCATGCACTTGGCGGACAGGTCGTACACATTTCACCGACCAGTAAGGATTATATCAATCCGATGGATATCAATATGGATTATTCCGATGATGACAATCCACTTGGTGTAAAATCCGATTTTGTCCTGTCCTTATGTGAGCTGATTATGGGAAGCAGGGATGGTATTGAAGCAGAGGAAAAATCAGTGATCGACCGCTGTCTTCCACTGGTGTATCAGAAGTACTTTGCAGATCCAAAACCGGAAAATATGCCGGTCCTTGGTGACCTGTATGACTGCCTCAGAAAGCAGAAAGAACCCCAGGCCCAGAGAATTGCAACAGCACTGGAAATCTATGTAAATGGATCACTGAAAGTATTCAACCATAGAACCAATGTGGAACTGAATAACCGTATTGTCTGCTTTGATATTAAGGAACTTGGAAAGCAGCTGAAGAAAATCGGAATGCTCATCGTCCAGGATCAGGTATGGAACAGAGTTACAATCAACCGTGGCATCAAATCTACCAGGTACTATATCGATGAATTCCACCTTCTGCTCAAAGAAGAACAGACAGCAGCTTATTCTGTAGAAATCTGGAAGCGATTCCGTAAATGGGGTGGTATTCCAAGTGGTATCACCCAGAATATCAAAGATCTTCTTGCCAGCAGGGAAATTGAAAATATCTTTGAGAACAGTGATTTTATCCTGATGCTGAACCAGGCTGCAGGTGACAGACAGATCCTTGCAAAACAGCTGAATATTTCCCCATATCAGTTGTCTTATGTGACGAATTCTGGGGAAGGAGAAGGACTTCTTTTCTATGGAACAACAATTATTCCATTTAAGGACAAGTTCGATAAGAACTTGAAGCTGTACAGTTTGATGACTACAAAACCGGAAGAAGTTGAAAAACGAGAGAAAGAAATGGAGGCGGAAAAGCATGAAGGAAATTGATAAGATTCGAATCAGGCAGTGGAACCAGGATAATCCTTACATTCAGATGAAAAATCTGGAAAATGCACAGGCTGGATACCGTGTTCATACAGTCAATGATGATCATCATCTGTATGAACTTCCGCTGGAAACACAGAACATTATCCTTGACTGGGTATTCTGGAACTTTTATCCGGCACAGAAGATCTATCCACATCTTACCAGTGATGATCTGAAAGAAGTTTTGTATAAACGTACCCAGATTCATCTGTACAATAATCAGTTTAAGGAAGCTATGCTGATCAATGGTTTCTGGCCAAGAAATCCGAGTGAATTGAACTGGGTATTTCATATCCAGGCGAGCTCTCCAGCAATCAGGACACAGGCAGATGGTTATCCTGGTATCCCGATTATAGGACGCCAGGAACTGAATGAGTACAGAAAGAAAAGTTGTGCCAGGAGGTGATGACCTATAGCTGGAAAAGAATTTAAAGGCAAAGATAAAAAGGTCGCAAAGATGACCAGGGATGGTCTGACAGAAGAAAATCTTCGTGATGGTAGTGTAAAAGATATCAGTCACAGGAGTCGAGGACGACCGGAAAATAAGGAAGAATTTGTTCCTGAACGGGAACGGAAAAAGGCTGAGAATGAAGATTCAAAATCGGGAAAAGGTAAACGACTGCAGATGGAAAAGATCCGGAAATCTTCTGTCAGGCAGGAAGCTGTTGAGGATACAGTTGAAGTCACACCGGAAGAAAAAGTATCCGGATATCGAAAGAAACTGCATCGTCATGAAAAAATCCCGGATGATGATAATAATCTGAACAGCCAAAAGAAATCCATTCGGAAGAAGCAGCTGCAAAAACAGATGACCAAAGAACAGGCAAAAGCCGGAAGATTATCTTTTGATGATGAAGGAAATCAAATGGTGAAAGGTGCTGGCATGAAACCGGGAGGGACAGCCGGGAAATACATTGCTACACAAGCTGTTATATCTGGCATGAAAGCAGTCACTTCCGAAGAGGAAGAAACAGATGAAAATGCAGGTGTGGAAAGTGCCAGACTTGCAGAGCGTGAAACAGAAGCTGCGTTACGTGGCCTACGTCATGCTCAGATCCGCAGCAAACGAACGGATGTGAAAACCCATCGCAGAGGTTATCGTGAGGCTACTGTAGAAAAGAAACTGAAATTTGGTTCTGCAGAAAGTATGGAAGGAGTCAAACATGCAGAATCGGTAAAGAACGCTGAGCAAAAGAGACATTTCTATAACCGCTTCTTTCAGAAAAAACGATATAAGGATGCATACCGGGCAGCCAGAGCCGGAAAATCCGCTGGCAGTCTAGGTGGAGCGACAACCATTACCGGTGTCGAGAACATGACGGTGAAAGCAAAGATTGCCTTGAAAGAGATTATAAAGCGTAATCGTGCCATGTTCGCAGGCATCGGTATTTTTGCGCTTCTTTTTCTTGTCATAGCAGTATCTCTGGGGAGCTGCAGTGCCTCTATTGAGGGTGCTGGATCTGTGATCGGTATTACAACGTATCCAAGTTCAGACGAGGATATCTATGCTGCCGAAAACAGATATGCCGCTTTGGAAAGTGCCTTGAATCAGCAGATCAATGAGATGGAACGAAGACATCCAAATTATGACGAGTATCAGTACAACATTGCTGAGATTGGTCATAATCCATACCATCTTATCTCGTATCTTACCGCAAAATACGGGGACTGGACGTACTCAGATGTTGAAAACGAGCTGCAATCTCTTTTTGAAGCACAATATCATCTGAATACAGAAGGTCGAACAGAAACGGTGACAGAAACCAGAAATGTTCGAGTCGGAGAATCATTAGGACAGGTAGTGACCAGCGGATATTGTAACTGTCGAATCTGTTGTGGTGTATGGTCCGGAGGTCCAACTGCCAGTGGTGCATATCCAACTGCAAACCATACCATTGCTGTAGATGCTTCCAATCCATTTGTGCCGATTGGCACTAAGGTAGTAATGAATGGTGTGGAATACACAGTTGAGGATACCGGAGCCTTTGCACGATATGGTGTCCAGTTTGACGTTTACTATGATAACCATGCTGCAGCCTCTGCTCATGGACACCAGACCTGGGAAGCTTATATCGCAGATGACAATGGCAGTCAGGAAGTAACCGTTACCAGTACAAGTACCAAGAAGATTCTGTATGTGACACTGACAAATGGAGGCTTTGATGCTGTGGCAAGAGCCAATCTGAATGCAGAACAGCTGATTATTTACAATGCGTTAAATACGACCTATGGAAACAGAAATTATCTGTGGGATGTAAACAATGTGACCAGTGGATCAGGCGGTAATGGAATGAGCTATGAGATTCCACCGGAAGCACTGCAGGATGAAGAATTTGCCCGGATGATCCGAGAAGCGGAAAAATATCTGGGAGTACCTTATGTATGGGGTGGTTACTCTCCGTCCGGATTTGACTGCTCAGGATTCGTATCTTATGTCATTAACCACTGTGGTAATGGCTGGAACTATGGACGATTGACCGCAGATGGATTAAGAGGCGTATGTACTTATGTATCACCGCAAGAAGCAAAACCAGGAGATCTGATCTTCTTCCAGGGAACGTATAACACATCCGGTGCAAGCCATGTGGGTATCTATGTCGGTAACAATATGATGATCCATTGCGGGGATCCGATCCATTACTCAAATATCAGCACATCCTACTGGCAGCAACATTTCATGTGCTTTGGAAGACTGCCATAAAGGGGTGAACGAAGGGAGGTGAAAGTTTGAATAAAAAGATTAAAAAATATCTGGATGAGATTGCCAAGACAGAGAAAAAGATCGCGGATCTGCAGCAATATCTTAGGGGTGTCCAGGCTGCATTAAAGCAGGAAGAGGACAATGAGATGATCAGGTGCATCCGTGGTATGAAGATGGATAATGATCAGTTATATGATCTTTTGGATGGTATCCAGAGTGGAAAAGTTAAATTTCAGGTAAGCAGGGAGTCTGACGATGAAGGTTCAGGCTCCTTTGTATTCACAGAAGAAAATAAGGAGGAATATCAGAATGGTGAAATGGAAGAAAATGAATAAGAAAATGGCAGGACTGCTGTTGGGAGTCATGATGCTTTTTACAGCATCAACCACAGCATTTGCCTATGTGGATGAATCGGCAGAGGCATCCAAAGTAGAGACAACTCAGACGGAACAGTCAACAGACAAAGAAGAGAAAAAGGACGAGGCGACAAACACAAACGAGGTGCTGCCGGAAGATGGAACAGACAAGGGAACTGCATTTACGACACCTGGCAATGGTGAAGTCAAGGATGACATTACCGATGATTCCACAAAGGAATTTCTTACGGTTACAACGAAGAATAACAACACTTTCTATATCGTGATCGACCGTAGTGCCACATCACAGAATGTCTATATGTTATCCCAGATTGATGAGAATGATCTGTCCGAATTTCTGGATAAAGACAGCACTGCTACTGTCGTAACACCACAGCCAGATAAATCAAAGGTAGTGCTGGATGAAACAAATAATGAGGATGTAGACAAGGAAGCTACCATTGATCCGGAGAAAACAGCATCTGCAAAAACCAATATGGGTGCAATGGCAACAATCCTGATTTTGGCTCTCGGCGGTGTGGCAGCTTACTACTACTTCAAGATCTATAAACCTAAAAAAGAGGAAGATGAGGATGATCAGCCGGAAGGTTTGGAAACAGGTGGACTGGAAGAAGTTCCGGATGAGGAAGAGTCTGAAGACGAAGATTTTGAAGAAAATGAAAAATAAATAAACTTTTTTAGTGGAGGGGGCTGTAAAACATGCTCTCTCCGTTTCGTTATATGAAGGAGGTAATACATCATGTATTTAGTAATTGCAGAAAAACCAAGTGTATCAAGAGCAATCGCAGAAGTGATTGGAGCACAGGAACGAGAAGACGGATATTTACAAGGAACCGACTGTATGGTCAGCTGGTGCTTCGGACATCTGGCCGAATATGTTTCACCGGATGTCTACGATGAGAAATTTAGCCAGTGGAGATATGAAGATCTCCCGATCATCCCGAAAGACTGGAAAGTTACAGTCTCAGAAGATAAGAAAGATCAGTTCTATATCTTAAAAAGACTGCTCAACAGTCCGGAAATTGAATACGTCGTAAATGCCTGTGATGCCGGACGTGAAGGAGAATTAATCTTCAAACATGTCTATGACTTATCCGGAAGTAAAAAGCCGGTGAAACGATTATGGATCAGTTCTCTGGAAGATTCAGCAATCCTTGATGGAATGCAGCATCTGAGATCCGCAGAGGAATACCGACATCTGACCGAAGCTGCTGTATGCCGTTCTCAGGCTGACTGGCTGGTAGGAATGAATGCAACCAGAGCTTACACCACCAAGTACTTCAAAAAGCTGACAGTTGGAAGGGTCCAGACACCGACACTTGCCATGTTGGTGGAACGTGCTGGACAGATCAGCAATTTCCAGAAAGAAAAGTATTTCAATGTGGAACTGGATTGTGACGGAATTCCGGCAGTAAAGCCAAAGATCTTTAATCCGGATGAGGCGGAACAGTTAAGAAGCAGATGCCAGGGAAATGAAGCTATTGTCACTGCAGTAAAAGAAACGGAAAAGAAAGTAAAAGCACCAAAGCTTTATGACCTGACCACACTGCAGAGAGAAGCAAACCGTATCTATGGAATGACAGCCAAACAGACACTGGATACCGCCCAGAGCCTGTATGAAAAGAAGCTGATCACTTATCCAAGAACAGACAGCCAGTATCTGACCGAAGATATGGAACAGACCGCAAGAAATGTTATCCGTCAGATTTATGAGAAATATCAGCTGACAGGTCCGTTTGATCAGCCGGAGCAGCCAGATGTGAAGAAAGTTATGAATAACAGCAAGGTAACAGATCACCATGCAATCATTCCAACCATGGAGCTTGCATCCTACCATCTGGATGAATTGAAATCCTGGGAAGAAAAGATTCTTTTCCTGATTGCAGTTCATACGGTCATGGCAATGAGTAAGGATCACATTTACCAGGAAACAGAGATTGAAGTGGAATGCCAGGGAGAAATCTTCAAAGCAAAAGGAAAAATTGTCCTGCAGGATGGATGGAAACTCTTTGAAAACTGCTTCAAAAATAAGGACCGCATGGCAATCGCAGATCCAGATCAGGAAATGAAAGATCGGATGCCGAAAGTAACCCAGGGACAGACTTTCTATGCTGTAGCTGCAGAAAAGACAGAACATTTTACATCGCCACCAAAACCATACAGCGAAGATACTCTCCTTGCGGCAATGGAAACAGCTGGAAATAAGGAATTCGATGAAGATACGGAAAAGAAAGGATTAGGAACTCCGGCAACAAGAGCCGGTATCATCGAGAAACTGATCTATTCCCAGTATGCCACTCGAAAAGGAAAACAGATCCTTCCAACAGATGATGGAAAAGTCCTTGTTGAGATCCTGCCAGACTTCCTGAAATCTGCAAGTATGACTGCAGAATGGGAAAACCAGTTGCTTTTGATGGAGCATGGAGAGATTGCACCGGAACAGTTTATGACCGGGATCAAAAATATGCTCACCATGATGCTGAATGGATGCGATGCGATTTCCGAAGAAGAAACAAGAAGATTTCAGACCAGAGAAAGCATTGGAACTTGTCCGGTATGTGGAAGCCTGGTATATGAAAGCAAAACCAACTTCTATTGCAGCAACCATGATTGTCACTTTGCTCTCTGGAAAGAGAACCGCTATCTGCAGAGCATGGAAAAAACCATGGATAAAAAGATGGCTGCAGAGCTTCTGAAAAACGGAAGTGTGCATGTGAAAGACCTGTATTCCAAAAAGAAGAACCTGTACTTTGAGGCAGATCTTCATATGGATGCAGATGAAACCGGAAGGGTGAATTTTTATTTATCCTTTCCACAAAAGAAAACAAAAAACAAAAGCAAAAAGAAATAAGAAAACAGATTAGAGGAGGAAACGAAGAATGAATTTTAATGAATTTGTAAATGAAGTAAAGGACAATATCAGACTCTTTTTACCGAAGGATTATGAGAATGCAGAAATATCAACGATGGAGTGTCAGAAACTGAACCGTGCCTATACGGGACTGATGGTGAGAAAAGAAGGTGAGATGCTTACCCCGACGATCAATCTTAATCAGCTGTATGAAGCATATAAAGCACAGCCTGGCGTAACAATGGAAACTGTATGCAGAAAGATTGCAGATATAGTTATTGAGGCACCGATACAGGTTGATCTGAAATCCATTTTAAATTATGAAGACGTGAAGGACAAGCTGTTTATCCGTGTATCATCAGCCGAAGCAAATAAGGAAGTCCTCGAAAATGCGCCGCATCAGCTGAAGGAAGACCTCGCAATTACCTATCATGTGGTAGTAGGCAAGGATCAGGATGGATTAAGTTCCATGTTTATCAAGAATGATCTGCTTGAACAGTATGGAATCTCGGCAGAACAGCTTCATGAAGATGCGATGAAAAGTTCACCGCATGTCATGATCCCGGAGGTATCAAGTATAGGTGCATTGATAGATGAAATGTACCAGAAAAATATTCTCATGCTGACACCGGATGAACGTGAAATGCTGCAGGAAACACTGCAGGAATCAAGCGAGATGCCGACATTCTTTGTTGTTACGAATACAGAAAGAATTGATGGAGCTGGTGTGATCTTTTATCCGGAATTCATGGATAACATGGGGGAACTTCTGGGAAATGATTTCTTCATTTTGCCATCATCCATCCATGAAATGCTGGTCTTGCCAGATGACGGGCAAGTGGATGCAGAAATGTTAAGAGATATGGTAAAAGAAGTCAATGCCACCCAGGTAGCCCCTGCAGAACGTCTTACCAATGATGTATATCACTTTGATACAAAGGATCATGTCTTTGAAAAGGCAGACAGATTCACAGAACGTCAGAAAGAAAAAGAAGCACAGGCTGCAAAAACAGAGAAAACAGGAAAAGAACAGCCAGATCAGAAACCGAAAACAAAGAAGCACGATATGGAACTCTAATAAAAAATAATCATCTCATCAACTAATTTAAAGCCCTGCGGCATAAGCACAATGTCGTGGGGCATTTTGGGAAAGGAGTATTATGACAGAACAAAATAAAACTACTACAATTCCACTGCCGGTCCAGGGAAAAGATATGGACAGCATTATGCAGTCACTGGAATCCGGTGTGGAAGAACTTTTTACAAGTAACCGCTATCAGGAATTTCTTAAAACCATGGCAAAGTTTCACAATTATTCCTTTAACAATACAATGCTGATTGCTATGCAGCGACCGGATGCCACACTTGTTACCAGCTACAAAAACTGGCAGTCCATGGGTAGACAGGTCATGAAAGGCGAAAAAGGAATTACGATCATCGCACCAGCACCATATAAGAAAATGAAGGAAAAAGAGGTTCTGGATGAAAATCAGCGACCGATCATGGGAACCGATGGAAAACCTAAGACTGAAAAAGTGGAAGTTACAGTTCCACATTTTAAAGCAGTTACCGTCTTTGATATTGCTCAGACATCCGGGGAACCAATCCAGACACTAGCACCGGAATTACTGACTGCAGCTGTACAGGATTTTGATTCTTTCATGCAGGCTATTCAGAAAATATCCCCAGTGCCGATTCGATTCGATGAGATCGATGGCAATGCCAATGGATATTATCACAATGCAGACAAGGAAATCGTGATCAAAAAAGGGCTCAGTGAAAGTCAGACCTTAAAGACTGCTATTCATGAAACAGCCCATGCTAAACTGCATGACAAGGAAATCATGGAAAGCCTGGGTGTAGAAAAAGACCGTCTGACAAAAGAGGTTGAAGCAGAATCCGTTGCTTACTGTGTGTGTTCTTCCTTTGGTTTGGATACATCGGATTACAGTTTTCCTTATATTGCAGGTTGGAGCAGCAGCCGGGAAATGAAGGAAATGAAAGCATCTATGGATGTGATCCGCAAGACAGCCGGTGAAATGATCGATCAGCTTACAGAAGAACTGGAAATCATTCTTGAAGAAAAACAAAAAACAGAATTACATGAAAAATACGGCATTCTGGTAGATGCACTGGAAGCAGCCGGATACCGCTATGATTATCGGGAAAGCAAACCGGGACATATTGTACTGGCACCGGATGGGACACATGAAATTGCTGGGTATTTGCAGTTTGAATCATGGGGAGATATCAAAGATTGGCTGGAAGATACGATTGCAGAAGGAACGGATATTTCGGAAAGAGTTGATAGGGCTTTGTATCCATTTAAGTTTGATTATACCCTAGAGGAAGAAATGTTCAGAGGTAATGGTGACCGCTATGCGATTTACCATGTAGATGAAGGCACACCGGGAAAACAACATTTATTTATGAATATGGCAATGGTCAAAGAAGATGGCATTACAATCGATGCAGCAAATTATAAATGTGTCTATTCTGGCAGATTACATGAAAATGAAAAGCTGGATGATTTGTATGCCGTATTCAACGATAATCCACCGGCAGATTATAAAGCACATTCTATGTCGGTCAGTGATGTTATCATTACAAACCGTGGTGGGGATATGCAGGCATATTACGTGGATCGATTTGGATTTGCAGAACTTCCAGACTTTGCAGCACAAAGAGAAAAAATACTCGATATTGTCCCGGAAATAGAAAATGTGGATTATGAAAATGATCTTACATGTATCAGCTTTTATGCGGCTGAATGTGCTGAATTTCCTGTAATGGGTGAAGTACATTATGACCTGACATTACCAGAAGCCTTGGAAGCTTATGAGAAAATCCCATCAGAACGTATGCATGGACTGAAATGTGTTGGCTTTGATTTGAAAGACGGAAGTGATTATGAAGGAATGCAGAGTCTGATGATTGAAGGAAAAATACAGAAAGAATTTTTGAATTCGATTCCTGGATTTAGAGAAAATTCTTATGTGCAAAATGCAATCAGTCGTGTGGAAAAGTACTTGGAAGAAAGACATCCAAATGTGGAAAATCCTCTGGAATCCAATAAGAAAGTGGATAACGAAAAAAATATAAGCGAAGAAAAAAACGAGAAGGAGCTGAATATACAGATGAAACCAATACCGAAAAAGAAAAGGGGGGAAATGAGCCTATGAGAAATGTAAACCTGGAAGAAAACGAACTGACTATTACTGCTATCTTCCAGCAGCACACAAAGGAAGAAACAATCCAAACACTGAAAGAAGCTTTGGAAGTTTTGGAACAGGAAGAAAGTAATCTTGAGAATGATGAAATGATTGAGATCATCAATTCTACAGTTGGAAAATTACAGCAGATCGAAGACAAATACTACTATTCTCTGGATCTGAATTATTATCTGAATAACTTGGAGGATGATGCCTATGAAGCTTAATCAATTTGCAGTCTACCGAGTAGATCAGCAGACAGCAGGAAAAGCACTGTGGCATCTGCCATATCAAGAGGCAAGACAGCAGAATGTGTCGATTACTGTCGAAAATTACCGATTAATCTCGATTCATAAAATGCAGGAAAATGAAAAAGTCGCTGACATCTGGAAACGGACGAAAAATCAATGCGAAGTCAGTGACGTGCTCGTATTGAACAAGAATGGAGAAATCAGCTGCTACTATGTAGATGAGAACTATCCACAGTATCTGGCCGGATTTATTCGTATCAACACATCCGGTGCACTGATCACTATGGAAACTGAAAATTATCAGATAGATGGGAAAAAGGGGAACTGGATTGCAACAGACACCATCATTATTGATGGAAAACAGTTTTATTTGATGGAACATCAGGTATACCGAGATCAGGCCCAGGGTGTTATCCTGGATGCCTATGGAAAAATGGTTGTCGAAGAATGTAAGAAATTCGATGAAAAGACAAAACAAAAGATTCATGATTACATCCAACAGCAGGTACCGCTAAATCCGGTCGAACAGCTAAAACAAGATGGTAAAATCCGTCTGGAACATTACCAGAAATTCTACCAGAACGGCACTTATGAACGAAGCAGAGAATCTGGTACAGAAGCTAACTATGATATGGTGGACGGTCTGGTGAATAATCAGAAGAAGAACCTGGAAAAAATTTCTGATGCACGCAACAACAAACAGACGTCCCGAAATCAACAAAATAATAAACCTAAGAAACGAAGGTCCGTAATCAAACGACTGCATCAGAAACAGATTGCCATTGCTCGCCGGTCCGGAAAGCCGATACCAAAGTACCTAGATCAGGAAATGGAAAGAAAGCGGGGATAGAATATGCGAAGGTTAAAGTGTGAAAAAGAAACGATTATTCTGACTAATGAAGATGATGGATTCTATGATGTGTATACCTTCAATCAGAGCTTGCAGAAACGGTTGAGGTCTTTTGCGGAGAAGTATCCGGATGATTGCTGGTTGAAAGGATCTTCGGAGGATGGTAGTGAAACATATATGATTAAAAAAGGGCGGTTATCATTGAATTTAAGACCACCCTATTCCAAGGATAGAATTCATAAAGCAACCGAACGAATTATTGAAGAACAGAAAGAGCAATCGAAGGATTCATAGAATGCGATTTAAGAGAAAAAAGCCTCATGACCATGAGGAAAAATGAAAGTAAAATACGTTAGCTGATAAAGTGTATAGGCTCAAAAGGGAAAGTGCCCTTTTGGGCCTTATTGTATATATATAAGTTCAATGTACAAATGGAATATGATATACTGTTTTTATATGTATATCGTAAAAAATGAGTGAAAAAGGAAAGTGAAAAATATAATGCCAAAACTATTAGCAAATACGGAATTAAGAGAAAGACTAAAAATTGAATACAATAAAAAGGATGTTTTGAAAGAATCTAAGAGAAAACGTAAGAAAAATATAGCTTCTTTTTTAGGTATATCGCGCGACAATTTGAAATATGGAGTTAAAGAAAAAAGAATTTTGTTGTATGAAACTTTAAAAGGCGAAAAAATTTATATACAATATCCGGGAAAAGAAAGTACTAATAAGGAACCTAGACCGTTAGATTTTAGACCAGAATTAGAAACCGTTAATGGAACATTTATGCAAAATATCACATTTGGATACATATGGGATATTTTAGACGAAATCGGAAGAACACATAATGGTTATTTGTGTTTAATAGCTGCCTTAATAATTAAAGAAGAATATATGTATGATTATCAAATGTGCAATGAGCAATATGAATCATATATAGTTGATTACGAAAATAATAAAGTATCTAAAGATTCGCCGCTTACTTTAGAATGGTATAAATTAAATTTGGATGATGATGTTTGGTTTACACTTAATGATAAAGTTGGAGATATAAAAATTAATAATAATGAAGTGATTTCTTTAGAAGCTTTTATCAAATTTATAGACTTGCTATTTCAAAATGAGGACTGCAAATATTATTACATAAACAAAGTTGAAAAAGGAAAAGTTTCAACTATTGATGAATATGATTTGAAAAACGGAAGAAATAGTTCTGGTGATGCAAATCTTGCTATTTTAAGTTATTTGCAGAAGAAAAAGAAACTTTCGGATTTGTTAAATGAATTTCAAAAAGGTAGAGGTGTTACGTCATATAGGAAAAGTGATTATAGCATCGTAACAGATGACATTGTTGTAAATTTAGAAGTGCAATAATATATTCAAACAATAATACTATGAATGTGAAGAATGAAAAAACAAATAAAACTACTGAACCTAGATTTCAAGGTGAAGTTACGGAAAAAAGCCATAAAAATATGAGTAGAATCCGAGGAAAAGATACGAGTATTGAAATTATTCTTAGAAAAGCATTATGGCATAAAGGATATCGTTATCGAAAAAATTTCAAAGACTTGCCAGGAAAACCAGACATTGTTTTAACAAAGTATCATATTGCAATTTTCTGTGATAGTGAATTTTTTCATGGTAAGGATTGGGAAATCTTAAAGCCAAGGTTGGAAAAGGGAAAAAATCCAGATTATTGGGTAAAAAAAATAGAGCGCAATATTCAAAGAGATGAAGAAAAAGACCAACAATTAAATTTTATGGGGTGGACAGTAATACATTTTTGGGGGAAAGATATTTTAAAGAATACGAATCAATGTATTAGAGTGATTGAAGAAACAATATTTGATCAAAAAATGGAAGTAGAATACGATGAAGAGGAAATGCAATGATAAATTATTTTGAGGAATACGATGAAACGGATCCTGTCTCGATTGAAACATATGCAAAAAGATTAATTGGGAAAACATTTGCAGATGTTTGTAAACAGGATGATATCACAAAAGCGATGGTTGTTAGAGAAGCAACCAATTATGAAGTAAAACATGAAAATAAGAAGCGAAAAGGTGGTCTAGGAGAACTTATAGAAGAAAGATTTTTTCATTACCAGACCAATAATGACGCACGCCCGGATTTTGATAAAGCAGGTGTTGAATTAAAAGTTACACCATACAAACAGAATAAAAATGGAACACTCGTGGCAAAAGAACGATTGATATTAACTATGATAGACTATTTTGCAGTCGTTGATGAGACATTTGAAGATAGTCATATGTGGAAAAAAGCTCAGTTGATTTTGCTGGTATATTATTTATATCAGCAAGAACTGAAGAACCGTTTAGAATACCGCATAGGTTACGTGAAATTGTTTTCGCCTCCGGAACAGGATATAAAAATAATAAAACATGATTTTAAAGTTATTGTTGAAAAAATAAAAAACGGAAAAGCACATGAGTTATCAGAAGGAGATACGCTTTATCTTGGTGCTGCACCTAAAGCGGCAACATCTAAGGATCGTAGAAAACAACCTTTTAGTGATGAATTAGCAAAACCGAGAGCTTTTGCTTTTAAAAATTCTTACATGACGTATGTTCTCAATAACTATATCATTCCTGGAAAAAATACATATGAACCAATTGTTAAAGATATTGCTGAGGATTCTTTTGAAGATTATGTTGTACGAAAAATAAATGCATATTGTGATTGGTCTGTTACTGACTTGTGTACAGAGTTTCATGTAGAATATCAAAAAAAACCTAAAAATTTAGAGGCAATGCTAGCCTATAGAATGTTGGGGATAAAAGGAAATCATGCAGAAGAATTTGAGAAAGCAAATGTGGTTGTTAAGACGATACGGATTGCGAAGAATAATAAAATAAAGGAAAATATGTCGTTCCCTACATTTAAGTTCAAAGAATTGATAGATGAGGATTGGGATAATTCTACATTCGGAAATTATTTGCGTGAAACACGTTTTTTGTTTGTAGTTTATAAATATGACCAGCAAGGTGAATTGAGACTAAAAGGTTGTCAATTTTGGAATATTCCATATGAGGACCTGGAAGAAAATGTGAAAACTGTCTGGGAGAGAACACAGACAGTTATTCGTGAAGGTCTTAAGATAGAAAGAAGAAACGGAAAAAACTATAATAACTTGCCAAAGGCATCAGAAAATCCAGTGTGTCATGTAAGACCTCATGCACAAAATTCAAAAGATACATATGAACTTCCAGACGGACGATTGTATCCAAAGCAATGTTTTTGGTTAAACAATAATTATATATTGTCGCAGCTAGATAAGAGATACTTTCAGGACTTGTAATGATATTTTTTAAAATGTAGTTACCACCAAAAAAATATATTAAAAACCAAAAAAGGATCTTTACAAGAATATAAAAATAGGTTAATATATTTAGGAACGATCGTTCGCCAATAAAAGGAAGAGGTATAATAAAGTGGAGAAAACAGTTTGCGAATTGTTTGCCGGAGTAGGCGGCTTTAGATGTGGACTTAATAATATAAAAACAGCGGAAGACTATAATAAAAAAGAAAAATGGGATACAGTTTGGTTTAGTCAGTGGGAGCCAGCCGAGAAAAGTACACAGTACGCACATGATTGTTATGTATATCGGTTTGGAACACGATTAGATAACAATGGTGAGGATACCACAAATTACAATATTGAAGATGTTGATAAAACAGCACTCCCTGATTTTAACTTATTAGTAGGTGGATTTCCTTGTCAAGATTACTCAGTTGCATCATCATTAGCTACATCTAAAGGGCTTGAAGGAAAAAAAGGAATTTTATGGTGGTCAATACGAGAAATACTAGAAGTGAAAAAACCACCGTTTGTATTATTAGAAAATGTGGATAGATTATTAAAATCTCCTGCAAAACAAAGAGGAAGAGATTTTGGCGTGATTTTGGCTTGCTTTCGAGATGAAGGATATACTGTAGAGTGGCGTGTGATTAATGCCGCAGAATACGGATATCAGCAAAGAAGACGTCGAACATTTATTTTTGCTTACAAAAATACCACGAACTATGCTGATAGTATTTTAAAATCTACAGGATACACAGATACATCAAAAGAAGAATGTATGGAAAATATAATCCTAAATGAAGGTTTTTTTGCGAAAGCTTTCCCTGTAAATAAAGTAGAAACTGCTAAAATGAAAATCAAAGAACTTCCATCAGAAGTAGGCGAAGTGTCTGATACATTCCAATGTGCTTTTGAAAATACTGGTATAATGAAAGACGGAATAATATATACTATGAAAACTGTGCCTAATTATAGTGGAGAACAAATAACACTTGGAGATGTCATGGAAATTGGCGAGGTAGACGAACAGTATTTTATTCCTGAAGAAAAATTATACTATACGGATCCATCTGTTACACATAGTGATGAAACTGAACAACGTCTTCCGAAAGAAGACAGACAAACTTGGCAATATCTGAAGGGTGCAAAAAAACTGTTACGTACCAGTTCGACAGGGCATGAATATGTATTTTCAGAAGGTGCTATTGCTATGATTGATCAAGAAGATAAACCAGCACGAACAATGCTGACATCGGAAGGCGGATTTAGTAGAACCACTCATATTGTTAAAGATAAGATGACTGGAAGAATACGATTACTTACTGCTGCTGAAACAGAACGAATCCAGGGATTTCCTACAGATCACACAAAATATTGTCTGATTAAAGGGGAAACTGTAGAAATGCCATTGCGGAAACGTCGATTCATGATGGGAAATGCTTTGGTAGTAAATTTAATACATCAAATGGAAGAAGAATTATCAATAATTTTTGAACAGGAAGATTAAAGACAGACAGAGGAAATGTTAAGGCATTTTCTCTGCTTGTTTTTACGAACGATTTAAGAAGGGAGGAAAGAGTTTTGTCTGAAGCTAATGATAATATAAAAGATATCAGTGAACGAGAATTCCGTAGTTTCGGATCTACTGCCCTATTTGCTAATTTGAAATGGTGGGCCAATGAAGAAAATGATCAATGTAATCCAGAAACATTAGAAAAAGCTTTAATGATACTAGATGATATTATTTTAAACGAATATAAAGACGATTTCTTAGTAAAAGTATTTAAAGGTGATGTGTTTTATCGTGCACGCACAGTTTCAATTGACGATTATGGTAATATTGAAAAAGGCATTTATTCCTCAAAAACAAGATTACATGGATATGATTGGAAAGAATCTAAAGAACCTCCTGCTAAATATGCAGCGGCAGGCAGAAATAGTAAGCAGAAAGAAAGAGCATTATATATGGCTTCAAATGAGATTACAGCTTGTGCTGAGGTTCGTCCGCCAATTCGTGCATTGGTATCAATAGCAAAGTTTACAGCAGATAAAGAAATGACAATACTTGATTTTTCAAAAAAACAGGGATATTCAAAACCATTAAATATAAAAGATAGAGAGTATGATATTGATACAAGAAAATATATATCTAAGGTGTTATCATTATTCTCAGTACCAGTTTATAATACAGAAGAATATAAGATTACACAAAAAATAATATCCCATTATAGAAAAAAAGGATATTATGGAGTTAAATATAAAAGTTTTTATGCCGATGGATGCAATTTTACTTTTTTTGATGAGTATATTAATAATTTTTCATGGGAAGATAGTAGAGTTGTTTTAAACTATGCAACATCAAATTTATTTATTTCATTGGATCAAGAAGAAAAGTGCCAGGATATTGATAATATAGATAATGTAAAAAAAGAAATAACATCTGATTTACGAAACCAAATGTGGAAAGACATAAAAAATGCCTGGAATTTTTCTTTGCCTATAGATGAATTTAAAATTGCGTTTTCTATGCATAAATCAATTGTGTCAGGAGAACACCTAACTCAAAAACAGCTTGCTGAAAAGGAAAATGTTGATATAAAAAAGGTTCAATTAGTCCAAAAAAAGTTAAAAAAGGCAAAGAAAATTAAATATGTTGGAGTTGGCAAAAACGGACATTGGGAATGGAACGACAACTAGATAAAGCTGGGGCATGTTTTGCCTCAGCTTTATTTGTAAAATCAATCCATCTCCGCCCCTAGCTCATACCTCTAATACTCCGCCGCCTCATACTCCCTGGGTTCTGAGAGTACCGGTACGGTAAAGAGTTCAACCGGAACGCCGAGTGTTGATGCGAAGAGTTTCATAAGATCTTCTTTTCGGTGTTCGGATGTCGCTTTCATACTGAGCAATCCGGACATCAGCGCAGCTGTCGGGGAATCCAACAGCCATGCCGAGTTCTTTTTGAGTGAGATGTTTTTCTGTCTTAACAATTGAAGGATTCATAGAATGCGATTTAAGAGAAAAAAGTTTCATGGCCATGAGGAAAAATGAAAGTGAAATACGTTAGCTGATAAAGTGTATAGGCTCAAAAGGGAAAGTGTTCTTTTGGACTTTTTAATTTAAAATAGTTCCAAAGAACAAGTTGACAATCTGTAGATTCTGTATGTTTTAAAGATCAATCGTTATACTAATTTTAGACCGAATTATCGTTCTAAAGGAGGTGTCACAATGGATTTAAAGGCGGTTGGTCAGAGAATAAAAGCTGCAAGGGAAGCTAAGAATCTTACACAAGAAGAATTGGCAGCACTGGTAAACTTGAGTCCAACTCATGTAAGTGTTATAGAGAGAGGACTGAAAGTAACAAAACTTGATACCTTTATTGCGATTGCAAATGCATTAGATGTTTCAGCAGATACACTATTGATTGATGTTGTGACACATTCGGTTACTGGTGTTACGAATGAATTATCTGAAATGATAGAGAAACTACCTAAAGAAAAGCAACAGAGAATTATCAACGCAGTGAGAGCATTGGTGGAATAAATACGTGAATAAGAAGATGGAAGGGCTTATTGCTCTTCTTTTTTATTTGGTTTAACGTGAAAATATGATATAGTAGTTCTAAAGACTTATATATAATTCTGAGGAACTTAATAAAATGAAGAAAAATAATATAACACTTGTATTTGTTGCTATCGTTTTTTCGATTATTGTTGGAATGATAATTGGAAAAAGCTTATTAAAGTATAAAGAAGGTGAGCCAGATGTAGTTGGCAGTTTTTCTATGAATAGAGATGAAAATCTTACAGTAGTTGCTAACAGAAAAAATATTTCTGATAAAGAAGCATTTGCAAGACTGCTTTTAAAAATGTATAAAGAGAATTCATTTCATTCAATAAAATTTTCTACAGATCATGGATATGCAACCAGCCTTGATATGACCATATATTCTTGGAAAGAAGATATCGAAAATGGCGAATCCATTATGCAAATAGAATTTAAACCAATTGAATATGGAAAAGATTATGATCTTGTTCATAATCCGGATAAATATGTGCTTTTTATCGATGGAACAGAAATAAAATGAAATATATAGATATGCAGATAAAGCGCAGAAAAAGAGGATTGCTCAACACAGGAGGATATTTTCAATTACCCTCAAAATGATAAAAGCGAGGCAGCGGAAAATCCGTTGCCTCATTTCAGTATTATGACAATTAATCTAGTTCCGCCCCTAACTCATACCTCCAATATTCTGCCGCTTCATACTCTCTAGGTTCTGAGAGTACTGGTACGGTAAAGAGTTCAACCGGAACACCGAGTGTTGATGCGAAGAGTTTCATAAGATCCTCTTTTGGTGTTCGGACATCGCCTTCATATTGAGCAATCCGGACACCAGCACAGCTGTCGGGAAATCCAGCAGCTATGCCAAGTTCTTTCTGGGTGAGATGATTTTTCTGTCTTAAGTGTTTTAATTTTCTTCCAAATGTAATCATAGTATTATTCTCCTGTACTTCCAAAAGCCCCGGTTCCTCGTTCATTACCAAGGTCCAGGACAAAATCTGCAATCACGACCGGTGTAATCACCAGCTGACCGACGCGTGTGTCTTTATGAATGGTCTGAGAAGATGTGCTTACGTTGCTGATAATGGCATGGATCTCACCACGGTAACCGGAATCAATCGGTGGAAGTTCGCATACCAGTCCTTTTGCTGCCATGCTGCTTCGTGGAAAGACATATCCGGCAAATCCATCCGGTATGATGAGACCGAATCCAAGTGGAATTCTTGCAACCTCACCTGGTTTTAATACGCAATCATAAGGCATGAATACATCAGCACCGGCATCATTTTCATGTGGCCGGAAGGGATGATGATCTGCTTTCAGACCAAAGTCAATCAGTTTAATCTTTATGGCTGCTCACCTCCTTCCTGATGAGCAATGGATAATCAGTTTTTAAAATATCTGACGGCATCCAAAGTTTCGAAATAGGATTCTGGCAGGACATCTGTTTTTCCATACAGCTTCCTCTTTGACAGAATGGACCGGTCAGATCCGGTGCAAAAAGAATCGGGCTTAATTTGTACAATCTTTGCCAGATATAGAGCATCACAATCCTGGTTTCATCAGTATTCCTTCTGCAGGTTCTCTGGCCGATCATATGTTTCCACTGGTAAGGTGTCGCACTGATGACCAGTACGTTACGAAGTCCCTGAGGTGTAACATATCCGGCTGAATCGTGATCAATGCCTAAGGCACAGAGTTCTGCATAGCGATCCAGATTTGACTGACAGCTTTTTTTGTAAATATCCTGGATTTCTTTATCTGCTTTCATGATCCCATATGGAATAGCAAATGCAGCGTGACCGGAATAATTGCTGTACTGCAGAGATGCACTCATGTACTTTACTTCGTTCT
>OLQT01000662.1_pt1 | contig 23914 bp, 16 predicted proteins | sample 1672651 | NCBI WGS metagenome assembly OLQT01 (sample SAMEA3136709, study PRJEB25190) | human gut metagenome | biome: human gut; feature: human-associated habitat; material: faeces | place: Austria | collected 2013 | reverse complement strand
TATAATGTACCCATAGTCATGGACAGTTTGGTAGGTAGTATAGAAAGCGATATGGGCATTAAAGCAACATAGTCTACATGAATTATATTTGCATTTATGACTTAAGTGTCCCTTTAACTTATTGTTTAAATCTGGACACTAAGAGAGAACGAAAAGAGAGTTACTTTGGACAGTTTTCAAGAAAAATACTAGAATTGGACAGCTTTCTTTTGGTCAATCCCTAAAAATGGACACTTTTTTCTTTTCCTTGGTCTTAAATCGTTTTTGAGCGACTTTTTCCCAAACTGTATGTTATACTATGGATAAAAGGCGGAGGTGCTCAAAATGGCTGTAAAGCGCTTTACTGAAGAGGAAATGGAGCTGTTACGTAAGAATCCATACACCTACAGAGTAACTTATAACATGTTATTATTGACGGTAGAGTTTAAGGAGAAATTTTGGAAACTTTACCTTCAAGGTTTTTCACCAGTGTCTATTTTTAAGGAGTTAGGATATGACCCTAATATTTTAGGTGCTTACAGAATAAACAACTTCACTTTTAAGCTAAAGAAGGCAATGGAATCTGGAAAACCTCTCACTCAGGGAGTTGGTGGTGAAGTAAAGCCTCCACCTAAGAATAAAAATTATAGCGATTTGCCATTCGAGGCAGCGATAGCATCTATGCAGTACGAACTCTCATATCTTAGACAGGAGGTAGATTTCTTAAAAAAGCTGTGCTCTTTGGACAAATCAGACTAGCACGTGAAATATCTCTTGGGTTGTCGAATAGAAAATTTCAATTGATTCATGATTTAGTATCTAAGCCAGATAATCAATTGAAAGTGTCCCATTTATGTAAACTCGCTCATGTTACTAGATCTGGATACTATAATTGGTTAAGCAATATGGATTCCCGTAATGAACATGAACAGAAGGATAGAGCAGATTTTAGTAAAATTCTTGAGGCATATAAATTTAAGGGCTATGACAAAGGCATTCGCGGCATCCATATGAGGTTGTTACATTTGGAGAAGCCAGTGCTGATGAATCTTAAAAAGATAAGGCGGCTAATGGTAAAGTACAATTTGAGATGCCCAATTAGAAAGCCAAATCCATACAGGCAAATGGTAAGAGCTTTGAGAACCAATAAGGTTGCTCCTAATCTTTTGAACCGGGAATTTAAAGAACATGGACCTAGAAAAGTATTGTTAACAGATATAACTTACATACCATTAAATGATAAATACTGTTATTTATCTACAATTCTAGACTCCTATACAATGCAAGTATTAGGATATTGTCTGAGTGATTCTCTGGCAATAGATTTTGTGTTGGAAACTGTTAATATGGTACTAGCAAAGCATGGTAATGAAATCTCTAGTGAAACTATAATTCATTCCGACCAGGGTTCACACTATACAAGTTATAAATTTATGCAGTTAGTCCATGATGCTAATCTTAGGCAATCCATGTCAAGAAGAGGAAATTGTTGGGATAACGCACCACAAGAGAGCTTTTATGGACACATGAAGGACGAAATACATATATCTAAATGCAAAGACTTTGAGGCCTTAAGAGCTGAAATAGATAGGTGGATGGATTACTACAATAACGATAGGTACCAGTGGAAGTTAGCCAAGCTATCCCCAAACGAGTATTATGAGTATGTAAAAACAGGCCTTTACCCATTGAGGATATTTTAATAAAAACTAAGAAGCAGCGGTTCCGGCAGGAACTGCTGCTTCTCTCTTTCTCTTAAAAATGTCCTTGACAAAGGGTACGGTTTAATAAGTCCCGGCAGATGTACAAAATCATTACCGTTATATTTTTTTATAAATTGCAAAAAGATAACCCAGGCAGTATTGACTGTATCCTCGCCTAAAATATCGAAGATGCTTGGGTAATGACTTTCCTTGAGTATAAGCGGCTTAAAGGTTTCGCAAAGCGATTCGATAGCCTTTTCGTCTGCTGCTTGTGCAGCAAGGATCAGCTCCTTCAGTTCTTTCGGAGTGTAACGCTCCGCATTATTGATTTTGTTTGGTTGATTGGTTATTTTCGCCAGTTCCTTTCTGTGGCGGTCGCAATGCCGCGTATGGCAGAATTCTGTGCTGTACTGCATCAAGCGCTTGATGTGGCTATTGTATCACAGAAAATTAGAAAGATTCATATTTGAGCATGATTATGCGCAAATGCGTTTCCGCCGGTCTTTTTGTAATACTCTGTTAGCAAAATAGTGATATTTTGAGGTGACAGGATGCTAAAAAGACGCAGAACTTTTCAGGCGCAGGAGGTTGGGGAGCTTGATTTTTCCGAGGAGCTTTTGGAGCTGGGAGTGCTGATAGGCTCGTACCGCACGGCGCGGGGCATTAAACAGGAGGATATGGCGAAGCTGTTGGGGATGTCACGCATTACGCTGAGCAGGATTGAAAACAGTTGGCTGCCTTTGACTATGGAGAATTTTTTTAAGATGGCTGCTATTTTTGAGGTGCGACCGGAGTATTTGCTGCAGGAGCTGGCGCGGGTGACGCAGAGGAAGTGGAGCAGGAAGGGGGAGGATTGAGTGGGAGTTGGCTTGGTAGAACAAGTTTGGCAAGAATTAACTGAAAATGCGTGACGCTTTAATTTTTTTGTGCTAAAATTAAATAATGGACATTCAACTCCCCCCCGGGGACATTTTTCGGGTGGTAGTTAAAATAAACTTTCCAACCTCCGGGGCTGGGGAAATTTGATGCAAAATTTCTCAGCCTTGGAGGTTTTTTATGTGCGAAGAAAAACAAGCGTCTGCTGATGTGCAGGAAACAGCTTTAGCAGAATTAGACAAAAATATATTGCTTATCCTGCTTAAAGACCGCAGCACAGGAAAGAACATCCTTTGGGCGACAGACGATTACAAGGATCTTGGCATTGGCTTTGCAGCGGATGATGAAATTACCTTACCGGCGATTACCGGTGCTCATGGCAATTTGATTAAACCGCGTGCCCTCAAAAGCAAGGAAGAGCAGGGAGCACGCACCCGCAATATGGCAGAGGTGTTCACCCCTTTATGGATTTGCAACAAGCAGAATAACCTTGCGGATAATGCCTGGTTTGGACGTGAAAACGTCTTTAATACCGAAAATGGGACTGATTGGCAGGCAACTGAGGGCAAAATTGCTTTTCCAAGTGAAAAGGGTGCAGATGGCTGGATTGCATATATTGCCAGCAAGCGTTTGGAAATTACCTGCGGTGAAGCACCGTATCTTGCCAGCCGTTACGACACCATGACGGGCGAAATAGTGCCTTTGGCAAAACGTATTGGCTTGTTGGACAGAAAGCTGCGTGTGATTAACGAGCGTATACGCAACTTTAAGGACAGGGAAAGAGCCAAAAAACGTTGGCTGGAGCTGGCAACACTGGCGGTACGCAGTATTTATGGCTTTGAATGGGCCGGCGATAACATTTTGCTGGCAAGGGAAAACTTGCTTTTTACGGTTGCCGATTATTACGCTGCTAAGTTTGGCGATGCTTTGGACATGGAAATGCTGGAGCACTTTGCGGAAATAATTTCGTGGAATATTTGGCAGATGGATGGCTTGAAGGCAGTTGTCCCCAATAGCTGCCATGATTATAAAAAAGAACGGCAGGCAGTATCGCCTAACCTTTTTTTAGCAAAGGACTTCAGCGCCCGCACCTTAAAGCGCAGCGTAAGCCCTTGCGATGTGGATGAGGACGAGCGCCAAAAGTGCCAAGGCTGTTTGAAGGATAATATTGATTTGCATAACGGTGTTTATTGCAAGCTTAAGAATTGGTCTACAGGCAAGGTTTTATTGTTTAAGGATATGCTGTACGGTGAAGGGAGCGAGGGTGTTATGAGTAAGGATTTTAAGTTTGATGTGGTTATTGGCAATCCGCCGTATCAGCAAAATTCAAAAGGAGATAATGAAAGTGATACGCCATTGTATCATTATTTTTATAAGGCAGCATTTGCAATTGCTGATAAAGTAGAGCTTATTACACCTGCAAGATTTTTGTTTAATGCAGGATATACTCCGAAAAATTGGAATGAAGAAATGCTAAATGATCCTCACTTTAAGGTTATGTTCTACGAACCTAAAAGTAACCTTATATTTCCAAGTACTGATATTAAAGGTGGCGTAGTAATTACATATCGCGATAGAAATAAAGATTTTGGAGCAATAAAAACTTTTACTGTCTATCCTGAACTGAATAGCATTAGAGTTAAGGTTGAAGGAAAAAAAGAAGCAAGTTTGACAGAAATTATAACAAATCGTGGACTTTATAGATATTCAGATTTAGCTTATGAAGAATGTCCTGATTCTATGAAAAAAACTGCTGATGCGAGAATTGCTCCGAGTGCGTTTGAAAGAATGCCTGAATTATTTTTAGATGTAAGGCCTGAAGATGGCTACGATTACATTCAAATATATGGAAATATTAAAAGCAGACGTTTTTGTAAATGGATTCGAAGTTGTTATGTAAAAGACAATGACAATCTTGATAAATATAAAGTTGTTGTTCCTAAAGCAAATGGTAGTGGAACGTTCGGGGAAACTTTGAGTAATCCCGCAGTTTGCGATGCTATGGTTGGTTTTACTGAAACATACATAGGAATAGGTGCAACGTATAATATTCGTGAGGCTGATGCTATTCTAAAATATATAAAATCAAAATTTACAAGAACAATGTTAGGTATATTAAAAGTAACACAGAATAATGCAAAACCAGCTTGGGCTTATGTTCCCCTCCAAGACTTCACCCCTGCTTCCGACATTGACTGGTCAAAATCTATTCACGAAATAGACCTGCAGCTTTACAAAAAATACGGTCTGTCTGACGAAGAAATAAACTTTATCGAAACTCATGTAAAGGAGATGGCGTAAATGGCTATGCAAATTAACATCAATCCCTATGCAAACATAGTTCCAAAAATCTACGCCTATACCACTCCCGAAATCGCCCGTCATAACGGTTGGACGAAGATTGGCTATACCGAGCAGCCTTCCGTCAAAAAGCGTATTGAACAGCAGACCAAAACCGCGGACGTGCGCTTTAACATCGAATGGCAGCAGGAAGCACGCTATACGGACGGCAGCGGCGAATATTTTACAGACCACAATTTCCATGACTACTTGGAACGCTTTGAAGACATCAAGCGTGAACCTAACACCGAATGGTTCAACATCGATGGTCCTACGTCCCAACAACTGCTGTGGAAGTTTGCTGCCCGCAGTTATGCGCACGTACAGGCTAAGAATAAGCTTACCTACATCCTGCGCCGCGAACAGCAGCAGGCAGTAGACGCAACATATGCCTACTACCAAAAATGCCTGCAGAGCGGCGAAAGGGAAAAAGCAGAATTTTTGTGGAACGCTAAACCGCGCTTTGGCAAAACACTGACAAGCTATGACTTCATGCGCAAAATGGACGCACGCATGGTGCTCATCGTCACCAATCGTCCGGCAATCGCCAATTCCTGGTTTGACGACTTTGAAAAATTCATCGCCTGGCAAACAGATTACCGTTTTGTCAGCACCACCGATTCCCTCAAAGAAAGAGCAACGCTCACACGAGAGCAATTTTTGGACGCACAACTTGAGGCCGAAGATAAAAACCAAGAGCTGCGCATGGTAGCTTTTTTGAGCCTGCAGGATTTAAAAGGCTCTGTTTACTTTGGCGGTACTATAGATAAACTAAGATGGGTGGCCGAAAATAACTGGGATTTACTCATCATCGACGAAGCGCATGAGGGTGTAGATACTCACAAAACAGATAAAGCCTTTGACAAAATCAACCGCAAATTTACGCTGCACCTTTCGGGTACACCGTTCAAAGCGGTAGCTATGGGAAAATTTGCCCAAGAGCAGATTTTTAACTGGACCTTCAGCGACGAGCAGGAAGCAAATGATAATTGGCATGAGGAAACACTCAATCCCTATGCCTGCATGCCGCGCATGAACATGTATACCTACCAGATGTCGCAAATTGCCATTGACAAGGTTAACCGCGGTATTGACCTTTCTGACGACGATAAAACGGAATTTGCCTTCGATTTGAACGAATTCTTCAAGACCAACGAACGTGGTCAGTTTATCCATAAAAACGAAGTAAAAAAATTCCTGGATGCCTTGGTAGAGCAGGAAAAATTCCCCTTTTCTACACCGGAACTGCGTAAGGAACTGGCACACACCTTCTGGCTTTTGGAACGTGTTGACAGTGCCAAAGCATTGGCCAAAATGCTCAAAGAGCACCCTGTGTTTGAAAAATACGAAATAGTGCTGGCAGCAGGCGATGGCAGACTTGAAGAAGACGACGCAACCAAAAGCAAGCGTAGCTTTGACAAGGTGCGTGAAGCTATCAAAAACCATGACAAAACTATCACCTTAAGTGTAGGCCAGCTTACAACAGGCGTCACCATTCCCGAATGGACAGCGGTTTTCATGCTCAGCAACATGAAAAGTCCTGCGGAATATATTCAGGCTGCCTTCAGAGCGCAGAACCCCTTTAAATTTGAAAAGGACGGCAAGCTCTATCAAAAGGAGAACGCCTACATCTTTGATTTTGCACCTGAGCGCACACTGATGATCTTTGACGAATTTGCCAACAGCCTTTATTCCGGAACCTCCGGAGGCGGTGGTACAAAGAGTGAGCGCGAAGCAAACATCAAGCGCCTGCTGAACTTCTTTGCCGTTTTTGCTGAAGATCAGGACGGTAAAATGGAGCAGGTAGACGCAGCCAAGGTACTGACAATTCCGCTGAAAATCAAAACCGAAGAAGTAATCCGCCGTGGTTTTATGAGTAATATGCTCTTTAGCAACATTGGTGTTGTCTTTAACGCACCGAAAGAAGTAGTCGAAATCCTGAACAAAATGGAACCTGTCAAAGAGCAGGGAAGCCGCAAAGAAAAGCTGGACCATGAAGAGCTGCAGGAAGTTCCGGTTGACGAAAACGGTAATATTGAAATACCGCAGGAAACTGTAGTCAACCAAACCAATGCCATATTCGGTGAAAAAATTTATGAAGAAGTGCCTGTAAAACCGTTGGAGCCGTATAAGGAAGTTGGCGATGACACTAAACCGGAAGAAGCAATGGCGGTAAGCTTGGCGCAGAAAATTGCCGAAACTTTGCATGATGGTATCTATGGTGAACAAGCGCAAAGCGATTATGGCCTGACCAAGGCAGAAAGCAAGCGTATTGAAGAAAAGGTACAAAAGCAAGCGGAGGAAGCATTGAAGCGTGTAGCCGAAGAATTTACCGACAAAAAGAAGGTTTTGGAAGCTGATTTGCAGCATGAGCTTGCCAAAGCAACGACCGAAGCAGAAAAAATTCAGGTACAGGCGGAACATGAAGAAAAGGTGCAGCAGGCTACGCAGGAGTTTAACGAAACCATGGAAAAGCGTACACAGGAAGTAATAGTCGAAAGTGCGCAAAAGGTTGTCGAAGAGCAGGAAACCAAAAAAGAAGAAAAGAAAATGCGTAGCTTTGAAGGCGATATCAGGGACAGGCTGCGTGGCTTTGCACGTACAATCCCAAGCTTTATCATGGCTTACGGCGATGATAAGCTCGTCCTGAAAAACTTTGAAACCTATCCTGAAGAAAAAGTTTTTAAAGATGTAACCAGTGTTACCGTTGATGAATTCAAAATGCTGCGCGATGGCTTTGAATATACCGATGAAGAAACCGGCGAAAAGAAAAAATTCCCCGGCGGCGTTTTTGCTGAAGATGTTTTTGACAGCTCTGTGCAGGAATTCTTAAACAAAAAGCGAGAGTTAGCAGATTACTTTGCCGAAACCAGCGAAGAGGATATCTTTGACTATATCCCGCCGCAAAAAACAAACCAAATCTTTACGCCCAAAAAGGTTGTGCAGATGATGGTAGACCAGCTGGTGGAAACAGAACCGCATATCTTTGAATCTCCTGATAAAACCTTTGTTGACTTCTACATGAAATCAGGCCTGTATATTACGGAGATAGTCAAACGCTTGTATCGCAACAAGGTGTTGAAGTCCATTATTCCGGATGATAAAGAACGCGTTAAGCACATTCTGGAATGTCAGGTGTTTGGCTTTGCACCAACGCAGATTATCTATGATATCACGATGTCTTATATCTTTGGTTTTGATGAAGGGGCAAATAACATCAGCCGTCGTAACTTCTTCTGCGAGGATACGCTGCCTTATGCAGAAAGAGGCGAGCTACAAAAGCTAGTTAACGAAAAACTGGCGGACAGAGTGAAATAGTGCACTTGTAAAAGTAAATAAGCAATTAAACACTAAAGGCGTTCTACCCAACTGCGGTAGAACGCCTTATTTCTCAAACACGATTAAAGAATTTTCACACTATTCTTGATATTATCACGATTATCTGATAATATAAACCCATAAGATTTTGCACACCTGCCTGGAGCAGGCCGGTGCAGCGTCACGAACGCCTTATGTATTATTTAGTAGTACATAAGGCGTTTTTTTGAAGGGGGTTGAACGAATGGTAAATCTGAGAGAGGATACCAGAGAATCCATTGCCAAGTTAACTTTAATGGATGATATTTTTATGAACAAGGTCTTCGAAAATGATACGGAGCGTACAGCGTTGTTGTTGCGAATTATCTTAAATAATGATAAGATAAAGGTAATAAAAGCAGTAACGCAGCAGAAGCTGAAAAACCTGTCAGGACATGACCTGCAGCTGGACATTCTGGCGCAGGAAGAAAACGGCAGGCTTTTCAATGTAGAAGTACAGAACCGCAGTAGTGGCGCTGCAGCACGCAGAGCACGCTATCATTTGAGCCTGCTGGACGCTCACAGCCTGCCAAAGGGTGAAGTATACCAAAGGCTGCCGGATAATTATGTTATCTTTATCACGCAGTATGACGTGCTGAAGGGCGGGTTGCCGATATATCACATCAGTAGAAAAATAGAAGAAAACAATGCAGCTTTTGCTGATGGTTCGCACATCATCTATGTAAATAATAAAATTAAGGATAATACACCCCTCGGACGTCTGATGCACGATTTCAGCTGCAGTAATCCAGACGATATGTATTATCCGGGATTAGCAGAAAAGGCAAGATATTTTAAAGAAACAGAAAAGGGGTTGACGAATATGGGCGATGTATTTGAAAAATTTGTAGCAAAAAGAGAAAAAGAAGCTGCTATGAAAGCAGCAGAAAAAGCTGCTAAAGAAGCACAAGCAAACAAAGTCGAGCTTGCCAAAGGCCTTTTGGCTGACGGCATGAGCATAGAATTCACTGTGCGTCACTCCAAGCTTTCGGAAGCAGAGGTGCGTGAGCTGGCGTCCAAGCTGACAGCATAAGAGCATAACAACACTAAAGGCGTTCTACCCAACTGCGGTAGAACGCCTTATTTTTATCTGCAACAATATATTTTTACGCAAACGAAAAGACCTGAGGTCCGCAAGAACACGGACTTCAGGTCTTTTTTTGTACAAAACCGCAAGCAACAAAAAAGCCTCTCCTTGGGGAGAGGTGCCGAGCTTGTCGAGGCGGAGAGGGGTGATGACTATCAAGCGTAGAAACAGCAGTCCCCTCTCAGTCACCCTGACGGGTGACAGCTCCCCCCAAGGGGAGCCTTTCTCAGCATATACCGCAAGCGGTAATCAGGCCTTTCACGACTCCACATACCATCACTATTATTAGTAAAGTAGGCAACGTAACAAAGCCGCAAGCGGTAAAAAGCCTCTCCTTGGGGAGACAAGGTGAATTGCCCGCAGGGCAAGAGAGGGCGCCCTGGGGCGGGTGCCGAGCTTGTCGAGGCGGAGAGGGGTGATGACTATCAAGCGTAAAAACTGCAGTCCCCTCTCAGTCGCCCTGACGGGCGCCAGCTCCCCCCAAGGGGAGCCTTTCCCAGCATAGCAAAATCTTTCCCCTCTATCTCCCATTTTCCCGCCATTTCCCATATAATAGTTGATAATTATTTTCAATCGTGATATGATTATATTGGTTCCAAAGGAACTAATAATTGATTATTCTTACAAAAGAATGAAAAAGAGAGGTTTTTTAAATGACGACTGTTGCTGAAAAGTACTTACAAATTGCTAAGCTGGCAAAGGATCCTGCTAATGCTGAGGTTGTTATTGATGGTATTCTGACATTTTTCGGATTGGATTATTTTGACTTGGACCTGGGTGTTGAGTACCTGTATACTACCAAGGTAATTGACTATAAATTCAGAAGCGTGCTGCACAAGGCTGAAGACATGGACGCTATCATGGCATGGTTCAAAGAAAAAGCAGGCGTTACCGATGAAGAAATCGCTGCTGCCGAAGCTAAAGAAAAAGAATATGTTGCAGGCTGCCTGATGCTTGCTAAACAATATCTGGGTATGGGCCACTGCATCAGCGGTAAAACCTATCTGGAGCTGGCTGCTGCTAAAGGCTCCGAGGAAGCAATCGCACAGCTGAAGGACATGGAATATGCACAAGATATGTATGACCTGGGCGAGCATTATCTGGCAATGGGCCATTGCATCTGCTCCAAGACCTACTTTGAGCTGGCTGCTGCCAAAGGCTGCCCGAAGGCTGCTGCTAAGCTGAAAGACATGGAATATGCAGAAGATATGTACAAGCTGGGCGAGCATTATCTGGGCATGGGCCACTGCATCTGCGGCAAAACCTACTTCGAACTGGCTGCTGCAAAAGGCTGCCCGAAGGCTGCTGCAAAGCTGAAGGACATTGAATACGCAGAAGATATGTACAAGCTGGGCGAGCAATATCTGGCAATGGGCCACAAAATCTGCTCCAAGACCTACTTCGAACTGGCTGCCGCAAAAGGCTGCCCGAAAGCTGCTGCAAAGTTAGCTGAATACGAAGCATAATATTGTATTTTCAGGAGGCTGTCACAATTATGTGGCAGCCTCTTTTAGTTTCCCTAAAAATCCGTTCCTCAAATAGACAATCTTTGACAGTCGCTTATGGTATAATAAGCATTATAAAGATTTGAGCAACCTTACGCTGAAGGATAAACAGAAGGAGATTGTTATGGCAAAGTTGATTTATGTACCTCTCGGCTGCAGCCTGCGCTCGCAGCTGGCAGAGAAGCTTTCGCAACAGCCGTTGGGCGAAGGCGTGCTGGTGCTACCGAACCGCCTGCTGACGGACGATGTGCACCGCAATTATGCTAATGTGGAAACAATGGGCATGGATACTCTGGCAAGCAAGCTGATGAACCTTAACGGTGGCAGCGATTACAAGGAATTGAGCCGTCGCAGCCAGGAGCTGATTGTGCAGGACATCATCGACTATATGATGGAAAACAAGCAGCTTACCGGTATGACTACGCACAAGCAGCTGGAATATTTCGGCTCGCTGGCGCATAAAACAGGCTTTGTGAAGGCCATGACCTCGCTCGTAAGCCAGCTTTCACGCTGCGGTGCCACTAAGGAGGATATCTACGGCCAAATCCAAAAATCCTTTGAGGAGGATGAGCTGAAGGGCAAGGATTTGGGCGTCTGCAATTTTTATCTGCTTTATCGTCAATATCTGGAAAACAATAACTGGTATGACCTGGAGGGCAAGTATCGTCTGGCTATGGAAATGCTGCAGAAGCAGGATTGCAAAATCCCCTGGAAGCATATCTATATCTGCGATTTCTTCAGCCTTGACCAGGTGCAGATAAACTTTCTGCAGGCCTTGGCGAAGCATGTGGATGATCTGGTAATCAGCATGAGCTACGAAGGACGCAGAGTAAGCTCCGACGAAAAAGCCAAGTATGAATCAATTACCAAGTTTATGCGCGCGAGCACGAACACCGTCAACGCGCTGAAAATTCTTGGTGCGACTGTTGCAAGCCTTGCGGCAGAGGAATTGGGACAAGCTCCGGCAGGCGTTGCTATGCGGCAGCTGCGTCACTTGGGGCATGCGACCGCACCGGTGCCTGCGGAGGGTGTGGAAAGCTACTGCTTTGCCTCCGATGAGCAGGAGATGCGCTGGGTGCTGAAGCGTATCAAGCAGCAGCTGGCGCATGAAAAGTGTGCTGCCAATCGCATTGTTGTTGCCGTGCGCGACTTTTCTTTATACAGCGGCTTGCGCCAGCTGGCGGATGAATACGGTGTGCCGGTGAGCCTGCCGCAGACAACTGCGCTGGTGGCGCAGCCGTTGGCTGTTATGCTGCGCCTGCTGCTTACTGCCGCAGGCAGAGGACGTGAGGCGGCAGCGGCCTATCTGGAGCTGCTGAGCTGTGAGCTTTTGCGTCTGTTCTTTGATGTGGATGTGGAAACGGCGAGCAGCCTGCGCACGCAAACGTATTTCAAAACACGTCAGGAGGCTATGCAGAAGGCACACGAGCTGCTGGGGGATGCAACGGAGCTGTGGCAGCAGCTGGATGCTTTTATAGAAACCACTAAGGCGGAGGCTGCCATCAGCGAATATGCCGAGCAGCTGACGCAGCTTGTGCAATCGCTGCCATTGGAAGAGCGTCTGGGCAGCCTGCATAAGCAGGGCGTGCCGCTTGATTTTATGCTGGCCTGCCTGCGCAGCAAGGATGCTGTGCTGAAGGCTGTGCAGCAGCTTGTGCGTGATTACGAGGTTGCGAAAAACAGTGATTACAAGCTGACACTGAGCCAATGGAACAGCCTGCTGCAGGAGGCCTTGGGGCAGGTGCAGCTTACTCTGCGCTTCGGCCGCAGGGACGGCGTACTCTTTACGGAGGTTGGCAATGTACAGGGCCTGAGCTTCGACAGCGTGTATATTATGGGCCTGCGCGAGGGCGAGTTTCCGCAGGCTAAAAACGAAAACTGGATTTATAACGATACGGAGCGCAAGCAGCTGGCGGACGCAGGCTACGATTTGCCCACGGTTGGCTCCTCCTTTGATGAGGATGCTTATTTCTTTGCTCAGGCTGTGTGTGCGGCGCAAAAGGAGCTCATCCTCACTTGGCATGAGGATGTAGGCGAAAGCCTGGCCAGCAGCTATCTGGAGGAAATCTGGAAGCTGTTTTTGCAGCCGGGAAGTGAGGACAAGCGTCTGGACAAGGACTATGTGAAGGCGCAGACGCTGCCTGATTTCGGCGTTGCTTCGGCGGAGGAGGCGTACAGCGACAAGCGCTTTGCTGCTGCGGATTTGCCGAAAATAGCAGAGCTCAGCGGGCAAAAGGCTCCCTCTGCGGAGCAGCAGCTGGCAGCCAAAGCGGATATTCTGCGTAAGGCACAGCAGCCGGAATATAATGGCGACTTGCAAAATTCCCTGCCGACGAAGCTGCTGCGTAAGCAAATCGGCAGCCGCTTCAGTGCGAGCAGGCTGGAGGCTTATGCTGCCTGCCCCTTCCGCTTTTTGGCGGAGAAGGTGTGGCTGGCGCAGGCGGCGGAGGAAGCGGATGATTTGCTGCAGCCGCGTGATGCCGGTGATATCCTGCACCAGACGCTGAAAAGCTTTGTCGAGCCTTATCTTGGCAGCAAAATTATCGGAGAAACTATGGCAGACCTGACGGAGGAGCTGGAGGCAGTCTTTGAGGATGTCTGCACCGCTGCGCGCAATGACGGCGGCAGTACCGTTGCTTCCGTAAACGAGGATATCTGGCAGGTAGAAAAGCAGCGCCTCTGGCGTATGCTGGTGCGCTGGCTGCGCTTTGAATATGCCGACCAGCAGCGTTGGGGCGGCTTTAGGCCGCAGGCTGTGGAATGGAATTTCAGCTCTAAAAACGGCAAGCCCTTGTACCTGACGCTCAGTGACGGCAGTGATGTATCGCTCATCGGCAGAGTTGACAGAATCGACAGCGACGGCGAGCATGCTTTTATCACGGACTATAAAAGTGGCACGCCTCCCACAGGCAGTGCTATGGAGCAGGGGCTCGACCTGCAGCTGCCGGTGTATCTGCTGGCGGTGGCGGCGCTTTCCAAGGAGCAGCTTGCAGTCAGCGGCGGCTGCTATTATTCGCTGAAGGAGGGCAAGCGCAAAAGTGCCTTTTTGCTGGAAAGCGTGGGCAACAGCGACTTGCCGTATAAAAAGCCGAAGAACGCCGCAGAGCTGACCTGGGATAGCTTTAAGCAGGAAAAAGAGCAGTTGCTGAAGGATTATATAGAAAGAATTTATGCAGGCGATTTTGCATTGGCAGGCTGCAGACGCTGCGATGTATATTGCCCGTTACACGATATTTGCCGTGTGCAGCTGGTGAATGGCGACGGCGGACAGGGAGGCGAGAGCGATGAGTAAGAACCCTACACCAGAGCAGGCTTTGGCGATAAATACGATTAAAAGCAATGTTTCGCTGCTCGCCGGTGCCGGCAGCGGTAAAACCTATGTACTGATGAAGCGCTTTGTGCAAATTCTGCGCTCGGATTTGAGCGTTAATCCCACGAATATTGTGGCGATAACCTTTACGCGCAAGGCTGCCGACGAAATCAAGGGGCGTGTGCGTCAGGCTGTCGGCGAATGTGTGGAGCAGGCGCAGACTGATTTGGAAAGACTGCGCTGGCAGGAGCATCTGCAGAAGGTGGAGAGCGCGCCGATAAGCACGATTCACAGCCTGTGCAGCCGTATTTTGAGAGATAACCCGGTAGAAACGCAGCTTGATCCGGAATTTACGATTTTAGAGGATTTTGAAGCGCAGGACTTTTTTAAAGAAACGCTGCAGCAGTTTTTACGCAAAAATATCAAGGAAAACGCTGCCCTGCGCAGGCTAGTGCAGACCTACGGCGTTAACAGCTTTGTTAATCAGGTTACGGCGCTGGGGGACAAGCTCTCGGAGCTGGTGCGTGAAGATAATCTGGCAGAGCCTTATCTTAAGGCGAAGGAAGAACTGCCGGCTCTGCAGCAGAAGCTGTTTGCTGCTGTGCGCGAGGTAATCGAAGCGCGCGAGGCTTTGGGGGCAAAGACCAAGGGACGCCAGACGTTGACGGAGGCCGCAGGACTGCTGGACGAAATGCAAAAGCAGCTGCTGGCGCCGGAGCCGGAGTGCTCCCTGCTGGATGCGTCGGGCGTTGTTAAGGTTAGTGGCAAGGCGTTGGCAGCGGAGCTGACTAATTTAAAAAATCTGCGTCAGGAGCTGAACCATGTACTTTTGAACGCCAAGGGCTGCGATTTGGTGCAGGATTGGCTTGCCGTGCTGCAGGAGTTTTATGCCTGCCTGAGCGCACGCAAGCAGGAAAATAATATCCTGTTTAATGATGATCTGGATTTGCTGGCCATCGAGCATTTGCAGAAGAATGAGGCGCTGCGGCAAAAGTATCAGGAGCGCTATAAATATATTATGGTAGACGAGTTCCAGGACACCAACGAACGCCAGCGTCAGCTGATTTATCTGCTCTGCGGTAACAAGCTGGACGGCAAGAATAATCTTTTTATCGTCGGTGATGTGAAGCAGTCTATTTATCGTTTCCGTCATGCCGATGTCAGCGTTTTTAATAAGGTAAAAGAGGATATCGCGCAAAATGCGGGACAGAACCTGGGCATGAAAACCAACTTCCGCAGCACGCAGAGCATTGTCGAAAGCTGTAATACCGCCTTTTGTCAGCTGATGGATTTGCCGAAGGAGGAAATCTGTCTGGAGCATCACGAGGGTGCTAACACCGGCGGCGCTAAGGTTTGCCTGCTGCAGGTGCCGTATAAATCCAAGGATGATGACCTGGGCGCTAAAGAGGATAAATGGCAGAAGGAGGCAGAGGCAATCGCCGCCTATCTGCAGCAGGAGCTGCCCAAGGTTGAGCCGCAGCTCAGGCCGGGGGCAAGCAAGGCTATTTTGCTGCGCGCAATGACACATTGCGAAATTTTGCGGCAGACGCTGCAGGGCTACGGCATAAATTGCGTAGTAGTTAAGGGCAAGGGCTTTTATGAGCAGCAGGAGGTTCTGGATATTCTGAATCTGCTGGCTGTGCTGCACAACCGTTACGCAAGCCTGGAGCTGGCAGGCGCTTTGCGCTCCAACTATTTCGGTTTGGATGATGCAACGCTGACGCAGCTTTTCTGGCAGACCGAAAATGATAAACCGTTATGGGATGTACTGCAGGCTGTCGGCAGCGGTGAGCTGCAGCTGAACCTGCAGCCGGAGCAGCAGGCGCTGGCTATGCAGGCTGCCGAACGCTTACGCAGCCTACGTCAGGCAGCAGCGCTGATGGCATTGCCGGAGCTGTTCGCACAGCTTTGGGACGAGCTGAAGCCGGAATTCGTTCTGTCGCAGCAGGAAAACGGCCCGAGCAAGCTGGCCAATGTCAAAAAGCTGCGCCGCCTGGCACAGCAGTATTGCCAAACGAAGCAGGCTTCGCTGGCGGAATGGCTGCAAAACGTTAAGGATTTGCGCGCAAGCAGCAGCAAGGAGCCTGCCGCTACCGTACAGGCCGATGATGCACTGCAGATTATGACGATACATAATTCCAAAGGCTTGGAATTCGATCTTGTTATTTTACCGCAGTTAGATAAATCAGTGAAGGGCGATACCGCATCCATTAAATATTTTTCGGGGAAGGAAGGCGAGCAGGGACTTTTGGGCATTAAGGTGCCCGATAAGGAAATGCAGCTGCAAAACAGCGGCGTGTACGAGCTGGCGAAGGCGCGCGATAGTGAGCTGGAAGAAGAAGAAAGCAGACGTCTGCTTTATGTTGCTATGACGCGTGCCAAAAAGCAGCTTTTAATGGTCGGTACGGTGGCGGAAGAAAAGCTGCCGGAGGCTGTTATCGCTCTGCCTGCCGCCAAGGGCTGGTGGCAGCAGCTGCAGGCAGTATACGAGGTGGATTGGGACAAGCAGGAAAGCAGCTGTCCTTGGGTACGCCTTTTGTGTGCCGATGCTTTAAGCCCGGCTGTTGTGCAGCAGGGCGTGCAGCAGCAGCTGGCGCTGGAGCCGTTGTCCTTGGCACCGCTGCCTGCCTACGCAGCCTGCGGCCGTACCTGCTTTACCGCAAGTGCACTGCAGACGTATCTGCATTGTCAGCGTCAATATTACTACCAGCAGGTTTTGGCAGTGCCTGAGCTGGAGCAGACAGTTGCCGGAGAGCAGGCGCACGAGCTGCCTGCTAGTGTAACCGGCAGTATTGTGCATAAAGCGCTGGAGCTGTATAATGGCTATAATGCGGAGGCTGTTTTTGCCATTGCACTGGATGAATTTGCTCCCGGCGCTGCGGCAACACAGGCCAAGAGTATGTTTGATGCTTATATCAGCAGCGATTTGTATAAATTATTGCCCAAAAAGCAGAAGCGTGAATTAGAATTTGTACAGCCTCTGCAGCAGGAGCTGGCGGCTGAGGGCGTAATTGATTTGCTGGCCTTTGACGAAGATGATAATATGATAATAGTGGACTATAAAACAGGTACGCCGCCGGAGCCTGACGAGGTGAAGCTGGGTTATGCTTATCAGCTGGCGCTGTATAAGGATGCTGCGGAAAAGCTGTACCCCGGCAAAAGAGTTGTGTGCGCCGAGCTGCACTTTCTGCAGAATATGAGCGTTTGGCAGCTGCCGTTGGATAAATCGTACCTGCAGGAGGCAATAGAGCTGTGCGAGGAAATCAGCGGTAAGGGCGAGGAGGACGATTTCGTCTGCAGCTGTAACGAAAGCTGTGCTTACTGTCACTATGCATATCTGTGTCCGCAAAAAATAAAGAATAGGTGATATAATGGAGATTTTTGCTAAATTGGAAAGCTGGGATTATCTGGCGGCGGCTATGCTGCTGTTTTCCGCCTGGCTGCTGCTGGGCGGCATCGGCCGTCTGCAGAAAAGCGACCCGGAGCGCGTTGATGCGAAAAAGCTGCGAATCCGTGCCTGCGGTGGTTTGGTTGCGGGCGCTTTGTATCTGGCCTGCCGCTATCTGCAGCTGTAATATTGCCGGCAGTTAAACTTGCGCGCGGCTTTCATTAAGGTATATAATATGCTTATATCTTAAACTTTTACGAGGTGACCATAATGATAAACAAAACAAGATTGATTGATGAATTTATAGAGCTGGTAAGCGTTCCCTGCCCCAGTAAGGATGAAAAGCAGGAAGCAGAGCTGATTATGGCGAAGCTGCGCGAGCTTGGCCTGGAGCCTGAGATGGATAAGGCGCACGAGAAAACCGGCGGTACCTGCGGTAATGTGTGGGCCTATGTGAAGGGCACCGTGCCGAATGCTCCGAAGCTGCTGTTCGAAGCGCACATGGATTCCGTAGCACCGACAACCGGCACCAAGGTTGTCCGCAAGGACGGCGTGCTGTACAGCGACGGTACCACGACCTTGGGCGGTGACGACAAGGTTGGCGTTGCTGCCATGCTGGAGGCGGTGCGCGCACTGAAGGAGGATGGCGTAGCTCACGGCGACGTGCAGCTGTGCTTTACTGTAAGTGAGGAAATCGGCTGCCTTGGTGTAGTAAACATGGACCAGAGCTGGATTAAGGCTGATTACGGTTATTGCATGGATATCGGCGGCGCACCGGGCGAAATTACCTATGCTGCACCGAAGCTGTACGATATTTACGTAACCGTCAAGGGCAAGGCTGCCCATGCAGGCATTGCTCCGGAAGAAGGCGTCAATGCGATTATGCTGGCGGCGGATGCTTTGTCCAAGCTGCCTGCTTACGGTCGTCTGGACAGCGAAACTACCTTTAACATCGGCATGTTCAACGCAGGCGTTGGCACTAATATCGTTTGCCCGGAGGCTAAATTCGTCATTGATATGCGCTCTCTGAACGTACCGCGTCTGGAGGCGCTGAAGGATTCCACCATCGCTCTGATTAAAGAGGCTGTTGAGGCCGGTGGCGGTCAGGTTGAATTCGAAGTAGTGGAAGGCTGTCCTGCTGTGGAGCTGAACAAGGACCACGAATGCATTAAGCTGGCAGCACGCGCTGCGGAAACACTGGGCTTCCCGGTAGAGCTGAAAACCACCGGCGGCTGCAGTGACGGCAATTATCTTTGCGGCTACGGCCTGCCCTGCGGTCTGTTGGCAACCGGCATGAGTAATGTGCATACTACCGCGGAATATCTGAAGGAAGAGGATTTGTACAACACTGCACGCTGGACCTACGAAATTATTAAAGAGGCAGCGAAGTAAATCATAGTGTTCACGTATAGTTTTCTTGACTGGAAGAAAATTTGACGCTATAATAAAAATAACTTCATAATGTAACCTTTGGGGCAGGGTGCAATTCCCGATCGGCGGTAAAGTCCGCTAGCGCAGCAGCGCATGAACCGGTGCGATTCCGGTACCGACAGTATAGTCTGGATGATAAAAGGTGGCAAAACAGTTTTTTACCGCATATGGGCTCCTTAGGTCTTTATGCGGTTTTTTATATTACTGGAAGGTGATATTTTGGCAAGAATGACAGATGAAGCATATATGCAGCGGGCCCTGGAGCTGGCGCTGCAGGCAGAGGGCAATACCAGTCCCAATCCGATGGTTGGCTGCGTGATTGTGGATGCCGAAGGCAATATTGTGGGTGAGGGCTATCACCATAAGGCCGGCGAACCGCATGCCGAGGTCAATGCCTTGGCGGAGGCTAAGCAGATGGCTCAGGGTGCAACGGCCTATGTAACGTTGGAGCCCTGCGCACATTACGGACGCACCGGTCCCTGCTGCGTAGCCTTGGCGCGCGCGGGCATCGGCAAGGTTGTGGTTGCCTGCCTTGATCCTAACCCCAAGGTTGCAGGTCAGGGTTTGGAATATCTGCGCCTGCAGGGTATCGAGGTTGTTACCGGCGTGTGCGAAAAGGAGGCTAAGCGCCTAAATGAGCGCTTCTTTACCTGGATTACGAAGCAGCGTCCGTTTATTACTTTAAAATACGCTATGACGTTGGATGGCAAAATCGCTACTGCTACCGGCGACAGCAAATGGATTACCGGCGAGGAGGCACGCACCTTCGCGCATCGTCTGCGTAAGCAGCATGACGCTGTGCTTGTCGGCATCGGCACAGTGCTGGAGGATGACCCGGAGCTGACCACCCGTCTGGTGCGCGGCAAAAATCCGGTGCGCGTGGTGCTCGACAGCAGCCTGAAGATTTCGCTGATGGCAGCAGTTTTGAATCCGCTGGCGGACACGATTATTTTTACCGGCTTGGATTCCGATATCGTTAAGGCGGAAGCGCTGGCTGCTCTGCCTAACGTAGAGGTGGTACGGCTGCCGCTGGCTGACGGCGTGCTGCCTGTGGCGCAGGTGGTGCAGGCCTTGGCTGAGCGCGGTATTGCCAGCCTTTTGGTAGAAGGAGGCAGTGCAATTCACGGTGCCTTCTTTGATGCAGGCCTTGCTGACAGAGTGTGCGCCTTTGTAGCGCCCAAGCTGATCGGCGGCGCTGCCGCTCTGCCGCCGGTAGGCGGTGCAGGCAGCAGCCTAGTAGAAACAGGTTGGCAGCTGACAGAGGTCGAGATGGAAAAATTGGGCAGTGATGTACTGATAACAGGTCTGGTGCCGGAGCTGGATAAGCAGGAGCTGCCGAAGGAGGCGGAATAATGTTTACAGGATTGGTAGCCGAACTGGGCACGGTGCAGAAGCTGGCGCAGCAGGGTGAATCCTATCACCTGACAGTTGCTGCGGTGAAGGTACTGCAGAATTTGAAAATCGGTGATAGCGTTGCCGTCAACGGCGCCTGCCTTACGGTAGTAAGCATGGATGACACCGCCTTTACCGCCGACGTGATGCCGGAAACCGTGCGCCTGACCAATATCGGCAGCCTGCATGCCGGCGACAGAGTAAATCTGGAGCGCACGCTGCGCCTGTGCGACGGTCTTGACGGTCATATCGTCAGCGGACACGTGGAAGGACTGGGTGTAATTGCCGGCCGCAGACCGGAGGGCATTGCGATGGTGGTGACTATCAACACCCCGCCGGAGCTTTTGAAATATATCATCAAAAAGGGCAGTATTGCGATTGATGGTATCAGCCTGACGGTGACGCAGGTTACGGAAAGCAGCTTTTCCGTATCGCTGATTCCGCATACCGCCAAGGAAACAACGCTTGGCTTTAAGGATGTGGGCGACAGCGTAAATCTGGAAACGGATATTATCGGCAAATATGTAGAGCAAATGTTAAAATTTAACCCTAAGCAGACTCAGGAGCCTGCTTTAAATAAAAATATGCTGCTGGAGAATGGGTTTATCTGAGCAGCAACAAAGAGGTAGAAAATGGAAAAGTTTAAGTATAATACAATTGATGAAGCCATCGCTGCGATTAAAGCAGGTCAGATGGTATTGGTAACCGATGACGAGGACCGCGAAAACGAAGGCGACCTGATTATGGCAGCCGAGCTGTGCACTCCCGAGGCTATTAACTTTATGGCTAAGGAAGCACGCGGACTTATCTGCATGCCGGCAGACAGCGAGGTTATGGACAAGCTGCAGTTCGGCGCTATGGTAACGCATAACACCGACAATCACGAAACAGCCTTCTCTGTTTCTATTGACCATGTTGACACCACCACCGGTATTTCCGCTTATGAGCGCGCATATACCATGAAAAAATGCGCTGAGCCGGGCGCACAGCCGAGCGACTTCCGCCGTCCGGGTCACGTTTTCCCGCTGCGCGCACGCAAGGGCGGTGTACTGGTGCGTACCGGTCACACCGAAACTACTGTTGATTTGTGCAAGCTGGCAGGCCTGCAGCCCGTGGGCATCTGCTGCGAGATTATGAACGATGACGGCCATATGGCGCGCACTCCGGATTTAATCGAGTTCGCTAAAAAGCATAAGCTCGTTTTCATCACTGTTGCCGAGCTTGTTGCCTATCGCAAGGCACACGAAAAAATGGTGCATCGTGCCGCTGAGGCTGCGTTGCCGACTAAATACGGCAATTTCCGCATCATTGCATATGAAAACGATTTGGACAACCTTTGTCATGTTGCTATTGTCAAGGGCGATGTTGCCGGTAAAAAGGATGTGCTCGTGCGCGTACACAGCGAGTGCCTGACCGGTGATGCCTTCGGCAGCCTGCGCTGCGACTGCGGCGATCAGCTGGCAACCGCTCTGAAGATGATTGAAAAGGAAGGCTGCGGCGCTGTTGTTTACATGCGTCAGGAGGGCCGTGGTATTGGTTTGGCTAATAAAATCCGTGCTTACGCACTGCAGGATCAGGGCCTTGATACCGTTGAGGCGAACGTTCGCCTGGGCTTTGCTCCCGACCTGCGTGATTACGGCATGGGTGCACAAATTCTGGTTGACCTCGGACTCACCAGCATCCGCCTGATTACCAACAACCCCGCAAAACGCATCGGTCTCTCCGGTTATGGCATCACCATCACCGACCGCGTGCCCATCATCATGGAGCCTAACGAATACAACGAGCACTATCTCGACGTTAAAGAAGAGAAAATGGGACACAAGCTGCACGAAGGCTGTGGCTGCAACTGTGGAAAGTAAAAAAAGTATAAATTAACGTAAAACATAAAACCATTAGGAGGAACAAAACATGAAAACCTTAGAAGGAAAACTCACCGCCAAAAACATGAAAATCGCCATCGTCGTAGCCCGCTTCAACGAATTCATCACCAGCAAACTCCTCAGCGGCTGCATCGACTGCCTGATCCGCCACGAAGCAGCTGACGAAGATCTCACCGTAGCCTGGGTACCGGGCGCCTTCGAAATCCCCATGGCAGCAAAAAAACTCGCAGAAAGCGGCAAATATGACGCAGTAATCTGCTTAGGTGCCGTAATCCGCGGCGCAACCCCGCACTTTGACTATGTATGCGCCGAAGCCTCCAAAGGCATCGCTCAGGTAAGCATGCAAACCGGCGTACCCGTAGCCTTCGGCGTACTCACCACCGAAAACATTCAGCAGGCTGTAGAACGTGCAGGCACCAAGGCCGGCAACAAGGGCGTAGACTGCGCAATGACCGCAATGGAAATGGTAAATCTCTTCAAAGAAATGTAACATTTTCACCGCTTGCCTTTTTGACTATTATGATTTATAATTGACATTGTGGAAGAGCTGACAACAGGCTGTTCCCCATGCATGAAATTTGCAAGCCCGCTAGCAGTAGTTTAGTGGGCTTGTTTTATTAAGCAAGTAAAATTTTTGCCGTAAGGCAGGATTGTGAGGCAGATATTATGGAAGATGTTTTGACAAAGGCTACGGCCGACGGTGTACGTATTTATGCATTATGCACTACTAATCTGGTACAGGAAGCAGCTAAAAAGCACGGCTGCTCCCATCTGGCAAGCGCTGCTCTGGGACGTGCAATGAACGGCGCGCTGCTGCTGGCCGCAACAATGAAGGATAACGAGCGCATCAGCCTGCGTCTGAAGGGCGATGGCCCTTTGGGCGAGGTAGTAGCAGATGCCGAAGGCAGCACAGTGCGCGGTTATGTGGAAAACCCCGATGCATTTTTGCCCCTGAAAAATGGCAAGCTGGATGTCGGCGGCGGCATCGGCGAGGGTAATATTATCGTAACGCGTTATCTGCAGAATGCAGAGCCCTTCACCGGCTACTGCGAGCTGCAGGACGGCGAAATCGCCAGCGACCTGACCAAATACCTCTATGTTTCCGAACAGACACCGACAAGCGTTGCTCTGGGCGTACTGGTTGACAAGGACGGCAACGTAACCGCATCCGGCGGCTTCTTTATTCAGGCTATGCCGGGCTGCACCGACGAGGTTCTGGAAAAGCTGGAAAACAACGTTAACCTGACTCCGTATGTAACCCAGCTGCTGGAAATCGGTTATACTCCGCAAAAGATGATTGAAATTCTCGGCCGCGGTCTGGACGTTGATATTAAAGAAACCATTCCCCTGAGCTTCAAATGCCGCTGCAGCCGTGAGCGCATTCTGGCGGCTTTGGGCAACCTTGATGTAAAATCTCTGGAGGAGCTGGCGCAGGACAAAACTACGGAAGCACACTGCGAATTCTGCAACAGCACCTATGAATATACTCAGGATGAAATCAAGCACCTGTTGGAAGAAAAGGAAAAGCAGGCACAGCTGGAGGCTGCTAAACAGAATATCAAATAACAAAACTTTTCTTGACAAAAGAAACTTTTGTTTGTATAATAAAGGCAGTGAATTGATTAAATTTAAATTTATATATTAGGAGGCAGGCAGATGGACG
>OLQT01000660.1_pt1 | contig 23935 bp, 22 predicted proteins | sample 1672651 | NCBI WGS metagenome assembly OLQT01 (sample SAMEA3136709, study PRJEB25190) | human gut metagenome | biome: human gut; feature: human-associated habitat; material: faeces | place: Austria | collected 2013 | reverse complement strand
AACCCCGGCAGGAGGCAGTGCCTCCTGCACCTCCACTTTTTTGACACTCTGAAACGCCTTTCCTTTCACGGGAAGGCGTTTTTTGATAAGCGTTTGAGCATCAAAATCCCGCTTCGGCCTCTGCCGCCATCAGCGTCACTTTGGCGATGCCGTTGGAATGGCGGCCCTCCAGTGCGACGTCTACCAGCAGCTCCAGCTTGGCGGGAGCGGTTTCGTCGGCGGTGAAGGCAAAGGTGCATTCCGCTTTGGCGCCTACATGGTTGTTCAGGGGAAGCATCACGGTGCGCGGCGAGGAGACGGCTGCGCAGGGCGGCGTATACAGCGTGACGCGCGCCCACTGCTGCTGGTACTGGGTGAAGGAATTGACCAGCGTCACGGTGATGCGCCGCTCGATGCCGGGGGTAAAGGTCACGCTGCCCCGGTAATCCACGTCCATGGAAAAGGCCGGGTAGGCATAGCGCACATGGTACGGCGTCAGGGCGGCCACTTCGGCGGGCGTCAGGTCAATATCCTTCTTGTGGCCGTTCAGCCCTTTCAGATAGCGGGCGGACTGGGGACAATACAGGCCGCGCCCCGAACGGCACTCAAAAACAACGCCGCCGGGAGCATAAATATCGCAGAGCTGCTGCCCCACAAACAGCGGAGCCTGACGAACTACCCGGTCGGTCAGCTCCGTGACCGTGGCGGGCACCCATACGCCCTCGCTGGTGCGGTTGATGCAGAGCGTGGCGATCTTGTCATCCAGCGGGGCAAGCCATTTCTCCGGCAGATTTTTGGCCCCCATGATAATGCCCAGCGTCGCTCCCAGCGTGGCGCAGGTGCAGTCGGTGTCCTCGCCGCAGGCATTGGCCAGACAAAGGCTGCGGCCAAAGTCGCCTTCGCCGTACAGCCATGCCAGCATGCTGAACGCTACGTTTTCCGGCGCGTCAAAGCCGGGCGTACCCAGCTCCATTCCCTCGTTGTCCTTTACAGGAATTTCATCCAGCGTCCATTCCTGCAGGCCGAAGGTGCCGGGAGCCGTGTTATGGACGCGCTTCCGGGCCTCCCGGAAGTCTACTTGATTCTGATAGCAGCGCCGGGCCTCGGCAATGGCGCGGGCCAAGGCGCTGTCCGCAGGCACATAGCTCAGGGCGATGTCGATCAGGGTGTTGGGGTCGCTTTCCACAAAGGCGGCGCTTTGCAGGGCTGCAGTGAAAATTTCCGCGTACATGCCCTCCTCCGAATGATCGACGATGGCGTCCTCGCGGGCATACTGAGCGGCTAACTGGGGCTGGCCGGGAGCCAGACAGGCCCAGATCTCGGAACGGATAAAGCATCCGCAACTGTTGCGGTATACATTGTCCACGTGGCCGCTGAGCGGCGGCAGCAGCCCGGCCCGCAGGTTGGATTTGCCCGTTCCGTATTCCACCCAGTTGGGGGTGACAAAGCTGAGCCAGTATTCGCCCAGAATAGAGGCGTTCACGTTGCGGCCGTACCGTTCCACCGCCGCCAGCCAGACGATTTGCAGATCCAGATCGTCGTTGGGCACCGGGCCCTTGCTCAGATCCTGCGTGTAAAAGTCCACGTCTCCGTTGAACTGCCGCTTGCACTCAAAGGGCGCGCCCAGCACGCCGCCGACGTTTTTTCCAGCCCAGCAGCCCATGACTTTGTCCCGATAGACCGGGTATTCCAGTTTCATCTTTTTTCCTCTCCTTTATCCTTTTACCGCGCCGCTGGTCAGACCGGCTACCAGCGACCGGGCGGCAAATGCGTAGAAAACGACCACGGGAATCAGACAGATGACCAGCGCTGCGTAGAGCACCTCCGTGGTAAAATCGTGGCTGGCCACCGAGGTCTGGGCAAAACGAATGGGAACCACCGACAAGGGCTGCCGAAGCGGATCGGTGATGAAGGTCTTCACCATCTGCAGCTCATTCCATGCGTTCAGAAACGTCTGCATCAGCACGACGGCCAGCCCGGGCTTGGCGACGGGCATCATCACCTTGAAGAAAATCTGCCAGCGGGACGCGCCGTCGATGGTTGCGGCTTCCATCATTTCATTGGGAATGGAATCGTAGTAATTCTTCAGGATCATCAGATTGAAGCAGCAGCTGAAGGTGGCGTAGGGCAGAATGACGGACAGGGGAGAACCCAGCAGCCCCATCCCGCGCACGATGCGGAACAGCGGAAACAGCACCGCCGCCGTGGGAATCATCATGCCGGTCAGCAGAATATAGTACAGGGCGCGCTTTCCGGGAAAGGGAAGCTTGGAGAACCCATAGGCCGCCAGCGAAACGGCAAGCATGACCACCAGCAGCGTTCCGCCCACGATTTGAAGGCTGGCCCAAAAGTTGATAAGAAGGTTGTAGCTTTCGAAGACTTTTTCGTAATTGGAAAAGCCGCCGTTCTGGAAGGAACGCCAGAGCATAATCCCCAGCGGGAACAGGAAAAACGCCGTGGCCAGCAGGCAGATGACGCCGGACAGAATCCGGTAGCAAAGGGAGTTTTTCACAGGTTCATCTCCTTTTCCTGGTCGCCCCGGTAGTACAGAACCAGCTGGGCGGCGGTGATCACCATGGCGATCAGGAACATGAATACCACCAGCGTGGAGGCGCGGCCCTGCTTGAAGGTGGAAAAGGCAAATTCCTGAATGTAGGTGGAGAAGGTTTCCGTGGCATGGTTGGGGCCGCCGCCGGTCAGCACATAAACGATGTCATAGCACTTCAGCGAACCCAGCGCGCCCAGAATGAAGACGGTAAAATGAGTGCTGCGCAAAAGCGGCAGCGTAATCCGGAAAAACTGGCCGACCTTTCCGGCGCCGTCAATGCTGGCGGCCTCGTAGAGATCTTCCGAAATGTTGAGCATGCTGGCATAGTAGAGCAGCATGGAATAGCCCGTCCATTGCCAGATGTTGACGAAGATCAGGCAGCCCAGCGCCAGCGAAGGATCCGCCAGCCAGGTTCGCGTCAGTCCGGACAGGCCGACGCTGCGCAGAAAGGTATTGAGCATTCCGTAGTTGGCTTCAAAAAAGCGGGAAAAAACATGGCCGATAATGGTGGGCGTGACCACTACGGGCAGGTAGATCAGAATGCGGTACAGGGAAGAACCCCAGATCCGGTTGATGAAAAACGAAGCGAAGACCATCGCCAGCAGCGCTTGAATGACGATGGTGCTGAAGCCGAAAACGGCAAAATTTTTCAGAATCTTGAAAAAAACGGGATCCCGCAGGGTGGCGGCGTAGTTTTTCAGGCCGACGGCCTTGCGCGTCAGGCTGACACCGTTCCAGTCATAGCCGCTGAGAATGAAGTTGTAGATGATGGGGTAAACGATAAAGGTGGCGAACAGCAGAAAAATCGGCACGATGAACCAATAGTTAGCCAGTTCTCTTCGCCGGGAAGCGGCCGTTTTTGCTGAAATGGGCCGCAGGGTCTGCGCTGGGTGCATAGAACGCATGGGAGCCTCCTTACAGCGTTCGCGGGCGGCTTTTCACCGCCCGCGAAAAGGTGATGCGATTACCGTTCGATGGCGGCGCTGACGGCCTCCATGGCCTGAGCGGCCTGCTCGGGGGTCATTTCCCCGGTGGCCAGAGCGGACAGGCATTCGGCAAGCTGCTGATCCAGATCGGCGTAGGGAATGGTGCGGATGCCGCGAATTTCCGTTTCGGCGGTCTTGACGATATAATCCAGATTTTCCATGCCGTTTTCGTTGAGGCCCTGCACATTCAGCTCAATGTCGGTGCGGGTGGGGCAGTAGCTCATGCTCTGGTTGATGAGCACATCCTGACCCTTGCTGGCCAGATAGTTCATCCAGCGGAAAGCCTCTTCCTTGTGCTGGCTGTTGGTATTCAGGCACAGCACCACATCGATGGAGGCGGCCAGACCGCTCAGCTTGCCGTCGTTGTTCCAGTCGATCAGGAAGGGACGGTGATTGCTGCTTTCGCCGCAGAAAACCGCCTGCATGGCCGGGTCGCTGTTCAGATAGCTGTCCATGACCCAGGAGCCGTTGACCATCATGGGCGCTTTGGCGCTGGTGCCGAACATATCCCAAGCGTCGTTATACACGTTTACCCCCAGCGCGCCATCCTGGAAAACGCCGTCGGTGAAGCAGTGCTGCCAGATGGAGAAGGCGGAGACCAGTTCCGGGCTTTCCCAGCTGGCCTGACCCTCGATGGCGCTGTAAAGCACCTCCGCACCGGTATCGCCCGCGATGTTGATAAAGGTGTCGGTATTGATCCAGCTGTCCTTGGCGCCGATGAGCAGGGGCAGTTCGCCGTTCTGACGGAAGGCGGCCGCCACGGTCTTCAGCTCGTCATAGCTGGCGGGGAGCTCCAGATTGTACTTGGTGAAGTAATTCATATCGGCCCACAGGAAACCGGCGTAGGTCAGGCCCAGAGGCAGGCCGTAGTACTGGCCGTCGGATTCCAGCAGGTTCAGGCAGAAGGGAAGATAAACGTCCTTCCAGTTTTCGCCGTCGGCTGCGGCGGCCAGCTCGCTGAGCTCCACCTCGAAATCACGGAAGGTGGCGTAGGGTGCGCCGGCGTTCATGCCGTATACATCCGGGCCTTCGCCGGAGAACAGCTTCACCTGCAGATCCGCCAGATGATCCGAGTAGGGCATGCAGATGTATTCCACGTGGATGTCGGGATTTTCCGCTTCAAAATCAGCGATGATGTCCTTGATTTTGCTGCCTTCGCCGGGGTTCCACGTCTGGAAAGTAACCGTAACGGGCGCTTCTTGCGCAAAAGCGCTTGAGACGGCCGTCAGGCTGAAGAGAAGCATCAGGGCAAGTACCAGAGAAAGACTCCGTTTCATGGGGATAAGCCTCCTTGCAATGCATGAATTTCTTGCGACCGGTCCGATGATTGTAGTATAATCGAAGGGAGATGGCCGAACTAGGCAAAAGGAGCTCAAAACTATGCAAAAACGCTACTATTCACATCTTCCCGAGGTTTATGTGGATTTGCCGCCCCTGAGCTACGGCGCGCAGACCATCCCCAATGCGCCGGTTCCGTTGGATGTGTTTGAGGTAACGTATCTGCATTATCACCGCCATCTGGAGCTGGGCTACTGCGTCAGCGGCGAATGCGTCAGCTATGTGGACGGCAAAAGCGAACCCTGCAAGCCCGGGGATATTGTCATTATTTTTCCCTTTCAGCGGCACATTTCCTGTAATTCCACCAAGGAGTTCAGCCAATGGAACTGGGCCTATATTGATCTGATCTCCCTTTTTACCCAGAGCGGCATTGGAAGCCTTGGCAATCTGAACCGGATTATTCAGACGGAAATGGGCATCTGCGGGGTATTGGATCAACAAAAATACCCCCAGCTGGCCGCGCAGGCGCGGCTGTTGCTGGAGGATAATCATCATACGCATATGCGGCGGCATGGGCAGGAGCAATTTGCGCTGAATGTCTATTCGTTTTTGCTGATGCTTTCGGATGCGTCCGCCGATCTGCCCAAGCTGCATATCCACGCCGATCAGCGTCTGCCGCTGATCGCCCCGGCGCTGGATATGATCAGCCGCTGTCTGGATCAGGAACGGCTGCCCAGCATCGAAGAGCTGAGCGGGGAATGCCGGATGTGCCAGAGCTATTTCCGACGGGTCTTTCATCAGGTGGTCGGGGTCTCCCCGAAGGAATACGTTAATATGTCCTGCATGCGAAAGGCTACGCTGCTGCTGACCCTGACCAAGCTGAACGTGATGGAGATCGCCATGCATTGCGGCTATCGGGAAATTTCCAGTTTCAACCGCAGTTTTCTGAAGGCGACGGGGCTGACGCCCAGCCAGTATCGCAAGCGCTACCGAAACAGCGAAGTGCCCGCGTCTACGGGCGGTGTTCTGCCGTCAGGTCTTTGCCCCTATGAGGGCGAGCAGCCATGAGTGGGCCATTTCCGGCCAGAAGCGGCTTTCCGGGTTCTGCCCGGCCAGTCCCTCGCCGTGATCCCCCCGGCTGAAGACATGCAGCGCCGCCGGAACGCCATGGGCCCACAAGGCCCGCGCATAGAAAAGCGACTGTTCCGGCGGAACCATGGTATCCTCCCGGGTGGCCCAGAGAAAGGCGGGCGGCGTTTCCGGCCCGGCCAGTTCTGCCGGGCTCAGGCTCCGCCATTCAGCGGCGGACGGGTCTTGGCGCCCGACGGCGTATTCCAGCGTCAGCGCTTCAAAATCCAGCCGGTCGCCCTGCGCCGTTTGACGCAGGGCCGGTCGAAAGCATTTCGGCAAACGGTCGGACTGCCCGGAGACCTGCCCGAATTTTTCTGCGGGCTGAGGAACCATCCCCGCCGGAAAACGATATACGCCATAGCCCAGCACCGCCGCGTCCGGCCGGACGGCCTCCGGCTTTGTGTCCAGCAGACGGGCGGCTTCTTCATAGCGGGTGCACAGCAGTGCAGCGAGATTGGCTCCGGCGGAAAAGCCGCAAACGGCGACAAAATCATTTTCCCGACGGGCCTGAGCCACGGCCTGCGCCAGCTGCAGGAGCGGCCCCGGCATACGGGCCTTTTCTTCAACGCCGTATTCGCACACGGAAGCATTCCAGCCCCGTCCGGCAAAGAAGCGCGCGACCGGCTCTCCCTCAAAGGCGGAGAGCGTCGCATAAGCGCCCCCGGGGCAGACGATGATTTCTTTTTGGGTATTGGGATCCTGCCGGATTGTTTTTCGCACCGTTTGAATCGAAACCTTTCCATGCATCGAGACGGCACACTCCTTCTCGCTTTTTCTCCCTTTTGATGATAACGAACGACTCGCTCAAAAAACAGGTCGCAGATGACGAAATCTGCGACCTGAATGTACTTTTGAGACCACTCGGTCATTTCTGTTCATCCCAACCCGTCCAGCAGGCTCATCTGCTCGCCTACCGGCGCTTCTTCCCGCAGGGTATGCAGAAAGCGGAAAACCTCCTCCGGCCGGTGAAGCATCCCGTGCTCCTCGCAGAAGGCGTGGAACAGCGGCGACAGCTCCCGGTCGGCGGGACTGAGCAGCTCGTAAGCGTCGCCGTAGGTGTGAATGTAGCGCTCCTTCAGTCCGGGGAAATGGCGGTCCAGCTGGGCGTAGAAATATTCCCGGCTTCCTTCCCGCAGGGTCACGCCTGCGCCGAAATAGACGATGCCCTTCACGCCCGCTTCCGCGCAGCCCCGCAGAATGCCCGACAGGTTTTCGGCGGTGTCGTTGAGAAAGGGCAGGATGGGACACAGCCACACTACCGTGGGCACGCCCGCCTGCTGAAAGGCTCGAAGCGCCTCCAGCCGGGCGCCGGTGGGGCAGACGTTGGGCTCAAGAATGCGGCAAAGCCCGTCGTCCCAGGTGGTCAGGGTCATCTGCACCACGGCTTTGGCCCGCCCGTTGATCTTTTTCAGCAGTTCCAGATCCCGCAGGATGCGGTCGGATTTGGTCTGGACGGCCACGCCGAAGCCGTAGTCATAAAGGAGCTGCAGCGCCCGGCGAGTATAGCCCAGCTCCATTTCCAGCGGAAGATAGCAATCGGACATGGAGCCGGTGCCGATCATGCATTTCTTCCGCTTGCGCCGCAATGCGTCTTCCAGCAGAACGAGCGCGTTCTGCTTGACCTCGATGTCTTCAAAGGCGTGGTCGATGTGATAGCAGACGCTGCGGGAGTCGCAGTAGATACAGCCATGCGTGCAGCCCCGGTACAGGTTCATGCCGTTTTGGGCGGAAAGCAGGGTCTTGGCATGGACGTAGTGCATGGAAAACTCCTTTTTTGCTTTTTACTTTCTGCTTTTTAATGGAAGCAGCTGACGATCCCCGCCCAGGTGGCTCCGCCGAACAGCAGCCGCAGGACGATCAGCAGCGCCAGATGCAGGGGATACAGGCCGTAGCCCAGCCACTTCGGCATTTTCAGGCCGCTGCTGGTGCGGGTGAGAATCAGGGGCAGCGCCAGCCATGCCAGCGTTTGCAGATGGAAAAACGCAGAGAACAGGTCGCCCAGACCGGGCCAGCGGAGGAAGCTCAGGTTGAAGCCCAAGAAGGTGGAGACCAGCTGGGTGTTGGAGCCCCAGAACAGGGCGTACCCCAGAAAGGCCGCAGCCAGTCCGCCACGGGATTCCCGGGCCAGATACAGCAGGAGGATGAAGGTCAGTCCCCGCCAGCCGTAGTCGATTTCACAGAAGCCCAGTACCAGATAGCACAGGGCCGGGCCCCAGAACTGACTTCCAAAACGGCGCAGCCGGATGCTCTGAATGGCGGCGGTCGCCAGCGCCAGCAGGAAAAGAATGTTCAGGTGCCGCCAGCTGTGGCTGAGCGCCATCATGTAAAGGGGCTGGGATAGAACGGCCAATAGCAGAAGTCGCCCGAAATACCGCAGGGGATGGCGGGTCTTGACATTGCCCACGATCAGGCACCAGGCGTACAGCGGCAGCGCAATCCGCCCCAGCACGCGCATTTCCAGCAGATTGCCGAACAGCGCCACGCCCAGATGGTCGATCAGCATGAACAAAAGCGCCAGCGTTTTGAGCAGCGAGGTATCCAGATTGCCCGCCAGCCGTTCGTCCCGGCCGGGCCGCGGTTCCCATTCCATGGCGTTTCCTCCCGATGGCTGTGTTGTCATGAAAAGTATATCATCCGGCTGAAAAAAAGAAAAGGGAGAACCAAAGGCCAAACTTCTCCGCACCAAAGAAAACTTTTCGTCCTTTCCGTTCGTCATGTATAATGGAAGTCCCAAAACCCTGCGCAGGGGGTCAGGACCCATTCACCAGCAAAAGAGGAGGATCGTTATGGATGCGAACACCTTCCAGGCGGAGGCGGAAAAGTATGAACGGCTGATGTTCCAGATCAGCTGGTCCATGCTGCGCAACAGCGAGGACTGCGCCGACGCCGTACAGGACGCATTGATCAAGGCATGGCAGAAGCGGGATACGCTGCACGATGAGGAGCGCTTCAAACCGTGGCTCATGCGGATTCTGCATAACACCTGCAAGGACATGCTCCGCCGCCGAAAGAAGGTGCGCTTTGTGTCCTACGAAGAACAAACCCTGACCGTTCAGCCCCCGGAGGTGCCCATGCCCGTTGACGAGGCCATCGAGCGGCTCCAGCCGGAGTACCGCGTATTGATTACTTTGTACTATCTGGGCGGCTTTGATATGAAGGATCTGGCGTCCATGTTTTCCGTGCCCGTAACGACGATCAAATCACGGCTGACCCGTGCCAAAAAACATCTCAGCCTTCTGCTCAAACAGGATGAGGAGGAAAAAGCCTTATGAAAGAAGAGGAAATGAAGCGGCTGATCGAAGAGAATATTCCCGAAACCCCGGAAGCCTTCCATGACCGGATGAATCAGACCCTGAACAGCATCGTGGTTCAGGAACGCTGCCAGCGGATGCTGGAAACGAAAAACGTGCCCGTGCGCCGGGCCAAACGCCTCAGCTTTGCGCTGACGGCGGCGCTCAGTCTGGTGCTGATGGCGGCTGTGGCCGTGGCGGCCGTTCACTGGAACCTCTTTGACCATCTGTTCGGAACTACGCCGGAAAACGCGGATCAGGTCATGCAGTCGGTTCTATGCAAGCAAACGGTCAACAACGTGGAGATCACCGTGGACGAAGCCGGTTACGACGGCAAGACGCTGTACCTGCAGTGGCGTTACCGGATGCTGGATGTGGAACAGCCGCTGGGCGACGGAGAAACCGGCATGACGGCGGAAGCGATGCAGCTGCTGGACGAACACAACGTGGGCTGGTGGATCGACCACATCTGGATCAACGGCAAGGCCATCGATATGCCCGCCAATTCCGCCGAAGACGAGCGGGGCAGCAGCGTGCCCGGCGAGATCATCAAAAGCTGTTCCTACCGGCTGGATAATGAAAACCTGTACCTGCCGGACGGACAGATCGACATTGCGCTGCCCATCGGCGAACGTCAGCCGTTGGAAGCGTACAGCCTGATCGAGCATCCCGAAATGTATGACGAGGACGGCGCCCTGAAGCTGCCGGAAAAGGGCATGGTCGCTTTCCGGCTCAGCACCGACATGCGCAGCAAAGTGAAGGTGGAAAAGCCCGAGCAGTGGACGGAAATGCCGGATGTGCGGGCCTGCGTCAGCGAAGTGACCTACACGCCTATCATGATGTACGTGAACCTGACGATGGAGGGCAACCCGGAAAGCCTGGCCAAGTTTATCGAGGAAAACGGCGAGGGCTATTTTGACGAGAACGGCACGCTTCTCTGGCCCTACAGCGGCATGGACGTTTACGGCGAATGGGCTTCCGGCCTGACGCTGGTGGACGGCGACGGCAAGGAAGTGTTCCCCAATCTGCAGGAGGAATACGGATACGTCTACGGCTGCAACGGTTACGGCAGCGAAGAGGCCGAGTATCTGTTCCCCTACCTGGAAAGCTATCCCGCCGAAATGTGGCTGGCTCCCGTGGAGGAAGGTCAGGCGGATATGACGAAGGCGGTTCGGGTGCGGTAAGCCCGGAAAGGAGAACGAATCGTGAAACGCAGAGGAATGACGCTCCTGACCGTGCTGACGCTGGTCTGCGCCCTGTGCGCCACCGGCGCTGCCGGGGCTGAGACCTTGGCGGAGCTTCGGACGGAAACCGCGAACGGTTGGCAGGAAACGCTGACGGATAAAAACGGAACGTCTGTGACGGTGAATGCGGCCATCGAGATCCGGGACGGGGCGGAGGAAGTCTCCGCCCTCCGGGTCAGCGCCGGCGCTTCGATCCCGGAAGACCGGCTGGACATTTTCGATAGAAGCTGGAACGGGCAGGGGAACGAGAACGGAACGCTCAGCCAGCTTTCGCCCGCCATGCTGACCGGCGTGGACGCGCTGGGAGCGTTCCTCGGCGTGGAACCGCAGGGCCGGAAGGTTCCCGACGTGACCGGAAAGGGCGGCCTTTCCTACGAAGCGGCGCTGAAAACGGCGGATGAGATCGTGAACCATCTTTTCGGCACGGGCATGGAGGATTATGAGCTGGAGTTTGCCGAAATCGTCCATTGGGAAAACCGGGATACCTGCCGGTACGTGTTTGCTCCCGTAGTCAGCGGCCTGCCTCTTGGCAGCGCGGCCTTTACGCTGGACATTCGCTCTCAGGAGGAATGGGGCGTGAGCTTTCAGCTGTACACGGTCGAAAACATCGAAACGCCCGATCTGGAGCTGGTTTCCTTCGCAAAGGTGCAGGAAACCCTGAAAGCCGCTTTGGCGCGGACGGATCTCTACACGCTGATGGGACTTTCTCCGCAGGAAACGCCTGCTTCCATTGAAAACATCCGGCTGGAGTACCTGACCTTTGCCGACGGCAAACGCATTCTGCTGCTGCCTGCCTGGGTGATGGATGTTTTCTACGAAAACGAAGAGGAAGAAGAAGGCCCGCAGGTCAATACCCTGTGCTTCTCCGCACAGACCGGTCAGCGATTGAAGAGGAAGGACGGGCTGTATCAGCCGGTTCCGTAAGGACAAAACAGCAAAAGAAGAGGGAAGCCTGCGCGTCAGGCTTCCCTCTTCTTTTGCTGTTCTTCAAATGCCTTCATGGAACTCCGCCCGACCAATTTCCGTGAGGTCCTCGAGCACGCCTTCCGCATCCAGCCGGTCGCCGTCCAGAATCAGCCGGCCGTTGACAAAGACCTTTTCGATGCCGAAGGACTTTTCCTGATCGGGTACGGCTGCCTTGAGCGCTTCTTCGTCGAAGACGGTCACGTCGGCGTAATACCCTTCCCGGAGATAGCCGCGCTCCCGCAGCTGGAAGCGATCAGCCGCAGCGCCGGTCATCCGGCGGACGGTTTTTTCCATGGAATCGCCCGCGCCCAGCGCCGCGTCCCGAAGGAACTTGGGGAAGCAGTCGTAAATGGCGGGATTCTGAACGCCGTGCTCCTCCACCCATGCATCGGTCATGAACAGGCACAGATCGTCTTTCTCGAAGGTGTGAATGATCTCCTCCGTGGTGTAGGGGCCCATGTTGACCCGGCCCTGAAAGTCGGACTCCCGGCAAAGGCGCAGGTACATTTCCAGATCGCTGAGGCGCCGCTCCTGGGCCAGCTGATGAACGGTCTTGCCCTCGTACTCCTCGTGGCCGGGGCCGATGTAGGCCACCTCGATGTCGCGGAAATCGAAGCCCAGCAGCAGGATGGAGGCCCGCACCAGCAGGCGGAGCTTCAGCCGGTTCAGCGGCTTACGGCGCTCCTCTTCGCTCATGCCCTGATACCATGCGGGCAGAATGACCGTGATGACGGATACGCCCTTCGTTTCGTTGTAAATATCGAACTGGACCTGAACGCCTTCCCGGCGCATCCGCCGGAGGATACTTAGCGCCTTGGGCATGTCGGCAAAGGTGTTCCGTCCGACGAAAATAAGGTGGGAATACTGCAATTTGAGATCCGTGCCCTTGGCAATGTACTCCAGCTCGTCCAGCGCCCGCAGCAGATGGGAGCGGCCCAGCAGCTGGGGATAGGACATCGAAACCTTGGACTCCGCCCGGGGATGGACGGTCAGCGGACGGTCGTATTTCACGCACAGCGCCGCGACTTTCTTCAGTTCCTCCTCCTCCGCATAAAGGCCGGGCGAGTACATCAGCCCCAGCGAGATCCCTGCCGCGCCCTGCTTCAGATTTTCTTCCAGAATGGCCAGCATCCGCTGTTCTTCCTCCGGGGTCAGCGGGCGGTTTTCGCCGCCTGCCACGCTGACCCGGGCGCTGCAGTGACCGGCCAGCACGGCGATGTTGCACGGCGCGTTGCCACTGACCGCGTCAAACAAGCTTTGGGCGTCAGGGTAAACGCCGGTGGTCTGGCCCCGATAGCCGAACAGGCCGCCGCCTACCTGATCGATATAGGGCGTATCCTTTTCAAAGCCGATGGCGGACAGACCGCAGTTGCCCGTGACGAACGAGGTGATGCCCTGCCGGATGAAGGGCTCGAAGCAGGGCAGGCAGTCTTTGCAAATGGCAAACCAGTCGTTGTGGGAGTGGCTGTCGATGAATCCGGGGGCGACGGACTTTCCCTGCAGGTCGTAGACCTTGTCCGCTCCTTCGTCGATCCGGGGCGCAACGCGGACGATGCGGTCGTTTTCCAGCAGCAGGTCGCCCGGGAAGGGCGGATTGGCTGTTCCGTCATAGATTTTGGCGTTTTTCAGAAGAATGGTCATAGGATTCCTCGCTTTCCGAATGATGGGTCGAATAAGTGCAAAATAACAAGCTTATTATACAATAACATTTGTCAAACGCCAATTTTTGTTTTTGGAGAAAAAAAACAGAAACTTTCCCCACGGCCCGAACGTCCTATATGGTGAAAGCGCTTATCCCATGCGCCGGACGGAAAGCATCCGGCAGGCGGAAAGGATTCGGTTGCCCAATGAAAAAACGGTTTCTCATGCTGATAGCGGCATGGGCTGTGTTTGCTGTACTGCTGTCCGGGTTTTCCTTTGCCTTCGCCGCTTCCGAGGAAATCGTCCTCACCTTTGGCGGCGACTGTGTGCTGGGCACCCGGGAGCAGTGGAAAAAGAAGAAAAATACCTTCGATACCGTTATCGCGGCCAATGGCATGGAATGGTGTTTTGAAAAGATTCGGGAGCCTTTTGAAACGAATGATCTTTCCACGGTCAATCTGGAAGTGGTGCTGCAAAAGGGCAGCAAGGGCCATGAAAAGGGCAAAAAGTACACCTTCCGCGGGGATCCCTCCTACACGGGCATTCTGTCGGCGGCTTCCATCGAGCATGTCAATCTGGCCAACAATCATTACATCGATTTTGGCCGGCCCGGTCGAGCCAGCACGGTGGAGGCGCTGGAAGCGGGCGGCATTGCCTACAGCGGCTATACCTATCGGTATGTAGCGGAGCTTCACGGCCACAAGATCGGCTTTGGCGGCTGCCGGGAAACAGTCTGGCGGCAGAAGCCGGAGGTGATGCGGGAGGACTTGCAGGCGCTGCGGGAGGCAGGCTGCGAGGTGATCGTCTATTCCTGCCACTGGGGGAAGGAATACGCCGCCCGGCATAACGAGCGGCAGGAGCAAATGGCCCAGGAGGCGATCAAGGGCGGGGCTGATCTGGTGATCGGCACCCACCCTCACGTGGTGCAGGGCGTCGACGAAAGGAACGGCGCGGTGATCCTGTACAGTCTGGGCAATCTGGTTTTCGGCGGCACCCATCAAATGAAGACCTTCGACGGGCTGCTGGCGCAGGCTGTTCTTCGTTTTGATGAGCAGGGCTACGCGGGGCTGACCCTGCGGCTGATTCCGGTGCTGACTTCCGGTTCCGCCCCGGAGAATGATTTTTGCCCGGTGTTTGCGGAGGGCGAGGACGCGGCCCGTATTTTTGACAGCGTTCAGCAGGACAGTCCCTTCGAGATTTCCGCCGAAAGGTGGTTTCCGGCCCGCTGACCCTTGCATGCGCGTCTGAAACGTGGCATACTAAATATACGCTCCCCTTCTTTGCAGGGGTAGCAAACAGCGGTGAAACGGAGGAAAACCAGAATGAAAGTGATGCTTTTGAACGGAAGCCCCCACGAGAAGGGCTGCACGTATACCGCGCTGGAAGAGATTCAGCGGGAACTGAAAAAATGCGGCGTGGATTCGGAGATCCTCCACGTGGGGCAGGAAGAGATTCACGGCTGCATCGGCTGCCGCCGCTGCGCCCAGACGGGCCGCTGCGTGTTTGACGATGTGGTGAACCGGATCGGGGCCCGGCTGGACGAGTTCGACGGCTTTATTTTCGGTACGCCGGTATACTACGCGGGCATTTCCGGCCAGCTGAAATCCTTTATGGATCGGCTGTTCTATACGTATAAAAGCCATCTGCAATATAAGCCCGCTGCGGCGGTGGTCAGCGCGCGCCGGGGCGGCTGCGTATCCGCCTTTGACGACATCAGCCGCTTCTTCACCATTTCCTGCATGCCGGTGGTGTCATCGCAGTACTGGAATCAGGTTCACGGCGCAAAGCCCGAGGATGTGCTGAAGGACGAAGAAGGCCTGCAGATCATGCGCACACTGGCCCAGAATATGGCGTGGATGCTGAAGCTGATCGAGCTGGGAAAGAAAAACGGCCTTCCCCACCCGGAACGGGAACCCTTTGTGAGAACCAATTTTATTCGGTAAATCGAAAACCGAATCGCCGAAGCCGGTTTGGAAAGAGTCCAGACCGGCTTTTTGCTGTTGTTTTATAAAAAGCGGAAAAGTGCTCTATCGAAGCGGTTTCAAGGCTTGCGTGAACAAAAGAAAACCCTTATGCTGGTTCAGCAGAGAAGGCGGAAAAGCACAGGCAGAAGAACGAATGATTCCGCCATGAACGACAGAATGGAGGGATGCTATAATCTTTGCCCGCCGGAAGCACGGTAAGCAGAAGGCGTCATGCCCATGTATTTGCGGAACACCCGCCGGAAATAGGCGGGAGAGGAAAAATGAAGCCGCTGACTGATCCATTCGACGCTGGCTTCCTCCGATAGAAGCAGCTCCGCCGCCCGGCGGATACGGGCCCGGTTTTTGTACACCACAGGAGAAAGGGAGGTTTCCTGCTTAAATAGATGATAAAGATGGCTTTCGCTTAGCTGGCAGAAGGCCGCCAACTCGGCCATGCGAAAATCCCGCTCTCGATTTTCCTCCATGAAGGCCAGCGCGCGCCGGATCTCCGGCCGGAACGCCTGATTTTCCGGCAGGAGGGGCGTAAGCTGACGGTAGAGTGTGTAGAAAGCGTCCAGAGCTGCGGAAAGGCCGCCGGCCCGGCGATAATGATCGGCCAAGCTTCGAAACGGGCGCAGCCAGTTTCCTTCGGACAATAGCACGAACTGATCGCAGGGAGAAAAAACGCCGGGCTGAACCGCGCCCTCCCGGCGGTTCAGATGACCATGAAGCCGAAAGTATACGGCAATATAGGAAATCAGACCATTTTCCGGTTTCCAGAAGGAGTGATAGGGAACGCCCTCGGGCCAATAAAGCAGCTGACCGCGCCGGGCAATCAGAACCGTCTGAGCGCATCGAACCTCGACCTCGCCTCGCAGAAGCAGACAAAAGCAGCTGTCGGAACGGCCCATGGGCATGCAATAGTCCTGTGGACGGCTAAAATAGTATACGCCGCTGGAAAAGCGGCTCAAAACCGGCAGACTGTCCTTCCGGAAACGGGAAAACGAATGCATGGTTTCCTCCTGAAAGGGGCGAATTCCAGGGTATTATAGCTAACTTGCACCGTTTTTTCAAGAAAAAAGGCAGCTGGAGCAGAGAAAAGCAAAGCAGGCGCTTACCGCCGCTTTGGAAAGAAAGAGGAGTTTGATTATGAAAATGATTTTTGACGAATTTCAGGGAAAAACAGCGATTATTACCGGCGCAGCCTCGGGCATGGGACTTTTGTGCGCTCAACGGCTGGCGGAAAACGGCGCGAATGTTGTCATGGCCGATGCGGACGAGGAGGCTGTCCGCCGGAAAGCGCAGGCCATTGCGGAACAGGGCGGCAGCGCGATGCCTGCCGTGGTGGACGTGCGTTTTTACAATCAAGTGGAGCAGGTGGCGAAGAAAGCGGCAGAGCAATTTGGACACATTGATATTTTGGTGAACTGTGCGGGCGGCAGCGCAGCCCGCATCAAGCAGGTGGACGGCTTTTTTCCCAGGATGGATCCGGAGGTAATCGACTGGGGCCTGGATGTGAATCTGAAGGGGCCGCTGCATTTTGCCCGTGCGGTGCTGCCTTATATGCTGGAGCAGAAAAGCGGCGTGATGATCAACGTGGGCTCCACCTGCGGCAATGCGGGCAGCGGCTCGGTGGAATACAGCGCTGCCAAGAGCGGCGTGATGTACGGCCTGACGAAATCGGTGGCCATGTATGGCGCAAGGCATGGAGTACGCTGCTGCTGCGTGACCCCCGGCCCGGTGCTGACCAGACCTGCTATGGCGAACATGCCCACGCCTCTCGGATATGCTGCGGAGCCGTGGGAAGTGGTGGATCTGATACTGTACCTTTGCTCCGATAACGCCCGTTCGATGACCGGCGCGGAGTATCTGGTGGACGGAGGCCGCAGCGCTACAGCGCTGGACGTAACCGGCTTCTGAGAAAACCGGCCCTTCGGATGGATAATCCGGCCAATTTGGGGAAGAATCACCTGCGGAGGTGATGAAACCATGAGTCCCAAGGAACTGTTGTACCTCGAAGACGCGCTGGGCCATGAGCAATTCCTGAAAACCCAGTGCCAGCAGGCCGCGCAGGCCCTGCAGAACCCGCAGCTGAAGCAGTGCGTGTCGCAGCTGGAAGAGAAGCATGCCCAACTGTTTCAGAAGCTCTATGGCCTGATGTAAGGGGGAAAGCCGATGAACGCGGACAAGGAAATCATGGAAAACCTGCTCAACACCGTCAAGGGCGTGTGCGACCTGTATATGCACGGCACCATCGAGTCCTCGACCCAGAATGTCCATGCCGCCTTTGACGAGGCGCTGGAAGAAAGCCTGTGCATGCAGAACGAAATTTACAATCAGATGTCCCAGCAGGGGTGGTATCCCATGGAACAGGCGCCTCAGCAGCAGATCGATAAGGTGCGCAATAAGTTTGCCAACGCCTGACAAAAGCAGAAAGCAGAAGCCCGCCGGTATTGCGCCGCGCGGGCTTCTGCCTGTTTGCCGCCCCCTGCCTTGACGGAACGGGGCGGAAGTGTTATCTTTATCCTCGGAGCACTGGAACCTGAAGACGGGTTCAAACGGCTCTGCGTCAGGGAAAAACGCGGAGAAAACGGAGAGGTGAATCCCACCGATGAGTACCTTTACCCCCAACCGCCGCAGGCGTTCCCGCCGGGCGGAACGGGCAGACGATGTATTCCGTCCGGAAAATGGGGCCGGAGTTCAGGAAGAACAGGAAGAAAGCTGGGCTCCCACAGCGGAAGCGCCCGCTTCCTCGGAAGAAAACCTTTCGGCGGCAGAGCCGGACTGGTCGGCCTATTACCGCCGCCCGGCAGATACGGCGGAGGAAACGGAGACGGGAGAGCCGGAATATGCCTACGCGCCGCCGGTTCGTCTGCCTTTTTCCGGCTACGGAAAATATCAGAACGAACAGGAACCGCAGCCCCTTCCGGCGGAAGAGCCGGAGGGCGAAGAAGAAGCCGATCCCTTCCGGCCCAGCGCGACGGTTTATCATCCCCGGCTGGTCTCGTGGAATGAATTGGATTCCGAACCGGAGCCGGAAGAACGCAGGGGCTATCAGGTCGAAGCGGAAGAAAAGAAGGAGCTTTCTGACCGGGCGCGGCGGAAAAAAATCCGCGCCGGAGCGATCGCTGCCTGCGCCGTACTGGCGTTGGCCGGGGCCGGATATGCGTTTCGTCAGCCGCTGGCCGAGTGGATCGGCAGCCTGACCGGCCAAACGCCGGAGGTCAGCGCGCCAGCGGTGGCCGTAGCTACGCCCGCGCCCGTGCGCAGCTATGACGCGGCTGTGCCGGCAGCCGTCACCAGCCGCACCCGGGAGGCCATCGGCGAACTGTGCGGCGGTCTGGAACTGGAAAATGTCGTGGTTCGGGATACCAGCATTCTGTCGCGCTGCGCCCGGGAGGACGGGCGGTACGACTATTATCTGTTCAGCGCCGCGGACGGAAGGCTACTGTGCTATTTTGAAGATCTGGGCCCGGACGACGCCTTCCCCATGGCGGGGGGCGGTTATTATGTGCGCCAGTCGCCGTGGCTGATTCAGGAGGACGGCTCCGCCATGCTGAAGCTGGACGATGTGGAGACCGCCTTGGGCGAAAGCGTGATGCCCCATCCCATGATGAACGGATGGGCACTGCTGGAAGCGGAAAGCGGCGACGAATGGAACTATATCAACGCCGAAGGAACGCTGCTGAGTCCGCTGTGGCTGGAAAAAGCATGGCCCATGACCGGCGATGATACGCTGGGTCTGGTGGACACGGGCAACCTGAACGATACGGAAACGCGCTATACGCTGTATGTTTTGGGCAGCGACGGAAGCTGCGAACGCTGGCGCAGCGAGCCTACGCCGGACGGTGTTATCGTCAGTGCCTGCGGCATGGCTTATCTGGACAGCGGCGAGGTGGTGCGGCTCAGCCAGCCCGAGGAACCGTTTCTGCAAAGCGACGATGTGACCCTTTATCCCGACTGTGACGCGATGGTCGTCCGCGACCCGGAAAGCGGCAAGTACGGCCTGTACGTTCACGGGGACCGGCAGTATGATTTCCTCTATGATGAGATCATGCCGGCGGAAAGCGATCTGCAGTGGCGCGCCGATCAATATCAGGGCAGTGGTGGAACAGCCGCCCTGCGTTACGTTACAGGCGCGGCCTATCCCCAGCCCCTTTCCCATTACTTTCGGCTGGCGAAGGACGGGGAAGAGCAGTATGTGGCCCTGTCCACGGCTTCCGCCTGCCCGGTGGAGCTGAACTGAAATACGGAGGAACCGATCCATGAAACGAACTCTGACCCTTTGGCTGGCCCTGTGCCTGCTGCTGACCGTCCCGTCCGCACTGGCGGCGGAAAGCGTTCCGGAACTGAGCCGGAACGGCGTCGGCGTTTTTCGGAGCCATCAGGAAGAGAACCGAAGCCGTCAGCAGCTGGCGGTGGATTATCCCACCTTTGAATGCACGGATCCCGCTTTGGCGCAATATCTGAAGGAAGAAATCACCGACCCCATTCTGACCCTGTTCCGGCAGGAACAGATGGCGGATGACAGCGCTTACACGGGCGGCGCGCTGGATACCATCCGGGGCGGTTATACCGCGGCCATGGATTTTGACGGGATTCTGTCCGTGGAGGCCACCGTTACCCTCAGTGCCGCCGGGGCCGCGCAGGAAGAAACGCTGTTTTTCTGGCGGATCATCGATCTGAATGGCCGCCGCTCGCTGGCGCTGGAGGATCTGTTCACGGAAGACCGCGCCGAGGTGGAGCAGGCCCTGAAACGGGTGATCTTCCAGAACGCGGCCAGTCTGGTCAACGTCAGCGAAGCCGCCAGCGTTCCGCTGGGGGATTCCTATCTGGTGACGAAGGATTCCCTGAACGTGATTTACGCGGCGGGACGGCTGTACGAAAAGTCGCTGTCCATTCATCTCCCATGGGAGCTGCTGGGGCTGACCTTTGCCCCGGTGATGCGGCAGACCGCGCCGGAAACGGAAGTAGGTGCCGCTATGGAAACGCCGGTTCCTACCGCTGCCGAAACGGAAGTCCCAACCGTAACGCCTGCGCCCGTGGAGACCCTTGCGCCCACGGCTGCGCCGGAGCTGACCCCTCAGCCTGCTCCCACGCTGGACCCCAACTTTTCACTACCGCCGGTGGTCACGCCCACGCCCATGCCCTTGCAGGCGGATGATCGGATGATCGTCGAGGTGCTGGCCCATGGCCTGTGGAAGCAGCTTGGTTCGGACGGAACCACTTATTATCAGTTCACCGAGGATGGCAAGTTGTTGACCATTCAGGTGTCCGAGTACAGCCTGCAGGACGGCCAGCTGACCAGCAGTGCGATGAACGGCACGGTGGATATTGGCAGCGACAGCGCCTTTACCCTGCGGACGGACGGCGAAGCGCCCAAGGGCTACGTGCTCAACCGCATGGGCGACGCCGTGGCTCCGGCGGAGTTTGTCACGCCCAGCCCCACACCGATACCGACCGATACCCCTGCGCCGACGGATACGCCCGCGCCCACGGACACGCCTGTCCCGACGGATACGCCCGTGCCGGTCACGCCGGTTCCTACGGCTGCGCCGACGCCCACGCTTTCGCCCTATATGCAGGCGCAGGCCGCCGCGCCCCTGCTGTCCCTTCAGCAGGAAGCCGCCTTCCGCCGCCGTCAGACGGAAGCGGTCTATACAGCGCCGTCCGAAAACGCCTACCGGGTCGGAAACGCTCAGACGGATACGGATGAAACGCTGGAAGTCTACGGCGTGACGGCCGACGGATGGGCGCTGGTCAGCTATGCCATCGGCAACGGCCAGCAGGGCCGCATCGGGTATATCAGCGCCGAGAATCTGGATGAGACCACCGTGGATTCGCTGTACCTGATCGCCATGCCCATGACGCTGACCAAAGACTGCTCGCTGACGGACGATCCGCTGCTGGGCCGGGAGGCCATCGCCGCCCTGCGCGCCGGAGACGGCGTGACGCTGCTGGCGTTCCTGAACAGCGATTGGGCCTATGTGGAAACGACGATAGAAAATCAGCCGTGCCGTGCGTTCATCCCCCGGACGGCGCTGATGGAGGAATAATCATCATGGATCGCAGAGACGAGATTATCCGTCTGCAAATGGACGTGATCAACCAGATGACCCGGAACAACCTGAATCGGATCGCGGACGATTTATGGGGCGTGCCGTCCGCAGCGCCGACACCTTCGACAACAGAGGAACAGCCCGCTACGCCTGCTGCTCCCGCCGGGGAAGAGAAGAAGGCGCAGCAGGCTCCTGCGGCAGCGGAACAGCCCAAGGAAGAGCCGCCGGAGAAAATCGAGGATCTGAAAAAGGAACTGAACGAATATATCGGCCTGCACACGGTGAAAAAAGAGGTGGAAAGCCTCATCAACCTGGTCACGGTGCAGAAAATGCGCAAGGAAAACGGCCTGCCGGTGAATGATCTGTCCCTGCACATGGTGTTTTCCGGCAATCCCGGCACCGGCAAGACCATGGTGGCCCGGCTGATGGCCCGCATCTACAAGAGCCTTGGCATTCTCAGCAAGGGGCATCTGGTGGAGGTGGACCGCAGCGGACTGGTGGCGGGCTATGTGGGTCAGACAGCCATCAAAACCGGCGAGGCCATTCAAAAGGCTATGGGCGGCGTGCTGTTTATCGACGAGGCCTATGCCCTGACCAACCGGGGCGGCAACGACTATGGGCAGGAGGCGGTGGATACGCTGCTGAAGGCCATGGAAGACCACCGGGACGATCTGATCGTGATCGTGGCGGGCTACACGGAGCTGATGGAGGAATTCGTTCACTCCAATCCCGGTCTGGAGAGCCGTTTCAACCGTTTCCTCAATTTTCCGGACTACACAGTGCAGGAAATGATGGATATTTTCGATATGCGCTGCCGCAAGAGCGGCTATGAGCTGTCGGAGGACGCCCGCGGACTGCTGCGGAGTCTGCTGGCGCTGCTGAGTCTGGATATAAAGGGCTTCGGCAACGCACGCGGCGTGCGCAATCTGTTTGAGCGCACCGTGGCGGCGCAGGCCAACCGGCTTGCGGCGCAGCCGGAGGTCACGCGGGAAATGCTGATGACCCTGACGGCGGATGATCTCCGCGCAGCCGAGGGCGGTCAGCTGGCGGAGGATGATCTCCGGGACGCGGAGCGGGAACTGGAAGAAGAAGCGGCCGCGCAGGCAAACGGCGTGGAGAATGGCGAAAAATAAGAAGCGGGCGGCGTAATGCCGCCCGTTCTCAGAAAAAAACTCCCTTCCCATGGCATAAGCTGATATTGGAACAAAAGAAAGGTGGGATTTGGATGAACCGTCAGCCTTTGATCGGCGTTTCGGGCAGCGTGAATACGGAGGAAAGCCAATATTTCATCAATCGGGATTATATGCGCTCCCTGACAGAAGCCGGGGCTGTTCCGCTGCTGCTGGCGCCCGATATGACGGAGGAACAGGCGCGGCAGTGCGCCCGGGCCTTAGACGGCCTTCTGCTGGCCGGAGGAAACGACGTATCGCCCCGCTGCTTTGGGCAGGAGCCGGTGTTGGGGCTGGGCGAGGTCAACCCGCTGCGGGATCAGAACGAGCTTCGGCTGATCGAGCTGTTTCGGAAGGAAAACAAGCCCATTTTCGGAATCTGTCGGGGCGTGCAGATCCTCAATGTGGCGCTGGGCGGCACGCTGATTCAGGACTTGCCCAGCCAGCATCGGCGGGAGGACGGGCAGCCGTCCATAGATCACCGGCAGACGGCGCTGGGAGCGTATGCCAGCCATCGTGTGGTTGTGGCGGAAGGGAGCCTGCTGGAGCAGATCCTGGGTCAGCAGGAGCTATGGGTGAATTCCTTCCACCATCAGGCGGTCGGGGAGGTGGCCGGACAGGCCAATCTGAGCGCTTGGGCCGCTGACGGCGTGGTGGAGGCCATCGAGCTGCCGGACGCGCCGTTTGTGCTGGGCGTGCAGTGGCACCCGGAAAAGATGACGCAGGCGGGAGACGAAGCGTCCCGGCGGCTGTTTGCGGCGTTTGCCGAAGCCGCCCGCGGGTAAGGCAAAAACAAAATCCCCCAAGGCCCGGAAGGCGTCGCTGCAAGCCGGGCGTTTGGGGATATTTGATTCATTCACACGAATATGCGTTTTTCGCAAAACAGAACCCGCGCGGACGATACCGCGCGGGATTTTTGCCGGGATTATTCAATTGTTTGACCTGCCCGCTTTCTTCTCCAAAATCTATCGTTACGGCAGCAGCCGGTTAGATGGAAAAAACGGGGGAAAGAAAACTGGTATGGGGAAAATGAAAAGGTTAATCGTCCAATTCATCGTCGGCTTCAAAATCAGCCTGAACAACCTCGATAAGCTTCTCGAGCAGGTCGTCGTCATCGATCGGAACGAAGGATTCCATTTCTTCGCCGTCTTCTTCGGATTCCACAACCTTCATGATATACAGGTTGACGGCTTCCTCTTCTTCGTCCTCGTCATGGTCGCAATGTTCGCATCCACAGTCGCAGCAGCCATCGTGGGCGTCGCCCAGCACAACGTATTCTTCGCCGTTGTAGAAGAAATAGCGAACCACTTCCAGCAGAACATTGTTACCGTCTTCATCGACACCTTCGATGAGATCGCGGGCTTCTTCTTCCTCGGCGGGATTCCCGCCTAAAATCTGATCTTTGCTGTCCAACGGAATCGCCTACTTTCTGGTTTGATCTCGTCTCTTACTTCTTACCCCTTGGTTCGTCTTTATTATACCCGAAGTGCCCGAAAGATACAAGGGCTTTTTCACAAATAAAATCCTTGAGTTTCCGGCGCTTCCGGGTTATAATAGGAGTGTTGGGGCAAGCGTCAGTGGGGCTTGTCCGCTTTCTTTTTCAGCGGGGTCAGGCTACCGTCGGGCTGCTTGACCCGCACATTTTGAAGCACGGCTTCCATGTTCTGGCGGAAGCCTGCG
>OLQT01000659.1_pt1 | contig 24020 bp, 19 predicted proteins | sample 1672651 | NCBI WGS metagenome assembly OLQT01 (sample SAMEA3136709, study PRJEB25190) | human gut metagenome | biome: human gut; feature: human-associated habitat; material: faeces | place: Austria | collected 2013 | reverse complement strand
GCTTGCACTTTGCTGCGCAAAGATGCATGGCTTTGCCACCGCCAGCTTTTTCCCCGGACGCTTCTTTTACTTCTCTGCCTTTTTCAGCTCCCGGGAGCTATTCCGGCGGAGCGTCCCCGCCGCCGTGCTCGCCGCGCGTCACCAGCAGGCTCTCGATGCGCTGGTCCTTCACCGCGCGGATGGTCACATGAAGCTGCTTGTAGCCAAAGCTTTCCCCGGCGCTGGGAATATGCTCCAGCTCGGCCAGCGCCCAACCGCCCACAGAGTTGTAGTCGCAGTCGAACGTTTTGTCCACGAAGCCGATGGCGTCGAAAAAGTCCTCCACGTTCACGTCGCCCTCCACCTGCCAGCTGTTCTCGCTCAGCTGCCGGATGGGCGTTTCGTCCTTGTCCGTCTCGTCCCAGATCTCGCCCACAAGCTCCTCCAGGATATCCTCCATGGTCACGAGCCCCAGCGTGCCGCCGTGTTCATCCGTCACAACGGCCATGTGCTGTTTTGCCCGGCGGAACTCCGCCAGCAGCTCGCTGATGCGCTTGCTGCGGTAAACAAAAAGCACGTCCCGTTTGAGCGCCGCGGGCTCGATGGGCTTTCCCGCGGCCAGCCGGGCCAGCAGGTCCTTCGCATACAGTACGCCCACCACGTTGTCAATGGTCCCTTCATACACCGGGATGCGCGAATAACCGCCCTCCACACACAGCCGGATGATCTCCTCCGGCGGCGCGTCCAGCGCCGCCGCGGCCATATCCACCCGGGGCACCAGAATGTCCTGCACCGTCGTATTGTCGAACTCTATGGCCGACTGGATGATGTCTGTTTCCTGGCGGTCCAGCACGCCTTCTTCACCGACGGTGTCGATGATGGTTTTGAGTTCCTCCTCAGTCACGCTAGGCTGCACGTTCAGCTCACTGGAGCGCCGGCCTGTAAACAGGCGCTTGATCTGCACAAAGACCCACACCAGCGGGGCCAGCAGCGTTTTGACGATGTAAAGCGGGCCGCCCATGGCCATGCTCACGCGCTCCGCATGGTCCTTGGCGAAGCTCTTGGGCAATATCTCGCCAAAGACGAGCACCAGCACCGTGATAACGGCCGTGGCCACTGCCGCGCCCTGCTGTCCCAGCAGCGACGTGGCAATGACGGTGGAGATCGACGATGCAGTAAGGTTTACCACATTGTTGCCGATGAGAATGGCGGACAGCGTCCTGTCGTAATCATCGGAAAGGCCCAGCACGCGCTGCGCCTTTTTGTCTCCGTCATCCGCCTTATTCTTCATGCGGATGCGGTTGACCGACGAAAGCGCCGTCTCGCTTGCCGAGAAGAACGCCGAGAACGCCAGCAAAAGCAGCAGTGCCAGGTACATACCAGGGCCGGGGGTATCCAAAAAACCACTCTCCTGAAATCAATAGGGTCCCTTCCCGCCGTGCGGCCGGAAGCAAACAAAAATACTATAACAAAAAATGTGCAAAAATGCAAACAGACGCGCCGCGGCAGCCTGTGCCGGGCGCGCCCAGAGGCGTCCGTATCCGGTTTTCAGCGCGTGCGGTTCCAGGTATGGCGGCTGAACAGCACAATAATGGGGAATATTTCCAGTCTGCCCAGAAGCATATCCAACGAAAGCACAACCTTGGAAAAAGTTGAAAACAGGGAATAGTTGCTGGCCGGCCCCACGAGGTCCAGCCCCGGGCCGATGTTGTTGAAGCATGCCAGCACGGCCGTCAGGTTCGTTTCCAGAGAAAAATCATCCACGGAGACGGCCAGAAAGCTGGCCACCGCGATGGCGCAGTAGGCTGCCATATAGACGTTCACACCGCGCAGCACCTCGTCCTTCACAACGCGGCCGTTCACGCGCACCACATTCACACTGCGCGGGCGCAGCATGCGGCGCACCTCAGCCGCAAGGCTCTTGAACAGCAGAAGCAGGCGCGCTACCTTGATGCCGCCGCCCGTGCTGCCCGCGGACGCGCCCACCACCATCAGAATGCACAGGATGGCCCGGGAGAGCTGCGGCCACAGGTTGAAATCTTCGGTGGCGAAGCCCGTGGTCGTCATCACGCTGCTGACGGTGAAGGACGCATGATGGAACGCCTCGCCGAAGCCGGAGAAAAGCGGCGTGATGTCCGCCGCAATGACAAACATGGCCGTAAGCATGATACCGCCGTACAAAAGCAGCTCTTCGTCCAGCAGCGCCCCGCGCCACTCCCGCAGCAAAAGCAGAAAATAGACGCTGAAGTTTACGCCGAACAGCGCCATGAACACCGTACACACATTCTGCAGGTACGGGCTGTAATCCGCCATGCTGTTGTTTTTGATGCCGAAGCCGCCCGTGCCCGCCGTACCGAAGGCCGTGCACAGGCTGTCGAACAGGGGCATGCCGCCCGCCAGCAGAAACAATACGCACAGGACGGTGAGCACGATGTATATCTTATACAGCAGGCTGGCCGTCTGGCGCATGCGGGGCACCATTTTACCCACGCTGGGGCCGGGGCTTTCGGCCCGCAGCAGATGGATGCTGTAACCCGCTCCCTTTCCCGTGGGCACCACGGCCAGCAGGAATACCAGCATGCCCATACCGCCCAGCCAGTGTGTAAAGCTGCGCCAGTACAGCAGCCCGTGGCTCATGGCCTCCACGTCTGTCAGAACAGACGCGCCTGTGGTGGTAAAACCGGACACCGTCTCAAAAAACGCGTCTACATAATGCGGTATCTCGCCCGAGATGTAAAACGGCAGCGCGCCCATGGCCGAGAGCAGGATCCAGCCCAGGGCCACGATGATGAAGCCCTCTTTGGCGTAAAACTCCCGCGTGGCCTTCGCACACACGCCGTACAGCGCGCCGGACAGCGCCAGCAGCAGCGCCACCGTCCACAAAAAGCCCCGCAGGGGTGCGCCCGTCTCGCCGTAAACAAAGCACACGGCAATGGCTGGCAGCATGAAAAGCGCCTCCAGGAAAAAGAGCACGCCAACCAGCTTGCCGATCATTTTCTTGTTCATTCGTTCCTCCGGGAATGCCGGCCCTCAGTCGGCAAAAATGTCATTCAGGTCGTTGATGGGCTGGCCGCTCGTCGTGACGACGATGACGGTGTCCCCGGCCTGGAACACGTCGCTGCCCCGCGGGATGATGGTGCGTCCCTTGTGGGTGATGCAGGCGATCAATATCTCGGGCTTAAGCTGAATGTCCAAAAGTGTCTCGCCCAGGTGGCGCGTGGTCTCGGATGCGCGGAATTCCAGCGCCTCTGCCTTGCCCTCCACCATGCGGTGCAGCGTAATAACGCTGCCGCCCGTGGTGTTCTGCATGGCGCGCACATAGCGCACGATGTCCGTGCTGCACAGCGCCTTGGGACTGATGAACGTGTCGATGCCCATGCTCTTGAAGGCTTCCACATATTCGGTGCGGTTCACCTTTGTGATGACTTTTGGCACCCCGATGTGGCTGGCATACATGGAAATGATGAGATTCTCCTCATCCATATTCGTCAATGTGATGACCGCGTCCGTGGAGCTGATGCCCTCTGCAGCCAGAATGTCCTGCCGGGAGCCGTCGGCTTCGATGATGACGGCGCTGGGAAGCAGCTCGGCCAGCTCCACACAGCGCTCATGGTTCTGCTCGATGATCTTGACGCCCAGCCCCGCGTGCAGGCAGCGCATGGCCAGATAATAGGCGATGCGGCTGCCGCCCACGATGATGGCGTTGCGCACCTTCTGCTTGACAATGCCAAGATGCTTGATGAGCTGGGCAAGGTCCTGAGAATCGGCAGTGACATAGATATTGTCCCCCGCCTGCAGCGTGAAGCTGCCGTCCGGGATATGCACGGTGCCGCCGCGCTCCACCACGCACACAAGCACGCGCACCCGCGCGATCTCATACAGGCGGTTGAGCGGGATGCCCGCCAGCTTGGAATCCTCGCCCACATGGATCTCTACGATCTCCACACGGCCCTTGGCAAAGGAATCCCGCTTGAGAAATGAGGGGAACTGCAGCAGGTGATGGATCTCCCGCGCGGCCGCAAGCTCCGGATTGATGGTCATGGAAAGGCCCAGCTCGTCCCGCATCAGCACCAGCTGCTCGGCATATTCGGGGTTGCGCACCCGGGCAATGGTGTGCTTTGCGCCCAGCTTTTTTGCCACGATGCAGGTGAGCAGGTTCGTCTCGTCCCGGCTGGTGGCGGCAATAAGCAGATGCGCGTCTTCCACACCCGCCTCTTTCAGCACGCCGATGGACGCGCCGTTGCCGTGCACCACCATCACATCATAGGATTCCAGGCTCTGCTCCAGCACCTTGGGGTTTGAGTCGATAACCGTGATATCGTGGCCCTCGCTGGAGAGCTGTTCCGTAAGGGCGACGCCTACCTTGCCGTCGCCCACAATAATGATCTGCATATTTCCGTCCCTTTTCCCTCCGGCCGCGCAGATAAACGCGGTGTTAAAGTTTTTCCAAAGGTATTAAGATTTTATGAATGCGCCTGTCGCATGAGTATTATAGCACAAAAAAAACGTATTGCAAGGAAAGGGGCTCTTCGTGCGCGGTTTCCCCTGTAAAACAGCCGCGCGGCGGGCCAAAAAGGCCCGCCGCGCGTTCGTTTTGTTCCGTTCCCGCGTTATTCCACTTCCTGCGTCCAGCCCATATCGTCGGGCAGCGTGCCCCACTGGATGCCGGTGAGCGTGTCGTACAGGCGCTGGGTGACAGGGCCTGTCTGGAAGCCGTTGATGGTGAGCACCTCGTCCTCGTAGCGCAATTCCCCCACGGGGCTGATGACCGCCGCTGTGCCCGTGCCGAACACCTCTTCCAGCTTGCCCTCCTTGCCTGCGCGGATGACGTCCGCGATGGGCAGGCGGCTTTCACAGTCCACCTTATAGCCCCATTTTTCCAGCAGCTCGATGCAGCTCATGCGCGTGATGCCCGGCAGCACCGTGCCCACGCAGGGCGCGGTGCGGATGACGCCGTCGATTTTGAAGAAGCAGTTCATGCTGCCCACTTCCTCCACATACTTGCGCTCCACACCGTCCAGCCACAGCACCTGGCTGTAGCCCAGGTCATGGGCCTTCATCTGGCCGATCAGGCTGGCCGCATAGTTGCCGCCGCATTTGATGTAGCCCGTACCGCCCGGCGTAGCGCGGACATACTCGTCCTCCACATAGATCTTCACCGGATTCATGCCCTCCGCGTAATACGCGCCGGAGGGCGAAGCGATGATGATGAACTGATAGCTCGCACTGGGCTTCACGCCCAAATGCGCCTCGGTGGCGATGGTGAACGGGCGCAGATAGAGGCTGGTGTCCGGTTCTCCGGGCACCCAGTCTTTGTCCACGCCGACGAGCGCCTTGACGGCCTGTACGAAATCCTCCACGGGGATTTCCGGAATGCACAGGCGCCTATGGGTGCTCTGCATGCGGGCGGCATTCTTTTCCGGCCGGAACAGCAGCACGCGGCCATCCGCAGCACGGTAGGCCTTCATGCCCTCAAAGCACTCCTGCGCATAATGAAACACCAGCGCCGCCGGGTCCAACTCCAGGGAATGGTACGGCTCGATGCGCGGCGAGTGCCAGCCACGGCCCTCGGTGTAGTCCATGATGAACATATGGTCCGTGTAATGGTTGCCGAAGCCCAGATGCTTCTCGTCCGGCTTTGCCTTCGGCGCGGTGGTCTTTGTCACTTTGATGTCCAGCATACTTTTCCCTCTTCCATTGATGGCTGCGCGCAAAACCGCACAGCGGCAAAGTTCCACACCCGGCGCGCAAAAGAACCGCGGGGGCTGGTTTTACTCTATTTTAGCCGCCCTGCGGCCATTTTACAAGGGGCAGACCGCTGAAAATGTGTAAATCCGCCATTTTTCCCTCGCTAAGGCATATTTCCGCTCCACCGTCCCGCGGCGGGCGGTTTGCTTTTCGCACCGCTTCGTGTATAATGAAAAGCGGTTCGGCAACGGCCGGGCCGCACAGGAATGAAGAGAGGTTGGGAAAGCAATGGAACAGCAGATCCGCGCCGTCCTGTTCGACATGGACGGCCTGATGTTCGACACCGAGCGTCTGGGAGACGAGGTGTGGCGCGCCGTGGCGGGCAAATACGGCGTGACGATGACGCCGGAGGATGTCTCTCTGCTGCGGGGGCGCAACTACGAAAGCGGCCGCCGTGCATTTTTGGAACGCTTCGGCGCCGGGTTCCCCTACGACGACATGTCCGCAGAGGTATGGCGCGAGGTGGAAGCAAGGCTGGAGCACAGCGTGCCGCTGCGGCCGGGGCTGTTCGAGCTGCTGGACGCGCTGCGCGCCCGGAACTGCAAAATGGCCGTTGCTTCCTCCACAGACAGCGCCCGCGTGCTGCACAATCTGGAGACCGCCGGCGTGCGCAGTTACTTTTCCGCCGTCATCGGCGGCGACCAGGTGACGCATTCCAAGCCGGAGCCGGAGATTTTTCTGAAAGCCGCGGCGGCACTGGACACACCGCCCGGGCTGTGCATGGTGCTGGAGGATTCCTACAACGGCGTGCGGGCGGGCGCTGCCGCCGGGTGCTTCACTGTGATGGTGCCGGACATGGACCCGCCCACACCCGAAATGGAGCGGCTGGCCTGGGCCATCGTGCCCGGGCTGACGGATGTTGCGCGCCTGCTGGAGCAGACGGACCTGCAAAAGCGGTGACAAAACGCCGCCCGCTTTCCTCGAAAATAATATTGTATAAAGAAAACAGCCCTGCGGAACAGCATTTTGTTCCCCGGGCTGTTTTTTCGTATGTCCGCCGGGCCGCGCACAGGGCCGTTTCCCTGCCGGAGATCCGTTCCACGCAGCGTTTTACCCGCTCCCCTGGCCGCGCTCTCCCGCCTTTTTCGAAAAACGCATGCGTCAGCATTCCGGCGGCTCCGTATCCAAACGGTCCATCTCTGCAAACAGGCTTCGCACCAGGCTGACCGCCAGCATACGCTGGCGGGGCGAGCGCCCCTGCACCAACGCAGCAAGACACGCTTCCGCGTCTCCGCCGGGCGCGCCGCCCAACACCAGCAGGTCCAGGCTTACGTGCAGCGTCTGCGAGAGCTTTACCAGCGTCTCCAGCCCGGGCGCGCGGCTGCCGGATTCCAATTGGCTTACAAACACCGTGGATACACCGATCTTCTCCGCCAGCTTTTCCTGCGTGAGCCCCGCGTCCCGGCGTGCAAGCCGGATGCGCGCGCCGATCTCCCGATTGTCCATCTCGCACCGTCCCGTTGTCGTGTTTTGATATTAGCTTACAGCTAATGTTAATCTTTTGTAATAAACTGACAGCTAATTTATTATTGCTATAAGTTAATATATGTGATACAATGAGTTTAACGCTTCGCGGGATACTCTTGCCCCCGCCCTTCCGGCGCTCCAGGCATGCCGGTACAAAAAAACGCCGCATCCGAAGATGCGGCGTTGTAAGAAAGCAGCTGCTTACGCGGCAGCGGAAGTGCTGGCGCTCTCAGAGGTGCTGGCGGAAACAGACTCCGCAGCAGACTCGGAGGTGCTGGCAGAGGAAGCGTCGGCGGCCGGAGCAACATACTCCTCACCGTTGATCGCCTCGGTGTAGCCGGCGATGCACTCGAACATATACGCGTAGTCGGCGCCCGTGGCCGGGTCAACAGCGCGCTGCCAGCTGTAAACGAAGTCATGAGCCGTCAACGGGGTGCCGTCGGACCATTTCAGGCCCTCGCGCAGATGGAACGTATAGGTCAGGCCGTCCTCGCTGATCTCAACGCTCTCCGCCTGGCCCGGGGTCGGGGTGGTGCCGTAGGCAACCGTGTACAGGCCTTCAAAAGCGTGGTCAATCATTGTGCCGCCGTCCACAGCACTGTTCAGCGCCGGGTCGATGGTGTCGGGGTCCGGGCCGGTGCAAACCTTCAGCGTATCCGTGCCGTTGCTCGCGTTCATGAAGAACTTGAAGCCCAGCGGGGAGGTGCTCAGGTTTTCCAGGTTCTGCTGGGCCATATAAATATCCACATAGTAGTAAATCGGGCACAGCATCCACTCGTCGAAGATGATGTCCTCAGCCTGATGCATCATCTCCATGCGCGCCTCAGCGTCGCCGGAGGACTTGATCTGCTTGATCAGGCTGTCGAACTCGGCGTTGGACCACTGGGCGTCGTTGTTGCCGCCGCCGGTGATCCACATATCCAGGAAGCTGATGGGGTCGTTGTAGTCGCCCAGCCAGCCGTTGCGGGCAACCTGATAGTCGCCGTTCTTACGGGTGTTCAGGAAGGTGGCCCACTCCTGGCTCTCCAGCGTCACTGTGGCGCCCAGCTGGCCCCACATCTGCTGCAGCGCCTCGCCGATCTGCTGATGGGCGGTGCCTTCATTGTACAGATAGGTGATGGTGGGCAGGCCCTCGCCGTTGGGATAGCCGGCCTCAGCCAGCAGCTCCTTGGCCTTGGCCAGATTGGCCTCGTTGGCCCCGGCGGTCGGGTCATAATAGTCGCCGCCCACTTCGCGGAAGGAAGATCCTTCCGCAGCATCGCTCAGGCCCTCGGACACGAACGCGCCGGCCGGGATCTGGCCGGATTTGCCAATCTGCTTGCAGATATAGTCGCGGTCGACCGCCAGCGTGAACGCCTGGCGGACCAGAGGATCGTCAAACGGAGCGGCCTGCGTGTTGTAGCTCACATAGTAGGTGCCGATCTGGCCCTCTTTGTAGAACTCCGGCGTGGAAGACAGCGCGTCAATCTCGTCGTTGGGGACAGCGTCGATGAAATCCAGTTCGCCGGACTGGAATGCCGTCAGCTGGGCTGCGTCATCCTCCATCAGCGTGAACTGCAGGGTGTCCGGGCCAGCCAGGCTGTCCACGTTCCAGTAGTTCTCGTTCTTGACCATCGTGATGTGGGAGCTGGGCACCCACTCAGCAATCTTGTAGGGGCCGTTGCCGATGTAGGTGGCAGCGTCCACAGCCCAGGCTTCGCCGTTTGCCTCAACAGTCGCCTGCTGAACGGGAGCATACGCGGGGAACGCGGTCAGCTCCAGGAAATACGGCGTGCGGGCCGTCAGCGTGACCTGCAGCGTGTTGTCGTCCAGAGCTTTGACCTGCAGCGCATCCGGATTGTAAGCCGGAGCGGCGTCGGAAGCAGAACCGGACGAGGAAGAGCCCGCGGGAGCGGAGCTCGCAGTACCGGTCGAGGACGTGCTGCCGCCGCAGGCCGTCAGGCCCAGGCTCAGCACCATGACGACGGCCAGCACAAGTGCCAGTTTCTTCATAGTGAACTTTCCTCCTCAAAAATTGTTTATTCAACATTTCACACATGGCGCACCCATAGCATGCCCCAAGGTGAATTGTTTACAATTATACACGCGCGGACGCGCCGCGCAACGCTTTTTTGCAAATTGTCACTTTTTTGCAACTTTATTATAATAAAGCAGCGGGGCGGAAAAACGGCGCTTTCAGCGCCTTTTTCCATTTATTTCACTTTGTCCAGATGGTGGCAGGCGGCATAGTGTCCGCCGGACACCTCGCGCCATTTGGGTTCCTCTGCGGCACACTGCTCGTCTGCGTAGGGGCAGCGGGTGCGGAAGCGGCAGCCGGAAGGCGGGTTCAGCGGGCTGGGCACATCGCCTTCCAGCACGATGCGCCGGGATTCCCGGGCCGTCTTGGGGTCCGCCACCGGAATTGCGGAAATCAGGCTCCGGGTGTAGGGGTGAACGCTGTGGAAGGTCAGCTCATAGCTGTCGGCCAGCTCCACCAGCTTGCCCAGGTACATCACGCCGATGCGGTCCGAAATATGCTTCACGACCGAAAGGTCGTGGGCGATGAACAGGTACGTCAGGCCGTACTGGTCCTGCAGATCTTCAAACATATTGACGACCTGTGCCTGAATGGAAACATCCAGCGCCGAGATGGGCTCGTCGCAGACGATAAACTGCGGGTCCACAGCCAAAGCGCGGGCGATGCCGACGCGCTGGCGCTGGCCGCCGGAGAATTCGTGCGGATAGCGGTTGGCATGCTCGGAGTTCAGGCCCACACGCTCCAGCATTTTAATAATGCGCTCCCGGCGGTCCGCCTTGGAGGACGCAAGCTTGTGGATGTCGATGGCCTCGCCCACGATGTCGCCCACCGTCATGCGGGGGTCCAGGCTGGCATAGGGGTCCTGGAACACGATCTGCATCTTGCGGCGGTACGGCAGCATGTTCACGGCCGTCTTTTTGCCGAATTTCGGCTTGCCGCTTTCGTCCAGCACCGGGGTTCCGTCCTCGTTGTACAGCGGCACATTTCCGCTGTCAAACAGCGTTTCGCCGTCATAGAGGATACGGCCTTTCGTCGGCTCGTACAGGCGCAGCAGCGTGCGGCCCGTGGTGGTCTTTCCGCAGCCGGATTCGCCCACCAGCCCCAATGTCTCGCCCTTGTTGATGGCGAATGAAACGTCGTCCACGGCCTGAACGTACTTTTTGTTTTTGCCCATGCCGCCGGCGGGGAAATATTGCTGGAGGTGCTGTACCTCTACCAGTTTTTCACTCATTGTACATTCCCTCCCTGTGCGGCTTCAAACTCCGCCTTTTGGCAGAGCCAGCACTGCGTGTAGTGCGTGTCGCTGAAATCGGTGCGCGGCGGCATCTCGCGCAGGCACACCTTCATGCACGCGCCGCAGCGCGGCGCGAACGGACAGCCCTTGGGCGGGTTGAGCATGTCCACGGGCGTGCCCTCAATGGGCACCAGGCGCTCGTGATCTCTGGAATCCAGGCGCGGGATACTGCGCAGCAGGCCCTTTGTATACTCATGCTTGGGTTCGTAGAAAATTTCGTCCGTGGTGCCGTATTCGACAATCTTACCCGCATACATGACGGCGATCTTTTCGCACATGCGCGCCACGATGCCCAGGTCATGGGTGATCATGATGATGGCCATGCCCAGCTTTTCCTTCAGGTCCATCATCAGCTCCAGGATCTGAGCCTGTATGGTCACGTCCAGGGCGGTGGTCGGCTCGTCTGCGATGAGCAGCTTGGGCTCGCATGCCAGCGCAATGGCGATCATCACGCGCTGGCGCATGCCGCCGGACAGCTCGTGGGGGTACTGCTTCAGGCGCTTTTCGGGCTCGTTGATGCCCACCAGCGTCAGCAGCTCCTTGGCCCGCTCGTTGGCTTCTTTTTTGGACTTGCCCGTGTGCAGCAAAATCACCTCACGGATCTGGTTGCCGATGGTGTACACCGGGTTCAGGCTGGTCATGGGGTCCTGAAAGATGATGGAGACCTCGTTGCCGCGGATCCTGCGCATCTCCTTTTCACTCATATCGTTGATGTGATGGCCGTTGAAGTCCAGTGTACCGCCGATCAGGCGGCCGGGATAGGCCGTCAGGCCCATCAGGCTGTACGCCGTGACGGATTTGCCCGAACCGGACTCGCCCACGATGCCCAGCACTTCTCCCTCTTTCAGATGGATGGACACGCCGCCCAAAGCCTTCACTTCGCCCGCGGGGGTGAAGAAGGAAAGGCGCTCGTCCTTGATGTCTACCAAATATTCACTCATGTGTGCGTCCCTTCCTTTCGTTTAGTTTTTCAGCTTCGGGTCGAATGCATCGCGCAGGCCGTCGCCGAACAGGTTGAAGCTGAGGATGACGACGGAGATGGCGATGGCCGGCGCGAACAGGCGGTACGGATAGCTCTGCAGACCGTCGATGGCCGTGCTGGCCAGGCTGCCCAGCGATGGCATGGGCGCGGAAACGCCGATGCCCAGGAACGAAAGAAAGCTCTCGGTAAAGATGGCCGAAGGGATCTGCAGTGTGGTGGTGACGATGAGCGTGCCGATGCAGTTCGTCAGAATGTGCTTTTTGATGATGCGGCCCGTGCCGGCGCCAAGAGCGCGGGCGGCGGTGACGTACTCGCTCTCCTTCAGCGTGAGCACCTGGCTGCGCACGATGCGCGCCATACCCACCCAGTACAAAAGAGCGAATACAATCAGGATGCTGATGAGCGGCACGCCAATGATGTTGATCCAGCCGAAGCCCGGCTTTTCCGCCAGAGACTGCAGCGGGTATTTCAGCGTAGAGGCCAGCAGGATGATGATGAGCAGGTCCGGCACGGTGTAGATGATGTCCACGATACGCATCATGAACAGGTCTACCTTGCCGCCCAAAAAGCCGGCAACAGAGCCGTAGACCGAGCCGATGAGCAGCACCAGCACGCTGGCCAGCAGGCCAACAGACAGGGAAACACGGGTGCCCATCATAACGCGGACGGCATAGTCGCGCCCCAGGGAGTCCGTGCCCAGAATGTGGGGAAACACCTTTTCGCCCGCGGCCATGGCGGCCTGCTCCGCCTCGGAATACTGCATGGGGCCCAGGTTCTCGCTGCCGCGGATCTGAGTGGCGTAATCGTAAGGGTAAAACGCCGGCACGATAAACGCCAGGATCAGCACGATGATCAGCACCGCAAGGCTCACCATGGCGATGGGGTTTTTCCGCAGACGGCGCAGACCGTCCTTCCAGAAGCTGACGCTTTCGCGCATGACGGACAGGCTTTCCTTTTCGGAATCGCTGGCGGGCGCAAAGTCGTCGACGTTGAGCTGCATGCTCAAGATCTGTTTTTTGTTTTCCATTCCTTCGCTCTCCTCCCGCTTATTTCAGCTTGATCCGCGGATCGATGATCTTGTACACGATGTCCACGATCACGTTCATCGTGATGATGAGCGTGGCCAGGAAGATCGTGGTTCCCATGATGACCATATAATCGCGGCCGGTGATGGAGCTGACGAAGCTGTCGCCCAGGCCCGGGATCGTAAAGATCTTTTCAACGATCAGGCTGCCCGTGAGCGTATAGGCCAAAGCCGGCCCCAGATAAGTGACGACAGGCAGAATGGCATTGCGCAGCGCATGCTTAAACAGGCTCTTGCCCTGGGAAAGACCCTTGGCGCGGGCGGTGCGCATGTAATCCTGCCCCAGCACATCCAGCATGGAAGAGCGCATCAGGCGGCAGATGTACGCCGTGGGGTAGAAGCCCAGAGCGATGACCGGCATAATATAGTTTTTCCAGCCCGTAAGGCCGTAGGACGGCAGCCACCCCAGCTTCAGGCTGAATATATACAATAATATGGTACATACAACAAAGCTCGGCACCGCGATGCCGCAGGTGGCAATAACAATAATGACGTTGTCGATCCACTTGCCGCGGTTGAGCGCCGCCACACTGCCCAGCACCACGCCCACGACGACGGCAATGGCCAGCGCGATGCCGCCGATGCGCGCCGAAACCGGGAACCGGGAACCGATGATCTGGGCGACCGTGCGGCCGCGCTGCTTGATGGACGGGCCCAGCTCGCCCTGCAGCAGGTTGAGCATATAGTTCTTGTACTGCACGATCACCGGTTTATCCAGGCCGTACTTTTCCTCCATGGCCGCAAGCACCGCCGGGGACGGCGATTTTTCGGACAGGAACGGCCCGCCCGGAACCAGGAACATGAGGAAGAAGGTGAGCATCGACACGATGACCAGCGTCACCAATGCCAACGCAACGCGCTTTGCGATATATTTCGCCATTTTGCCAACTCCTTTAAAGAAATAACGTTCCGCCCGGCCCGCGCGAGAGCCGCCGGAGCAAACTGTATTTTGCGCGCGCACACCGCAAAAAACAGCTTTTTGCCGCGCCCGCAGGAGAAAAAAGAATATAAACAAAAAATGGTGTCTAAAAACAACGTTTAAACACCATCGTTTAACATTCTCTGAATCATCATTTTAACAAGTTTTCTATGGTTTGTCAATTTTACTGCATGGATTTTTGTTGCCATGCGGCGACAAATGTTGCCAACGGATACATTTTTTTGAAAAAAAGCGTTTCTCTGTCCTCAATGTGCGTACACTCATAACACAAAAAGCCCGCGGGCGGTTTCCCCAAAGGGAACGCCCGCGGGCTCACCGCGTGCAAAAAAGCAATTACGCAGCCGTGGAAGCGCTGGCGCTTTCGCTGGTGCTGGCGCTCTCGGCAACCTCAGAGGTGCTGGCGCTCTCAGAAGCGCTGGCAGACTCGGAAGTGCTGGCAGACGCAGAGGTGCTGGCCGGCTCGGAAGCGCTGGTGCTGGCCGGCTCAGACACAGACGTGCTGGACGGAGCTGTGGAAGCCGGAGCGCTGGAAGAGGAAGAGTCGGTGCCGCAGGCAACCAGAGACAGCGCCATCAGCGCCGCAACAGCAAGAACAAGAACTTTTTTCATAGTGAAAACCTCCATTTTTTCGATTCTTTATACAGCCTCTCTGCCCGCGCCGCAGAGTGCTGCGCAAGGGCATTTGTAAAGGCTGTGTCTGATTATAGCATTTTTTGCGTAAAGAACAAGATGTTTTTTGTGCATTTCAACGAATTGTAACTCTTCAAACACACTTTTTTCACAACATTCAGAAAATCGCTCAAAACATCTTCCGGCCGCGAAAGCACTTTTAGGCAGATTGGATATACATTGCGGATCCGGCGCTAAGCCCTGGGCATGCCGCAAAACACAAACTGCCCCCACGCGGCCTCTGAAAGCCGGGCTAAAACAGCAAAGGAAAAAATTTCCTGACTATATCAAGCTTAAATCCTGTTAAACACACCATTCAAAAAGCCCTTTTTGACCATGCATTCGTTGACAAGGGTGCCGTTCATGCGCTATGATGGTATTAAATTCGGCGTATTGATCCAGCCGCCCCGCGGCTGTGGATGGAGGGAAGCTGTGGATGTCCGGTACTGAAACGCTCTGGCAGGAGCTGATCTGCCGCCTGGAAGGCGTGCAGGCGGCCCAGGTGGTATTTGCCGAAAACGGCATGCCGTGCGAGATCCACGTGCTCGCCGGGCCCGAAAAAAGTTCGAAATCGCTGGTACGCGATATCCAGTCTGCTTTGACGGCGCAGTTCGGCGTACAGGTGGACCACCGCATCATCAGCGTTGCACAGCTCTCCGAGGGGCTTGCCCCCCGGGGGGATTTCCGTCTTGCCCATACGGGGCTGGAGATCAAAAGCGCGGGCGGGCGTGTGTCTGCTTCGGTAACGCTGGCGCGCGGCTGCGACACGTATACCGGCCACGGCGAAAGCGCGAATACGCCTTTTGCCCGGCGACGGTGCGTTTCCGAGGCCGCGCTTGCGGCAGTGAACCGCGCGGCGGGTGAAACCTGCTTCGAATTGGCCAGCGTGGATGCGGTGACGCTGGCGGGACAGGGTATCGTGGTGGCGCAGGTGTACAGCCTGCGGGATGGCCAACGCCTGCTTGGCAGCGCATTTTTAAATGAAGACCCCGACAATGCTGCGGTACACAGCGTATTGAGCGCGGTAAACCGCAGGCTTTCCGTTCTGCCCCGCACGGCGGGGTAAAACGGGGCCGCTTTCCTTTGGTAAACAGGGGCGGGCCGGCACAGCGGAGCGGATATAGCATGCCCGGATAGCGGAGGGCAGAGTACCGTAAGGAGGCTATATCTGTTATGAAAAAGATCCTGTTTGCTCTGGCTTCTCTGTGCTCTTTGGTTCTCGCCAGCGGCGCTTTCTTCTGCGTAAGATAAGTACTTGAACGGGCCGGACACGGCCTGTTTCCCGGAGCCCTGCCGGCCGCCCTGTTTTTTGGAATTTACGGCGCTTGTGTGCGTCATCTGGGATATATTTATATAAGGTATATGGGAATCTGCGGCGCCGCCCTGCGGCGTCAAAAAACGGCGCATTTTGCGCCGGGCTGTGTGTGGCGCAGACCTGCGCCGGGAGGAAAACGGCTATGGACGAAAAAAAGCTGCGGGTATATACGACCGCCGTCTCCATTGCGGGGCTGTCGGTTTTTTTGCTTTCCCTTTGGGAGGTATATCCTTATTATCTGCCGGGCAGCAGCCGCGGGGATATCTGGAGCTACAGCCTGATGATGGTGCTGCTGATGGTGGTGTGCCGGATGCTGCCCATTTATTTCGCGGAAGACAAAACGCTGGAGATCAGCTTCGTGCCCGTACTGGCCTGCGCCATAACGGGCGGAGCGCCGCTGGCGGTGGTTCTGTTCGGGGTATCGACGCTTTTCACCGTGATGCAAAACCCCGCCACCAAGCATTATTACTGGCCATTGGCCCGTGAGCCCCGCAAGGAGCTGTTCAACACCGGGAACATCCTTGTTTCCATCAGCGCGGGCGGGCTGCCGCTGCTATTGGCGGGCATGCCGGATAACCTGGCCTCTCTGCCCGCCCTTGGCCTTTCCCTGCTGTTCGCCGCACTGTGCATCCTTGTCAACCTGACGCTGTTCATCCTGTATTACCAGGTAGGCGGCATGGGCCAGTTCGGCACGCTGATGCGCCAGAATATCGGCGGCCTGCTGCCCAACATCATCGCCACCGTTCCGCTGGGACTGCTGCTGGGCATCGTCATCAACATGCCCAACAGCTACTTTTACATCGTGCTGTTCATGGCGCCGCTCATGCTGGCACGCTATTCCTTCAAGCTGTATCTGGACAGCAAATCCATGCATATGCGCACCATCGCCGCCCTGAGCATGGCCGTGGACGCCAAAGATCATTACACCCAGGGCCATTCCCGACGCGTAGCGTATTACAGCGAGGCCATTGCCCGCGCCATGCACAAATCTCCCAGCTTCGTGGCCGACGTCAAGACGGCCGCTCTGCTGCACGACGTGGGCAAAATCGGCATCGACGACGCCGTGCTCAACAAGCCCGCCGCTCTTACAGCCGAGGAATTCGAACTGATCCAGCAGCATCCTGTGATGGGGCGTAAGATCATCGACAGCATCCGTTTTTCCGACACGGTAAACGACGCGGTGCTGTATCATCATCACCGTTACGACGCCAAGGGCTATCCCGCCGAAGGTCCCGCTCCCGGCGAGCTGCCGCTCTCTGCGGCTATCCTTGCCGTTGCAGATACTTTTGACGCCATGACGTCGGACAGGCCCTACCGCAACGGTATGTCCCGCGAACAGGCGCTGGCTGTGATGCAGGAGGTGGCCGGTTCACAGCTCGACCCCAAGGTCGTGGAGGTATTCATTTCTCTGGCTCCAGAGCTGGACGCCGCACGCGAGCCCGAAGAAAGCCTGCTGTAGCCCGCGGGCTGTTCACGAAAGGAGGCGCACGGCTTGGTGCTGCTGGCATTCATTCTGTGCGGGCTGGCCGCCGGCCTTGCCTGCGGCGGCAGCCTGCGCGCGATGGCACAGCACAATATCGCGCTGCTGTGGCTTCCGGTGGCCGCCTATCTGTGCAAGGCTGCGGGGCCGTATGCAGCGCGTCTGTTCCCCGCGTTTGCGTCTTATGCGCCCCTGGCCGTATGTCTGCTGCATTATGGCCTGCTGTTTATTTTTGTGGCGGCCAATCTGCGCCGCGGTGTTTGGAGTTTTGTGTTCGGCGCCGGGGCCGGGATGAATTTTGCCGTTATTGCGCTGAACGGCGGCGCAATGCCTGTCTCCGCGCACGTGCTGGAGTCGGCCGCAGGCACCCGCCTGGCCGCGCAGCTCGCTTCTGGTGAGATCTTTGCCTACGCGCCTGTCACAGACAGCACGCGTCTTGTTTTTCTGGGCGATGTTCTGGCGCTGGAGCCGTTCGGGCGCCTGCTGGGCTTTGCCAGCATCGGGGACCTGGTGCTGGGAGTGGGCGCGGCGATGCTTTGCTTTACGATGCTGCGTCCCGCAAAACATTCGGTGTGACCGCTGTCTGTACGCACGCCGTCCCTGCCGGTAAACAAAGCGGTGCAGAAAACGCGGGCGGTGCTCCGGCTATAAGCGGCCCGTTCCGTTCGCCGCGGTATCTCCCAGTTGGGACCGCCGTTCCTTGCGGCCTAACACACGTTTTGTAGGATGTACCGGAACAAAGCGCCGATTGTTTTCAACGCGCGGTTTTATTTATGAACAGCTCTATAATGCTGCAAAATAAACGGCCCCGATGCACGGACAGCGAAACAGTCCGTGCACCGGGGCCTTGGCGTATCCTTACACAGGAACTTCCCCATGCGCCTTTTCATACTCATTCACATATTTTTCCAACGCATACTCCATCTCTTTATTGGTAGAGCGCTTGTTCTCTATCGCAATGATTTTCAGCTTTGTGATCAAAGTCTCAGAAATGCGCAGGGAAAACGGTGCATAATAGTTTCCCACGGCACAGCCTCCATTCAAAGTGATATCAAAAGTATATCGTAATCACTTCAAATTATCCGAATGCATATTGATATCAAAACGAATTCATGCTACGCTTAAGAAGAAAGTTCTGGAAAGGAGTGCTGCGGCAATGGGCCCACAGGACCTGCTGGATGCGTTGGATGAGATCGTTTATGTGAGCGACCCGAATACATATGAATTGCTTTACGCCAACCGCCGCTGCCGTTCTCTGCTCCCCACCCGGGATTACAAGGGCAAGCCATGCTATGCACTGCTGCAGGGCCAGCCCGCCCCTTGTCCTTACTGCACCAATGCCCGGCTCACACCGGACAAATTTTACGTTTGGGAATTCAACAACCCTTCCATGGGGCGGCATTTTCTTTTGAAAGACAAACTGATTGATTGGGACGGACGTCCGGCGCGGCTGGAGATCGCGGTGGATATCACCGAACAGGAGCTGCTGAGCCGGGACACCGCCCGCAAGCTGGAGACCGAGCGAACATTGGTGGAATGCATCCGCCGCCTGATGGACGCGGCATCCTCCCGCGAGGCCGCGCAGGCCGTGCTGTCCTGTGTCGGCGGTTTCTATCAGGCATCTCACGCGTTCCTGCTGGAGCTGCATGCTTCCGGCAGAAGCGTGCACTGCACCCAGCTGTGGACGGCCGCCGACGCGGAACCTCTGGAGTTTCCTTCGATCTCCCTGTCCAACGGATCGCTGCTCAACCGATTGCTTGAATCGCCTCAGGCACAATGTATCCTTGCGGAGCGGCTGGGCCCTGAATACCGTCAGGTCGCGGCACAGATGCAGGATGCCGGGGTCAGCGCCCTGCTATTTGCGCCGCTGCCGCACACGTTCGGCCGCGGCCTGTTGGGCGTTGCAAATGCCGCCTCCGGCATTGACGATACACGCGTGCTGGAATCGCTGGCCTACTTTGTCGGTTCCGAACTGTCGCGCCGGCGCCTGCAGTCCCGTCTGGAATACCAAAACCGTCACGACGCGCTCACCGGGCTGGAAAACCGTCTGCAATACCAGCGTTTTCTGGCCGGTCCCATTCCCGCCGGCCCCATCGGCGCGGTATTCTGCGACATCAACAGCCTCAAGCAGATCAACGACCGCTGCGGCCACAGCCGGGGCGACGCCGTTATCATGCAGACAGCAGACGTACTGCGCGCCTGCTTCCCCGGCGCGCACATCTACCGCATGAGCGGTGATGAATTCGTCGTGCTGTGCCCGGGTGTGACGCAGGCCCGGTTCGAGACAATGCTCGCGAAAGCCCGCGACCGCCTTGCCAGTGAAACAGACTACGGCGTTTCGTTGGGCGGAGCCTGGCACGCCTGCGCCCGGGAAGATCTTGACGAGCTGGTGCGCGCTGCCGACGAGAGCATGTATGCGGACAAGCAGGAGCATTACGGCGTGCCGGAGCATGGCTGACACGGCCGCGCATATGCGCGAGGAACTTTTTGAAAAAACGCCCCGCCCCGGGATACCCCGGCGCGGGGCGTTTGCCTTTGCTCCGGCCAAACACGGATGCTTCATCCGGGCATACTTTCACCGCCTGTACCGCGCTGTTTGCAGCCCCGCCCAGGCAGGCGACCGGCCATTCCCCACGCGGCCGCAGCAAACAGCAGGAGCAGCACCGGCACATAATTGACCAGATAACGGCTGCGCGCCTCCCATATCAACAGAAAGAAAAACAGCCCGCAGACTGAGAGCCGCGCGGCAAACAGCACGTCTCGGCTCTGCTTTTGCAGCGCGCCGGCCAAAAGATACAGCAGCATGCAGAGCATCAATCCGTTGGCATAGCGCAGGAACAGCGAAAAGTGCGCCCTGCCTTCAAAAAAAATTTCCGCCCAGAAGCTATGCGGCTGGGTCGGTCCCATGGCCAATTTATGCGGCAGATAATAGGTGCCCTCGCCCCACGTATAACCGATCTTATCCAGTGCGTGCCGCACCAGACCCGCGGGCCCCATCTCCTTCAGGCGCGCGGCGATCTCATCCCGGATAAGCGCCTTGCGCGTCTCACCGTCCGGCGCAGAAAATGTCAACACATAATCCTCGTTGTTGTACCCGCCGTTTCCCGCGAGGCCCATCATTATCCAATGCGTTTTGGATATCTCATCCCCCGGCTGCGCCTTGCGGAACGCACCGCTGTGCGCGGCCGCAAAGCTGCCCGCATTCACGCCCGCCACCACGGCGGCCAACAAAGCCAGCGCTGCCAGCCGCTCCCACCGCTTTGGGAACGAGATCATCCAATCCAGCACCACGGCGATGACCATGATGACGACGGTCACTTTAAGCAGCGTCCCCAAAACGCCCAGCACAAAAACAGCCGCCAGCGGGCCCCGGCCCGGCCGCCCCTCCCGTCGGGCCGCGCGCAGGCGCAGCCAGCAGTACAATATGGCAATGGGAATGGGCGCGGTGACGGTATCCGTATAATAGACGGGTGCATACAGCAAAAACGGCGCTGTGGCCGCACCCAGCAGCAGCGCCAGCGCGCCGGCCCGACGGCCCAGCAGACGCGCGGCGCATAGGTACAGAAAGAACAGTGCAAGCTGCAGCAGCACCGCGCCGAAGCGCATGCCCCAAACCAGCAGCTCATACTCCTCCGTCACACCACAGGCCCGCAGCAGACGGAACAACCCTGCCAACAGCAGCATGAGCGGCTGGTTGTTGGGGAAATTGTTGAAATAAATGCCGCCCTGCGCACCGTCTGCCGCAAAGTCCAGCGCGGCGCGCAGCACGATGCCGAAATCCCAGTCTCCGGTGGCACCCACCACCAGCGCCCTGCCCACATGGGCCTGCGCCAAAAAGCACAGCGTGAAAAACGCCGCCAGCAGCGTCCGGCGCAGCCTTTTGCCCGGGGCGGGCAGCAGGCGCAGCAGCCACGCGGCGCACAGCACACCCACAGCCAGCGCCAGCCCCCCGGCCAGCAGGCTCCGCGGGCTTTGCGTGCCGAACACGTTCTGGTTGCAGAAAACCGCACACAGCACGATGACGGCGAACAGCAGCGCAAACGCGCCTGTAAACGCCCGTTTGAGTTTTTCACCCGCTTCGTCCATGGCTTCCTCCTGCTTTCCAGCGTCCCTGTGGGCACACGCTCTTTCTTCGAAAAAGGCCTTTCAGCCTTCCCCTTCCGCCCGCCATCCCTTGCAGACATCCACCCATGCATCGAAACGGGAATACTGTTCCAGCTCCGAGATGGTCAGTTCAATGGCACTGTTGCTGCTGCCGCAGGCGGGGAACACTGTTTCAAACCGCCGCAGAGAAGCATCCAGATATATTTTTACGCCCGGGTTGACAGCAAAGGGGCATACACCGCCCACAGCGTGGCCCACCATCGCCTCCACTTCGCCGGGGGTGAGCATCTTTGCCTTGGTGTGAAACTGCGCCTTGAAGCGTGGATTGTCCACCTTGGCGTCGCCCGCCGCCACCACCAGCAGGCAGCCGTCGCCCAGGTGAAAGGAGAGCGTCTTGGCGATGCGCGCGCCCTCCACGCCGACGGCGACGGCGGCCAGCTCGACCGTCGCGCTCGACACGTCGAACTCGCGGATGCGGTCGGCGATGCCGAAGTGTTCAAAATAGGCTCTCACTTTTTCGATGGACATTTGCGTTGTTCCCTTCTATCTCGCGCTTTCTCAGCGCACATCGACGCGCTCGACGCCCACGCAGAGCCCCGTCGCGTCATCCAATGTAAAAATCGCTCCCTGCATCTTGCCGGCGCTCTTCTCCGGCTCGCGGTAGCGGCCCGGGAGACCGCCGAGAAACGTCTCGACCGACTGCTCGGGCTTGATACCGAGCACGCTGCGCACCGCCCCCGTCATGCCGAGGTCCGTGAGGTAGCCCGTCCCCTTGGGGAAGACCTCTTCGTCCGCCGTCGGCACGTGGGTGTGCGTGCCCCAGATGGCGCTGACGCGGCCATCGAGGTAATAGGCCATGGCGAGCTTTTCGCTCGTCGCCTCGGCGTGGAAGTCAAGCAGCGTGAACGTCGGCTTTTCGCCGCTTTTGAGCAGCTCGTCCGCCGTTTTGAACGGATTGTCCGCATGGAACGCGAGGTCGCAGCGGCCGATGAGGTTCATCACCGCGATACGGGCGCGCCCGCAGTCGAATACGCCGTAGCCCCTTCCCGGCACGCGCGCGCCGAGATTGTGCGGCCGCAGAATATACGGGCAGTCGTCGAGGTAGTCGGTGATCTGCATCTTGCCGAATGTGTGGTTGCCAAGCGTGATGACGTCCGCTCCCGCGGAGAAGATGCGCTCGGCGTCGTTCGGCGTCAGGCCGACCATCGCGGCATTCTCGCCGTTGACCACGGTGAAGTGGATGTTCTTGAGTTTTTTCACGGCGCGCAGATGGTGCTCGAGGCAGCTGACGCCGCAGCCGCCCACCACATCGCCGATGGCCAGAATATTGTAGAGCATGGCGTTCCTCCGCTTTGCGTTTTCCCCAGTATAGCAAGGCGCGGGACAAAACGCAAGAAAGGCATGAAAAAAGGCCCCGCAAAAGCGGAGCCTTTTTCTTATTTCGCGTATTCGATGGCGGTCGTCTCGCGCAGGACGTGCACCTTGATCTGGCCGGGATATTCCATCTCTTCCTCGATCTTTTTGGCAAGCTCGCGCGCCAGAATGACCATCTGGTCCTCGCTGACCTGGTCGGGCTTGACCATCACGCGGACCTCGCGGCCGGCCTGAATGGCATAGGCCTTGTCGACGCCGGGATAGCTGCCGGTGATCTCCTCAAGCTGCTCGAGGCGCTTGATGTAGTTCTCCAGATTCTCGCGGCGGGCGCCGGGACGGGCGGCAGAGATCGCATCCGCCGCCTGCACGAGGCAGGCAACGATGGTCTGCGGCTCCACGTCGTTGTGGTGCGCCTGCACGGCATGGATGATGTCATCCTTTTCGTGGTACTTGCGCAAAAATTCGACGCCGAGGGCGACGTGCGTACCCTCCATCTCGTGGTCGACGGCCTTGCCGATATCGTGCAGCAGGCCTGCGCGCTTGGCGGCGTAAACATCCGCGCCCAGCTCGGCGGCCATCATGCCCGCAAGGTGCGAGACCTCGATAGAGTGCTGCAGAACGTTCTGGCCGTAGCTCGTGCGGTAGTGCAGGCGGCCGAGCATCTTCACAAGCTCGGGATGCAGACCGCGGATGCCGGTCTCCAGCACGGCGCGCTCGCCCTCGGACTTGATGATGGCGTCCACCTCACGGCGGGCCTTGTTGACCATCTCTTCAATGTGCGTGGGATGGATGCGGCCGTCGGCGATGAGCTTTTCGAGCGCCAGGCGCGCGACTTCGCGGCGCACGGGCTCGAAGCACGAGACGGTGATCGCCTCGGGCGTGTCGTCGATGATGAGGTCGACGCCCGTGAGCGTTTCGATCGTGCGGATGTTGCGGCCTTCGCGGCCGATGATGCGGCCTTTCATCTCGTCATTGGGCAGGGGCACCACACTGACGGTGATCTCGGCAACATGGTCGGCAGCGCAGCGCTGGATGGCAGAGGCGACGATCTCGCGGGCGCGGGAATCGGCCTCGTCCTTGGCGCGCTGCTCCAGCTCCTTGATCTTGAGCGCGGTCTCGTGCGTCACTTCGCTCTCGACCTGCTCGATCAGGTACTTCTTGGCGTCTTCGGCAGTAAAACCGGAAATACGTTCGAGCATTTCGGTCTGGCTGCGCTTGATGATCTTGATTTCTTCGTTTTCCTTGTCCAGAGCGGCATGCTTCTGGTTGAGGGCCTCCTCGCGCTTTTCCAGCGCGTCGGTCTTGCGGTCGAGGTTCTCCTCCTTCTGCTGGAGCCGGCGCTCCTGCTTCTGCTGCTCGGCGCGGCGTTCCTTGACTTCCTTCTCGTATTCGTTTCTGGAGCGCAGGATATCTTCCTTTGCCTCCAACATGACTTCGCGTTTCTTGTTTTCAGCGCTCTTGATCGCTTCGTTGACAATACGAAGCGCCTCTTCATCGGCGTTGGAGATCTTCTCCTCGGCGCGTTTAGCGGCTCTCTTGCGAATCCAAATACCAAGAAGAATGCCAA
>OLQT01000633.1_pt1 | contig 24783 bp, 20 predicted proteins | sample 1672651 | NCBI WGS metagenome assembly OLQT01 (sample SAMEA3136709, study PRJEB25190) | human gut metagenome | biome: human gut; feature: human-associated habitat; material: faeces | place: Austria | collected 2013 | reverse complement strand
CGGACGGAAGTAAAAAAGGAACGCTATCGACTGAACCTGAGTCTATCTTCTCGTTAACGTGCAACAAATCAAAACTTGTATGAAGTCTTTCAGATTCGTCCCATTAAGGCAAACACTTCTGTTTGGAATAAAGAAGCGAGGATGGTGCAATATAGCATCATCCTTGCGGCCTTATTCACCACCAAATCCTTTGCTTCAATATGGAGAATCAGACAGACAAATACAAATTTATTTTGACTTCACTTCTCTCCACAATTCGTTATACAGCGCCTCATTTTCATCTCCGAGGAAATTAAATGTCTCACAGTTTTTCAACTGATCAATATCAGGGAATGCAATCGTGCTGTTTCTCATGTAGTCATCCTCGATCAATGCCTGCCCGGCAGAGTTAGGGATGGAGTAAGTGATGTATTCAAAATTCATTTTTGCAATATCCGGTCTACAGAGGAAGTTGATGAATTCTTCTGCATGTTCCTTATTCTCTGCATTTTTTGGAATAACCCAGGAATCAATCCAAAGATTAGAACCTTCCTTAGGAATCACGTAATCGAGATTTGGATTCTCCTGCTGGCAGTAGAGTGCTTCGCCGGAATAAATTACTCCGAGAGCTGCTTCATTTCCAATCATTTTATCACGTACCTGGTCGATAACATATGCCTGCACAAGAGGTTTCTGTTCAATCAGCAGATTTTTGGCAGCCTGAAGTTCATCTAAGTCTGTTGAATTTAATGAATAGCCCAGGTATTTTAAAGCGACACCAAAGGCATCTCTTACACTGTCCTGCATAAGGATGCTATCTTTATATTTTTCATCCCACAGAACACCCCAGCTGTCAATTGGCTCATCTACCATTTTCTTGTTATAAAGGATTCCGACAGTCCCCCAAAGATAAGGGACAGAATATTTATTATCAGGATCAAATCCTTTGGCAAGATCCATATATTTCTGATCGATATATTTCAAATTTGGGATGTTGTCATAATTAATCTCTTCCAAAAGATTATTCTCAATCATTCTCTGAATCATATAATCAGATGGACATACGACATCGTATGCAATCGCTCCCGACTGAATTTTTGGATACATGATCTCATTTGTCTCAAATTCTTCATATACTACATCAATACCGGTTTCTTCTTCAAACATATCAATAACATCAGGATCAATATAATCACCCCAGTTATAAACAATTACCTGGCCTTGTGAGGAGATAACATCGTTCTTTCCATAAATAAAACCACCGATGATAATAAGCACAGCCATAGCAACAGGTACCAGACGTTGGAAGAAAAATCTTCCAAATTTTTGTGCTTTTCCGAAACGCTTTATTTTTACTACTTTTTTCTTTTCGGCAGGTGACATATTGATCAGGATCAAAAGTAACAGCACTGTAACAAACATAATGGTTGAAAGTGCATACATTTCAGGCTTGATTCCTTTACGGACTTCACTGTAAATCTTGGTTGAGAGTGTATCAATACCAGGACCTTTTGTGAAATGCGTGATCACAAAGTCATCCAGAGACATTGTAAAGGAAAGCAGGAAACCGGAGAAAATTCCAGGCATAATATCTGGAAGTACTACTTTGAAGAATGCATAGGCCGGAGAAGCTCCAAGGTCCAGTGCAGCTTCATAAGTTCTACGGTTCGTCTGTTTTAATTTTGGCATTACACTTAAGATGACATAAGGTATGTTGAATGTAATATGTGCCAAAAGGATTGTTTTGAATCCAAGTGTGAAGCGGAATGCAATGAAGAGAAGCATCAGGGATACTCCTGTTACTATATCGGCATTCAGCATAGGGATGTTTGTAACTCCCATAAAAAGGGTACGCATTCTTGAATTCATTGCCTGCATGCCAAGTGCGGCACAAGTACCGATCAATGTTGCAATCAGTGCAGAGAGCAATGCAATGATCAGTGTTGTGTACAATGCATTCATAATCTCTTTGTTTTGGAAAAGAGACACATACCATTTTCCGGTGAATCCGCCCCATTTGGAACGTGTTTTAGTATTGTTAAAGGAGAGGACCATCAAAGTCACGATCGGTGCATACAGAATAATGCAGATCAGTGCCAGATAGATCTTTTTTGCTATAGTTTTCATTAAAATGCTGTCCCCTCCCCGTTTTTATCATATTTGGCGATCACAGCCATACTTGCGATGATGAAGATCATCAGCACCAGGGATAAACCGGAACCGGTATGCCAGTTGCTTCCCTGTTTGAATTCCTGCTCGATCACGTTTCCAATCAGAAGAATCTTGCTTCCACCGAGAAGGTCGGAAATAACAAAGGTCGTCAGCGCAGGTACGAAGACCATAGTGATACCACTGATAATTCCAGGAATGCTCAAAGGAAAGATGATCTGTGTAAATGTCTGAAATTCATTGGCTCCAAGATCTCTTGCTGCGTAAATGACATCTTTATCAATCTTTGCCAATACATTATAAATGGGAAGCACCATAAAAGGCAGGAAGTTATATACCATACCTAATACAATAGCTCCCGGTGTATTGATGATAGACTGCTGTGGCAGATGGAAGAATGCAAGAATGCTGTTGATCACACCATTTTTTTCAAGCAGTGTCTGCCAGGCGAGTGTACGCAGAAGAAAGTTCATCCACATAGGAAGAATAAAAATCAGTACGATAAGACTTGTCTGGTTCATGTTTTTTTCAGATAAAATCATTGCAAGAGGATATGCAAGAACCAGGCAGATCAGTGTGCTGACCAGGGAAAGCAGCAGTGCAAGTCCGAGTGCTTTCAGATTCTCAGGCGAAGCCATCATTGCAATGTTAGACCAGGTAAAAGTCCCTTCTTTATCTGTCAGACCATAATAAAAGATCATGAGCAGTGGGATAATAATAAATGACACGGACCAGAAAAGATAAGGCCCGGCAAGTAATTTTCTATTCTTCAACAGCAGGTGCCTCCTCATCTTCAGATTCTGGTTTTTTCATAATCTGGATGTCAAAAGGATCTACTTTGATTCCGACTTCAGTTCCTACAGGGAACATATCTGTGCTATGTACGAGAAGTTCATAGTTGTTGGCAAGAACTTCCATCTCGTAGTGAACGCCCTTAAAGATCAAGTTTGTTACAATTCCGTCAATAACACCTTCTCCAGGTTTGACAAGATCAATATCTTCCGGACGGATTACAGCATCGACCGGACGGTTATGACCAAATCCTACGTCTACACATTTCCAGACAGCACCGAGCATACGGACAACTTTGTCTTCGAGCATGGTTGCAGCAATAATATTACTGTCTCCGATAAAATCAGCTACGAATGCATTTTGCGGTTCGTTATAAATATCTTCCGGGGTGCCGATCTGCTGGATGTATCCCTGATTCATAACGACAATCGTATCAGACATTGTAAGAGCTTCTTCCTGATCGTGCGTTACATAGACAAATGTAATTCCAAGTTCATTTTTTAATCGGATCAGCTCATATTGCATATCCTGGCGAAGTTTTAAATCCAATGCACCAAGTGGTTCATCAAGAAGAAGAACCTTTGGTTCATTTACAATCGCACGTGCGATTGCGATTCGCTGCTGCTGACCACCACTTAAGGAGTCAGGAGAACGATCCCCGTATCCTTCCAGATTGACAAGCTTTAAGGCATAATGAATCTTATCGCGGATATAGCCTTTAGATTTACCTTTGATCCTCAATCCGAAAGCAATATTTTCTGCAATGGACATATGAGAGAAGAGGGCATATTTCTGGAATACGGTATTCAGCTGACGACGGTTTGGCGGAAGACTGTTGATATTTTTTCCATCAAAAATAATATTGCCGGAGTCCGGTGTCTCAAAGCCACCGAGAATACGTAATAGTGTCGTTTTTCCACATCCACTAGGACCAAGGAGTGTGAGAAATTCGTTCTCACGGATATAAAGATTTAATTTATCCAGAATTACATTTTCGTCATAGGATTTGGTAATATCTATGATATCGATCAGTTTATTAGACATTTTTATCCTCCGTATATAATTGTTTTATCTGATTCATCCGGCTGACTGCATTACGCAAGAGCAGATCAGCGAGAGTGAGTGCGGTCATTGCTTCCACAACAACAACTGCGCGCGGTACGATGATTGGATCATGACGTCCGTGAATAGACAGTTCGATTTCTTCGCCTGAATTAGTTACAGTGTGCTGCATCTGAGAGATCGAAGGTGTTGGCTTGATCGCAGCTCTTAAGATTAATTGAGAACCATCACTCATGCCACCCAAAGTTCCACCGGAATGATTCGAAGTTTTCATAACCTCTCCTTGTTGCATGCAGAAAGGATCATTGTTTGTGCTTCCGGTAGAAGAGGCACTCTGAAAGCCATCGCCGATTTCGACACCTTTTACGGCTCCGATAGACATGATTGCCTGTGCAAGTAAAGCGTCCAGTTTATCGAAGACCGGTTCACCGAGACCGGCTGGAAGATGGTCAACACGGCATTCAATCAGACCGCCGCAGGAATCCATCTGCTCCATAAGAGTAGAAACATATTCAGCAGCCTTTTTGGCAGCATTTTTATTCGGCAGATAAAAACTGTTATTTGTAATCTCAGTAAAATCATAATCAGCTTCATCTACAGTGACAGGACCGATGGATTTTGCATAAGTTGTCAGCACAATCCCTAATTCGCCAAGTAATTTTGAAGCAATTGCACCGGCAGCAACACGGCCGATCGTCTCACGGCCGGAAGAACGTCCACCGCCACGGTAATCACGGAAACCATATTTCTGATCAAAGCAGTAATCTGCGTGTCCCGGACGATAAGATGTCGCAATATTCCCATAATCTCTGGAACGCTGATCCTGATTCCGCACGAGAAGAGAAATAGGAGTTCCGGTTGTAGTTCCTTCAAAGACTCCGGACAGAATCTCGACAGAGTCAGATTCATTCCGCTTCGTTGTATATTTACTCTGTCCCGGTTTGCGGCGATCTAAAAATTGTTGAATATCCTGTTCAGATAAAGGGATGCCGGCAGGGCATCCATCTATAACTACACCAACTCCGGGACCGTGGGACTCGCCCCAGGTAGTGACTCGAAATAAAGTACCAAATGTTGAACCGCTCATAATATATCTAAAACTCCTTTCGTTTGTATCAATAGGGGATACAAAAAGTGCGTATAAAATGCTCTTTTGTATATCATATATCATTCTTTTCCGTATCATACCCCCAGATACGAAACATATTGTTGTGTTTCATAACTGAGGGTACAGTGCAATTATATAGGAAGAAAGAGGTGTACGCAAGTTAAAATGTTATAGAATTCAACAGAATTTCAAAAATAAATTACAAAAGTATTTCTAAAAGATTTCGTTCGAATTAACAATTCAACATCGGTTTAATTTGTGTGTATTTCATGAAAGTTTGGGGTGTACATTTTGGAAAAAGCGTAATATAATGAAGTCTGAATCAAAAAGAAGTATTAATCCAAAAGACGAGGGTGAGAATTAGAATGTCTGAAAAGAAAGTAGTTAGAAGACGCAAAGTAAGAAGAAAGAAAAAGCAGAAGACAATTGACAAGAAGATCTGGATGATTATCGGTGGTATTATTGCTGGCCTTGTTATTGTTTATCTTGCAATATCAGCCTTTTTTATGAGTCATTTCTATATTAATACGCAGATTAACGGAAAGAACTTTTCTGGTAAGAATGCGGCGGCGGTAGAGAATTATATTAAAAATCAGGTGGCAGATTATAAACTGACAATTGTAGAACAGAATAATATGACAGATGCAATCAAAGGATCGGATATTTCACTTGTATATAAGGAAAATTCAGATATAGAGGATGCACTGAAGAAACAGAATGCATTTTTGTGGCCACAGGCATTTTTCTCAAAAAGTTCAGCTGAGGTCACAATTGAGGTCGGATATGATGAAGCGGCGTTGGAGTCAAAGATTGAATCCGTACAGGCTCTGAATCAGGAGCAGACAGATCCACAGTCTGCTTATCCAAAGTATGATGGGAACAGTTTTGTTGTTGAACCTGAAGTTTATGGTACGAAAGTAGATGTGGATACATTTAAGGCAAAAGTGAAGGATGCGATCACAAACTTCAAGAGTGAATTAAATATGATGGATGAGAAGTGCTATACTATGCCGAAGTACACTTCAGAGTCTCCGGAAGTTCAGAAAGCCTGTGATGCGATGAATAATTATCTGAAAGCCAGCATCACTTATAAGATGACAAACCAGAATGTGGTTGTAAACAAGGATCTGATTTCAGGCTGGGTAACATATGACGATAATATGAATGCAACGCTTGATGAGTCAAAGGTGAAAGAGTGGCTTCGTGAATTTGGAAAGACTTATGATACGGTTGGAACGACAAGAAGTATTACAACTCCGGGAGGAAAAACAGTAGACGTTTCGGGAGGTACTTACGGCTGGTCAGTTGACGAGGCAGCAGAACTGACTGCGCTTGTTGACAGCATTAAGAAAGGTGAGGTTGTCGAGAAAGAACCTGCTTATGCACAGACGGCAGCTACACATGACGCGCAGGATTGGGGAACGACTTATCTGGAAGTAGATATCCCGGCTCAGCACATGTGGTATGTGGTTAACGGAGCTGTACAATTAGAGACAGACGTTGTTACAGGACTTCCTACACCGGAGCGAGAGACACCGACAGGAGTTTATTCGATCCTTGAGATGAAGAGGGATAAAGTTCTTACAGGAACAATAGATCCTTCAACAGGAAAGCCAATTTATCAGAGGCCGGTAGCATACTGGATGCGTGTGACCTGGACAGGAGTCGGATTCCACGATGCGACATGGAATCCAAGTTTTGGCGGAAGCCGTTATCAGACGAATGGTTCTCATGGATGTATCAATATGCCATTAGACCAGGCGGCAAGTCTTTACGGAATGCTTAGTATGGGAACACCTGTTATAATACATAATTAAAGGAAATGCAAAGATAAATATAGCCTGCCATAACTATTGGCAGGCTTTGATAGTCTGAAAATCAAAAAGAAAAGAAGAGGAAAAAAGCTTATGTATGAACTTTTAAAGAAGGACGGGCGTGCGAAAAGAGGACGCTTTACAACAGTTCACGGAGTAATTGAAACTCCGGTTTTTATGAATGTTGGAACAGCAGCAGCAATCAAAGGAGCAGTATCTACAGATGATCTGAGAGGGATTAAGACGCAGGTGGAGTTGTCTAATACATATCATCTTCATGTTCGTCCGGGAGATGAAGTTGTGAAGAAACTCGGAGGACTTCATAAATTTATGAACTGGGATAAACCGATTCTGACAGATTCCGGCGGATTTCAGGTATTTTCCCTTGCAAAGTTGAGAAAGATCAAGGAAGAAGGAGTTCATTTTAATTCACATATTGATGGTCATAAGATATTTATGGGACCGGAACAGAGCATGCAGATTCAGTCTAATCTTGCATCCACGATCGCGATGGCATTTGATGAGTGCCCGTCCAGTGTGGCAGACAGAAAGTATATGACGAATTCTGTAGAGCGTACGACACGCTGGCTGAAGCGCTGTAAGGATGAGATGGCAAGACTGAATTCTCTGCCAGATACGATCAATCCACATCAGATGCTGTTTGGAATTAATCAGGGTGGAATTTATGAGGATATCCGAATTGCACATGCACAGCAGATCGCAGAACTGAATCTGGATGGTTATGCAGTGGGTGGACTTGCAGTAGGAGAGAGCCACGAAGAGATGTACCGTATTCTTGATGCAGTGGTTCCGCATCTTCCGGAAAACAAGCCGACTTATCTGATGGGTGTTGGTACACCGGCTAATATTCTGGAGGCAGTAGATCGAGGAGTGGATTTCTTTGACTGTGTATATCCGTCAAGAAACGGACGCCATGGGCATGTATATACAAATCATGGAAAGATGAATCTGTTTAATGCCAAATATGAACTGGATGACCGTCCGATCGAGGAAGGATGTAACTGTCCGGCATGTAGAAGCTACAGCAGAGCGTACATCAGACATCTTTTGAAAGCAAAAGAGATGCTCGGAATGCGTCTGTGTGTACTTCATAATCTGTATTTCTATAATACAATGATGGAAGAAATCCGTGATGCGATTGATGCAGGGGAATTCCAGGCATACAAGAAGAGAAAATTGGAAGGCATGGAACAGAAATAGTGTTTCTGATTTAATTTTATAGAAAATGTATAAAAATAAACTTAAATATACATGGAATATTAGAAAAACACTTGAATTAAAAGCTGTTTTTGTGTATAGTAGATTTATTGTCTATTAGTACTTAAAAAGTACTGGACAGATAGGTTTAAGAAATAGTCAGGAGGAAATTTCAATGGGAACAGTAGGTATTATTGTTGTTTATGCTGTTATCCTCGGTGGTATGTGGTTTCTTCTGATGCGTCCTCAGAAAAAGGAGCAGAAGAGAATCCAGGCAATGCTCGCTGATATGGAGATTGGAGATACAGCGCTTACTACAAGTGGATTTTATGGTGTTATCATCGATATTACTGATGATGACGTGATTGTTGAGTTCGGTAATAATAAGAATTGCCGTATTCCTATGCAGAAGGCTGCGATCGCTCAGATTGAGAAGCCAGGTGCTGAATAAGAGGAAAAATGAGACCGGAAGGAGTGTGACTCTTTCTGGTCTTTTATTTTACGCGAGCAACGAGTCAAAGTCCGTGTTTGCACGAGACCTTGGCGACTGCCGTGATAACTTGAGAAACTCGCAGAGCGTGTTTCTCATAGGTTTAGACAGAATGTGCCTGAAAAAGTACAATTTTTGATAAAAATACAGAGCGCCCTCTATTTTTTCACTCGAAATACTTGAAACAGTGAAAAAAATGCGGTATGATAAAAAAAGATTTTTACATTTTGGAAGGATGAGTTAGATATGGAAATGAAAATTGGAGTAATCAAAGGAGATGGAATCGGTCCTGAGATCGTAGAGGAGGCAATGAAGGTACTGGATCAGACAGCGAAAGTTTATGGTCATTCTATTTCCTACACGCAGCTTCTGATGGGAGGAGCATCAATTGATGTGAACGGGGTGCCGCTTACAGAAGAGACTCTTCAGCTGGCAAAAGACAGTGATGCAGTTCTTATGGGTTCCATTGGTGGTGATGCGAAGACTTCTCCATGGTATCAGCTCGAACCATCAAAACGTCCGGAAGCGGGTCTGTTACAGCTTAGAAAGGGACTTAATCTTTTTGCAAACTTAAGACCGGCAGTTCTCTACGATGAACTGAAAGGTGCGTGTCCATTGAAGAAAGAGATCGCGGACAGAGGATTTGATCTAATGATCATGCGTGAATTGACAGGCGGTCTTTATTTCGGAAAACGAAGCACAGAAGAGATTGATGGTGTCCTTACCGCAAAAGACGAACTTACTTATAATGAAAATGAAATCCGCAGAATTGCAAAACGTGGTTTTGATATTGCAATGAAGAGAAACAAGAAGGTCACAAGTGTTGACAAAGCGAATGTACTTGACTCTTCCAGACTTTGGAGAAAAGTTGTTGAGGAAGTAGCGAAGGACTATCCGGAAGTTACATTAGAACATATGCTTGTTGACAACTGTGCAATGCAGCTTGTGAAGGATCCGGCACAGTTTGACGTTGTCCTGACAGAGAACATGTTTGGAGATATTTTATCCGATGAAGCAAGTATGGTGACAGGTTCTATCGGAATGCTTGCAAGTGCAAGTCTGAACGATACAAAATTCGGTCTGTATGAACCAAGTGGCGGTTCAGCACCGGATATCGCCGGAAAGGGAATCGCAAACCCGATCGCAACAATTCTTTCAGCAGCAATGATGCTGAGATTTTCATTTGATCTTGATAAAGAGGCAGATGCGATTGAAAATGCTGTTGCAGCAGTATTAAAAGACGGATACCGTACAATCGACATTATGTCTGAAGGAAAAGAACAGATCGGAACAGCCCAGATGGGAGATAAGATCTGCGAATATATTAAGTAATTAGCAGTTGTTACAGAAAGAGAGGATTTTAAAATGAGAAGTGATACAGTTAAAAAAGGAATTCAGCAGGCACCACATCGTTCTCTGTTTAATGCACTGGGACTTACAGAAGAGGAATTAGATCGTCCACTGATCGGTGTTGTAAGTTCTTATAATGAGATTGTACCGGGGCACATGAATCTGGATAAGATCACAGAAGCAGTTAAACTTGGCGTGGCAATGGCCGGAGGAACACCAATCATGGTTCCTGCTATTGCTGTCTGTGATGGTATTGCTATGGGACATATCGGTATGAAATATTCTCTCGTAACAAGAGATCTGATCGCAGATTCTACAGAAGCTCTTGCTATGGCACATCAGTTTGACGGACTTGTAATGATCCCAAACTGTGACAAGAATGTACCGGGACTTCTGATGGCAGCTGCCCGTGTGAATGTACCGACAGTATTTGTAAGCGGCGGACCGATGCTTGCAGGACATGTAAAGGGAAGTAAAACAAGTCTTTCCAGTATGTTTGAGGCAGTAGGTTCTTATGCAGCCGGAAAGATGAATGACGAAGACATTTGCGAATTTGAGAATAAAGCATGTCCGACTTGCGGATCCTGTTCCGGTATGTATACGGCAAACAGTATGAACTGTCTGACAGAGGCTCTTGGTATGGGGCTGAAAGGAAATGGAACAATCCCAGCTGTTTATTCTGCAAGAATCCAGCTTGCAAAGCATGCAGGTATGCAGGTGATGGAGCTTGTAAGAAAGAATATCCGCCCGAGAGATATTATGACAGAAGATGCAATCCTCAATGCACTTACAGTTGATATGGCACTTGGATGCTCTACAAACAGCATGCTTCACCTTCCGGCAATCGCACATGAGATTGGTATGGATTTCGAGATTGATTTTGCAAATGCGATCAGCGAGAAGACTCCAAACCTTTGTCATCTTGCACCGGCAGGTCATACTTATATTGAAGATCTGAACGAAGCAGGTGGAGTTTATGCAGTTATGAATGAGCTGAATAAGAAGGGACTTCTTCACACAGACTGCATGACTGTAACAGGAAAGACAGTAGGAGAGAATATTGCCGGATGTGAGAATAAGAATCCGGAAGTTATCCGTCCAATCGACAACCCATATACTCAGACAGGCGGACTTGCTGTATTGAAAGGAAATCTTGCACCGGACGGAAGTGTTGTAAAACGTTCTGCAGTATGTGATGAGATGCTTGTACATGAAGGACCGGCAAGAATCTTCGAGAGTGATGAAGAAGCGACAGAAGCAATCAAGACAGGAAAGATCAATCCTGGAGATGTTATTGTAATCCGTTACGAGGGACCAAAAGGCGGCCCTGGAATGAGAGAGATGCTCAATCCTACATCTGCGATTGCAGGATACGGACTTGGGTCTACAGTAGCTCTTATCACAGATGGAAGATTCAGCGGAGCATCCAGAGGTGCTTCTATCGGACACGTATCACCGGAGGCAGCAGTTGGCGGACCGATCGCACTGGTAGAAGAGGGAGATATTATCAAGATCAATATTCCGGAACTGAAATTAGAGTTGGATGTATCGGATGAAGAACTGGCAGCAAGAAAAGCAAAATGGCAGCCAAGAGAACCTAAGGTTAAGACAGGATACCTCGCAAGATATGCTTCTATGGTAACATCAGGTAACCGCGGAGCAATTCTCGAAGTACCGAAGGCAAAATAAAATAAAGAACCAGGAGGAGAGTACGTCATGCAGTTAAATGGAGCAGAAATCGTGATCGAATGTCTGAAAGAACAAGGCGTTGACACTGTATTTGGCTATCCGGGTGGAGCAATTTTAAATGTATATGATGAACTTTATAAACACCGTGATGAGATCCGTCACATCCTGACTTCTCATGAGCAGGGGGCAGCACATGCGGCTGACGGATATGCGAGAGCTACAGGAAAAGTGGGGGTCTGCCTTGCAACAAGCGGACCGGGCGCAACAAATCTTGTAACAGGAATCGCAACAGCATATATGGATTCTATACCGATTGTTGCAATTACATGTAATGTCGGTGTCCCATTACTTGGAAAAGACAGTTTTCAGGAGATCGACATTGCTGGAGTAACAATGCCAATTACAAAATACAGTTATATCGTTAAGGATGTAACAAAGCTTGCAGAAACAATCAGAAAGGCTTTTCGTATTGCTAAGACTGGAAGACCGGGGCCTGTGCTGATCGATATTCCGAAGGATGTTACTGCAAAAGTTACAGAGTATGAGAAGGAATATCCAGGTGTATATAACCGAGAGGTGATCCATTCAGAAGAAGAGGATCTCAAGAAAGCTGTTGAGATGATCAAAGAAGCGCAGAGACCATATATTTTCGTAGGCGGTGGAGCTGTTCTTTCTGAGGCAAGTAAAGAACTTTATGAATTTGCACAGAAGGTAGATGCACCGGTAACAGATTCTCTGATGGGGAAAGGAGCTTTCCCGGGAACTGATGAGAGATATACAGGAATGCTCGGAATGCATGGAACAAAGGCGTCGAACTTTGGAGTAAGTGAATGCGATCTTCTGATCGTAACAGGAGCAAGATTCAGTGACCGTGTAACCGGAAATACTGCAACATTTGCAAAAGATGCGAAGATTCTTCAGATTGACATTGATCCGGCAGAGATGGATAAGAATGTCATGATCGATCTTGGGGTAGTAGGTGATATTAAAGCAGTCCTGAAGAAAATAAATGAGCATCTTCCACAGCAGTCTCATCCGGAATGGATGAATAAGATTAAAGATTACAAGGCGAAATATCCATTAACATATCATAAGGATGTACTTACAGGTCCATTTGCAGTAGAAGAAATTTATCGTCAGACAAATGGAGAAGCAATTATCACAACAGAAGTCGGACAGCATCAGATGTGGGCAGCACAGTATTATAAATATACGAAACCAAGAACACTTTTAACATCAGGTGGTCTTGGAACAATGGGATATGGTCTTGGAGCAGCAATCGGTGCGAAGACAGGATGTCCGGATAAAATTGTTGTAAATATTGCCGGAGACGGATGTTTCCGTATGAATATGAATGAGATCGCAACAGCCGTAAGACATGATGTTCCGATTATCCAGGTTGTAGTTAATAACCATGTACTCGGTATGGTTCGTCAATGGCAGGATCTTTTTTATGATGAAAGATATTCTGCGACAGTTCTCCGTGATGCAGTTGACTATGTGAAGCTTGCAGAAGCGATGGGAGCAGTAGGACTTCGAGCTACAACACAGGAGGAGTTTAAAGAGTGCTTTGCGAAAGCATTGACATGTGGGAAACCGGTTCTGATCGATTGTATGATTGACTGTGATGATAAGGTATGGCCTATGGTTGCGCCGGGAGCACCGATCAGCGAAGCATTTGATGAGCAGGATCTGAAAGCAAAAGAAAACTAAAAATAATAAGTTTCAGCCACATAGTTGTATGGCTGATAAATAAAGGAATATTTTATTTTTATGTGAGAAAATCTGTGAAAACGGAGTTTCTATAGATACACAATAACAGGAGGTAATTAAAAATGAGTAGAGTGTATAATTTTTCAGCGGGACCGGCGGTTCTGCCAGAAGAAGTACTGAAGGAAGCGGCAGCAGAGATGCTGGACTACAAGGGAACAGGAATGTCTGTTATGGAGATGAGTCATCGTTCCAAAGCTTTCGAGGAAATTATCACAGAAGCTGAGCAGGATCTCAGAGATCTGATGAATATTCCGGATAACTATAAAGTACTGTTTCTTCAGGGTGGAGCGTCACAGCAGTTTGCTATGATCCCTATGAATCTGATGAAGAATAAGGTTGCTGATTACATTGTCACAGGACAGTGGGCTAAGAAAGCAGCTAAGGAAGCAGAAAAATATGGAAAGGTAAATGTTGTTGCATCCTCAGCGGATAAGACATTTTCATACATTCCAGACTGCTCCGCTCTTCCGATTTCAGAAGATGCAGACTACGTATATATCTGTGAAAACAACACTATTTACGGAACAAAATTTAAAACACTGCCAAACACAAAAGGAAAAGATCTTGTGGCAGATGTCTCCTCCTGTTTTCTTTCCGAACCTGTAGATGTAACAAAATATGCAATGATTTATGGTGGAGTTCAGAAAAATATCGGACCTGCTGGTGTAGTGATCGCAATCATCCGTGAAGATCTGATTACAGAGGATGTTCTCCCGGGAACACCTACAATGCTCACATATAAGACACATGCAGATGCAAAATCTCTTTATAATACACCACCGGCATACGGAATCTATATCTGTGGTAAAGTCTTCAAATGGCTTAAGAAGATGGGCGGACTTGAAGTAATGAAAGAACGCAACGAAAAGAAAGCAAAAGTTCTTTATGATTTCCTTGATCAGAGCAAACTGTTCAAAGGAACTGTTGTCCCGGAAGATCGTTCTCTTATGAATGTACCATTCGTGACAGGCGATGCAGATCTGGATGCAAAATTCGTTAAGGAAGCAAAAGAAGCTGGATTTGAGAATCTGAAAGGACATAGAACTGTAGGCGGAATGCGTGCCAGCATTTACAACGCAATGCCATATGAGGGTGTTGTTGCACTTGTAGACTTTATGAAGAAATTTGAAGAGGAGAATCTGTAAGATGTTTAAATATCATTGCCTGAATCCAATTTCTGCCGTTGGCATGAATAAGTTGGATGAAAATTATGTAAAGACAGAAAATGCGGATGAAGCTGACGTGATTCTTGTCCGCAGTGCAAAAATGCATGAGATGGAATTCGGAAAGAACCTGAAAGCAATCGCTCGTGCGGGAGCCGGAGTGAATAATATTCCGCTTGATAAATGTGCAGAGGAAGGAATTGTTGTATTCAATACACCTGGAGCAAATGCGAATGGTGTAAAAGAACTTGTGATTGCAGGAATGCTTCTCGCAGCCAGAGATGTCGTTGGTGGAATTCAGTGGGTACAGGAATTCGAGGAAGATGGAGATATCGCAAAGATTGCTGAGAAGAAGAAAAAAGCATTTGCAGGAACAGAACTTTCCGGAAAGAAACTTGGTGTGATTGGACTTGGAGCAATCGGAGTTCTTGTTGCGAATGTAGCAACACATCTTGGAATGGAAGTTTATGGATATGATCCATATGTTTCCGTAGATTCTGCATGGAGACTTTCCAGAAGTATCCATCACGCAACAACAGTAGATGAAATCTATAAAGAGTGCGATTATATCACAATCCATGTACCTGCACTTGACAGTACAAAGGGAATGATTGACAAGAATGCAATCAGTCTGATGAAAGAGGGCGTTGTAATTCTGAACTTCGCCAGAGATGTTCTTGTAAATCAGGAAGATATCGTTGATGCACTTGTAGCAGGTAAAGTACACCGTTATGTAACAGATTTCCCAACAAAGGAAATTGTAGGTGTAAAAGGCGCAATTGTAATTCCGCATCTTGGAGCATCTACAGAAGAGTCAGAAGACAACTGTGCACAGATGGCTGTTGCTGAGATCCGTGATTTCCTTGAGAACGGAAATATCACACATTCCGTTAATTATCCGGATTGTAACGTGGGAGTAAAAGCTGACGGAGACAGAATTACAATTCTTCACCGCAATGTGCCGAACATGATCGGTCAGTTTACAACACTTCTTGCGCAGGAGAATCAGAATATCGCACTTATGACAAATAAGAGCAAGAAAGAGTATGCATACACAGTAATTGATGTAGACGGAAGCGTATCTGATGATGTTGTAAACAAACTGGAATCAATCGCAGATGTACTTGGTGTACGTGTGATCAAATAAAAAGTAAATGAAGTGTAATTTGGCTAAGCTGATTTTGAAAGCTAATTTATAACGAAAAGAACAGGGTGGTTTTTCTATGTGAGAGACCACCTTTTTGTATACAATAAGTTGATAAATAAGATATGGTACAAAGCATATAAAAAATGAACAGATAGTATAGAGAAGTATTACACGAAAATGGATACATTTTTAACACAATGATATCGACATGAAATCATCTTGACAATATTTGTATAATCGTATACAATCATACAAAAAGAGAATAGGAGGAAATCATGGAAGAATATCAGGACCGTTCTCTGGGAGGACGTGTTTTTAAGAGACTCCGTGAAGATATCCTCAAAGGCAGATACAAACAACAGGATGAACTCAGAGAGGCTACCATCGGGAAAGAACTCGGGGTTAGCAGAACTCCTGTAAGGGAAGCGTTAAGACAGCTTGAATTAGAAGGTCTTGTGACGATCGTACCGAATAAAGGTGCTTATGTTACCGGAATCAGCCAGAAGGATATCTGGGATATCTATCAGATGCGTAAGTATCTGGAAGGAATGTGCGCCAGATGGGCGGCGGAACATATTACAGAAGACCAGTTAGAAGAATTAGAAGAGACTATTTTACTTTCAGAATTTCAGATGAAGAAAGAAAATGGATACAATAAAGAACAAGTAACAGGATTAGACGGAAGATTTCATACGATATTATATGAGGCTTCCGGAAGCAGGATGCTGTGTCATGTTCTTACAGATTTTCACCGATATGTTCAAATGGCAAGGAAGTCCTCGATCAATGTGAAGGCAAGAGCCGAGAAGTCAATTGAGGAGCATAAAGCAATTCTTCAGGCAATCAGGGACAGAAACCCGGATCTGGCAGAACAGCTTGCAAAGGAACATATTGTTCATGTCATGCAGAACCTAAAGAAAATAGAAGAAAAACATAATCAGGAGGAAGCAAAAGATGGAAAAAATTAAGATGACAACACCACTGGTAGAGATGGATGGAGATGAGATGACAAGAATTCTCTGGAAGATGATCAAGGATAATCTTCTTGAGCCATATATTGATCTCAAGACAGAATATTATGATCTTGGCCTGGAACACAGAAACGAGACAGATGACCAGGTAACAGTTGATTCCGCACTCGCAACAAAGAAATACAAAGTTGCCGTAAAATGTGCAACAATCACTCCGAATGCAGCACGTATGGATGAGTATGATCTGAAAGAAATGTGGAAGAGCCCGAACGGAACAATCCGTGCGATCCTTGATGGAACAGTGTTCCGCGCTCCAATCGTTGTAAAAGGAATTGAGCCATGTGTAAAGAACTGGAAGAAACCAATTACAATTGCAAGACATGCTTATGGAGATGTATATAAAGGATCCGAGATGAAGATTCCGGGGGCGGGAAAGGTTGAACTTGTATACACAGCAGAAGATGGAAGCCAGACAAAAGAACTGGTTCATGAGTTTGACGGACCGGGAATCGTACAGGGAATGCATAATATCAATAAATCCATCGAAAGCTTTGCAAGAAGCTGCTTTTCTTACGCTTTGGATACAAAACAGGATCTGTGGTTTGCAACAAAGGATACAATTTCTAAGAAATATGATCATACATTCAAAGATATCTTCCAGGAAATCTTTGATGCAGAATATGCTGATCAGTTCAAAGAGGCAGGAATTGAGTATTTCTACACACTGATCGATGATGCTGTTGCCCGTGTTATGAAATCAGAAGGTGGATATATCTGGGCATGTAAGAACTACGATGGAGATGTAATGAGCGACATGGTATCTTCCGCATTCGGTTCACTTGCTATGATGACATCCGTACTTGTTTCTCCGGACGGATATTATGAATATGAAGCTGCTCATGGAACTGTACAGCGTCACTATTATAAGCACCTGAAAGGTGAAGAGACATCTACAAACTCAGTTGCAACAATCTTCGCATGGACAGGAGCTCTCAGAAAACGCGGCGAGCTGGATGGAAATAAAGATCTGATGGATTTCGCAGATAAACTTGAGAAAGCAACAATCGACACAATCGAAGCAGGAGAGATGACAAAAGACCTCGCTTTGATCACAACGATCGAGAATCCGACAGTACTCAATAGTGAGGAGTTTATTAAAGCAATAGCGAAGAGACTGTAATTTATCGAGGGAATTTATACAATGGGCTAAGTTTTTGACAGAATGGTCGCAAGAATGGGTCTACTATTACCATGGGCACCGGCCCGCTCTACCTCATCCCTTTGAAAGTATGTAACATAAGAGCCAGAACAGTTACCGTGTGTGGTGCCTGTTCTGGCTCTTATTAACATACTGAACAAAGTGTATTCGGAACGCTCCTGCCTTACATGTGCCCCTGGCAACAGTAGACCCGTTCTTGCTTGCGTAGTTCAAAATTAAACTTTCTCCTACAAATACAAAATTCACTCGAAAATACAGAAACTAAAGTCAAAGGATCAAGAAATCTTCATCGACAAAGCTCTACCTTCTCCCGGCTGTTAATTCTGTATTTGTCTTCTGGATTCGTTTTGTTTGGGATAAAAACTTCTTCTTTAGATAACGTAGCGGAGGCACGTTTTATGGTTGCTTCATCCACGATTAAGGCATAAGAGCGGTTCCGAATACACTTCGTTCTGTCTGTTAGCTTGGGACAGACACAAACCACACACGGTGAGTGCTCTGTTCCAAGCGTTACAGACATTCGAAGGGATGAGGTGGAGCGGGCCGTGTGGATGAAGCAACCATAGAACGCGCTTCTGCGGATGTTAGTGCAAAAGTGGAAACTTTATTCGGAACAGAAGAATCCAAGCTCGACAAAAACAATGTCCTGTGAAAAAAATGTCAATTTGCGGAAAATATGAATTGAAATTTTAATCGTCCTAGTATATAATACAATAGGCAGAAATTTTGGTTTATTTTAAAATTATTTTATAAGTATGGAGGGCTAAAATATGAGCTACAATGCAACAGAAAACTCAGCAAGCAGACGAATTGCCACACTGCTTGATGAGGGAAGCTTTGTTGAAATTGGCGGAGCTGTTACAGCTAGAAGCACAACTTTCAACTTGCAGGAGAAGGCAGCTCCTTCTGACGGTGTTATCACTGGATATGGAGTGATTGACGGTAACCTGGTTTATGTATACAGCCAGGATGCTGACGTTCTGGGTGGAGCACTCGGAGAGATGCATGCGAAGAAGATCGCAAGAATCTATGATATGGCTATGAAGATGGGAGCACCGGTGATCGGACTGATCGACTGTGCAGGACTCAGACTTCAGGAAGCTACAGATGCACTTGAGGCATTTGGAAGCCTTTATCACAAACAGGCACTTGCATCAGGTGTGATTCCGCAGGTTACAGCAATCTTTGGAATGTGCGGCGGCGGTCTTGCAGTTGTTCCGGGGCTTACAGATTTCACATTTATGGAAGCAAAAGACGGAAAACTTTTCGTTAATTCTCCAAATGCACTGGAAGGAAATGAGATTTCAAAGTGTAACACAGCAAGCGCTGAGTACCAGAGCAAGACAGCAGGTCTTGTAGACGGAATCGGTGCAGAGGCAGAGATCCTCGGACAGATTCGTGATCTTGTATGTATGCTTCCGGCAAACAACGAAGATGATATGTCTTATGAGGAATGTACAGATGACCTGAACCGTATCTGCGCAGATATTGCTAACGCATCTGAGGATACAGCAATCGCACTGGCACAGATTGCTGACAATCAGATTCTGGTTGAGACAAAGAAAGACTACGCAAAAGAGATGGTTACAGGATTTATCCGCCTGAACGGAATGACAGTTGGTGTTGTCGCAAACCGCTCTAAAGTATACAATGCAGAAGCAGAAGTAGAGGCTGAGTTCGACAGCGTTCTTACAGTAGATGGATGCAAGAAGGCAACAGATTTTGTAAACTTCTGTGATGCATTCTCAATCCCGGTTCTTACACTGACAAATGTAACAGGATTTGCTGCTACAGTAGAGTCAGAGAAGAACATGGCAAGCGCAGTTGCAAAACTGACATATGCATTTGCTAACGCTACAGTACCGAAGGTAAATGTAATCGTTGGTAAGGCATTCGGAAGTGCTTGCGTTTCTATGAACAGTAAGTCAATTGGTGCAGATCTTGTTTATGCATGGCCAACAGCAGAGATCGGAATGATGGATGCGAAGCTTGCAGCACAGATCATGTACGCAGACGCAGATGCTGAGACTCTTAATGAGAAAGCAGCTGAATACAAAGAACTTCAGTCAAGCCCGAATTCAGCAGCAGCAAGAGGATATGTTGATGCGATCATCGAGCCGGCAGATACAAGAAAATATGTGATCGGAGCATTTGAGATGCTGTTCACAAAGAGAGAGGACCGTCCGGCTAAGAAACACGGAACGGTTTAGTGAGGTGAGGCGAAGTGAAGAAAAAAATCAGTTTATTAGGACTTATCCTCATTCTCGTTCTTAGCTTCACAGGATGTGGTAAGTCTGAGACAACAGAATATGATCAGGCAACATTAGAACAGTATGCTGAGTTTGTTGTTCAGAATTTCGAAGCGATGACAACAGAGCAGCTTGACAGCTTTTCTGATATGCGTGATCTTCAGCTTGACACACAGCTTATGAATGCAGGACTTCCGGTTGATGGAGAGGACTTCCTTACAATGATCAGCTCCTGGGAAGCAGCAGAAGAAGAGTGCGGTGCTTATGTTGAACATGGCGACTGGACAATGGAAGTAAAGAACGATGGAGTTTCACTCACATCTGAAGCAAAATATGAAAACAGAGATGCAGACATCGTCTTCAGTTTTGACGAAAAGGGCAACATGGAGAGTATGGATGTTTCTGCTCATTATTCAACAGGAGAAATCCTTGAGAAAGCCGGTCTGAATACGGTACTTGGTATGGGAACTGTATTCGTTGTATTGATTTTCATTTCATTCATTATTTATCTGCTTGGATACATTCCGAAATTTCAGGAGAAGTTGGCAAATAAAGATAAGAAAGTGGAAGAGAAGAAGGAAGCACCTGTACAGGCAGCTCCAGCACCGGTAGCTGCAGCAGAAGATGATGCAGAACTTGTAGCAGTAATCGCAGCAGCAATTGCAGCAGCAGAGGGAACTTCTACAGATGGATTTGTTGTTCGTTCTATTAAGAGAAGAAAATCAAACAGATGGAATTAATCAGGAGGATAATTAGATGAAAAACTATACAATCACAGTAAACGGAAATGTATATGATGTAACAGTAGAAGAGAATGGTGCAGGCGCACCGGCAGCAGCACCGGTTGCAGCACCTAAAGCAGCAGCACCGGCAGCTCCGGCAGCAGCACCGAAAGCGGCAGCAGGCGCTGGAAGCATCCAGGTAAAAGCTGGAGCAGCAGGTAAAGTATTCCAGGTTCCTACATCTGTTGGACAGAAGGTAGAGGCTGGAGATACAGTTGTTATCATTGAAGCAATGAAGATGGAGATCCCAGTTGTTGCCCCAGAGGCAGGAACTATTGCCAGCATTGATGTGGCAGTAGGTGATGCTGTTGAATCAGGAGCTGTACTTGCTACATTAAACTAGTAACTGAACCAGGAGGTTTTTACAAATGGAATATATTTCAAATACATTGGGAAACCTCGTAGAACAGACAGCGTTCATGAATCTTACATTTGGTAACCTGATCATGATTGCTGTTGCCTGCGTGTTTCTCTATCTGGCAATTCGCCACGAATTTGAGCCACTGCTTCTTGTTCCAATTGCCTTTGGTATGTTGCTTGTAAATATCTATCCGGATATTATGCTTCATGCTGAGGATGCAGCGAACGGAACTGGTGGACTTCTGTATTACTTTTATCAGCTTGACGAGTGGTCCATCCTTCCTTCTCTGATCTTCCTTGGAGTTGGAGCGATGACAGACTTTGGTCCGCTGATCGCAAACCCGAAGAGTTTCCTGCTTGGTGCAGCAGCTCAGTTCGGTATTTTCGCAGCTTATCTTGGAGCTATGGCTCTTGGATTTTCAGACAAAGCAGCTGCTGCTATCTCCATTATCGGTGGAGCTGACGGCCCGACATCTATCTTCCTTGCAGGTAAACTGCAGCAGACAGCTATCATGGGACCGATCGCCGTAGCAGCATACTCCTATATGTCACTTGTGCCGATCATCCAGCCACCGATCATGAAACTTCTCACAACAGAGAAGGAAAGAAAGGTCAAGATGGATCAGCTTCGCCCGGTTTCTAAGCTTGAGAGAATCCTCTTCCCGATTATCGTTACAATCGTTGTATGTGTGATTCTTCCTACAACAGCTCCACTTGTTGGTATGTTGATGCTTGGTAACCTGTTCAAAGAGTGTGGAGTTGTAAGACAGCTGACAGAGACAGCTTCCAATGCCCTGATGTACATCGTAGTTATTCTTCTTGGTACATCTGTAGGTGCTACAACAAGTGCTGAAGCATTCCTGAACTGGAATACAATCAAGATCGTTATCCTTGGTCTTATAGCATTTGCATTCGGTACAGCTGCCGGAGTTCTCTTCGGTAAGTTAATGTGCGTCCTTACACATGGTAAGGTTAACCCGCTGATTGGTTCCGCTGGTGTATCTGCGGTTCCTATGGCAGCCCGTGTATCTCAGAAGGTTGGTGCTGAGGCAGATCCTACAAACTTCCTTCTTATGCATGCAATGGGACCGAACGTTGCCGGAGTTATCGGTACTGCAGTAGCAGCCGGAACATTTATGGCTATTTTCGGCGTTAAGTAAATTAGGAGGAGAAATAAATGGCAGAAATTGAAAAAAAACCAGTTAAAATAGTAGAAACTATTCTGCGTGATGCACATCAGTCTCTGATTGCTACCAGAATGACAACAGAGCAGATGATGCCAATCGTTGAGAAGATGGACAAGGTTGGATATCATGCTGTAGAGTGCTGGGGTGGAGCAACATTCGATGCTTCCCTCCGTTTCCTGAAAGAAGATCCATGGGAGAGACTTAGAAAGTTTCGTGATGGATTCAAGAATACAAAACTTCAGATGCTGTTCCGTGGACAGAATATCCTTGGATACCGTCCATACGCTGATGATGTTGTAGAGTATTTCGTACAGAAATCTGTGGCAAACGGAATCGATATCATTCGTATTTTCGACTGTCTCAACGACATGAGAAATCTTCAGACAGCTGTAAAGGCTGCGAACAAAGAGAAAGCTCATGCACAGGTTGCAATGTCTTATACACTCGGTGATGCTTACACAATGGAATACTGGGTAGACCTTGCAAAGAGAATCGAAGACATGGGCGCAAGCTCAATCTGTGTTAAGGATATGGCAGGACTTCTTGTTCCATATAAGACAACAGAGCTTGTTGGTGCATTGAAAGATGCAGTAAATATCCCGATCGAGATGCATACACACTATACATCAGGTGTTGCTTCCATGACATACATGAAAGCTGTAGAGGCAGGAGCTGACATCATCGATACAGCAATGTCTCCATTCGCACTTGGAACATCTCAGCCGGCTACAGAAGTTATGGTTGAGACATTCAAGGGAACACCATACGATACAGGACTTGATCAGAGTCTCCTTGCAGAGATTGCTGACTACTTCCGTCCAATCCGTGACGATGCTCTTGAGAGCGGACTGCTCAATCCGAAGAACCTTGGTGTTAATATCAAGACTCTTCTGTATCAGGTACCGGGAGGAATGCTTTCCAACCTGACATCCCAGTTGAAAGAGCAGGGAGCAGAAGATAAGTTCTACGAAGTACTTGAAGAGGTACCGCGTGTACGTAAAGATCTTGGTGAGCCACCGCTTGTTACACCATCTTCACAGATCGTTGGAACACAGGCTGTATTCAACGTACTGATGGGTGAGCGCTATAAGATGATCACAAAAGAGACAAAGGATGTTCTTGCAGGTAAATACGGTAAGACAACAAAACCGGTTGATCCAGAACTTCAGAAGAAGGCTCTTGGAGATGAAGAACCGATCACTTGCCGTCCGGCAGATCTTATCCCGGATGAGCTTGATACACTTCGTAAAGAGTGTGCACAGTGGATCCAGCAGGATGAGGATGTACTGACATATGCACTGTTCCCACAGGTTGCTGTTGACTTCTTCAAATACAGACAGGCTCAGCAGACAAAAGTAGATGCTACAGTAGCAGATACAGAGAACGGATCTTATCCGGTATAATCCTGACTGATTTAGTTAGATTATGAATTGAATAGAAAGACCAGAAGATAACAGATTGAAAGATTTGTGTTTTCTGGTCTTTTTCATTTGTAAGGAAATTTATTTGGTGGTATCATAGATGTGTACAATTTTGAATAATCAAGTTTTTTGTAATATGAGTTTGATTGTTGGAATATATGGAGGCAGATATGAGTGTTTTAGACAGAATAGAGCGATTACGAAATGTAATGGAACAGCAGAAAATAGACTGCTATATCATCCCTACAGATGACTATCATCACAGTGAATACGTCGGTGATTATTTTAAATTCCGCGAATATATAACGGGCTTTACAGGATCAGCAGGTACCGCAGTTTTTACAAAGGATAAAGCGGGACTCTGGACAGATGGAAGATATTTTATTCAGGCAGAAGCTCAGTTGAAGGGGAGCGGGATCACGCTCTATAAATCAGGAGAATCTGATGTTCCAACGATAGAAGAATTTTTAAAAAGTGAGCTGAAAGAAGGGGATGTTCTGGGATTTGATGGTCGTACAGTGACTTATGCACAAGGAAAACGATATTGTCATATCGCAGACGAGAATGGCGCATCATTGAAATACCGCTTAGATTTTGCACAGAATATCTGGAAGGAAAGACCTGAAATGTCTATGGAATCTGTATTTTCTCTAGAAGATGAATATACAGGTGAAAAAATTGGATCCAAATTAGAACGAACCAGAGAAGTGATGAAAGAAAATGGATGCAATGCACATGTTTTATCGAGTCTTGATGATATTGCATGGCTTTTAAATATAAGAGGAAATGATATTGCATATTGTCCACTTGTTCTTTCTTACGCAATCGTTTATAATAATT
>OLQT01000632.1_pt1 | contig 24787 bp, 23 predicted proteins | sample 1672651 | NCBI WGS metagenome assembly OLQT01 (sample SAMEA3136709, study PRJEB25190) | human gut metagenome | biome: human gut; feature: human-associated habitat; material: faeces | place: Austria | collected 2013 | reverse complement strand
CTCCGACGCAGTGTGATCCCGCCCGGAGGGCTTTAAGATTCATAGGACGTAATTTCCTATGAATCTTAAAAGTCCCGGCAAATAACTGCCAGGACTTTCACTTTTCTTCAACAGATCTTATTCTGTTATTTTATTTTTACCAAGATGAACTTTCATCACATACCACAACTCGGTTGCAATGCAGATAGATGAATATGCACCGCAGATCATACCTGCCATCAGCGGCAGTGCAAATTCACGAATACTTGCTACACCAAGAAGGAACAGCATAAATACCATAATAAATGTTGTTATGGATGTGTTGATGCTTCGTGATAAGGTCTGTGTCAGGCTTCGGTTTGCTACTTCCATCAGATCTTCCCTTGTCTGTTTACCATGCTTTAATGCAAGGTTCTCACGGATACGGTCAAAGATAACGATCGTATCGTTGACAGAATAACCAATGATCGTCAGCATACATGCGATAAATGTATTGCCGACTGAAATACGCATCAGCGCATATACGGTAAGTACAACCAGTACGTCGTGGATCAGGGCAATGATCGCACTGGCACCGAAACGGATATCTTTAAAACGGAACCAGATATAGATCAGCATACAGATTGTGGAGATAATAACCGCCTTGACTGCATCCGCACGCATCTCACCACTGATCGTGGAACTGATACTCTGGAATGTAATGGCAGATTCATCTACATCAAAACTGTCTGCCAGCTTATTATTCAGATCATCACGCTCTTCTTTGGATAAAGTACGTGTCTTGATCGTAATCTGAGTTGTTCCCTCTACTTTGTTTGCCTGAATATTGCTGTCTCCAGTTACTTCTTTTACAACCGGGATAATCTTATTTTCAATATCTTCGATCGTATATTCTTCGCCAAAATCAGCGGTAGTGGAAGTTCCTCCCATAAAATCAAGTCCATAATTCAGGGAATTCTGACCAGATGCCTTATGTACTCCCATACCGATAAATCCGGCAGCTATAACTGCAATAGAAATTGCAAAGAATACATATCTCTTCTGCAGGAAATTGATCGTCTTTCTCTCTTTTGCACGTCCGTAGAATTTTTCATCTCTCATTCCTAACCAGTAGAAAGAATAAAGGATCCATCTTGTGACAACAAGTGCTGTAAACATGGAAAGGATAATACCGATCATCAGTGTATATGCAAATCCTTTTACAGTACCGGAACCTAATCCCATAAGAACAATCGCTGCAATCAATGTTGTGATATTACCATCTAAGATTGCAGACATCGCTTTGTGGAAACCATTCTTCATTGCAGTAATCACGGATTTTCCTGATGCAATTTCTTCACGGATACGTGCAAAGATGATAACGTTCGCATCCACTGCCATACCAATACTTAAGATAATACCGGCAATACCAGGTAATGTTAATGTGATCTCGAATAAGTATAAAGTTGCAATCACAAGTGCTGTATAAATTGCAAGTGCTAAAGCTGCTGCGACACCCGGAACTGCATATACAATGATCATAAATACCATTACGATCACAAGACCGATTGCTGCCGCTTTTAAACTGGAGGAGATTGCCTGGCTTCCAAGCTGTGCTCCTACCACACTGGACTCTAACTCTGATAACTGCAGGGAAAGAGAACCGATTCTGATCTGTGTTGCTAAAGTCTGTGCCTCTTCAAAGGTGCTCTGACCGGAAATCTGTGCAGTACCTCCGGTAATTGCCTCCTGAACAGTCGGATAACTGATAACTTCTCCATCGTATACGATTGGAAGTGCTTTTCCGACGTTTTCAGAAGTAACTTCTCCGAAAGTCTTTGCTCCCTCATCTGTCAGTGTAAGCTGTACCACATACTGCTTGTTTCCATACTGATCTGTGGTTGTTGCAGCCTGTGCATCTGCCACCTGGTCACCCGTCATAAATACGGTACCATCTGAAAGCTGGAACTCTAAGGAACCCGGATTACCAAGTTCTTCCAAAATCTTGCTTGCGTCCGTAACACCCGGGATCTCAACGGCGATACGATCATCTCCAACCTGATATACGGATGCCTCTGTACTGTAACTTTCCACACGCTTCTGGAGTTTGTAAATCGTATCACTCATATCCTCTGCACTCGGATTTTCATCCATGACCTGATAGGTGATCGATACACCACCGGACAGATCAAGTCCAAGCGGAATACTCATTTCTTCCCCAATACCGGTCGATGAAAGAATAATAGATGCATAATAGGCAAGTCCCGCAAATGCAGCGAGAATCGCAACTAATATGACTGCTGCTTTACTCTTTTTCATTTTCTTTTTCCTTCCTGTTTCTTTTTTATTCACAATCGGCCTCGGCAGCCTTGATCATGATCGCGCACTCAATACGTTTTTTCTGCAATTCACATCCGATATCATATGCCCCACAGATGTCACCGCTGAAATTATACGCATTTGCTGCACATCCGCCGCTGCAGTAGAATCTTGCGAAACATTTTCTGCATTTTTCTTTTGCATAGACATTACAGCACTTAAACTCATCACGGATCTCTGTATTTTTTATACCTTCATCCACATTGCCAAGTAAAAACTTTTCATTGCCGACAAACTGGTGACATGGATAAAAATCTCCCCATGGTGTCACTGCAAGGTACTCGGTTCCTGAACCACAGCCGGACAGACGTTTTGCCACACATGGACCGCCCTCAAGATCAATCATAAAATGGAAGAAATTAAAATCATCTCCCTCTTTGTGACGTCTTACCATCTCCGCTGCAAGTTTGTCATATTCCTCAAACAGCTGTGGAAGATCTTCCTCTGTGATCGCATACGGTTCACTCGGTTCTGCAACTACCGGCTCCACGGAGATCTGTTTGAAACCAAGATCCGCAAGATGAAGTACATCTGCTGCAAAATCAGGATTGTAGTGTGTGAATGTACCACGCACATAATATTTGTCCTGATGTCTGCTCTCTGCAAATTTCTGAAACTTTGGAACGATCAGATCATAACTTCCTGCCCCTTTGCGGAACGGACGCATCTTATCATGAACTTCCTTTCTTCCATCGATACTTAAGACCACATTTGCCATCTCTTTATTACAGAATTCCATGATCTCGTCATTTAAAAGCACACCATTTGTGGTCAGTGTAAAACGGAAATTCTTGTCATGCAGCTTTTCCTGCTCTCTTCCATAGGCAACTAAGTCTTTTACGACCTGCCAGTTCATAAGCGGCTCGCCGCCAAAGAAATCCACCTCAAGATTTCGTCTGTTACCTGAATTGGCAATTAAGAAATCCAGTGCTTTCTTTCCAACTTCAAAGGACATCAGTGCCCTTCTTCCATGGTACTCTCCCTCCTCAGCAAAGCAGTACTGACATGCCAGGTTGCAGTCATGTGCTATATGCAGGCAGAGTGCCTTGACAACCGTCGGGCGTTTTTTGAAATCCATGATATAGTTTTCGTAAGTGTCCTTTGTAAAAAGTGACTCCTCATCGATCAATGTCTGGACTTCATCGATTGCTTCCTCCACTTCCTCTTTGCCGTATTTTCCGGACAGTGCAGATACGATCTCATCCCTTGCATACGATTCCGGCTGGCTCTGATCGATCATCTCAATGACATCATAAGTCACGTCATCCACCACATGAATCGCTCCGCTGTTTACATCTAAAACAATATCATAGCCGTTGTTCTTATACTGATGAACCACTATAATATTTCCTCTCTTTCTATCTGATTTTACAGCAAAACATTTAAAGTTTTCTGCAAATCAATGTATTTTTTTCAAGTATTACGGCATTTTAATGTTGCCGATAAAACGTACAAATGACCGCACGCTATGCGAACGGTCGTTTGCAGATTTCACTTATATCCGACCGTATGATTTTCATCGTTGTATCACACAGTCATTTTGTATCATGCCATGATGGCATATCCGGCACTCATATGCACAATTTTTACCATGCTATGCATGCCCGGCCGTACCAGCTCAAATCTTATTTGTGCTCGCAGCTCTGGTTTCCTACTGTACAGGATGTTTTGCATGCAGACTGGCAGGATGTCTGGCACTCGCCGCAGCCGCCTTTTTTGATTGTGTTCTGTAATCTCTTGGTATTTAATGTCTTTACATGTTTCATGATGCTTCTCTCCTTTTTTGTAATTTCCGCACACATGGGATACGCCATTTGCCCGCTCCCCGTAATACTATGTATTTATTCGCTTTCGCGCGGAGTTCTGTTAACTTATACAGTATAACATAACTTTTTTCATATGGGAAGTTTTTTTTATTCCGCATCCTTCGGCAGGATAATATTAAAGATGATCGCCACAATGGCTGCCGGAACAATACCGGAACCGCCAAAGATCAGCTGGATGCCCTGCGGCAGATGTGCAAGGATGCCGCTGCTGGATCCGATTCCATAGCCAAGTCCCAATGCGACGGAGACGATCGTGATATTGCGCATCGTCATCGGTTCTTTGGTAATAAGCTGGATTCCGCTGATCACGATGGATGAAAACATCATAACGGCAGCTCCTCCAAGTACACTCTGCGGCATGATTGAAATCAGTGCTGCAAGTTTCGGGAATAAACCACATAAAATCAGGAATACGGCTCCGGATGCAAGCGCCATACGGTTTACGATTTTCGTCATTGTGACAAGTCCTACATTCTGACTGAAAGAAGTATTCGGCAGAACACCAAAAAGTGCTGCAAGCGAAGAACCGATTCCATCACAGATGACACCGCCGGAAAGTTCTTTGTCGGTAGCTTCTCTGCCCATTCCACCTTCCATAACACCGGAGATATCTCCGACTGTTTCAACCGCGGTAACAACAAACATGATCAGAACCGGAATGATTGCTCTCCAGTCAAATACCAGTTTGACCGGCATTAATTTCGGAACGGAAAACCAGGCTGCATTTGCAACCTTATCCCAGTTTAACACCCAGGCTTTTGTGTATTCCACACCATCCGCATTGACTGCTGTTGTCGGCAGTACCAGTCCCATGATCGCAGCAATGATATAGCCTGCCACAATACCGATCAGGATCGATGATGCACTCGCCATACCTTTCATCCAGTGTTTCACTGCTACAATGATCAGTAAAACAGCTGCTCCGAGCAGTAAATTTTCTACTGAACCAAAGTCGTTTGCCGTATTGCCGCCGCCAAAAGAATTGACGCCGACCGCGATCAGTGACAATCCGATCGACAGTACAACGGTTCCCGTTACAACCGCAGGGAAAAATCTGCGGAGCGGCTTTAACAGAAATCCAAGGATTCCCTCAAACAGACCACCAATGACGGATGCACACATAATGGCTCCATATGCAAGGATTCCTCCTCCCATTACCTGAACCACACTGTTAAACACACCGATAAATCCGGAACTCGTTCCCATGATGATTGGTACCTTTCCACCAACCGGTCCGATCGCAAATAACTGGATCAGTGTCACGATCCCGGCGATCAGCATCGCATTCTGCAGCAGATCGACCTGCAGACTGCCGAACTCCTCACCTGCAATACCACATGCCCCTGAGATGATCAGGATCGGTGTCAGGTTTCCCACAAACATTGCCAGCACATGCTGTAATCCCAGCGGGATTGCCTTTTTCAGCGGGAGTTTTCCGTAAAACTCGTACTCTGCTCCCTGTCTCTTCTGTCTTTCCATGTCTTCCTCCTCGTGCGTATCTTTTTCTGCATGAAACATTGATAATTTTTTTCATTCATGCACATTTTCTTTGAGTATAGCACGCCGCTGATATTCTGCGCAAGTCCTGTCTATATGCTAATTGTCACCCTGACAGTAACCACTAACTTATCATTCCGCCCGCCATCCCGGATGCCGCACATAGAATAAATGTTGTCGCCACTTTCGGCAGTTCCATGGAGACTCCCTGTTTAACCAGCACTGATATCAGGAATAAAATGCAAAAATAAATGGCTCCCGCTGCAAATCCCCATAAAAATTTCTGTGTTTTCATGATCTTTCCCATGAAAAATCCACCGATCACTCCGGAGACGATATAAATGACAACGATTCCCACCTTTACTGCCGATTCACTCAGATCAAACTTATATAACAGTGCAGCCAACAGTAACAGGAACAGGCAGCTTAAAAGGAACATGACCAGCACGGACACCAATACCGCAGTGACCGGATTTTTTTTTGCATCTCTTGTTTTCATTTTTGACTGTATATTCATTGACCACTCCACAGGTTTTCGATTCTGTTTCACTATATGAAAAAAACGCAAAAGCTATGCTTTTTTTACATGCTTTTGCGTTTTTTATTTTTATGATCCACCTTTTGCTGACCCTATCTTACAGATATGCAATACTATAAGCTGCCTTGAATGTTCCGCCCTGCGGCAGCATGTTTTCGTAGTCGCGCTGCTGCAATGTGCCGGTAAAATCTGTGGCATCGCATCTTCCATACCATGGTTCAATGCAGACGAAAGGTGCATTTTTTCCTTCCGGTGACCATACTGCAAATAGTGGAGTGTCAAATTTTACGGTTACATACGGGATGCCTTCACGGTCAAGCAGGGAAACCTCTCCGGTCTGTTTTCCTTCGACCATGTAAGTGCACTCATCAAAGAATCCTTCCGTAAATGTCACGCAGCCATCTTTCAGTGCCAGGACTTTATCCTCCATCACCGCCATACCGTCCGGTGTGTTTCCATGATGATGAATAGTATCTGCCAGGCCGCCAAATTTGAGACCATATCCGGTTTTATTTTCCTCTCCGTGAACCGGGCAGTTGAATGCCGGATGTGCACCGATGGAAAAATATAATTCTTTTGTGTCGGTGTTTTCCACAGTCCAGTTTACTTTCACCTCGTTTTTGCACAATTCATAACCAATGTGCAGCGCAAAATGAAATGGATATTTTTCACAGGTTTCCGCAGTATCGGTCAGTACAAATGAGATGTTCTCTTCCGTCTGTGCCTCTAATGTAAACTCCATATCTCTTGCAAATCCGTGCTGTCCCATCGTATAAGTTTTTCCGTCATAACGGTATTCTTTGTTTTTCGGCGCACCGACAAACGGAAATAATACAGGGGATGTTCTGCCCCAGTACTTTTTATCACCACACCACATATATTCAAAGTTATCTGATTTTCTTTTTACAGATTTGATCTCTGCTCCAAATGAGTCAATCTCCACTTTTAAATTTTCATTTTCCAACGTATATCTCATATCTGTCTCCTCTTCATACAGGCATTTCATTTCTCATCTGCCTGTCACTGCTCATTTTTCATTGCTGTTACATTATAACCTAACTTTTCCATAAAATCTATCCGGCAATCGTTTTATTTTTCACGCTACATACTGATACATGAATACAAAATGGCAGATGCTTCCAGCCATGACAAACAGATGAAATACTTCATGGGAGCCAAACTGACTGTGCTTCGCGTTGAACACCGGCAGTTTTAATGCATAGATCACACCGCCGACAGTATAGATCAGACCGCCTGCAAGCAGCCACAAAAATGCTGCCTGGGAAAGAGTGGCTAACAGTTCCCGGAATACAAACAGACACACCCATCCCATTGCGATATAGATCAAGGATGAAAACCACTTCGGGCAGTTGATCCAGAGCACTTTTATCAACATTCCTGCCGCTGCAATGCCCCAAACTGCCGCAAGCAGCGTATAACCCGACTTCCCGCCAAGTACGATCAGACATACCGGCGTATAAGATCCGGCAATCAGGACAAATATCATCATATGGTCGAGTTTGCGGAATATCTTTAAAATTTTATCCCGGACAACAAGCGAATGGTACACCGTACTTGCACCATAAAGCAGCACCATGCTTCCCATAAACACGGCCATTGCCAGAATCGTTGTATGATTTCCATTCAGCGCAGCCTTGACTAACAACGGCGATGTGGCAAATATTGCCATCATCATAGCTATAAAATGTGTAATGGCGCTTCCCGGTTCACGAATCCCTATCTGTAACATAATATGACCTCCTTTTAGCAAAATAGTATTTATTATTTTTACATGTAGTATTTGTTACTATATCTTTTGTATTTTGATACTACTACTTATTATACATTATGTCAATTATATTTATGCTACATTTTTTCTCAATTTTTGCAGGTTTTTGGAAGGTTTACACAAATTTGCAGAACGCATTTTCCTATGAAGATTCGGATATCAAAAAACTGCCGCCCGCAGAATCTTATTCATCCGGGCGGCAGTCCTCTGTAACTCTATTCTTTTTTATAATTCGCAGTTATTTACGGTTCTTGGGAACGGAATAACATCACGGATGTTAGACATTCCTGTCAAGTACATAACGCAGCGCTCGAAACCGAGTCCGAATCCTGCATGTCTTGCAGAACCATATTTGCGGAGATCCAGATAAAACTGATAATCTTCTTCTTTTAAGCCGAGTTCATTGATTCTTGCAAGAAGTTTATCGTAATCATCCTCTCTCTGGCTTCCTCCGATGATCTCACCGATACCAGGTACCAGACAGTCAACGGCTGCTACGGTCTTTCCGTCATCATTCATCTTCATGTAGAATGCCTTGATCTCCTTCGGGTAATCGGTTACGAATACCGGACGTTTGAAGATCTCCTCGGTCAGATAACGCTCATGCTCCGTCTGAAGATCAGTTCCCCAGGAAACTTTATATTCAAACTTGTCATTGTGTTTCTCTAAGATCTCAACTGCCTCTGTGTATGTCACGCGGGCAAAATCGGAATTTGCCACATGCTGCAAGCGCTCTAAGAGTCCTTTGTCAATGAAGTTGTTGAAAAATGCCATCTCTTCCGGTGCATTCTCAAGTACATAGTTGATGATGTATTTTAACATGCTCTCGGCTAAGATCATGTCATCTTCCAGATCTGCAAATGCGATCTCCGGCTCGATCATCCAGAACTCTGCTGCATGTCTGGTCGTGTTGGAATTTTCTGCACGGAAGGTCGGGCCAAATGTATAGATGTTCTTAAATGCCATCGCATATGTCTCACCGTTTAACTGTCCACTTACGGTAAGATTGGTCGGCTTATTAAAGAAATCCTTCGTATAATCTACCGTTCCATCCGGATTTTTCGGAAGATTGTTCATATCCAGTGTCGTTACCTGGAACATTTCTCCCGCACCTTCACAGTCACTTCCTGTGATCAGTGGTGTGTGTACATAAACAAAATCTCTCTCCTGGAAAAATTTATGAATTGCATATGCAATCAGGGAACGCACACGGAAAACTGCCTCAAACGTGTTTGTTCTTGGTCTTAAATGGGAGATCGTTCTTAAATACTCAAAACTGTGTTTCTTTTTCTGCAGCGGATAATCCGGTGTGGAAACACCCTCGATCTCGATTTTCTCTGCCTGGATTTCAAACGGCTGCTTGGTTCCAGGTGTTGCAACAAGCTTACCTGTCACGATGATCGCTGCACCGACATTTAACTTTTCAACATCATCAGAGTTCTCTAAAACATTGGAATATACGACCTGAACCGGTTCGAAAAATGTTCCGTCGTTCACCACGATAAATCCAAAATTTTTGGAATTACGGATGCTCCGCACCCATCCACCGATCGTCACGGTCTGATCCACATATTCTTCCTGTTTCCGGAATAAATCCCTTACATTTACCATATCCATAATTGAATCCTCCAATCCCCATCTCTTTGGTCTTCTTTTGGGATATTTATTTGATTAATTTGCTGTTTCTGTCTCGGCAGCGTCGACAGCTTCCTGCGGTTCTGCACTCTCTGTGCCCTCAGTACTCTCTGTCTCCGCCGGAGCTTCCACAGTCACATCCGCATTATCTTTGACAGACTGCAATGCAAGATTATCAACATAGACCTGTCTTAAATATTTTTCACCATAAGCTGCATCACCGTAGCCATAGTTCTTATATAAATCGTCTTCAGATGACAGACTGTTATTGCTCATCAGAGTCTGCACATAAGAAGAAAATCCGTCCTCGTCAAGCTCGGTGCCCTCTTTTGCTGCGATCGCACCTGTGATAAACTCCATGGAAATATTTTTCTCCATGCCTGATTTCCACTCCTGACGCACCTCATCAAGTGTCATGTTGTACTGGCTGCTGACGTAATCCTCAAGTTTGGATGCATCCCCATCACAGTAATTCTGTACATACTGTTTCTCATAATCATTGACACGGGCTGTCAGATAATCTTCCGGGATATCCACTTTACAATTTTCTAACAGGTACTCCTGCACTGCTGTGTAAGTGTCACTGTCCTTATTGCTGCTGGCCTGATTTTCAAGGAATGATTTAATCTGTGCATACATATCATCTACTGTGTCAGCCTGAAACTGTTTCTGCGCAAAATCGTCATCCACATCATCGAGTGTCATCTCTTTCTGGATTGAGTTGACGGTAAATGTGAATACAACCTGTTTTCCGGCAAGGTCTGCATTGCCATAGTTATCCGGGAATGTCACATCGCTGTCAATAACATCACCGACAGATGCACCTTTCAGATCATCTGTAAAGCCGTCGATAAAGGAGCTTGACTGGCTTCCTGCGGAACAGTTATTGTCCACATCGATATTCTGATCCTCGGCGCTTCCATTATCAAATGCCACTCCGTCTAATTTTCCAACATAGTCCACGTTTACGATATCACCATCTCCAACGGTCGTTTTGGTATCATCTGCAACGTAGAACGGTCCGTAATAAGAAAACATCTGCTCAAAATAATCTTTTGCATCCTGGTCATCCACATCATAATCGCCTGTGATCGTAACCGGAACCTTGCTGTAATCACAGAGTGTCACATAATCGGAAGGATCCAGATCATAAGAAGGACTCTCATATTCCACTGTTTCTGTTTCTTCTGCTGTTTCCGTGCCGTTTACTGATTCTGCAGCCTCTGTCCCCTCTGCGGTATCATTCTTCTTCCCGCCGCATCCGAGTGCAGTGACTGCCATCATCGTACAAAGCATTAATACTACTACTTTTTTCTTCATAATTATAATTACCTTTCTAATCCTTTAAGACAAGCTTTTCCGTCTAACTTTAATAACATACCACAATTTCTGCAAAAATAAAAGTATGTTTGACAAAAGTTATCGTATATGATAGTTTTTTGAAAAAGGGGAAGAAACTATGGGAAAAGCACTTATATTAGGAAAAGATACAAAACATCTTGACAAAGATATAGAGTTATGCCGCACAACCAATGAGCGGATCAGTGATCAGGCGGCACAGTTATTGATTGAAAATCAGATTCCATTTACGCGGAGTTTTATTAAGATACCATTTTTTCTGCGCGAAAAATACCGGGGTGCACACCAGTTTTATGTCATCCATACCAACCGCAACCGCTATTCCCAGGCAAGACATACACTCGATCATATGGATTCCGTGTTCCGGCGCAGACTGATCGTGAGTAACTATTAAAATCCAGATACCCTTTTTCTTATATCTCACAGACTTTATACAGGTAACTATTCCCCTGTTTTCCCACTCTGTCCACGATTTCTAAATCCGTCAGAATCAGAAGCACAGTCTGTGCAAGCGACAACGGAATTTTTGCAGATTTTGAAAAATCTTTCGTAGTAAAAGGTTCCGGCAGGTCAAATGGGATAAACTGCATATAATCTTCCCGTCTCTCAATACAGACTTCCTCCACAAACTGCACCGGGATCCGGTCGTAGCGCTCACTGCCTTTCTTTTTATCTTTGCTCCAGCCGTTTAACAGGCGGTACTCCTCCATATCGATCAGTGCAAACCGAAATCTTAAGTTTTCATTTTTTAAAAACGGACGTATTTTATACAATTCTTTAAATGCCACATACGGATTTCCTTTTTTGGGGGACTTGCGCTTCGGTGACATCTCGCCACTCTCCTCATCGATCCACAAAAGCCATTTGACATGCGGGATCGGATAGACGATCGTGACCGGATAGATTTTTAAGAACGCATCCAGTTTTCTCCGCATAACCTGAAAGGAGCGTGTCTGTATCTCAATGATCTCGGTCCCCGTAAAAATGTCCGCCACAAAATTTTCGATTGGGATTTCGTGCATATCCGTATCCGGCGCATAATAATTTTTCAAAACGGCATGTACCGTTTTCTCTGAGAGCGTCCCGATTCCCTGACGCTCCCTGTTTATCCCGATCACTCTGTTTTTTGCAGCTTCAAACCTCAATTCATCAATACACATGACACACTCCTCTTGCAGAATGAAGTCTTATTTTCTCTCCGGATGCTTCATATCCTTTAAAATATCAAAGCAGTCAAAAGTTCTGAAGTAGTCATCCGGTGTCTCTGCACGGCGGATCAGCTGGGTGGAACCATCCTCTTTTAACAATACCTCCGCGGAGCGCAGTTTTCCGTTATAGTTATATCCCATGGAGAAACCATGTGCTCCTGCATCGTGGATCACAAGCAGATCTCCCATATCGATCTTCGGCAGCATACGGTCAATGGCAAATTTATCACAGTTCTCGCAGAGGGAACCTGTCACATCATATTTGTGGTCGCAAGGCTCGTCCTCTTTTCCCATAACGGTGATGTGATGATATGCCCCGTAAATTGCCGGACGCATCAGGTTGACTGCACAGGCATCCACACCGATATACTCTTTATAGGTGTGTTTCTCATGGATTGCTTTCGTCACAAGGCAGCCGTAAGGTGCTAACATGAAACGTCCCATCTCTGTATAAATAGAGATATTTCCAAGTCCTGCCGGAACTAAGATCTCCTCAAAAGCTTCCTTAACCCCCTGTCCGATCACGCGGATATCGTTCGGTGTCTGATCCGGTGTATAAGGCACACCGACACCGCCGGAAAGGTTGATAAACTGGATATCACATCCGGTCTTGTCACGCAGTTCCACAACCAGTTCGAACAACTGTCTTGCCAGTTTCGGGTAATATTCATTTGTCACGGTGTTGCTCGCTAAGAATGCATGTACGCCGAAATGTTTTGCGCCTTTTTCTTTTAAGATCTTAAATCCCTCGATGATCTGCTCATGTGTAAAACCATATTTGGCATCACCAGGATTATCCATGATGCCGTTGCTCATCTTAAAGACTCCGCCCGGATTATAACGGCAGCTGATCGTCTCAGGAATTTTGCCGATCGTTTTCTCTAAAAAGTCAATGTGGGTAAAATCATCTAAGTTGATGATCGCACCAAGTTCATTGGCAAATTTAAACTCCTCGGCAGGTGTATCGTTTGAGGAAAACATGATGTGCTTTCCGTCAAATCCCTGAGAGTCTGCCAACATCAGTTCTGTCAAGGATGCACAGTCGCAGCCGCAGTCATATTCTTTTAGGATATCAAGGATGTACGGGTTTGGCGTTGCCTTTACCGCAAAATACTCACGAAATCCGGGATTCCAGGAAAATGCTTCCTTGACCGCCTTCGCATTTTCACGGATTCCTTTTTCATCGTAGAGATGAAACGGTGTCGGATATTTTTTTACGATCTCTTCGAGCTGTTCTTTGGTTACAAAAGGTTTCTTCTTCATAATATTCCTCCATTTTATTAAAATACAGCCTGTATCAGCACCATATAAAGCACTGTCCCGACGCCGATACTAAGCAGGTTGTTTCGTTTCCAGACATGAAGCAGTATCACTACTGCCACCGCTATAAACTCCGGTAATCCATATGGATAGGATGTGATACTTACCGCCTTTAAACAATAAATCACCAACATTCCGATGACTGCCGGCGGCAATACTTTTCCAAGATACTGTATCACCGGCGGGATCGGTTTTCCCGGCGGAAAGAATAAAAACGGGCAGAGTCTTGTAAAAAAGATCGTTCCCGCAACTGCTGCAATGATAACAAGTGAACGCGCCACACTAACCGGCATGATGCTCTACCTCCTTTTTCTGTTCTGTTTCTTTATCCAAAAACTTTCTGCACGGAAGCAGGATCAGCATAATACAGATCATGGTCGGCAGAATAAAATTGTCTGCGCCAAAGATCAGCAGGCAGATCAGTCCGCATCCAAGTCCGATCAGCACACTCGGACGGTTTTTTGACTCCATCCACTGTTCCACCATGATCACAACAAACAATGCCGTCATCGCAAAATCAATGCCTGTTGTGTCGATTGGAAGCACCGAACCAAGCAGTGCTCCGATCGCCGAACCGATGATCCAGTAAAGCTGGTCTAACAGTGCGATCGCAAATAAAAACTGTCCTTCTTCCACATCCTTTGGCACCTTCGTGACAAAAAATAAGGAATATGTTTCATCTGTCAGGGAAAAGATCATATACAGACGCTTCTTCCCCATCTTTGCAAAACGCTCTAATAACGACAGACCATAAAAAATATGCCGGATATTTAACATAAACTCCATGAAAATTACCTGTAAAAGACTCACGCCCGGCGCAAAAAAATTCACGGCGAGATACTGTCCACTCCCTGCATAACACAGGACGCTCATCAGTATTGCCCACAGAAAATTATACCCTTTTTCCTGAATCATCACTCCAAAAGCCATACCGATAAACAGATATCCCGTCATGACCGGTATTGTATATGGAAATGCAGCTTTAAACGCTTTTTCATAGGAAGCTTTTTTACTTACTTTGTTTTTTTCTATTTCACAATCCATTTCTTTTTTCTATCCCTGTTACTTTATCACTTTAGCTTGTCGCACTATGTACTCTACAACAATTTTTGTGATACATCAAGACAATTTTCAACAAAAACTTCACTATTGCAAAAACATGTGCTATACTTTTTTTAGTCGCGTTTTACACGAAAAGGAGTTATGAATGAGTATTACCGTTTTAAATTATATGGATCACGCATTAGTCAGCCGCATCAATGAACAGGCTGCAAAGCGTGCCGAAGCTGCAAAACAGTCTAATACGGATGATTTTGCGGCTGCGTTAGCTGACAGTACAAAAGCTTTGGAAAACAGCCAGAATACCTCACAGACCGGTACCACAGGCTCAGATACATCAGGGATATCCGCAGCCCAGACAACTGCATCCTCTGCAAATTCCTATACTTCAGGCGAACTTGACTCTATTTTTGAAGAGGCCGCCAATACCTATGGTGTTTCTTCTATTATATTAAAATCGATCGCCAAAGCAGAATCCGGCTTCAATCCCTCTGCCGTGAGCAATGCAGGCGCTGTCGGGATCATGCAGTTAATGCCATCTACCGCTGCTGCTCTTGGTGTTTCCAATTCCTATGATGCAAGAGAAAATATCATGGGCGGTGCAAAATATATCAGTCAGTTATTGTCCAACTATCAGGGAAATATCTCCCTTGCTCTCGCCGCTTACAATGCCGGCAGTGCAAATGTTGACAAATACGGCGGCATCCCGCCTTTTACTGAGACACAGAATTACGTTAAAAAGGTTCTCTCTTATATGGAAGAATTTGGTTCTGCTGTTTCTAATACGGTATCTTCCGTTTCAGACCAGCTTTCTTCTATTTTCAGTCTGACCGGAACTGCAAGAGATGAAGCAAATCAGATGCTCGCTGATTTCTTCTCCTCCAAAAATATCAGTAAAGATGCACTTGATATCTTAACCGCTATTTTAAAATTAAAAAATATGATATCTGGTCAGACAACATCAACAGATGTCTCTTCTGCTTTACAGAATACGGATACTACAACATCTGCTGTGGGAAGTACCTCTGAAAACCCATCCGACCGCACTGCCGTCCTTACTTCCATAAATTCTGATTCTGAAACAATTGAAGATATCACAAAAGACATCCCTGTACGCGTGATTCCTTCTGCAGAAACAGATACGGACGAAGATACTGATACTAAAACAAACACAGATATTGATGCAGCTGTCAGCACAGATACTAATGACGATGTCAGTACAGACACTGACAGTGAATCTTAAATATCCTGTTGCCTGCGGATTGCCCGCAGGCAATTTTTATGTCGATCCTATGGATCTCAAAACTTCTGTCTGATCCGTAACTGTTTCATACTTTCCTATATCGTTATGATAATTCTTCAATCTGTCCCTCTAAGTAGTGATTAAATTCTTTCATAAACTGATACACCGTCTTTACATCCTCTGTAGAATAATGGGACAAAAACTCCATATCTCTTTTCTCCCAGCGTCTATGACGCTTTGCATGTTCCTCAAACAACATTTTTCCTAGATCCGTCAGTTTAAAATAGACTTCTTTTTTGTTCGATTCCAAAGTGTATTTTTCAATCAGACCTTTCGCTAACAGCTTCTTTGTCATTTTGCTGATCGCGCCTCTTGTCATCCCCATATGTTCTGCGATCTTGGTAACATTGGGTAACTCTAATCTTCCAATATAGTCAATACAGTGCGTCTCGGAATAGCCATATTCATCGAGACATTTCCCCTCGGTCAGCTTCGAGAGCATGTCCTGCCGCTCTAACATCAGCGCAAGCTCTTTTAACAGAAGCTCCTGCTCTTTCATACATCCACTCCCTTACATAAAAGCAAATATTGTTTCCTTGTCAACAATTACTTCTGTTTTAATATAGCGCAAGTTTGTTTCCTTGTCAACAATATATGACAAAGATTCTGGGCAAAAAAACAGAGGCGTCAAGATTTTTGTCTCTTGATGCCTCTGATGTTTTTACTGCTTACGCGTCAAAGTGAAATCCTGCCAGCAGCGATCCTAGGCTGGTGCCTGTCGATTCTGTGTCGGTATATTTTTCCAGTTCTTCCTCGGCAACGCCTGCGGTATCGACCATTTCTTCCTGTAATGCTTTCATGCTGAGGCTGATCTTGTTGTCGTTGGTGTTAAGGACTTTTGCTTTGACTTTCTGTCCTTCTTTTAATACTTCGGATGGCTTTTTGATGCGGCGCTCACAGATCTGTGAGATGTGTACCAGACCGCTCAGTCCGTTTCCAAGGTTGATAAATGCGCCGTATGGCATCAGTGTCTCGACAGTTCCTTCGAGTACAGTTCCCGGCACGATCATGGAGATCTTGTGGCTGCGCTCTTCGGCTTCTGCTTCTCTTGCCACTGCCTTGCCGGATAAAACCAGTTTTTCTTTTTCCGGATCCACAGTGATCACACGCACTTCGATCTCTTTTCCGATCCACGCGTCAGTATCTTCCACATAGTCAAGTGTGATCTGGGATGCCGGGATAAATGCACGGATGCCTTCCAGATAGGTGACAACGCCGCTCGGTACGCTCTCTTTGATGCGGACTTTGACTGTTGTCTCATCTTCCATCATCTGTTTTAATTTATCCCATGCGAGTATATCGTTCGCTTCCTTTTTGGAAAGTACGATATTTCCGGCACCATCGTCCGTCTGTACCACAGTTGCCTCGATCACATCTCCCTTGTGTACCTGTTCCATGACATTAAAATCAGGATCATTGCTCAGATCAGCAACTTTGATGATTCCCTGCGCATAATATTTTAAATCCAGAGTCACTTCCTCTTCATTTACATCAATGACTGTACCGGAAATGATGTCTCCCTCGTTGATCCTGCGGAAAGAGGCTTCCAGTTCGTCTTTGTAGTCGTCCATTGTTTCCATTTTGTTATCCTCCCATTTGTTAATATCATTTTCAAATCGTCAGTATATATGATGTTGGGATCAAATAGTGCATTTAAGATTTCTGATTGGCAACTTACACAAAGTCGTGCCTATTTTGTTCCGATGTCCGAAAATAAGAAAAACTAAGTATGCCTGAATTAGATTTTTTCAAAGTGACGTGAACGGCAGCAACGAGTCATCCCTGACTCGATGCTGCCTTGTTCTGCCATCCATGGCAGAACATCACTGTGAATAGACAGACATACTAAGATTTTCTAATTTTCTACCAAAGTCACAAAAATAATCCCGACTTTGTGCAAGTTGCCAGCCGTTACGTTGTGAATACACTATTTAATCCCAACATCATTATATTCTAAACGGTATTATAACACACCCGTCCCTAAAACAAAATGACAACTTTGAACAGGTCCCCGTCGACCTCGACGTGGAATTCGCCGCCCTGGGCTTCGGTAAAACTTTTTGCGATCGCAAGACCAAGTCCGGAGCCTTCGGTATTTCTCGAACTGTCGCCGCGCACAAAACGCTCTGTGATCTCATCACCGCTGATATGTATTTCCTCAGCAGACATATTTTTTAAGATGATCTCTACAAGGGATGCTTTCTTTCGCACCTCTAAATAAACCCTGCTGCCCTGCATTGCATATTTGACCACATTGACAAAGAGATTTTCAAAAATGCGGTAGGTTTTCTGGTTATCAAGCATTAACAGTACTTTTTCTTCCGGCACATTCCACTTAAGTTCGAGTCCCCGCTCTTTCATCTTATCCACATGTTCAATGCTGACCTGTTTGATCAGGTTTACAACGTCAAGTTCCATCTTATTAAGTACGATATTATTGCTGTTTGCCTTACTGACTTCAAAAAGATCTTCGATCAGCACCTTAAGGCGCAGTGATTTACGCTCTAAAATATCAATGTAAGAACGCCTTTCTTCCTCCGTGATGTCTTCTTTTTTCAGCAGTTCAATGTATGTCGTGATGGCAGTGAGCGGTGTTTTTAAGTCATGTGAAACATTTGTGATCAGTTCTGTTTTCATACGCTGGCTCTTTACCTCTTCCTCCACTGCTTTTTTCATACCGGTCTGGATCTGCGCAAGTTCGTCCCGGAACGGATTAAATATGCCAAAATCCCCCTGAATCTCCTGATCAAGATTACCTTCTGCGATCGTCTGCATGGCATCTAACATCGCATGATAATCTTTATTGATCTGCTCATAATGTTTCTTTATAATAAAAAACAGGACGATCGAATAGACAACTAATGCACCGATCCCAAAGAACCAGAACAAGGAACAGGCTGCAAGCACTGCAAAGTTTATAACGACAACTTTTAAGATCAGTTTTGTCGTTTCCTCACTGAAATCAATGTGTGTGATCTCCCCGGAGAGTGTGTTCCACCACTGTCTGATCCGGTTGCCTGTCTTTTTAAACTGTTTTTTTATCCATGGGAAGATCTGATAGACCAGACTGTATCTTTTAACATATTCCCATAGTCCGACTGAAAATACCGGTCTCAGCAGATATGCGGCTGCAAACCACATTGCATAGATCAGCCACAAAGTTCCAACTGCAGTAAGTACGCTGATCACAACATCATAAACCTGTCCACCCATCAGTTCATCTGCCGCATCCGAAAATGAATCAAATCCATATGACCAGATAAGTTCCATAAAGTAATTCTGCAGACACAGTCCGCAGATCACACCTGTGACTCCAAGTTCTGCCGCGTAAGCATGTACCTTTCCATCATTTAAGATATTGCCTCCGGCTTTTTTCCCTGTCATAAAAAACATAAATGCGATCACCGCTACAACAGATGCGCCATACAATGGAAGTGCCCCATTAATTTTATAGGCGGACAGCTTTTCAAAATAATCTTCTTCCTCATCACTGCCAGAATCATAAAGAATATTTTCAGATGCTTTCTCTTTGGAAATACCGATCACAAACTCTATATTTTCCGGTCCTTTGAGCACGGGCATGTCTGTTGGATTAAAATACTCTTCCAGATTAGTTTTTAACAGTTCACTGCGTTCCTGTGCCCCTAAGGATTTTACTAAAAGATCGCCGCTATTTTCCCTGTCTGACAGCAGAGGAATTACTTCCATCGCCCCGACTTCATTAAATTTTACCGCAAACAATTCGCTGTAATATTGTGCCAGTTGTTCACTGACATCCTTTTCCTCTCCACCGAGTACGCTCTCTAAATTCTGCGTTGTATTTTTCAGTTTACTTCCATCTTCGGATTCCATGACGCAATAATCAATCTGGGAACGGATTTTTTCAAACTGACTGCTCCATTCATCCATCACCGACAATACTTCATCATTGGTTACCTGCTCTAATTGTTCCTGTGACTCCCACCTGTCGGTTTCATCCGCTTTTGCATAAGATGCGATATAAAGATCTGTTGCTGACATCTCCATCTCACTCTTCTGATTCTGATATTCCAGATCGAGCAGATAAAATCCCTCATACAGATTTTTCAGAAACTGTGTCCGAATCTGCGTATCACTGTCTGTTCCTGTTTTTGCTGCTTCTGTCTTTTGCATCCAGTCTTTGCTTCTGCGATTGATTCCCGGATAGCATAAAAAATTGATAACTGCTAAAACAAGAAGAAACCCTGCTGTTATCACAATTCTCGCCTTACGGCTGTTTTTCCATTTTATATCCAACGCCCCACACCACCTTTAAATATTTTGGTTCTCTCGGATTGATCTCGATCTTATCCCTGATATTTCTCACATGCACCATAATCGTATCGGTATTGATCGCTTTTTCATTCCAGACACGCTCGTAAATCTCGTCCGCCGAATAAACTCTTCCCGGATTTTTCATCAGAAGTGCTAAGATCTTAAACTCAATCGGTGTCATTTTTACCGGTTTTCCATCCACAAATACTTCTACCGTATCTTCATTCAGCTCAATTCCGCCAATGATATGTACCCTGTCATTTTCCTTTTTCTCCTGACTTTTGTTGTTAAACTTTGTATAACGCCGGATCTGGGAATTGACGCGCGCCATCAATTCTAACGGCGTAAATGGTTTTGTCACATAATCGTCCGCTCCGATGTTCAGCCCGATCACTTTATCTGTCTCCTCTGATTTCGCCGAAAGCATAATTACAGGAAAATCATGATGTTCCCTGAGTTTTAATGTCATTGTTACCCCATCCATACGCGGCATCATGATATCAACGATCGCAAGATGTATCTCCTTACTCTCAATAATCTCTAAACCTTCTATACCATCTGCCGCCTTATAAACGTTATAATTCTGGCTTTTTAAAAATATCTCGATTCCATCACGGATCTCTTTGTCATCTTCTACGATTAAAATATTGTACTGTTCCATTATTTTTGTCTGTGTGAAAGATTTTCACACTTCTCCCCTTTTCTTTCTGTGCCGCTGATATCCCTTTTTGCCACACTTCCTATCAGTATATCATTTACCATAACAAAATGAAACAAATCCTGTGTTATTCCCGGCACAACTGATATCTTCCTGCTCTTACCCTCCTTTGAGTATTATCATACCTTCCGAATACAAAGAACACCCTCACAAAAAAATAAAGATTTTCGAAAGATTCTCTTTATATTTTCCTTATTTCTGCAAAATTCTCTTTTTTTCTCTATATTTTTTGCATTTCACTGATAAGAGTGTTACAATACGAATGTTATTAAATTTTCGAGGAGGTTTACTTATGGACAAGAAAACAACAGGAATCGTTTCCTACATCACGCTTATCGGCTGGCTGATTGCATTCTGCGCCGGTGACAAAGAGGGTGCAAAATTTCATTTAAACCAGTCACTGGTGTTATACCTTGCATCACTGATCAACAGCATTATTATTTCGCGCATTCCGATCTGTGGATGGGCTGTCAGCGGCATTTTCTCCATTGTATTCTTTATTTTCTGGATCATGGGATTAGTATATGCTTGCAAAGATGAAGAAAAAGAGCTTCCACTTTTAGGAAGTATTAAGATTTTAAACTAAGATATTAAAAAAACATTATTATGTAAAAACCCGGCTTTAAGGTTCATGACCCCAAAGCCGGGTTTCTTTTTTTGTGCACAGACCTGCCTGCTAAAACAGGCAGTCTGCTATCTTATACGATTTTCTTATACCTCTACGGTAATTTTGTCTAAGTGCCAGATATCATCCACATACTCCTGGATCGTACGGTCAGAGGAGAATTTACCGGCATGTGCGATATTTAAGATTGCACTCTTTGCCCAACCTTCTTCATCTTTGTATGCTTCCATGACGCGTTTCTGTGCTTCTGCATAAGAACGGAAATCTTTTAAGATGAAATAGGTATCTGCAAACTGTGTACACTGTGTATTGAGCAGTGAATTGTACAGGTCACGGAATAACTCAGGATCATTCGGTGAATAAAATCCATTGATGAGCTGCATCAGTACCTTGCGGATATCCTGATCACTGTTGAAGATCTGCATTGGATCATAGTCACGGTTTCTCTCATGTGCAATGACTTCATCGGAACTCATACCGAAAATAAATGCATTTTCTTTGCCGACTTCCTCTACGATCTCAACATTTGCACCATCCATCGTTCCGAGCGTCAGCGCACCGTTTAACATAAACTTCATATTACCGGTTCCGGATGCCTCTTTACTTGCAGTAGAAATCTGCTCACTGACATCTGCTGCCGCAAAGATCCACTCTGCGATCGATACACGGTAGTCTTCAATAAATACAACTTTGATCTTGCCATTAATGCTTCGGTCATTGTTGATGACATCCGCCACATTGTTGATCAGCTTGATTGTAAGTTTGGCATTCTTATAGCCCGCTGCTGCCTTTGCACCGAAAATAAAGGTTCTCGGATAGAAATCCATATCCGGGTGCTCTTTTAATTCGTTATACAGATACATGACATGTAAAATATTCAGCAACTGACGTTTGTATTCATGCAGACGTTTTACCTGCACATCAAAGATGGAACGAGGATCTACTTCGATGCCGTTGTGTTCTTTGATGTATTTTGCAAGGCGCAGTTTGTTCTGGTATTTGATGTTCATGAACTCCTGCTGTGCTTTTTTATCGGTTGCATAGATCGCCATCTTCTCAATATGGGCAAGATTCGTGATCCAGTCATCCCCGATATGTTCACTTACCCAGTCAGCAAGAAGCGGATCGCCATGCATTAAGAAACGGCGCTGTGTGATTCCGTTTGTCTTGTTGTTGAATTTCTGTGGGAACAGCTCGTAGAAATCATGAAGCTGCTCATTCTTTAAGATCTCTGTGTGAAGTTTTGCCACACCGTTTACGGAATATCCTGCTGCGATTGCAAGATGTGCCATCTTCACCTGACCATCGTAAACGATCGCCATGCGTGCAACCTTGCCGTTATCGCCAGGGAACTCCGCCTGGATCTGTAAAATAAATCTGCGGTTGATCTCCTCAACGATCTGGTAGATACGCGGAAGCAGTCTTGAGAAGATCTCGATCGGCCATTTTTCAAGTGCTTCAGCCATGATCGTGTGGTTGGTATATGCACAGGTCTTTGTTGTGATCTCCCATGCCTCATCCCAGCTTAATCCTTCTTCGTCGAGTAAAATGCGCATCAGCTCTGCCACTGCCACAGTCGGATGTGTATCATTTAACTGGAATGTTACCTTCTCCGGCAGCTTGTGGATATCATCATGATGTTTTTTGTAACGTGCCAGCGCACGCTGTACACTTGCAGATACAAAGAAATACTGCTGTTTTAAACGAAGCTCTTTTCCTGCGATATGGTTATCATTCGGATAAAGTACCTCAACTAAGTTACGGGCAAGGTTTTCCTGCTCTACTGCCTTGTGGTAATCTCCCTTGTCAAAGGAATCTAACTCAAAGCACTCCATCGGCTCTGCATCCCAGATCATTAAGGTATCTACCACATGGTTGTCGTAACCTACGATCGGCATATCATAAGGTACTGCTAAAACGGACTGGTAATTTTCCTGTACGAAACGGGTCTTTCCTTCCTCCGTCACTTCCGCACGGACATAACCGCCGAATTTCACCTCATAGGAATATTCCGGACGGCGAAGTTCAAACGGATATCCGTTCTTTAACCAGTTATCCGGCACTTCCACCTGAAAACCGTCTTTGATCTTCTGTTTGAACATACCATAACGGTAGCGGATACCGCAGCCGTAAGCTGCGTATCCCAAGGTTGCCAGAGATTCCATAAAGCAGGCTGCAAGACGTCCGAGTCCACCATTTCCAAGTGCCGGATCCGGCTCCTGATCCTCGATCTCATCAAGGTTTAAACCGATCTCCCCGAGTGCCTCTTTTACCTCTTTGTACATTTTTAAATTGATCATGTTGTTGCCAAGTGCACGGCCCATCAAAAATTCCATGGACATATAATAGACCATCTTTGGATCCTGTTTGTCAAACGCTTTCTGTGTTGCAAGCCAGTCATCAATGATCACATCTTTTACCGTGTAGGAAACCGCCTGAAAAATTTCCTGCTGTGAAGCTTCCTCTAATGTTTTGCGGTAAAGATTTTTTACATTTTCCTTTACGTCCTCAATAAATTTTTCCTTGTTGAAAACATTTTCCTTCATCTAGTTTTCTCCTTTTTTTACTCCAAGCAATACTTTTTCTCCATTAATATTCCATTCCTTGCAGTAAATTCCGTTTTCTCCGGAGTCAAAAGAATCAGCTTCTGCTACAACTTCAGTACCTAAAACATCACCCATGATGTCATTTCCGTACTTATTAAAGATGTCGGCTACTTTTTCATCTGCATGATAGTAAATGGAAATTTTATCCATAACCTCAAATCCGGCTTCCTTACGCATGGTCTGGATCTTGCTGATCAGCTCACGGACAAATCCTTCCTCTACCAGTTCCGGTGTCAGGTTGGTATCAAGCACAACGGTTACAGTATTATCACCTTCCGTTACATAACCTTCCATCTGTGTCATTGTGATCAGAAGGTCTTCTTCGGATAATTTTACATCATCACTGACTGTTGGCAATGCAAGCACACCGTCTGCTTTTAATTCAGCCATTGCTTTGTTTCCGTCTAACTCTGCAAGTGCTTTCTGGATCTGTCCTAAGAACTTGCCATATTTCGGTCCGACAGTACGAAGCTGTGGTTTGAAAGTATAGCTTGTATATGCACTGACATCCTCTGTGAAGTTTACTTTCTTCACATTTAACTCATCCTCGATGATCTCCACAAAATATTCTGGCAGTACATTCGGTGCTTTGACATACATATTTCCGATTGGCTGACGATTCTTGATATTTGCAGAGTTACGGCACGCACGACCCATAACAACGATCTTTAAGA
>OLQT01000625.1_pt1 | contig 24885 bp, 25 predicted proteins | sample 1672651 | NCBI WGS metagenome assembly OLQT01 (sample SAMEA3136709, study PRJEB25190) | human gut metagenome | biome: human gut; feature: human-associated habitat; material: faeces | place: Austria | collected 2013 | reverse complement strand
CCATCGGACAGGAGATCGAAGCTAAGGTTGTTGACTTCAACGGCGAAGACAAGAAAATCAGCCTGAGCATGAAAGCTCTTGAGGCACCGGCTGAAGAAGCTACAGAAGAATAATTAAGAGAATACTCATAAATATTCAGCAACCGGCTTTGTATGAGGATGATCATACAGAGCCGGTTGATTGTTTTTTTAGATTACGAATGTGGTCAGCAGTTACAGGAGCATCAGAAATGCTGCAGACAGTCAGGAAGGAATTATAGGATGTCCATAAAAGGAATTTATGATATACACTGTCATATTGTACCCGGTGTAGACGATGGAGCCACAGATATAGGAGAAACCGTAAAATTACTCCGGATGGAATATGAACAGGGCGTGCGGACGGTTATTGCAACTCCCCATTTCCGCTTTCGGATGTTTGAAACACCTGCGGAGAAAGTCAGAGAGCAGTTCAGACTGGTGGAGAAAGCGGCATCAGAGATCAGCCCGGATCTCCATGTGTATCTGGGATGTGAGTTTCACGCTAATATGGAGATGCTTCCCATGCTCAGAGAACAGAAAGTAATGACAATGGCCGGTTCGCGGTATGTTCTTACAGAATTTTCCCATAACTCGGAAGAAAGCTATATACGGGAACGTCTCGGTGCATTGCTCTCCGGAGGATATAAGCCGATCATGGCACATATAGAACGTTACGAAGCCACACGCAATAGTCTGGATTTTGTGGAAGAACTGGCAGATATGGGCGTCTATATGCAGATCAATGCAGACAGCATCACAGGAAAAGACGGATTTTTTACTAAACGGTACTGTAATAAAATCATGAAAGACGGACTCCTTCATTTCGTCGGATCAGACTGTCACAACAGTGCAAAGAGGAGCAGCAGGATTGGAGAGGCATATCGTATGGTTTCAGCGAAATTCGGGCAGGACTATGCAGATGAACTGTTTATTCATAATCCTGCAGAAATTCTGAAACAGAAACAAAAACATGAGGCTACAGATTGACTTTTTTTATTGGCTGATATACAATAAAATCGGTTTATGTCAATTTTGCTGTTTACTTTCAGAAATACATAAGACAGAATATTACCTGTGAACAGTAATGTACAAAACTATAAAGAAAAAAGGGAAAAGGAAATTATCAGATGTTAGACAATTTGAACAGTAACTTTGAGAGCAGCAAAGCACAGAGACCCGATGCAAATGATGATGAAGTTGAAATCGACTTACTGGAAATATTTTATGCGCTCAAGAAAAAAATCCTTCTGGTACTGATGGTTGCTCTTGTCGGAGGCTGTATTGCAGCAGCATATACGCAGTTTTTAATGACACCGATCTACAGCTCCACATCCAGTATCCTTGTACTTTCGAAAGAAACCACACTGACATCACTGGCGGATCTGCAGTTAGGTGCCAGCCTGACCAGTGATTATACAGTTCTGATCACAAGTACCCCTGTGATGGAGCAGGTAATTTCAGATTTGGATCTGGATATGACTGCAGAACAGCTGAAAGAAAGCGTAAGTATCAATAATCCTACAGATACCCGTATCCTTGAGATTACTGTCAATAATACAGATTCTAAAATGGCAAAGAAGATCGTAGATGAGATTGCGAATGTTTCTTCATCCTATATTGGCGATAAAATGGAAGTTATTCCGCCAAAGATTATTGAAGTTGGTAAGATTGCTACTGTAAGAACTTCTCCAAGCGTAAAGAAGAATGCAGCACTCGGCTTCTTACTCGGTTTCCTTGCATGTGCGGCAATCGTGGTTGTATACGCTGTAATGGATGATACTATTAAGACAGAGGAAGATATTGAGAAATACCTGGGAGTTTCTGTTCTTGCCAAGGTTCCTGACAGAAAAGATTTTATAAATTCGAAGAACAGGAAATCAAAGAACAAGAATAAGAAGCACCATTAAACTAATGGAGGAATCTGAGCAATGAAGAAACTCAATTTAACAGATAAAAGAAATCCGGATTATTTTTACAGTGAGGCGATCAAAACTCTGCGTACCAATATTCAGCTGTCGGGTCAGAGCATAAAGACAATTCTGGTTACAAGCTGTTATCCAAACGAAGGTAAGAGTGATATAGTACTCAGTCTTGCCCAGGAGCTTGGGAGCATTGGCAAGAAGGTTCTCCTTCTGGATGCGGATATCAGGAAGACTGCATATGCCGGACGACTGGGTGTGGAAGAGGAAGTGAAAGGTCTCTCACAGCTTCTGAGCGGTCAGGTGGGATTACAGGAGGTTATTTATTCTACAAACTTTCCGAATATGGATATCATATTCGGAGGTCCAAGTGCACCGAATCCGTCAGGACTTCTCAGTGAGAATATCTTTAAGGTATTCTTAAAGGAAATCAGAGAATATTATAATTATATCCTGATCGATACACCGCCTATCGGAACAGTAATTGATGCGGCAGTGATCGGAAGATGCTGCGATGGTGCAGTCTTTCTGATCGAACCGGGAAATGTCAGGTACCGGGACGCACAGAAAGCATTTAAACAGCTGGAAAGAAGCGGATGCCGTATTCTTGGAGCTGTTATGAACAAGATAGATACCAGTGATGACAAATATTATTCTTCTTATTATAAGCATTATGGAGAGTATTATCGCAGAAGTGACGAAGAAGCCCAGATTAAATAATACGGGCTGTTATCTGGCAGTAAGACAGAAACCATGATTAATGATAAAGGAGAATTTGGAAAAGTGAGCAAAATAAGAAAGAAAAAAACAAAAAAGACGAATATCTTACTGGGCTTTATCTGCATTCTGCTGGCAGTTCTCCTGGGCTTTATTCTTGTGACCAGTTATAAATCGGAACAGAAGGAATCCAGACACCTGTCAGAAATTGCAGACGACCAGCAGAGTGGGATTGAAGATTACGAAGCAGTAAAAGAACGTGCAAAAGAGCTGGAGGAGATATCTTCCGAAGAAGCAGAAGATACAGAAGACATTAAATCAAAGAACACAGAAGACACAAAAGACACAGAAAAAACGGATACAGCTGACACAGAAGATGCAGATAAGACAGAAGATACAAAAGATAAGACGACAGCTGCTTCAGGTATTGTGTGCTGGGGAGATGATCTGATCAATGGGGAAGAATCCAATACATATTCCTATATGACAGTACTTCAGAAGCTTCTGACCGATAATGGCTATAATATGACAGTGATCAATAAAACGCTTCAGGGAGGTGGCACTCTCTCCATGATGAAGATGGCTGGTGTAAGTGATGAAACTATTCAGAGCTATATTACTAAACATCAGCAGGCTGCAAACGGTGCCCAGCTGAATGTAACAGAGACCGGAATACGTGATCTGACAGAAGAACAGACTACAAGAAATGATATGGATTGTATTCCTGTTATCTTCATGGGATATTATGGCGGCTGGAATCATGATCCTGCAGAACTGGCAGACCAGCAGGAACAGATTTTAAATACATTTCAGAATAAAGATCAGTTTATTGTAGTAGGAACACGCCCTATGGACGGAAGCGTAACCTCTGAAGCACTGGATCAGGTGCTCAGCCAGAAATGGGGAGAACACTATATCAGTCTTGCAGATGTGACTGCACAGCCGTCTTCTACCTATGAGGCTCAGCAGGCAATGGCAGAGGCAATATTACAGAAATTGCAGGAGCTTAATTATATCAGCAAAAACTGATGAGATAACTGAAATACAGAGATTGAAGGAATGAAAATGAAAAAAACCACAAGAAAAGCCATCAGACAGCGCAAGATCTGTATGCTTTTGATTATTATCCTGATCATAGTTCTTTCCATTCTTGGCGGCGGTTATTATCTGTTAAGCCAGAAAAATGCTGTATTGCCAAAAATCGGTGGTCAGAACAGTGACAGCCGGAATCAGACGGATTTGAACCAAAACAGTGATACCGTGGAATATAAAGGTGAGACATACAAATATAACGATCATCTCAGCAATTATTTATTCCTGGGAATTGATACAAGGGAAGCTGTAGATACTTATCAGTCACAGGCAGATGCCGGGCAGGCAGATGCAATTTTTCTGGTGTCCATGGATCGTGCAACAGAGAAGATAAAGGTTCTGTTTATTCCACGAGATTCCATGACCAGGATAGAAGTATTTAATCCATATGGTCAGAGCCTTGGAGAGACAACAGATCATCTGAATATACAGTATGCTTTCGGGGACGGAAAAGAGAAAAGTTGTGAACTGATGAAAACAGCAGTTTCCGATATGCTGGACGGACTTCCGATCCAGGGGTATTGTTCCATGAACATGGATGGCATTTCAGTGATTACAGATTTCGTAGGTGGAATACAGCTCACAATCCCTGATGACAGTCTCGCAGATGTGAATCCGGAATATAAAAAAGGTGCTGTTGTGGATATTACAGGGGAAACTGCAGAACAGTTTGTAAGATATCGTGACATTGACAAAACCCAGAGTGCTCTGGTCCGTCAGGAGAGACAGAAAACCTTTCTTCAGGCACTGGTGCAGAAGGCTCAGGAAAAAGCAGGAGAGGACGCCGGATTTGTGACAGGTCTCTATGACAGTGTTAAAAGCTATACAGTTACAAATATGGGAAATGATATATTTGCCAAATTGCTGGCTGCATCACAGAATGGAATCACTGATACAGAGACAGTACCGGGTGAGGGAACACATGGGGAGAACTTTGATGAGTATCATATCGATGAAGATGCATTGTCAGATTTGATTATTTCCATGTTTTATGAGAAAATTTGATTGTATTAGTCATAGTATGATGAATACAGAATACACTGTACTGTGATAAATAATTATCACTGTTATTATTCAGAGATAGTCCGTGCAGACATTCTGTACGGTTATCTATATAAAAATTAATCCAAAAGGAGAGGTGCATTATGAAAATCGCGAAGAAATTTATGACACTTGCTTTAGCAACTGCCCTTGGAGTAGGATGTGCTACTGTAGGTGTTGGTGCAGCGCCAAGCAACACGAGTGATCTGGCCGCGGTAGCGCCAAGTAGGACAAGCGAAACTACTGTGGATTCTAAACAGTCTTCAATTTATGAAGTTGTTAAGGAACTTGAGAAAACACAGGGCTTTGCTGATCTGCAGGCAAAATATAAAGATCTGGCAGATGCTTTTAAACAAATCAATGATGGAACAATGAAGATGGAAGATTTCATAAAAGTATTGAAATCCCTTTCCGTAGATGAAGCAGACAAAGCAGACCTTGAAGATGCCATTGCTAAACTCGAAGGAAAAATGATTGTTACATTTGTCAATGAATTCAACGTACTGAAGCCAGAAGAAGCAAAGCCTAATGATGACGGAACATATGAAGTAAAGCTTAATGTTCCGAGTCTTACAGACACTATGGAAGGTATTCAGCTTTGGGTCTACAGCAAAGACGGCACAAAGAAGTTTGTAGTCATTGATCCGGTTAATATTGACAAAGAGGGCAAAACTCTTACTGTTAACTTAAACGATGGAGATTTCTTCATGGTAATCGCAGACGCGAAATAATCAATAATTCGGAATCAGAACGCAGTCGCCAGAGATGGCGGCTGTTTTTTGTAGAAATATGTTGCATTTTTTTATTGATGTAGTTATAATAAAACACGACGTAAATCTTTTTGTCTTTAAATCGTCGCTTTGCCGCGTTTGAAGATATGGATAATACATATCTTGAAGTATGAGTCTGCCTTGTAACACAGGCAGAATGGCGAAGCATACCCAGAATACGGAGGTAAGATATCCAGTGTGGTATGTGATGCAGGTGCGCACAGGCACCGAAGAAAACATCCGCTGTCAGTGTCAGCGGTTAATAAGCAGCAATGTCTTAGAACGCTGCTTTATCCCATATTACCAACAGAAGAAACGATTTCAGGGCGAATGGCATATCCAGGAAAGAATCCTCTTTCCCGGGTATGTCTTTTTAATTGCCGAAAATCCGGAAAAACTGGTAAATGGACTCAGGAAAGTCATCGGACTGACGAAGCTGATCGGAACCGGCGATGAGATCGTCCCACTGGTTCAGGAAGAAATAGATTTGCTTATGAAAATAGGCACAGACAAACAGCTTGTAGAGATATCTTCCGGCATCATCGAGAATGACAGAGTGCAGATTCTGGCAGGTCCTCTGATGGGAATGGAAGGAAATATCCGCAGGATAGACCGGCATAAAAGAATAGCATATCTGGAAATAGAAATGTTCGGAAGAACAGTAGAAATGAAGGTGGGATTGGAAATTATAAGAAAAGAATAATAAAAAATGATGGCATATTTACAGGAAAACGATTCTGTAAATATGCCTTTTTGAATAAAAAAGAAGGAGAGGTTAGGAAAACGTATGTACAGGAAAAAATCAAGAGGATGGTATAAACACAAAGATTTCATATTAATTGATCTTGCGTGTTTATTTATGGCTTTAATACTGGCGTATCTGATTCGAAACGGTTCTGTCAGGAACCTGTTTACACTGGGAATTTATCGCAATGTGATGATATTTGTCATATTGGTGGATTTGTTCCTGATCATTTTGTTTGAATCTTATAAAGGAGTTCTGAGAAGAGGACGTTATCAGGAGCTGCGCTCTGTTATCCGGCAGATGATCCTGATCGAACTGGCAAGTGGTCTGTACCTGTTTACTGTCAGTGGCGGACATACCTTTTCAAGAATAATCCTTTATCTTATGGGAATTTTCTATGTGCTTTTATCCTATTGTACAAGAATAATATGGAAAAAACGTCTGCTGCATAAAATGGCAGAAGGTGGAGAGCATTCTCTCTACATTGTAACCAATTATGACCTTGCATCAAAAGTAATCCAAAATGTAAAAGAACACAATTATAACCGTTACAACATCAATGGTCTGATACTCATTGATAAAGATATGACAGGGAAAGAAATTGCAGGAGTCCCGGTAGTAGCAGACTTAAATAACGCATCATCCTTTATCTGTCAGCAGTGGGTAGATGAGGTCTTTGTAAATGTAGATGAAACATATCCATACCCTCAGGAACTGATAGAAGAGTTGCTGGAAATGGGAATGCCGGTCCATGTAAACCTGGCAAAAGTCAGAAGTACTCCCGGACAGAAACAATTTGTGGAGGCAATTGGCGGATATACAGTTCTGACAACCACCATGAACTATGCCACAGACAGACAGGCACTTGCCAAAAGAGTATTGGATATTCTGGGGGGACTGGTGGGCTGCTTCCTGACAGGAGTTATTTTTATTTTTATAGCACCGGCTATCTACGTCAGTTCTCCGGGTCCGATTTTCTTCTCACAGACAAGGATTGGAAAAAACGGAAAGCCATTTAAGATGTACAAATTCCGGAGTATGTATATGGATGCAGAAGAGAGAAAAGCAGAATTGATGTCACAGAACAAAATGAGTGACGGACGTATGTTCAAACTCGATTTCGACCCCCGGGTAATCGGAAACAAAATCCTGCCGGACGGAACCAGAAAAACCGGAATAGGCGAATTTATCAGGAAAACATCTCTTGATGAATTTCCACAGTTCTGGAATGTGCTAAATGGGAGCATGAGCCTTGTAGGTACCAGACCGATATTACAGGATGAATTATTAAAATATGAACTCCATCACAGAGCCAGAATTGCCATCAAACCGGGGATTACCGGTATGTGGCAGGTAAGCGGCAGAAGTGATATTTCAGACTTCGAAGAAGTTGTAAGACTGGATACAGAATATATCAGTAACTGGAATTTTGGGCTGGATATTAAGATACTGTTTAAGACAGTGATGACGGTGTTGAAGAGGGAAGGGTCGGTGTGAGAAACTTCGGAAGTTTTTAAAATATTTAATTATAAAAAAATAACATGTCCGCACATTGTATGCAAAAGAGCATATGGTGTGCGGACTTTGTTGTAGTAAATATCTGTCTTAAACATATAAATTACCTGGCTTAATATGAGCCTTCCATATAAGTAGAAAAAGAGGAAAGGTGCGAGAAATGGAGTATAAGAGAAAGGTTGATAAAAGACACATTCCAACTTGCAATATTATGGGCGTTAATATTGCGGCAATTAATATGAAGTGGTTGGTAGACTATCTCGAAAAAAATATTTCGGAAATAAAAGGAGACTACATATGTGTCTCAAATGTACATACAACTGTAACCAGTTTTGAAGATGCGGATTACTGTGCGATTCAAAATGGCGGGTTAATGGCAATTCCAGATGGCGGTCCTCTTTCTACTGTTGGTCAGAAACGCGGTCATAAGAATATGGAGCGCACAACAGGCCCAAGTTTAATGGGAGAGATTTTTGAGATCTCTGCAAAGAAAGGGTATCGCCATTATTTTTATGGCAGCAAAGAAGAAACATTGGAATTGCTGTATCAAAAACTTACGAGCAATTATCCGGGAATTCAAATTGCTGGAATGTACAGTCCTCCGTTTAGACCTCTGACGGAAGAGGAGGATAAAGCAATTATAGAAAGAATAAACGAAACCAAGCCGGACTTTGTATGGGTCGGACTTGGAGCACCAAAACAGGAAAAGTGGATGGCAGCACATCAGGGAAAAATTGATGGACTGATGCTTGGTGTTGGAGCCGGATTTGATTATTACGCAGAGAATATTAAGCGTGCTCCGATGTGGATGCAGAAACATAATCTGGAGTGGGTGTATCGTTTAGTGCAAGATCCCAAGAGGTTGTTTAAGAGGTATTGGAGCACTAATACGAAGTTTATTTGGAATGCAATGATAAGGGGAAAGTAAATATGAAAAGAGTATGTATGGTCGTTCCAAATAGAATGGTAAAAGGTGGAATAGCTGCGGTTGTAAATGGATATAGAGGATCACAACTAGAGAAGGACTATGAAATAACCTATGTAGAGTCATATAAAGATGGAAGCAAATTTGATAAGCTTTTGAAAGGTATTTGCGGATATTTTCATTTTGTATATGTGCTTATGTTTCACAAGCCGAATGTGGTTCATATTCATTCTTCTTTTGGACCATCATTTTATAGAAAGATGCCATTTATTTATATGGCGTCTTGGCGCAAAATTCCGATTGTTAATCACATACATGGTGCCGACTTTGACGAATTCTATGTAAATGCACCAGAAGAAAAAAAGGACAAGATTAAAAAAGTATATAGTAAATGTAACGTGTTAATTGCTCTTTCTGAGGAATGGAAAAAACGACTGAGCCAGATTGTTGCGGAAGATAGAATTGAAATAATTGAAAACTATAGTGTTCTTCATGAAGATGCTTTAGAGGAAAGGATGCAGAGGGAGTGTAATAACACAGTTCTGTTTCTTGGTGAATTAGGAAAAAGAAAAGGTTGTTATGATATTCCAGAGGTTATAGCACAGGTAAGAAAAAGCATACCGGATGTGAAGTTTATCTTAGCTGGAGCAGGAAGCGAAGTCGATGAGAATGCAATCAAGAAATTGATTGATGAAAAAGGGATATCCGATAATGTGGAATTCCCTGGATGGGTTCGTGGTGATACGAAGGATAAACTGCTTAGGAAAGCAGACGTATTCTTTTTACCATCTTATAACGAGGGAATGCCAATGGCGGTATTGGATGCAATGGGATATGGATTGCCGGTGGTAAGTACAAATGTTGGTGGAATACCCAAGATTGTGCATGATGGAGAAAATGGCGTCTGCTGTGAAGCAGGAGATGTAGATAGAATGAGCCGGGCAATTACAGAGTTGATGTTGAATGAAGAACTAAGGGAAAATGCAGGAAGACATAGTATGAAAATTGTAAAAGCAAAGTATTCGTTAGAGGCTCACATAGAAATGCTTGAAAGAGTTTATGAAGGGACAATGGAATGAATGAAAAGATAGGAAATAAATTAGACAGATATATTATATGCTGTAGCGACCCTTTTCCATTTGGTTCGGCAAATTCTAATTATATACGAAATATGGCATTAGCATTAAAAAATGCAGAAAAAAACGTTCTAGTAATTGGATTGATTGAAGGTAGTAACTCAATAAGTGATGAAATAAAGGGAAAATATGAAGGTATCGAGTATATAAATATCACTCAGAAAAAGAGTAAGATTCCGTTTAGACTTGTGAATCATTTGTTTTTTGGAAAAAAAATTGTGAGATGCCTCAAAGAACAGAATATAAAAACAGAGGATAATCTTATTGTATATACCGATTATATAAGCGTTACTAGAAACCTCTTTAGAAGATATGCTCAAAACAATGAAGCGGGAAATATGGCGTATTGTATTGTGGAGTGGTTTCAGTCACATCAATACAAGGGCGGAAAGCTTAGTTTGGATTATATTTTCTGGAAATTACATTTTGATTATTTGATGCCTAAATATGGTAAGGTAATCGGTATTAGTACCAAGCTTGCAGAACATTTTTTTGATAAAGGATGTAAAGTAATGGTATTGCCGTGTTTAGTGGATTGTAGTGGCGTAAAGATTTCAGACTTTTCATTAAACAAGACAAAGAGATGTTATGATTTTATTTATCCTGGGGCCGCAACAAATAAAGACTCATTGGAGGGTTTGCTGAAGGGATTGCTGTATCTATCTGAAGATGAATTGAGCAAGATTAAATTTCATTTTACAACATTAAAACCAGAAAAATTATTAAAAACGGCTAACTGTGGTGAAGATGCTCTTGAAAAATTAAAAGATGTATTGGTGTTCCATGGCAGGTTGGAATATGATAAACTGCTTGAATTATACAAAACTATGGATTACTTGTTTTTGCCTCGATATAAAAACATAATAACTGAGTCGAATTTTCCGAGTAAAGTTCCAGAAATGCTGGCATACGGAACAGTGCCGGTATGCTCGGATGTCGGTGATTATACAGCATTATATTTGAAAGACGGCTTGAATTCGTTGGTTTTTTCAGGGGCTGATCCATCGGAGTGTGCGATGGCATTTAGAAAAGCTTGTCAGATCGACAAAGTAAAACTATCATCCATGAAAAAGGAAGCAAGATTACTTGCAGAAGAAAAATTGGATTATCATGTGTGGTCGAATGAAATAGTTGCTTTTTTGGACGAGTAAAAGAAAGTGGTGAGAATAAAGTGAAAGCATTATGGCTTGCGAATGTTGCAACCCAAAGGGTTGATAGTATTATAAATAATAATAATAGATCTTTCTTTGGAGGTGGCTGGCTTGATGGTCTATCGGAAAGATTACTGGAACATAAAGATTTTGAATTAGTGTTATGCTATCCTCTGTATACACAATCAACAATTTTAGAAGGCGGTAGAGATAATTTCCAATTTTATGGATTTGTAGCTGATGGAAAAAAATTAAGAATCGGTATTGCAAATCCTGAAACCTTTATACCTCTGTTTGAAAAGATTCTACAAAAAGAAAAGCCTGATATAATTCATATTCATGGGACTGAATTTGAATATGCGTATTCAATGTGTGTGGCTGCAAAAAAACTAAATCTCATAGATAGGGTTGTAATATCAATTCAGGGATTGGTTAGTGTGTACGCAGATCATATGTTTGCAGGAATGACAGAGAAAGATGTAAAAAGATTTACGATCAAGGAATTACTGACAAGAAATAATATTCACGAAACATACAAAGCGTATATTAGAAGAGGAAAATATGAGCAAAAGTGTTTGACTATAGTTCGACATGTTATGGGACGAACAGAATGGGACAAGGCTTGTGTCAAGTTAATCAACCCTAATTGTCGGTATCATCATTCTAATGAAACATTAAGAGATCAATTTTACTCTGGAAAATGGAGCTATAATGAATGTACAAGGCATACAATATTTGCGAGTCAAGCACTCCTTCCTTTAAAGGGACTTCATATTTTGCTAAAGGCTGCGTATATGATAAAAGATAAATATCCGGACTTAAAAATTAAAGTGGCTGGACAGAATATTGTTGAAGGAAACTGGCTGAATGGTTCTTCCTATGGACTTTATGTTGGCAAATTGATCCGGGAATATGAATTAGAAAATTCAGTAAAGTTTATCGGCCCTCAAAACGCGGAACAGATGAAAAAGGAATTACTCAATTGCAATGTTTTTGTGTCTCCTTCCAGTATAGAGAATTCACCAAATTCGGTCGGGGAGGCAATGCTTCTCGGCGTACCTTGTATTTCATCAGATGTTGGTGGAGTAAAGAATATGCTCAAAGATAAGGAGGAAGGTTATCTCTATCCATATGATGAGTTTTATATGCTGTCTTATTATATAGATAGTGTTTTTGAACAAAGAGAAAAAATTGAAGATATGACCTTGAGAGCTCAAGAACATGCAAAATTGACTCATAATGCTGAACAGAATAGTGTAGGAGTATTAAAAATATACAATAGCATGATAAATCGTGGAGAGGTAATAGCTTGAAAATATGGATTAATATAAGAAAAGTAAAGATGATGATTTCCCCATATTTGTTTACTCCGATTAATAAAATACGTTTTCTCCTTAATGGTATTAAATTTGGACGTAATCTAAAAACCAAAGGGAATATATATGTTTTTAAACATTATGCAAGTGCTGTAGTTGAAATTGGAGATAATGTTACAATTAATTCAGCAGCATGGGCTAATCCGATTGGGTGTGGTAATCGGACATATATCCAAGTAAATGACAAGGCACATTTAATGATAGGAAATAATTGTGGAATATCTAACACAGCAATTACTTGTGAAAATCAAATAACGATAGAAGATAATGTTACAATTGGTTCTGGCTGTCATATTTACGATACGGATTTTCATCCATTAGAGTACGATGAAAGAATTAAAGGTTACTATAAAGGATGCCCAACCAAAAGAAAACCAGTTCTCATATGTGAGGGAGCGTTTATTGGTGCTGGATGCTATATTTTAAAAGGTGTGACGATAGGAAAGCATAGCATTGTGGGCGCAGGGTCAGTAGTTGCAAAAAATATTCCTGATGGTGAAATTTGGGCTGGCAATCCTGCAAAATTTATTAGAAAGATTAAGTGATAGGTGATATCGAGTGAGTCTAAGGATTAATAAGAAAGTCTTATTATATATGTTTTTTTGGTTTATATGTTTGCTGCCAAATGATGTAATAAGGCTTTTTCCATCATATGAAACATACTTTCAATATTTATTACAAGCAACTTTAGGAACTATACTATTATATAGATACAAAATAAGTAAAAACATTAACATATTTCAGTTAATACTGCTAATTTGGTTATTACTGTATTTACCGGGAGCTTTTTTAAATGATGGATTTAAAACAGTTACTTTGATTAAATATTTTTGTTGGATAATTTTCATTTGGGGTGTGTTGCGCTTTTTTGAAATTGAAAAAGAAAATGAAATATTTATGTGTTTAAAAGCAGCAAGACCAACATTTTTTGTATATATGCTACTTACATATATATCAATGCCATCAAGAGCTACAGCTGAAGGTGGTGTGTTTTTTTTGGGAAGTCGTGCAACTACGTTGCAGTATTTTTTATGTTTGCTAGCAATGTGCATATTCTGCGATTTTCGATTTTATAAGAAATTGACGGCTTTTACTGGCTTAATGTGGATACTTTCTTGGCTTTTTGCCATTCTTAGAGGGAGTGGACAAGGGATAATGATGCTTTTCACTATATCATTGTTGCTTATACTTGAAAAAAGTGCAAGAATCAAGTTGATGAAACGAATAAAACCTATTTACATTATTGCTAGTATAATTATAGTGAATTACTTGATGATTACTTTATCATATATGAATTTTAGCCTTGTAATAGACGTTATTCAGGATATACTTCACAAGGATGCTACTTTAACAGGAAGAAGCGAAATTTTCACATACTCTTTAGCAATTTTTTTACAACATCCTATTTGGGGATATGGTTTTGACAATAATATTGTTGAAGCGACATTAACTAAAATTGTTGCAGCTTATAATACTGCACATAATTCGATATTACAGATGTTAATCAATTGTGGCATTATTGGAACTGCTTTCTTTCTGCTATCTAATTATATTGCTTTTTCCTATATTAATAAAAGTCATAATAATGCACTTAGTGTTATGTACTATGCTCTCATTGCAATGTTTGTTGGTGGTGTAGTAAGCATGATTATTCCTAGTAATCCGTTTTTTTTGATATTACTTTTTGCGACAGGTCGAGCGAAATATAGTCCATTTGAAGAAGGAGAAATTGTTTCATGAAGCAGAATGAGGGATCGAAAAAAAATGAAAAACTAAGTTTCATAAGTAATACTAGTTGGATGATGGCACAACAAATTTATTCGATGATTTTATCACTTGTTGTTGGCTCACTCTCAGCGAGATATTTGGGACCATCGAATTATGGACTTTTAAGTTATGGAAGTTCTCTAATATCATTATTTACAATGGTGTCTTCTCTTGGACTGACAAATGTCATTATCAATGAAATGATAAAAAAGCCTGAAAAAACAGGATCATATCTGGGAAGTGCTTTGATTGCAAGGCTAGTGGCGTCTTTTTTATCATTGGGATTGATTTATGGTATTATTCGTTTTTTGGAACCGAATAATCAACTACTTCAAACAGTTACTGTTTTGCAGGGATTAGCAGTTATATTTCAGTCTTACGAAGTTTTTACTTATTACTTTCAGATGCAGATGCAGATGAAGGTGGTATCATTAGCAACAATGTTGGCATTAACTGCAGCAGCTATCTGGCGTATTTCTTTGCTTGCACATTCGGCGGATGTTCCGTTTTTTGCTTTGACTAATTCAATTCAGTATCTTGTTGCTGGATTGATTGTTATTGCTATATTTGTAGTTAAAGCAAATATAAAATTAACGGTTAGTTTTAGAGATGCGAAATATTTAGTTGGAAAAAGCTATCATTTAATTATTTCTAGCATTGCTAGTACAATTTGCTGTCAGATTGATAAAATTATGATTGGAAAGATGTTAAATGAAACACATCTTGGTTTTTACTCGGCGGCAGTTACAATTGCGGAATTGTGGGAGTTTGTACCATCGGCGGCAGTTAATTCGGCAAGACCATTGATTCTAAGTAAAAGAGAAAACGATTACAAGGAATATGAAAGACGTTTTCAGTTGTTACTATTAGCTATCACTTGTTTGGGAATTGGCGTTTCGATTATTTTTATGTTTCTTGGAGATTTGGCAATCAATATTTTATATGGTAAAGATTACCTTGAAGCAAGTGCTCCATTGGCCATTCTTATATGGTCTACGGCCGTTGCGTCAATAGGTTATGCACGCAATGTATGGTTTGTTGCAGAAGATTGCCAGTCCTATGTAAAGCATTTTACAACAATGGGGGCAATTTTTGATTTTGTAGCTAATTTTTGGTTTATCCCTCATTTTGGCATAACTGGAGCAGCCATTACAACCGCATTGTCGCATATATTAGTTGGATTCATCGCACCACTATTTGTAAAAAAAACGAGAAGGTTTATTGTATTGTATTTTAAGTCTTTTTTGTTATTTCCAGAATTACTTTCGTTGATTTTTTCAACACTAAAAAGGAGATGATTATAATGGGAGATTACCATGTAAAGAATGCAGTTGCAATTTTGACATTTAATAGAATTCATACCACAAAAAAACTACTTGAGTTGATGAAAATTATAAAGCCATCGAGAATGTATGTTATTATAGATGCTCCGCGAAAAAATCGTGACGGAGAAGTTGAGCAGGTGAATGCTGTAAAACAATTATTTGAAAATGAAATCAATTGGAATTGTGAAGTAAAAAAGAATTATGCAGAAGAAAATATGGGAACATGTATGCGACAGTATACTGGATTTTCATGGGTTTTTGAGAACGAAGAACAAGCTATAATTCTGGAGGATGATTGCATCCCTAATATTGATTTTTTTAGATTTTGTGATGAAATGCTGGAAAAATATAAAAATGATGAAAGAGTTATGATGGTTAGTGGCTCAAACTATCTGAAAAAATGGGATTCTGGGTACAGTTATCATTTTAGTTCAATGGGAGGTATTTGGGGCTGGGCAACATGGCGTCGTGCATGGGAAAAATATGATGTAGATATTAAAGCCTGGGGTGATCTGGCGTTAAGAAAGAATATACATAATAAACTTGGTTGGGAAATGTATCAGCATAGAAAAGAAGCATGGGATAACCTGTATATGAATTCGTCAAAAGCAAAAACATGGGATTTTCAGTGGTGGTTTGCAAGAACAATCAATAATGGATTGACTATCATTCCCAATGTAAATCTTGTGTCTAATATTGGTTTTGATAGTTCGGCTGTTCATACGACTGCATCTTCTCCTAATGTAAACTTAGAAGTGTATAGTATGAAATTTCCAATGAAAGAACCAGATTTCGTCATGGAGAATGTTGCTTATGATAAAGCGTTATTTCATCTTCTTTTCAGGGGGAGATTCAGAAAAAGAGTTCATCGTTGGATTAATGATGTGTTGGAGTGGAAAGTAAAAAAATGAGTAAGATTAGAACGACGCTTGGATGGCTCAGAAGACGTCCTGGTCAAATTATGAGGGATTATAAAACTGTAAGTGAGATCAAACTAAAAGAACAATCAAAACAGTACATCTACTATTTTGGAGTACCGGAACACTCGAATCTGGGAGATCTTGCTCAGTGCTATTGTATCAGAAGGTATTTTGAAAAGTATTTTTCTGATTATGAAGTGATTGAGGTTTTTTCACGAAATTATTTGGATAATTCATTTGGACTACGTGATTATCTGAAATCTGCCATTAAACAAGAGGATTTGATTTTTTTTCAGAGTGGATATTGTACACAGGATCTTGGAGGAAGAGAAGACTTGATGCATCAAGCTGTTATTCAAGATTTTCCTGATAATAAATTGATATTATTACCTCAGACCGTTTTTTTTCAGAACAGAAACAGAAAAGAACAGGCTAGTCAAGTATATGATGCACACCGTCGACTGCTCTTTTTGGCAAGAGATCAGATTTCTTATGAATATGCAAAGGATATGTTTCCACATCTTCGCATTGAAGCATATCCAGACATTGTCACAACGTTAATTGGTCAGTATGAATACTCTTTTGAACGTGATGGAATTTTATTCTGTATAAGAAATGATGCTGAGAAATATTACTCGGACACGGAAATTAATAAGTTAATTGAATATTTCAGAGAAACCATTAAGTGTGATAAACTAGATACAACCATAAAGGTAGAGCCCGAAGTTATCAGGGCAGATTTAAAGAACTACATAGAAGGATATTTTGAGAAATTTGCACACTATAAAGTGATTATAACTGACCGTTATCACGGAACGATTTTTTCTTTAATATCAAATACGCCTGTTATTGTTATTAAGACAAAAGATCATAAGGTGAAAACTGGTGTTGATTGGTTCAAAGGCAGATATGACGATCAGGTTTCTTTTGCGGAAAGTCTTGAAGATACAAAGACGAAAGCAGAGAATATTCTAAAAGAACATGAATATGCGTGTAATCCGCCGATTTTTGAAAAAGAATTTTATGAAAAACTTCGTAACCTTGTAGAAGACATGGGGTGATGGTATGGAAATATGTGAAAAAGAACGATGTACGGCGTGTAGAGCATGTATGTGCATATGTCCTAAAGATTCAATAACTTTTCAAGAGGATGAAAAAGGTTTTGCTTATCCGGTAATAAGTGATTCCTGTGTTAACTGTGGTGCTTGCCTAAAGGTTTGCCCGAGAAATACGGGGATGGTTTTAAATACTAATACACCAGAAGTTTTTGCTGCTTTTTCAAAAGATAAGCAAATAAGGAAAAATAGTAGTTCGGGTGGATTGTTCTCAGAGGTTGCTAAGTATATTTTGGATCAGGGCGGAGTTGTGTTTGCAGCAAGATTGAATGGAAATCAAAAAGAAGTTATTTTTGATTGTTGCAAAACGATTGAAGAATTAAATTTGTTTCAAGGCTCAAAATATGTACAGAGTAATCCAGGGTTGATCTATAGACAAATCAAAAAGGTTCTGTCAGATGGAATTAAGGTTTTATTTGTAGGAGTTCCTTGTCAGGTTGATGGACTGAAGAAATATCTTCATAAGGATTATAGCAATTTGGTTACTATAGATATTATCTGTCATGGAGCACCTTCTCCGAAACTGTGGAGGGAGTACTTAGAGAAGTTGGAAGCCAGTCAGCAGGCAAAGGCATCAAGTGTATCGTTCCGGTATAAAAAACCGAATTGGACCAGGTTCAGTTTGAAAGTGGATTTTGATAATAACACAACGATCAGAAACAGTAAGTTTGATGATCCATACTTGATTGCTTTTCTTAAAGAGATTTCCATGAGAGAGAATTGCTATTCCTGTGAATATACAACTACCTCGCGTACTGGTGATATTACTTTAGCAGATTTCTGGGGATACCATTCTTATGATTTCAAGATGAGAAATACTGAAAAGGGAATTTCTCTGGTTTTGGTTAATACAGAAAAAGGAAAGCAGATTTTCAATGATATTCAAGATTCAATTTTGAGTACAAGGAGAACTATGAAGGAAGCGATTTCTGGAAACCGGAGTTTGCAGATGCCCTGGAAAAAGAATGATGTGTCGGATGCTTTCTGGAATGAATATTTGCATGGTGAGGGTATGTCAAGTGCTTTAAAGAAGTATTGTGCGCCATATCGTTTTCCTAAAAAAATGTATATGACATGGTTTGCTTTGAACCATATGTATCTTATTCCAAAGCCATTGCTTAGTGTTCGCAAGAAATTGCGTGTGTGGGGGGGGGTAAATAACCCTTTATGACTATTTCCAGTATCAGTAACTGATCAGTATTCACTGCGAAAGGCGGTGAGTACATGTTGATCACAGAGCACGAACTATGTACTGGATGCGGAGTGTGCGCCAATATATGTCCCCAAAAAGCGATTAAGATGACTTCGTCCAAACGGGGCTTTTTATATCCTGCTGTAGATGATAATATCTGTATTCACTGTAATCGCTGTATAAAACAATGTCCCGTGAAGCACGATAATGTAGCTGAAGAAATGAAGAAGAAAGTCTATGCCGTGTGGAGTAAAGATAATGAAACACGTATTAAATCCAGCTCAGGCGGATTTTTCATGGTGGCGGCAAAGTATATATTATCAAATGGTGGGGCGGTTTGTGCCACGAGATTTTCAGATGATTTTTCAGGGGTATTTTTTGATATCTGTGAAAGTGAATCAGAATTGTATAAATTTAGGGGTTCAAAATATGTGCAAAGCGATTTGAACCCAGTTTATAGTCGAGTGAAAGATTTGCTGGACAATAAACGTTTAGTGCTGTTTGTTGGTACAGGATGTCAGGTTGCAGCCATAAAATCATATTTAGGCAGAGAATATGATAATTTGCTTTGTATGGATTTGGTATGTCATGGTGTACCGTCACCGATGATTTGGAAAGAATACATTCAATCTTTGAATACGGAATATGGAAATTCCGGTGTCAAAAGTATTTCGTTTAGAGTTAAGAGGCCATTATGGAAGGAGTATAGTTTAGAGGTTATTTTTAATAATGGTCAAAAATACATAAGATCAAAAACGCAAGATCCATATTTAATTGCATTTGGGAAAGACATTATACTGAGACCGTCTTGTGAACATTGTAAATATGCTTGTTTAAAAAGAGAAGGGGATATAACAATTTCTGATTTTTGGGCATACAGGTCATTTGATTTTAAAACACGCAATGATGAAAAGGGAATTTCATGTTGTATTATTAATTCCCAGAAGGGTGTTCGGCTATTTGAATTGCTCAGAAACGATTTTGTAGTAGTGGAAAAGGGATTGGACGAAGCGATTAGAGGAAATAGGAGTCTGATTAAGCCTTGGTCTGCAAATACAAAAACGAATGAATTTTGGAATCTTTATGATAAAAAGGGCATTGATGCATTGATCCAGTATTGTCAACCATTTCGTATTTCAAAGAAAATGAAGATGGACTGGTTTAAGCAAGACCATCTGTGGCTGATACCGAAGCCTGTACTGAAGATGATACTAAAAAAGAAGAGTTAATTCTCATATGAGATAATGTTTGGGAGATAAAATGATTGAAACAAAGAAAGAACTGGACTTTTATTTAAAAACTGATTTGATGATGAATCGGGGTGCTTTTAAGAAAAGCTTAAAAGCCAGATTGAAGGACATAATCGTGCCAGACTATATTATGGAGTATCTAAAATGTCTCCGTAAAGCTGAATATTACAAAAATTGTCGGGGGGGGCACTGAAATATTTTTACGAGTATAAATTGTCAAAGCTGGAGATTAAACTTGGTTTTTCAATAGCTAAGAATGTTTTCGGATATGGATTGGTTATTCCACATTTTGGGACTATTGTTGTTGGAAGCGGCAATCAAATTGGCAATTATGCAGTTCTTCACACCTGCATTTGTATCACAGCGGGGAATAAACAGATTGGAAATGGATTATACTGTTCTACAGGCGCCAGAATATTAGGTGATGTGTCTGTGGGAGATAGCGTTACGGTTGGTGCAAATGCGGTACTTAATCATTCTGTTGGAAGTAATTCACTTGTAGTTGGAATACCGGCATTGAAAAAGCGCGATGAAGAAGCCTGGTATAAAGGTGAGTACCTTAGAAGGGTAGAAGAATGTGAGAAACTAAGGTTAAGCTATGAGTAAATATTTATGAATATTCTATGCATTGAGATTGAATATTTAACTTAATCAGGAGAGTTGTATGAAGAAAAAAATGAGTCGGGGGAGGGGCAACTCCTCAATATACATAGAAAAGAGATTTTTGGATTTGCAGCATTGATGATAGTCTTTGGGCATAGTCAGGATTTTGTTCATTCTGTATTTCCAGATTCATTGGTCAGCGTGATTGGCTATGGTGGCATTGGCGTAACAATGTTTGCCTTTTTATCTGGAATTGGGCTATGGCATTCACTTGATAATAATGATGATATTTTGAATTTCTACAAGAAGAGAATTAAGCGAGTGATAATTCCGTATTTTTTTATAGCGATTCCTTTTTGTTTGTTTTTGGATATATATGTGAAAAAGGATGCCATGCTTTTTATTCAAGAAGTTACTTGTGTTGGATACTGGATTAACGGACGAGGTGCGTGGTATGTGGCATGGCTTATCCCAGTATATGCGGCATATCCTTTATATGGGCGCATCGCACATAATAGAAATTGGCTGTCTGCAGTATTGGCTATAGTGGAAATTATAATGATCGCTTTGATAGGGATTCCGATTCGTTTTCAAAGTGTTGCAGCGGCTACATTGGCGTTCTTGATAGGGGATTTTTTGGCAAAATTTATTAAAGCTAACAGTGTATGGGCAATACGTGGAGCAGAGAGTCTGATTCTGTTTGCACCTGTTTATTTTTTCGGAATTCTTCGCACACAGACTATGTATGTTATTTCTTTCGCTTGTATTGGGATAAGCCTTTGTGCTATTCTGGCAGTTGTTTTAGATCACAGCATAAAATCTATGAAAAAAATGTTAGCTGAAGTGGGGGCTGTTTCATTGGAAAGCTATCTTTTCAATATTTATATCATTTCGGTTTCAAGAATAATTTTGAAGAATCAAATTAGCAGTTTCGTGGGTGTATTGACGTATGTTTGTGTTGCGATAATTGGAATAGCTTTAAGTTTGTATGTCGGAAAACTGGAGAAAAGAGTGTAAAGGTTATTAAAGAGGAGGTCTGATAATTGTGCAAATAATAAAATCAATAATAACAAGTGTTCTAACTGCACTATATCAGCCTTTTTGGTATGCAGTTCTGTCCGCAATCTTGTTGTGTTTTCTCTATCTCTATGCGTATCATCCGATCAATTCAGGCAAGGGTATAAAGGTGGCATTTAGGGCATGGGTAGAAAACTTTAAGGCATCAGTGTTTTTCCGTAAGCTCTTCCTTCTTTTTTTCTTTATAGTGATGATTCTTTTTAGAACACTTTTGAATCGAAATATGTGGGCTAATCCGCTGTCAGACGTTATGGGAGGCTGGTGGATTTGGGAAGAGGTAAATGGGGAACAGAAACTTACGACAGAATGTTTTGAAAATTTGGTTTTGATGCTTCCGTTTACTTTCCTGCTATTTTGGACATTTGGAGAGAAGATAAAAAAAGTAAGTCTGTGGAGGATGATCTGGAAAGGACTTAAGATTGCTTTTATCTTTTCGTTCACTATCGAGATGCTGCAATTGTTCCTGAGATTGGGAACATGGCAGCTATCAGACCTTTTCTACAATACAGTAGGAGGTGGCATTGGTGGATTGCTGTATTATGTAGTCTATCAAGTAAAAAAGTTTTCTGGTAAATAGTAGAAGATAAGATTGAGAACTGGGATAATAACAACTGTGGGAATCTTCCCACAGTAAGCTGCTCAAATCTTCACACACCTCTCCGGGGTGAGCAGCAGGCAACGGTCTTATGACTGGCTGAGATGTGAAGAAAATAATATTTGGAGGCCGTGAAAATGAAACCAGAGTCTATTTCGGAAAAGTTGATGTTTAATACGGTTCGCTTAGAAACAGAATCAGGAATGGGAACAGGCTTCTTTTATAATTTCAAGGGTGGTGAAAATATATATCCTACTATTATCACAAATAAGCATGTGGTTAATCATAAACAGGATGAGAATGTTAGATTTCACTTGCATTTAAGGGAAGAAAATGGTGAATCAAACAACAGTGCTGGCGTTCAAATGAATGCACACTGGTATTTTCATTCGACAAAAGACTTGTGTTTCACATTTGTTAATCCAGTATTTGAAATGGTTAAGCAAGCATATGGGAAAGATGTCTTTTTCATGGCAAATGATGAAAGTATCATGGCAACAAAAGAAAAACTAAAAGATCTTTCTGCGTTAGAAGAACTTGTTATGGTTGGATATCCAATCGGTTTGTCAGATACCAGAAACAATTATCCAATATTTAGAAAAGGATATACATCCGCCCATCCAGCTGTGGATTTTAATGATGACGGAATCGGTCTTGTAGACATGGCGTGTTTCCCAGGATCGTCAGGATCACCAATTTTTATTTTAAATGAGGAAAGCTATAGAGATAAACATGGAAACGTCCGCCTTGGAACATCTAGAATATTGTTACTTGGAATACTCTATGCGGGTCCACAATATGATGCAAGAGGTGAAATTATCGTTAAGACAATACCTACGTCGAAGCAAGTTGTTGAATCAAACACGAGCATAATGACAAATCTGGGGTACTATATCAAAGCCGAGGAATTATGTGAATTTCAAAATTTTATAGAAAAAGGTGTTTTAAACGGAACCATAAAATAAATATGTGTCTAGTCATGAATGATTAAACTTAAAACGATATTTTTATAACTAAAGAAGGAGAATACATATGAGCTCTGAAAAAGATACTTTTAAGAATCCGAGCAATGAAAAGCCTAAAACAATGGACTTTTCCTTACAGTCAAACGCGACAAAGCCGCTCGATATGAATCGGATGCTGGGAAAGCCTTCAGAGGAAAAGGCTGCTGACACCACTAACAATGTGACAACTGCGCAGGAAGGTAATTGAGTTGGAAACAATTTCGCAAATTCTTGAAAATATACCATTATTACTACAATATTATATTCCTGGTCTGTGGGCCATAACTGTGTTTAAATATTTTTGCTCAAAAGAGATACGGGCAGAGTCACAAACTATCTTATCATGTGTTGTGAGCTATGTCCTTTTGTCAATTGCGGATTTATTAGCCAATATTCCTTTTCTCGGATTCACTAAGAATTCAGTGTGGGGAAAGTCTGGAATTTCCATAATACTTGGAACATTGTTGGCATTTTTTGTTTCTTGGATTTTTTGTGCCAAATGGTTTTCAAAAGTAATGGTGAAACTGTTCCATAAAACGCCGAACGATAATATCTGGAGAGATGTGTTGGATTTACGTAATGGCTCAAATCTAAAGTTGTATATTCGTGAGGAAGATTATTATGTGGTGGGTCATCATAGAAATATTGAAGAAAAAGGCGATGATTCATGGATTGTACTAACTGGCTTTGTCAAACTCAACAAGAGTGACGACACGGAATTAGAAAGCCATAAAGAAGACAACAAAAGTATGATTGCTATTCGACTGGCGGATGTCGAATACGCAGAAATTTTTAATTGACACAGTAGGGCTACGATATTTAGGCTGTAAAAGCAACAGAGAAAGGGGAGGCTTACACATGGATCAAGAACTATTCAACCCACAATCTTCGTCTGTGACCTCCTCCCGAATCCTGTACACACCGTCCACGTTTGCCCGGACATCGCTACTGCATCTGCAGGAGGTTGGATCATTACAGTCTATCCACCAGCATACATCGACCAGAACGAACCTGACCTCATTTCTTTGCTTTGTTGTTCTGTCAGGCACCGGAAGCCTTACCTATGAAGGAATGACCTATGAGCTGTCAGCCGGGGACTGTGTGTTCATCGACTGTCGGAAAGCGTACAGTCATTCGACTTCCGACAATCTCTGGTCGCTTCAGTGGTGCCACTTCTATGCTCCGTTCCTTCCAGCTGTGTATGAGAAGTACAAAGAGCGCGGTGGTCATCCTGTGTTCCACCCAGATGATCTAATTCCTTTCACCTCTCTTCTGACAGACCTCTATAACTTAGCTTCCTCATCCGATTACATCCGGGATATGCGGATCAATGAGAAGCTGGGAAGTCTATTAACTCTCCTGATGGAGCAGTCCTGGCATCCGGAGAGCGTGACAGTGAGCCGGAAGAGAATGGAACTGGCAGCCGTAAAGGAGTATTTAGACGAGTACTTTACAGAGAAAATCATGCTGGAAGAGTTGGCAGAAAAGTTCTTTATCAATAAGTTCTACCTGTCCAAAATCTTCAAAGAGACTTACGGAACGACGATCAACAACTATCTGATTTCAAAGCGGATCACCAGAGCCAAGCAGCTGCTTCGCTTCACAGATATGACTGTGGATGAAGTTGGTG
>OLQT01000603.1_pt1 | contig 25580 bp, 30 predicted proteins | sample 1672651 | NCBI WGS metagenome assembly OLQT01 (sample SAMEA3136709, study PRJEB25190) | human gut metagenome | biome: human gut; feature: human-associated habitat; material: faeces | place: Austria | collected 2013 | reverse complement strand
CATTCTCGTCACAGCAAGCCGCCAGGTGAGCGACGGACGCAATCGCATCCGGCACATACCCTGCGATGCGCTCGATGTCGTCCGACGTGAGAAACGCGTGCGTTGCTTCAACCGAAGCCCGCCAGCAGGCGACCAGCTCGGCCAGCAGGCTCGTGTCGTCGCCAAGCTCAATGTCTTCGATGCGGAATGCCATTGTGCTCCTTCCGTGCACGCATGAAACCTTAAGGACTATAGCATACCGTGCTGCAGCGGTCGGGGTGCTGCTCGTGCGCTGCTTCTGCCAGTACTTCCGGTGCGAGACGAGAGCACCCATGAACGAGACGGGCTCTTCGCAGCGATACCTTGTTGCTCTTTGACAAAACAGTAAACGGCAGTAAAAGAAGTTCAAAACAGTAAAGCGCTGGGAGACGCTACGGAACCGCAGCGACCGCGGCTTAGGCGGGGCAGAAGCGTGAGCCGGACGTGCCGAAGTTGCACTTGAACGGAGAGGAAGGGGTGTGGTTCAATGGGTACTCTGATCGGGTAAGGAGGTGCGAAGTGAGCCAGCTTGAAGATTTGAATCGCGCCATGGCCTACATCGAGGAACACTTGGATGGCACGGTCGATATGGACGTGCTTGCACGCATTGCGGCGTGCTCGAAGTACCAGCTGCAGCGGATGTTCCCGTACCTGGCGGGCGTGACGCTGCCCGAATACATCCGTCGTCGCGTTATGACCCGGGCCGCCCAGGATCTGCGGGCGACGGACGCGAAGGTGATGGACGTGGCCCTGCGCTACGGCTACGACTCGCCGACGGCGTTCGCTCGGGCGTTCCGGCGCGTGCACGGTGCCTCGCCCAACGATGCTCGGCGTCCGCAGACTAAGCTGACGCTCTACCCGCGCTTCGTGTTCACCTTGTCCGTGAAAGGAGAAGAGCCAATGGATTACCGCATCATTGAACAGGGCGCCTTCCGCGTCGTCGGCATTCCGTCCGACAACGGGACGTGGGAGGTGGAAGATGCTGGGGAGAAGGCCGTCGATTACTGGGAGAAGTTGGGACCCCGCGTGCACGAGATTCTCGATCTCGTGGACGGCAGCGAGCCGGCTGGGCTGCTCGGCGTTCAGTTCTGCCGCGACGGCGCGTTCGACTGCTACATGGCCTGCGTCGCGACGAACCGCCCGTGCCCCGAGGGCATGGAGGAGCGCATCGTGGAAGCGGCTACCTATGCGGTGTTCGAATGCGTGGGACCCATGCCCGAGGCGATGACCAACCTGTGGCACCGCATCCTGACCGAGTGGCTGCCGTCTTCTGGTTACCGCTGGGAGAGCAAGACCGACGTGGAGCGCTACTTCACGCCGCGCATGACCGCCCCCGATAGCCGCAGCGAGGTCTGGCTCCCGGTGGTGAAAGCCTAGCGGAAGCGGGTTCTTTCCGCCCATTCCAGCAGCATCTATGGGGCGTCTTCGGCCGTCCCATAGATGCTCGGGAGCTAGCGCCGTTGGCCGGCGCTAGCCGCGCGCTACTTCTGCCAGTGCTTCAGGTGAGGGACGAGGACGCCCATGAAGGAGACGGCCTCTTCCTGCGACATGCCCGTGGCCTCCATGAGAAAGGGGGCCGTCTTCTCGATGAGTTCGTCTTCGCTTTGGTAGGCGAATTGGCCGCCGTCATAGCACCACTTGCAGTAGGCCATGTTCTCCGTGCCGTCGGCCTCGGTACCGTGGGGCATGTTGGGAACGGTGAAGGGGGTGCCACAGCATTGGCACAGCTGGCTCACGTCGATGTCGAAGAGCTGGATGACCGGCACGTCAAGCACAGCCGCGATGAGCTTGCGCATGTCCACGGACGGCTCGGTCTCGCCGTTTTCCCAGCGCGACACCGCCTGACGGGTGACGTAAAGCTTCTCGGCCAGATCTTGTTGGGTCATGCCGCGCTGCTCCCGCGCCGCGGCAAGGGTTTCCTTGAACGCCATGTTCGTCCTTTCTTGCAGGGCCCCCGGGTGGTTGCCCGCGTTTTTACAGGGGCGTCTGGGTGATTGCCCTCGTTCTCGCATGAGCTCATTCTGCCTGGTCGCCTGGCTCCCTTCAAGCAACATCTTGTTGCGCGCGGACGCTCATGGATGGTTGAAAGTTAGAAGAGGTTGTCTATCGGCGCCGGGCGCCGTGGGCGGCTTTCGGCTTGGTGGCTTCCGGGTGCTCGGCCAGACAGAGGTCGAGGAGCGTTTCAAGCTCCTCGGCGACATCTGTATCCGCGTCGCTGGGGTCGAGGCGCTGGAGCACGCCGAACTCGAAGGCGTCTTCGCCGTGCTGATCCCATAAGGCTTGCAGCCGCTTGTCCGGGTAAAGCCCCGACGACAGTTTTGTCCAGTTTCGTCAAACGAGCTAATCGTCGATCAAAGGGTTGTGAAGCATGCGCAATCCGCGCTCGATAGATTTTGTGTCAGTCTTGTCGCGCAAATGAAAGCTGATTCCCTGGTTGATGAAAAACTCGACGATCGCCTCGAGGGCGCCAGACTCCATGCTCTTCTTGATGGTTTGACTCTTCAACTGCTCAATGATTCCTCAAAAAAGAACCAATCGTTTGCCGAGGCGGTTCTTCGGTGTCATATGGCGACGCTCGTTCCATAGCATTCGCGGGGCGCTCTTTGGGAGTCTCCGCATTAAGGGGGGCGACCATTTTCATGGAAAGGAGAGTCTTTTACGATTCTCGAAAGCACGTGCCGGCGCCGTAGAGGCGAATCGTGCCGCCCTCGAGTTCGTGGGCGTCGCCCAGGTACTCCCAGCCGCACTTCTCGTAGAAGCCCACCAGATCAGTGACTAGGTACAGGCGGTTGTAGCCCATGGTGGCCGTCTCGGCCCGGGCGTGATCGAGTAGGTGCCGCGCGAGACCACGGTGACGATACTCTTCCTCCACGTACAGGGCGCAGAGGTTGGGGGCGAGGTCGGGCCGGTCGTGGAAGTCGTTCTCGATGATGCCGCAGCCCGCAATGATGGGGCTCGCGACCTCGTTGTTCGCGCGCACGATGTACCACTGAGGGACGGCGCTGCCAGCTCGGGCGCTTTCCCGCATGCTCTCCAGGTACGCATCTTCTGGAATGCCCCACTTCGCAGAGAACCACGCAGCCGCCTCTTCCGCCATTTCAGGATGATCCGCCACCCGCCAAATGCGCCAAGGCGCGGCTGCGCCCGGGGCCGTGCTTGGCTCTTCCCCCGAAGGCCAGCGGTCTCCATCGCCAGGCGTTCGCTTGCCGGGTTCTGCCTTTGGCTGCTGGCTAAAAAGTCGCTTCTCTTGTGGGGCGAAATAGTGCTCGGTGGCGTAGAGGTAGCGCTCTTCGAAGCGTTGCACGGCTTCCCTCGACTTTCTCGTGAAGGGAAGCAGCATGTCGTAGGCGTGGAACCAGTGGGGATACAGGTCCACGGAGGCTTCTATACCTGCGCGCTTGAGGTTCGCGACGTACTCAAGCGTCTCGCAATAGAACGGCTCTGCAGTGCCGACGTAAGTGTAGGCAGGAGGCAGCCTTGCGTAATTGGTTTCCCGGGCGGGAGCGGCGTAAGACGGTGGCATCGTGCCTCCTAAATCGCGGAGATAGTGTTTCCAGGCAAATCGGTTGGTGCGCGTGTTCCACACGGGTGCGTGATTGTCTCGCGAAGAGGCGGTCTCCCGGTCGTCCAGCATGGGGTAGAGGGGCATCTGGAAGGCGACGTTGACCTCGCCGAGATCTCGCGCCAAAAGGCAGGTGGCCACGGTGAGGCCGCCCCCGGCGCTTTCCCCGCCCACCATAATCTGTGCGTCGTTGATTCCCAGCTCGTCGGCGTGGACCTTCAGAAAAAGCAGAGCGGCGTAGCAGTCTTCCAGATCGGCGGGAAACGGTTTCTCGAACGCGGTGCGGTATTCCGGGGCCACTACCACGGCGCCGTGCTTTTCCACTAGAAAGCGGGCGTGGGACAGGAGTATTTTCTGGTACATGCCGTGAAGATGGCCTCCTCCGTGGAGCCACAGGATGCCAGGAGTGTTTTCTTGTGGCCGCGCGCTTTCCGTGGGGCGCAAGATAAGAACCCGTATGTCGCGATCCGAAGCGGGGATCATCCTTTTCTCGATAGTATGCAATTTCCGCGCGGCCATGTTCACCCTCTGGATTCCCGAGGTTTTTCTGCTCAGGGTAATATACCGCCAGAAGGCAGAGGGGTCAGAGGAGAAAAGCCCTGACGCGTATTCGGGCGATGCAATGCGTTCTATGGCCGAGGGTCTGCTCTTGCCGGCCTTTCGGTCGACGAACCCCCCGGTTTCTGCAGCAAATCTCGAGTTGTAAGCGTCTGCTTCCGCTTGTGGTAGAAGACGCGTCGAGTGGTTGGAGAGAAATGCCCGATCAGAGCGGTGCGCTTTAGGGCGATTACCCGAGAAGGCTGACGACGCCCTTCCTCGGACGCTTATAACTCAAGATTTCATGCAGAATAGGGTACCTTCGCCGACCGAGGGCCTTTGCGAGAACGGGTTCAGGGAGGTTAGTTTGCGAGAGCTGGTCTGCGGAGCGACGATGCCGCCACTCCGCAAAAGCAATTGCCTGAAGGAGGGATCTTTATCTAAGCGACGCCTTGCGGCCGAGCGCGCTCAGTGCTTGCGGGGTTCCCTCCACGTTCTCGGTGTGCCAGTTTTTGTGGCCGCCAACATACCGTGTGGCGTATCTGCCGGATGGGCGTAGGCTTCTAGCTCCTTTTGCCGCGCGTCGTTTGATGGACACCCTCTGTTTTTGGCTGCCATGTTGTTAATAGCTATATAGTTTAGAACTATACTATCAAGCAACAGGAAATCGGAGTCAAAGAAGGATAAGGCGGAAAGGTTCTATGGCTGACAAGACAGGCGGAGCAAAAGGTGAGGAGCTGCGCATCGAGCTTCTGCGAACCATTTTCAAATTCAAGAAACTTGCCAATTCCGGCTTGGGAATGAGACCGATAGACGGGAAACAGGACATCAGTCTCGCGGAATTCATGTTGCTAAGGGCGGTGGACGGCAACTCGGTCGATAACCCCTCGAACGTGAGCCCAACGGATATCGGGCAATTCCTCTCAGTCACTAAAGGCGCGGTGTCGCAAATGCTGAACTCACTTGAGGAGAAGGGCTTCATTTCGCGTGCCCTCTCGCGCGAGAACAGGCGCAACACGCTGGTTCTGCTCACGCCGAAGGGACGCGAGCTGCTCGGTGACGAGGAGAACGAGTTCAATGCAAAGCTCGATGCGCTCATAGAAACGATGGGGCGCAAGGACATCGAGGAGCTGATAGCCATAGTCGAAAGGCTGACGGAGGTTCTTGATAGCCCGCAATTCGCGGAATGAACCCGAGTCTGCTTGTCTTTGCCGCGAGGCTCCCTTTTCCCAGTAAGGAGAAACACAACATGGATATGAAGCAAGCCATGGTTGAAAGGCACATGGTCCGAAAATACACCGACAAACCTATTCCGACCGAAATCGTGCGGAGAATCAACGGGCGGGTCAGCGATGTCAACGCGGAATACCGTACCGATATCGAGCTGGTGAGAGATGACGGCTCCGCCTTTAATGCGGCAATCAAGCTCATTTTGGCCAAAGGCGTGCGCAACTACTTCATCCTTGCGGGCAGAGCCGCTCCCGATCTGCGCGAGCGGTTGGGAGCGGCGGGAGCCGATCTCATGCTGTTCTGCCAGACGTTGGGGCTGAACACCTGGTGGGTCGGCGGTACGTACAGCCACGCCAAGATGGCGCAAAAGGCGCCGGGCGATGAGGTGATTGGCATTATCGCCGTTGGCTACGGTGCCACGCAAGGGAAGCCGCACAAGTCGAAATCTGCCCAAGAGGTTGCGACCTACGAAGGCCCCGAGCCCGAGTGGTTCAAGAACGGTGTCGAGGCCGCGCTCCTTGCCCCCACTGCTCTTGGTAAACAGGCGTTTAAGATAGAAGGTGCGGGTGATGAGGTTTCCATCACGTACGAGCCGGGAGCATTCGCGGGCGAAGACCTCGGTCTGGTGAAGTATCACTTTGCCCTAGGGGTGGGTAGCCATTCGTTTTGCTGGAAAGCCGCCCGTTGAATCTTCTGAGCCAGCCGATTTACTGAGTCCAGGCTTAGCGTCCGAGCGCGCTCAGCGCTTGCAAGGTGGGCTGCACGTTTTCGGCGTGCCAGTTTTTGTAGCCGCCGGCGTACTGCGTGGCGTATATACCGGACAGTCGCAGGTCGCTCAGCTCCTTTTGCTGGGTGGTGAGGCGCACAGCGCCGCTGCTGGTCTCGATGTCGATGACTACGTTGAGCAAGTCGTTGATAAGCTTCACAGATTCAATGTCCGCATACGGAATAACGAGCGAGACGTCCCGTTCCAACGTTCCCCAAAACGACTCGAATGGAAGCAGGATGAGTTCGTTCTCGCACATCTGGAGGACCGCCACATCCCATGTCTCGAAAAAGCGGACGATCTTCTCGCTCAAATCTCCCGCCGCGCCCTTGACGATGATGCACCGATCCTCCAGAGGCGCGTAGCCGGCCTCGATCGCATATTCCCAAACCTTCTCTTCGCGGGCCATAGTTGTTGCTCCTTTCGCTCGGGTTTGCGTCGGCGGGCATTATTTTCCCGATTCGCCCCTATGCCTGCAAATGGGTCGTATTGGTAAAATACCTGTTCAAAGGCCCTGTAAAAGACTTTTGACAGCTGCGTCTGCGCCATTTTGCAAGACTTGTGGGATATCATTTCGGTGCACACAAGCGGCGCGACACGCCAACGGGTAATCGAAAGGAAGGGATCGATGGAGCTGGCTCGGCAGTTGAAGGCCAAGCGGGAAGAGCGCGGGCTTTCCCAGGGCGAGGTTTCGAAGGCGATCTTCGTGTCACGCCAGACCATCTCGAGTTGGGAGAACGACAAGACCTATCCGGACGTGCAGAGCCTGCTGCTTCTCAGCCAGCTGTTCGAGGTTTCCGTCGACGAGCTTGTGAGGGGAGATGTGGTCGCCATGCAGCAGGCTATCGCGGAAGACTCGCGCATACTGCTTGCAGGGTTGTTGCTCGCTTTGGAAGGATAGGCTGCCAATCGCACTGACGCATTGGCGTAGATTCAGTGTGACTGTTTAAATCTGCGAATACTACTTTGCGCGACAGAGGATTATGTCCGGACTTCTCCCTAGTGCTCTATCGCGAGCAGGCTGTCGCGGGTGTCTTTTTGAACCAGGGGGCGCATGCTGTCTGCGTAGCGGGCGACGTTGGCGTCTCTTAGTGCGGAGACGATTTTGGGCGCGAGGGCGGGCTTGGCCTTGGCGAGCAGGGGGAGCAACTTTATGCACTGTCTCGCGCAGATGGGCTTTTCGTCGGTTATATGCTCGAGGTACCCGCCGATTATGCCGTCGATTTTGTCGTCGACGTCCCACTTCGCGTTGTGGGCTATCAGCGCGAGCCCGCGCGTGCGAACGTACGAGTTGCCGCTGCTCGCCATTGCGATGAACTTGTCCATGTGTGGGTAGAGGCAGTTGCTCTCGGCGCTCATTTCCTCCAGCGCTTTCAGCGCCTGATATGCCTGCGAGTTGTCTTGCGACGTCAGAAGCTCAAGCAGCTCTTCGACCTTCTCGCTCATCGTGTCTCCCTTTTAGCTATTTTGCTGCAAGCAGGTGGCAAGTCGGGCGCTCCTCGACGAAGGGCGCCCGACAGGTCGATTGAAAGCTGGCGCGGGGTTTTATTCCCACTCGATGGTGGGAGTGGCGGATAGTTGTTCGGACAGTATCATGTCGTATCACCTCGTTACAGGATGTCCAGCCAGTGCCGAGCATTCCCAGTACCGTTTTGAACTCACTCGTTTCGCGATCTCTGGTCTTAGCGTGAGGGAGTAAATCGGAAAACTAGAAAACCTACTGCCTGACCAGCCGAAACTCTCTGCACACATTATAGTTGAGTTCAACCGCCTATTGCATAGGGCGCATTTTTACACCCAGGAATAACGCAGGAGTAAAACCAGGGCATGGGCGTAAACCCTCTACCTGCGTAAACGTAGAATCGTGAGTTCAAAGTGAGTTCACGATGAGTTCGGCCTTTTGTCTTCCAAAGACAGGTCCTTCAAACCGGGAGAGATACGCTATCAGAGACTCCTCTGCCTATAGACCAACTCGGCGATTCCATTGGTGCTTCGCATTCGAACCAGCGAAAGCTTCTGCTCCTCCGGGAGCTCCCCGAAAAGCCGTATGCCGCCTCCCAGGAGCGTGGGAATGACGGATATGTGATATTTGTCTATGAGGCCTGCTCGCATGAACTGTTGAGCGAGATCGGCTCCGCCGCAAATCCAGATATCCTTGCCGTCGCTGCGCTTCAGCTTCTCCACGAGGTTAAGCGGATTCTCGTCCGTAAAGGTAATCTGCTCGTCGGAAGTGGCCCGATTGTGGGTGATCACATAGGTGGCGAAGTCGCCGTAGACCCATTCGTCCGAGGAGAGCTCGGTCACGATTTGGTGATACGTGTTCCATCCCATCACGACCGTGTCGATGTTCTGGGCGAATTCCGAATAGGAATCTTGATCTTCGGCGTCAGCGTCTTGCCCGCTCAACCATCCGACGCCGCCATCGCTCTCCGCGATATAGCCGTCAAGGCTCATGGCGATGAACAGAACGACTTCTCTCATTTGGCCCGCGCTCCTTTCGCAATCGATGACAGATGATACAGGATAGATGTGAAGGCGTCGTCGGCGCGAAGGCGCTGCTCCGCATGGATAGTGGCGCGACCGGCTAATCGGACTTACCCGAACCCTGCCAGCACGCGTCGCACAGGAGGCGAATCGACCCGACGGCGTCCGCCCACGCGATCGAGGAAGCATAGGAATTCGACAGGCCGTAGGACCGCCATCTCTCCGCCATGACCGAGCTGCCCTCTATCTCGGCCAACGTCTGAGCGTAGCTGGATGCACTGACGCCACTGCCCCTCTTCTCGATGGTGGCCTCAAGCGCCGCTCTCAAGTTGGACGGCTCCAGGTCCCCGTCCAGCTCGCGGAGCATGTAGACGTCGTAGAAGTCCCTCATCCTCGTGTTGAGGGTCCCCCTCGCGAGGGCGGTCTCGATCTTCTCCGCGAGCACGGTCTCCACCGGGTAGGCCCATATGCCGATGTCGCGGTCCTCGAACATGAGGCGGTACTTGTGCATGACCTCGGCCGGGGTGATCGCGTCCCCCGTCGATATGTCGATCTTCAGGGGGATGCGGGTCTTCTCCATGCGGGCCGTGAGCGCAATCCTCACGCCGCCGTACTCGGAGTCCTCCATGATCTCTCCCGCGCCGCCGACCTGGAACTCAATGCCGTCGTCGAGCTCGACGACGGCGATCTCCTCCACGACCTTGAGGGCGTTGCCCGTATCGAGCGTCAATCCCTTGACGGTCGTGTCGATGTCCATCGTGCTGCGCTGGTCCACGCCCACGAGTGAGGACATCAGCATGCCGCCCTTGAGCACGAAGTTGTCTCGGTATGGGGAGTTCGCGAGCCTTTCCAGGAATCGCTCCATGGTGTAGTGGCGCAAGAGCGCCTGGGACCTGCTGCTGTCTCCCTTCGCCTTGTTGCGGATCAGGTCCTTCACCCTGCGCGCGCCCTTTATCACAGAAGCACCTCCATCGCCTGCTGCACCTGCCTCTCGACCCCCATCTCCCTGGCGTAGCGCCCGAGTCTGGCGAGGTCCTTCTCCCTGCTCGCCGCGTACCTGCGGAGGGCGTACCCGTAGGCGGCGGGGTCCATGGCCGCCCTCCTGCGCACGATGTCGCAGACGGTGCGCTCCCTGTCGTACGCCCTCACGACATGGCCGCCCGGAGACTCGGCCTCGGAGATCCCGAGGCCGTACCACTCCGGCTTCACGTAGAAGATCCTCACGCCCTGGTCCTTGAGGGACCCCGAGTGGTAGCCCGACTCCACCGTGAGGGCGATGGGGACGGGCTCGCGCTCCGCCATGTCGTGGAGGTAAAGGGCCGTCTCGTGCGAGAACACGACCTTGGGGTAGCGCGCCTGGAGCAGATAGAACTCGTCGGGGAACATGTCAGCATCCACGAAGATGCCCGGGGACGCCTTCTCCAGCCCCCGCTCCCTCGCGAAGTCGTAGACCGCGTTCCTCGGGATCCCCGAGCCTATCGCCTCAGAGACGATGAGGACGCCGTTGTTCTCGTCGAGCAGTCGCTCGATCTTCTGTTCGTTTCTATTTGCCATAAACAATCACACTGATATATTAGCATAGATTCAGTGTAAGTGTTTGTATCATGCCGAAAGAGCGAGCAGACTTGGACCGCCAGCGATCCGAAGTGTTTATGTCAAGCAGGCAATGAACAAAGTGGCACGCGCAATTTGAACAGTTTGGCAGACGCGCCTGGTTAAACGTTCGCCTTTCCGAGCATCAGCGCCGCGTCCATGCGGTGGCTTGGCCCCCCGAACTCGATGAGCCTTCCGTGATGCACGATCCTGTCGATCATCGCAGCCGCGAGCTTGTCATCCCCTAGGATCGTCCCCCATTTGCTGAACTCGATGTTGGTCGTGAAGATCATGCTCCTCCTCTCGTAGCAGGCGGAGACCACCTGGAACAGCAGCCGCGCGCTCTCGACGTCGATCGGCACGTACCCGAACTCGTCCAGTATGACCAGGTCGTTCCTGTCGATGTCCTTCATCATCGCCTCGAGGCGGTGCTCCCTCTTGGCCTTCGCCAGAGACAACGCCAGCTCGGCCGCCGTGTAGAACCTGACCGTCTTGCCGGCCATCACGCATGCGCTGCCGATCGCGATGGCCAGGTGCGTCTTGCCGCGCCCGGTCTGCCCATGGAACACGAAGTCCTGGGCCGCATCGACGAACGACAGGCTCTTGAGGTCGTCCACGCCGTAGCCGTCCGGGAACGCGACCTGCGAGAAGTCGTACCCGTCGAACGATTTGACCTGCGGGAACTTCGCCCTTCTGTACAGCCTGGAGCGCTTGTTCCTCTCCCTGACGTCCATCTCGTATCCGATGAGGTCGCCGACGGCCCTCAGCTGCGCCGCGCCGGACGACGCGAGGAACCACTCGATCGTCTCGTTGCTGAAGTAGAGCGCGCGGGCCAGCCTGCGCAGCTGCTCCGCGTCGCCCTTCGACCTCACCGCCATCCTAGGACACCCCCTCGAGCGCCGCGTCGTACACGCCGAGGTCGACGGGCTCGTCGTAGGAGATCGAGCCGCCCTCCGCCCTCGCCGCGGCTATGGCCACGCTCGCCTCGTCGAGCCTGCCGGTGAGCCGCAGGGCCGCCTCCATCGCGCCGACCGCGGCGTCCCATCCGCGCCGGTCGACCTGGTCCCTCATGATCCTCAGGCTGCCCCCTAGGTCCTTTTTGCCGAGGCCGTCCATGTAATCGCGCAGGTCGTCGGGGATGGCCTCGCGCACCCCGCTGTTCCGCCACGCCCCAAGCCTCATCGTCAGCAGGGGCAGCTGGCTCGCGGGGTTCGCCGTGTCCGTGGGCGCGGGCCCGTATTGGCGCTCGTGCTCGCAGACGAGCTCCCCGGACTCCGTGTACACGGCGACCGTGGTGGCGCCCAGCCCGACGATGACCCGCCGGCCGGCGAGCGAGGGGTCGGTCGAGTAGCGGTGCGGGCCTTCGACGCAGACCTTCCCCTGCTTGTCGGCCTTGCAATGCGCGTACCTGACCACCGCGAACGCCGCTTCCGGCAGCCCCGCCATCGCGGCCGAGTCCTCGACGAACAGCTGCTTCTCGTCCTCGCCCTTGAGGTAGTGGGACTTGGACAGCGAGCAGCACCTGCCCAGCAGCCTCTCGTTGAACGAGTCGACGTTGCAGAACCTCGGTATCGGCACGAACAGGTTCGACCTCACGAACCTGACCTTGCTCTCGACGTTGCCCTTCTCGTGCCCGGAATAGGGGTTGCAGAACGAGAAGGCGAACCCGTAGTGGGCGGCGAACGCGGCGAAGGCCTCGGTGGTCCTGACCCCGTCGCAGACCCTGCGCCCGACGCCGGTGGCGTTGTCGAAGACGATCCTGGTGGGGACGCCGCCCACGTATTCGAAGATCTGCTTGAGCGCCTGGCATACGCACTCGGCGTTCTCGGAGGGGAAGACCTGGGCGAACCCCATGTTGGAGAACGGGAAGGAGAGCACGAAGAAGCTCATCCTGCGCCTTGCGCCGGCGATGGCGAAGTCGGCCTCCCCGAAGTCGGCCTGCGCCTCGCCGGGGCTCCAGACAAGGTCCAGGTAGGATTCGGCGACACCTCTCCTCTGGGCCTTGAGGTCGTGGACGTAGTGCCTGACGGTGGACTCGCTGCAGGCGACGCCGTGCTCGTCGCGAAGGCGCTGCCAGATGCGCCGCGCGGTGTGCCTTTGCTTGCGCCAGCCCCGCTCGTCCTCGTCGAGGTACCCCTCGATGACGGGCCCGTACGCGTCGAGCATCTTCTCCCTGGGCTCCTTCACCGGCATCTGCGGCGAAAGGTCGGGGGCGGCCAGCTTCGCGTACACGGTGTTGCGCGAGACGCCGACTTTCCGCGCGATCTCGGAGATGGACTCGCCGCTTTTGCGCAGCTGGCGTATAGAATAGGTTTGCGACATGCTGATCATACCTTTCTGACCTCCTTGGTTGGTTTCTCTAGGCGAAAACCAAGTTAGTCGATTGAGTTGGTCGGCATGTCTGCCTTTGTGCTCAAATTGATCAAGCCGGTATGTTCATTTTTAAGTTACCACCCACACCGAAGCCTGCTCGTCGATTGCCGCTACTTCTTCCTGTAGATCCGAAGCACGTGGGAATACGGGTCGGTCCCGATCAGCTCGTCCATCATATCGTTGAACCTCTCGATGAGCACCGGCTTCGAATTGGCGGAAGTCCTCTTCAGCTCGCGCTCGACGTAATCGCAAGCCGCAGCCCCGCCGAATATCACACGGCCCGTGAGCTCCTGGTTGAGCCAGTAGATGGCGCTGAGCAGCTCCCTACGCGTAAGCTTGGAGGGATCGACTATATCCTCCCTGCGCGTCGCGAAGATGTCGTTTCCATTCATGTGCCTGTCCTTTCTGTAGGGGGCGCGGCTTAGCCGCGCCCCTGGTCGTTGCGGAGCTGGAGGCTTCTACTCGCGCGGGGCGATGCGGCAGGTGTCGGCGTCGATGTAGTTGTTGCCGTTCCAGGAGTAGTCGCCGTCGTGATCGTAGCGGTTGACGAAGGGGATTCCCTTGAAGCCCCTGGGGGCATCGTCTGCGCCGAAGCCCACGACCTCGAAGAGCTCGGGATTGGATTCGTACGCGCTCATCCAAACCTTGTCGCCCAGGCGGACATCGGACACCGGCACCTCTTCGGCGTCCAGGAAGGCGCCGAGCCTCAGGTTCTCGGGCATCGCCTCATCGAAGGCGTGAAGCATCTCGTCGAAGTCGTATCCACTCTGCTCGGCGGAAGGGTCGATGTGCCTCAGGCCGACCGCGTTCCAGTCCTCGTCGTAATCCGTGGCGTAGCGATCGACTATCTTCCAACCATCGATGACGTATACGCCGTTGTCGCCCTGGTCGCCAAGGTTTCGGTATCGCTCTATGCCCACCGAGAGCGATCCGCCGAAGAAGTTCCCGACCACCTGGGCCATCCGCGCCCATCCGTAGCAGTCCTGGCTCGGAGGACGGTAGCCCTGAAGCTCGCAGTACTTGAGCAGCGGCTCGACCGTGTCGCGGCCGCCGTTCCAGTGGAGGTAGAGCGCCAGGTTCTTGTCCGGCGTGGTGATGACTGCTCGATTTCCCATTTTGAAGACCTCCTTGTCTTTCGGCGGTCGCCCTGTGCCACCGCCTCGTGATCCGGGGTCGTGCGCGGGTTCCGCCTGCGCTGCAAGGAGGAAAGCGGGCTTCTTCGCAAAGGACGCACGTCCGCAACCTGCACATGCGACAGTCAAAGGAGCGAGATGTGCATGTGCGGGTTTTGCGCAGGAAGGGCGCGCCTTGCAGCGCACATGGCGGGTTCCGTGCGAGCGTGCCTGGATGAGAGGCGGGGCAGGGCGCACCTGAGGCGACGGAGGCTACGGGAAAGAGCGCAACAGCCCAACGGATGGGAACGGTGCCCGCATTCGCTGTGACAAATTGTCACAGTGGCTCCGAACTGGCGTTTTGCTCAAGAAATGCGAGCTTTTATGCGGACATGCCGTCCTTGACGACCTCTTCAACGAACCAGCGCGGATCCTCGTAGAACAGGTAGGTGACGTTGTTGCCGATTCGGACGGTGTAGCAGATGCCGTCTCCGCCCACCTTGCGCGACGAGGCGCGGCGCACGTCCTTGACTTCGTCGATGGGATAGGTCTTGCCGTCGTACCACTGAATGGAAAGAGGCCGCACGCGACCGTCCTCGTCCATGCGCGCCGTGACGCTGACGTACCGCTTGACCCTTCCCGAGATGCCTTCGACCATGATGCCCGCCTACCTGAGGAACCCTACGGGGTGGACGGTGTTGTCGCGCTTGATGTCGAGGCCGGACATGACCTCGTCGGTGAGCTCAACCGCCCGCTTGACGCAGGTGTTGCCGAAGCGCCCCCTCAGCGCGTCGATCGCAAGATCCAGCCTCTCAAGGCGCTCTGTCTCCTCGGCGTCCCAGAAGAGCTCGCACTGCACGGGCACGTCCATGGGAACGAGATTGGTCACGCGCACGTGCACGGCCCTGAGCGCATGCTCCTTGTCGATCGGCTGGTTCGAGCGCAGAAGCCCCATGGCGACGTTCGCGACGTCCCTCGTGAGGCAGGTCGGGGTCCTCAGCGTCCTCTGCCTTGAGTAGCCGGAAAGGTCGCGTGCGAACCGCGCCCCCACCGACACCGTCCGGCAGCGCATCCGTGACTCGCGAAGCCTCTGTGCCACGGATTCGGAGAGGAGCCAGACGAGGGCCTTCACGTCGGAGTCGCATTCGAGATCGTGCGGGGCGGTGAGGCCGTTGCCGATCCCCTTCACAGCATAGTCCACATCGGCCTTCGAGGGATCCATGGCCTTCACGGGGCTTGCGTCCTCGCCCCTCGCGAACGCGCGCAGCATGATGCCGATCTTGCCGAAGCGCCTCTTCAGAAATTGGTCCCCCGCATGTGCGAGGTCCCCTATGGTCTCGTATCCGGCGGAATGGAGCTTGCGCATGGTGGCAGGACCGACGTAGACCATCTCGGAAGCGGCCATGGGCCATGCGACGTCGCGGAAGTTCTCCCGCGTTATGGCGATGATGCCGTCGCCCGGATCGGTGTCGCTCCCGAGCTTGGCGAATACCTTGTTCCACGAGATGCCGACGGAAACGGTGAGCCCGAGCTCGGACTTCACGCGCTCCGATATCTCCCTCGCCACGAGCATGGCGTCGCCCCCGAACAGCGGCAAGGATCCCGTGACGTCGATCCACGACTCGTCGAGGCCGAAGGGCTCGACGAGGTCTGTGTAGCCGTAGTAGATCATGCGCGCCAGACGAGAGTAGCGCTTGTAGGCGGCGTAGTCGGGCGGCACGACGACGAGGTCCGGGCACTTCTGCTTGGCCTGCCAGATCGCCTCGGCCGTCTTCACGCCGCAGGCCTTCGCCTCCCGGGACTTCGCGAGGATGATCCCGCTCCTGCGCTCGGGGTCGCCCGCCACCGCCACGGCCTTGCCCCTCAGCCCCGGGTCGAGGTGCTGGGCGACGCTCGCGTAGAAGGCGTTCATGTCGACATGCATGATGACCCTGTCGCCCATGGCACCTCCTCGCTATCAAATGGGAACAAGTGTTCGATTCTCGTGAATCCATATGATGCACCCGATCGCTTATTCAGTCAATCGAACAGATTGTGGATTTTCCGAAGCGGGAAGGACGGGGGCTCGAAAAGAGGTTTCGCCCAAACCCACTGTGACAAATTGTCACAGTGGCGATGACCTGCGAATATTCGCAAGCAATCACGTCACCAACGATTTTCCCTTCGGGTCAAAGCTGCACTGATGCGAAAGCGCTGGGCGAAAATACGGGCTTGGCCGAGATCCTCTCTTCTTCCGGAGACCACCTGCTCGCACGTGGGCTCCGAGACGAAGTAGCCGGAGTTCAGCCTGACAACAGTGCTGTCTGGAACCTCTAGGACGTCGCACTTCGTCGGCCCCGCGCCGGAATAGACTACCGCGAGGGTGGAGGACAGCGGAAGCGTAAGGTCGTCGATGTGGTACTTCCCATCCTTCCGAAGTGTCGTGTTGAAATGCGGAGGGAGGGAAGATGTGATGAAGCGAGCCTCTCCCTGCAGCCTGATGAAGTGGCATCGCAGCCTTTCGAGGTCGCTCTTGGCGAAATACGTGGGGCTTCCTTTGCATCGCCAAAGCGCGAGCACCATCTGGTTCGCGCCTTGCGCCAGCACCTCGATCTCGTCGGCCATTCCTGCTTGGGCCAAAACCTCGCAGCCCATCTCACTTCGGGATCACTGTACATCGCATCGTAGTCCGGCTCGTAACCCTCAAGCATCGCAGGGTGCCTCGCGATCAAATGCCCGACCAGCCACAAAAGCGCCCTTCGCTCCTTTTCGTGGATGCGCCCGGCATCGAGCTGGGCATCTATCTCGCGAAGGAGGAGCGCTTGCTCGCCTTCCATCTCGGAGAGCTTCTTCTCGATCTTCCCGGGGAGGAGGTGACGCCCATGCCAACTCCTCTGACATCTCGCCTCCATCTCGTAATGGTAGTTCCGCTCGCACACATCTTCCGATCTGCTCTTGTAGGTCCTACCCGCTTTGCGGTTGAAAACCCAGAGGCTGTCGCCATCATCCGAGAAGCGCCTCAGGTAGTACTGAGGCACGTAGTGTTGCTTTTTCGGGGCGCTCTCCTCTTGCAATCTTCTCATCTCTCTTCCGCGAAACTCAACCGACCTCTCGCGCGATGACGTCGAATTGTTACAGCATGTCAACATCGCATATTAAATCATCGCAATCAAGATGGGTGTCCCTTTTTGGAACAACTATCTCTCGATATCGGGGTTATTATCGACGCAAGAAATGTTTCAAATGATGGGCGTTTGCCCGAAACTGGTTCCAAGTGTCCGACGCAACTGCGCCGATGAGATCGAGAAGGAGGATTGGCATGAGAACCGAAACATCCAGAATCATGGCCAGTTCGCCGTCGGCTGCGAAGGAACCTGATAAGTCACCGAGAACCGCGCACTGATTCAAGGTGCCACACAAAGCCCCGACAAGAGTTGGGGCTTTTTTTGTCCGAAAGAACAGACAGATGGGCCACCTCGAACAAGGCAGCTGTGTGGGTTTAGCGAATTTGTGACTATGCGGGACTATGCGGGACTGAGCGCAAAAATCACGAAGCACCAGCCCGGAAAACCTGCAATCATCGCCGCCATCAAGAAAAGTCGAGAGCATTCGACAGAAGTTGAAGAAACGAGCAAGAAGAAGGCGGAATGCAAATGCCGAAAGATATCAGGGAAATGAAGCGCGAAGAGCCGGTGTCCAACCAGACCAACGACATGAAGTCGCCACGGCTCCTGAGCGTGGGAGAAGTCGCCGAGAGCCTCGGCGTCTCGACAGCGAAAGTCTACCAGCTGATCCGAAAGGGCGAGCTTGAGGCCGTGAACCTCGGCCGCCTCTACAGGGTGGCGCCATCGGCGATCGAGCGGATGCTCGATCGCCTATCGGGCTCAGGCCAGCAAGGGTCTTGAGAGCCTCGGGCTGTCTGTTCGAACGAAGAACAGGAGAGTATATGCCCGAGATCTTTGACGATTCATCGAAGCAGCCGGTGCCCGTGCAGGACATCTACAACGCCTACGAGGTAGCCCGGCTCTTAGGCATAAGCAAGAACAAGGTATGGGAGCTCTCGAAGAGGGGCAACGACCCCCTGCCGCTCAGGCGCATGGAGGGCCAGAAGAAGGGTTCGATCGCGTTCAGGGTCGAGCTGCTCGACTGGGCCATGCGCAACTTCTCGAAAATCGGCGTCGGGTAGGCGGCGGCCATGCATGCGAAGAGAGAACCCGCGCGCCTGCGCGACGGCGACGCCTTCCTGATCCTGCACCCCTTCATGTGGAAGGAGCTCGGGCTCAAGGGCACAGCGCTGCTCGTGTTCGCGCGCATCTACGGATTCTGCAAGGACAGCGGGACGTTCTACGAGAGTCGCAAGAGGACCTCAACCTACCTCGGCGTATCCGAGCGCTCCGTCATCAGGGCGGTGTCCGAGCTGGAGCAGAGAGGACTTATCGCCGAGACCGGAGGCGAATGGGCAAGGGACGGGATGACAACGAGGAGCTACGTGCTCGGCCATCGCGCGAAGAGGACGTCCTGCACACCTGACAAGTTGTCACTCCCTGACAAATCGTCCGCTTCCAAGCATGGAGGGGATGACAGGATGTCGCCTGAGGGGGTGCCAGATTGGCACCTTAAAAGCAAAGAAGAATACAAAGAAGAAGGATAGGAAAGGAGCTGCGTGATGGCAGATGAGGAGAGCCGCATCATCACCTTGGCATCGGCCAAGGAGCGCGGCCTGGAATACGAGGAGCCCGCAGAGCGCAGATGCGAATGGTGCGGTAACCTCCTCGACCCCATCGGACTCCTCGGCTTCAACGGCAAGGTCATCTGGATCGGGGCCAAGGAATGCGAATGCGACGGAGCCTGCGAGGAGCGGGCGCGCGCCGAGGAGGCCGAGAGGAAGCGAAGGGCCAAAGCCGAGGCCGAGGCGCTCAGGCGGTGCGGCGTGAAGCCCCGATTCGCGCACGCCAAGGTCGACAGGCGCGAGGTCGCCGAGTACCTGGACGCCTTCGATATGAGATCAGGCGTGGGGCTCTACATCACCGGCCCCTCCCGCGCGGGCAAGTCGCACTGCGCCACCGCTCTTGCCAAGGCGTTCTTCGCGAGCGGATACAGCGTGCTCATGACGTCGTCCTTCTCCATGCTCGACGAGATCAGGGCGAGCTACGACGCACCCTCCAAGCAGGGAGTCGAGCGCTATGTGGGATACGACGTGCTCATCATCGACGACTTCGGCAAGGAGAACGCGAACTCATGGGTCATGGGCACGCTCTTCCAGATCATCAACGAGCGCTACGAGAGCATGAGGCCGACCGTGGTCACGTCGCAGTACGCGCCCGACGCCCTCAAGTCTCGCATGGCGCGCGGCGGCGAGCGCGAGAGCGCCGAGGCGATAGTCGAGAGGCTCAAGGAGACGTGCCGACTGGTCGTGCTCCCGCCGAGGAAAAATGTGGGTTTGATGGATAAGTGACTGTCCGTGACTATGCGGGACTGTGCGAAAAATCCCCGTCCCATCTGGGAATCGACCTCGCTATAACCGTTGCAGGGCGGCGAGGAGAAGCAGGTCAGCCGAAACACTCTCACAAACGCAACCGGGCGAGGACGACTTATGGCACCTCGCCGCCGAAACGCCGAACCGAGGGGAGCCGACGCGAGTCGGCTCCCGAGGAGGAGACGGAAATGTACAACATGGTGCCGGTCACGGCAGAGGAACAGGAAAGCCTAGAGGCGATCTGCCAGAAGAACGGCTGGCTCAAGCGCGGCGGATACCCTTGGCAGGACGACCCCTATCTGGAGGAGTACCCCTACGAGTTCGACCGCTGCTTCTCGCTGGAGGACCTCTCCGACTTCTTCAAGGCCGGGAACTGGGCCATCAGGCAGGGAGTCGTCTACGGCGACCTCGCGTTCGTCCAGCAGGTGGACGGGGGCGACGAGTGGTGGACGCTCAAGCAGGACGGAGAGAGCTGGGTCCCCTTCGAGTCCCTCAGCTTCAAGAGGATCGCGGGAGACATATCGGAGCTCACCCGCTACGTCGCGGGGATGCGGCTTGCCACGGTCGATGAGTGCAAGCGCCTGGTCTACCTTCCCCCGAAATCCGACATGCAGTGGACGGGCGACGCCTTCCCCTATCTCGACGACGGCTGGGTGGCCGCGAGGAACTGCGACTTCAGGATCCACGTGGCGCTCAACCACATGGGCAAGCTCCTAACCGTCAACGCCCTGTCTGCGGACTACATGGTCGACCAGGGGCAGGAGGGCTTGTCCCTTCTAGACGTGATCAAGTCCCAAGTGGAGAGGGCAGAGCAGTACAAGGCCGAGAGGGTGACAGAGAGCTTAGCTGACCGCACGCAGGCGGCGCTGCGCGCATCCGAGAACCAGCAGCGCGCCGACAGAGCAAGCGAGGCGCGCGAGACGATCCGATAGAAGAGAAGAGGAGAACGACATGGCAAGCGATTTCGGGGACGAGAGCGGAGAGAAGCTCTTCGACTGGATGCTCAGGATGGGCCAGGACGCGAGCCAGGACGCTATCAGGGCGAGCGCCGAGAGGCTCAAGAGCGCCATCAGGAACCTGAGGGGCCAGATCGAGGAACCCGCTGCGGAAGCCGAGCACGAGGGCGTTCGCGAGTACGCACGGCTCAACCTCTCTGAGTTCGAGGAGCTCCCCGACTACGCGACCTTGAAGGAGATCATCGACGAGCGGCTCACCGAAGCCGCCATCGAGCACGACTTCGTCGAGGTCGAGGGGCGCGACCATCTGGTGTTCAGAGTGGCCGACGCCCCCGAGGTCGACGAGGTGTTCGGAAACCTTGAGCACGACGTCGATAGGGCGGCGGAGCGCGCCTGCGAGACGCGCGAGCGCGAGCTCACCGAGGAGCGCGACCAGGAGCCGCTAGAGAAGAAGGCCGAGGCAGCGAAGGCCGCATCCAAGGCGGCGCACGAGGCCAAGGAGGCGACGAGGCAGATCGAGAAGGTCGAGGTGAAGACCCGATGAAGTCGGAGCTCATCCTCATCGCGGCGCTATCGGGCGCAGCCCTGCTTGTCGGCAACGCCGCCACGGCAGCCGTCATGGCCGCAGGAAGCTCCGAGGCCGACCTCGTCTCAACGGCGATGGACCTCGCGGCGGAAGGGGCGATCCCGTCGATGGATCCTCTGCCGCTCGCTATCGGATGCGCCTGCGCGTGCGCCGTCTGGCTCGCATGGGTCAGATGGTGGGAGCGCAGGGGGCGCTACCGCAAGGGCGAGGAGCACGGCAGCGCGCGCTGGGCGACGGCGAAGGAGATCGAGGCGTATTCGGATCGCAAGGACGCCGACAACAACATCATCCTCACCAAGCAGGCGAGCATCCGCCTGATCGACACCGCCCACGACCAGAAGACCGAGACGAACGACAACGTGCTCGTCATAGGCGGCCCCGGCACGGGAAAGACGCGCTACTTCGTGAAGCCGAACCTCATGCAGGGAAACGCCAACTACTTCATCACCGATCCCAAGGGCACCCTCATCCACGACATGGGCCACGTCCTCGAAGGGCTCGGCTACGAGATCAAGACATTCGACACCATAGACTTCGCGAGCTCCATGCACTTCAACCCCATCGCCTACATCGACGGCGAGGCAGCGACGCTGCGCTTCGTGGAGTGCCTCATCAAGAACACCACCGGCGACAAGGACCATGCAGGGGACCCGTTCTGGGAGAACGCCGAGAAGCTCCTCTACACGGCCCTCGTCTCCTACCTCCTTCTGCACTGCCCTGAGGAGGACAGGAACGTGCCGGGGCTCCTGTCGCTGCTCTCTCTCGCGGACGCCCGCGAGGACGACGAGGACTACCTGAGCCCGCTCGACATGCTCTTCAACGAGCTTGAGACCGGAGAGAGGCTCGTGAGGAGCCCTTCGGCAAAGAAGTACGACCGCGCGTCACGCGCGTTCGACAGCGGCACCGGAGGCTTCGAATGGGTGAAGGTGGCAGCCCCCGTGCGCCCCGAGGACGACTTCGCACTCTCAAGCTACAAGCAGTTCAAGGTGGCGGCGGGAAAGACCCTCAAGTCCATCATGGTCTCCTGCAACGTGCGGATGAAGCCGTTCGACATCGCCGAGATGAGGGAGCTTCTTCGCTACGACGAGATGGAGCTCGACCACATGGGCGACGCGCACAGGAAGGTGGCGCTCTTCTGCTCGATGTCGGACACGGACTCGACCTTCGACTTCGTGTTCGCGCTTCTCATGCAGCAGTCGCTCGACTCGCTCTGCGAGACGGCGCTCTCGCGCTTCTCGGGACGTCTTCCCAGATGCGTCCACTTCATGTTCGACGAGTTCGCAAACATCGGCACCATCCCGGACTTCGAGCGCATGATCACCGTCACACGAAGCCGCAACATCGCGGTCTCGATGATCCTGCAGTCCCTCTCCCAGCTTGAGGAGTCATACGGGGAGAACAACGCCAAGACCATCATGAACGCCTGCGACACGCTGCTGTTCCTCGGGGGCAAGTCGGCAGACACCAACCAGAAGATCGCCGACATGATCGGCAAGCAGACCGTCGCCAACGTCTCCGTTAACGACTCTCGGGGCGCGAACCCCACCTACACGCATAACTACGGTCTCATAGAGCGGGAGCTCATGCAGGCCTCCGAGGTGGCGAGGCTCCCGCGCGACGAGGCGCTCGTGCTCATAAACGGCGCGCAGGCGTTCAAGGACAAGAAGTACCCGCTTGAGGCGCACCCGAGGCACAGGGCGCTCAAAGCCGCAGAGGACGCGGGGGCGTTCGACTTCAGGGAGTACCGGGCGAGAAGGGAGGGAGCGCTTATGGAAGCGTGAGTAATGGCTGCGACAGGTGCCTAGACCCAAGGGCCGGGGCAGAACCTCCAAGTACCGCGACCGGCCGTCGCAGCCGAGATGCAAGGGAGCACGCACGTGCCCCTCGATCCGAAATTCTACCATCAGCCCGCCGCCTGGAACCTCCAAGTACCGCTGGCGCGGGCGAATCGAGATGCAAAGGAGCACCCACATGCTCGCAAACATCATCAGCCTCGTATCGGGCTGCGTGACCTTCCTCGGCGGCTTCCTGGTCGTCTGGGGCGCGGTCTCGCTCGGCCTCGCCATACGAGAGCAGCAGGGAGGCAGTCAGATAGCCTCCGCCATATCCACCATCGCTGGCGGCGCGATCATCATCGCCGCAGCGGTCTACTTCGGGATGCTCGACACGTCCTGGCTGCCCGCCTAAGGCAGGTGACAGGCCATGTCGCTTCAGATCCCCATTCAGAAGGACATCGGCGAGTACGAGGAGAAGATCGTCGGGAAGCTCTCCTTCCGCACGCTCGCGTGCGTGGCGGGCGGCTTCGGATCGGCGATCCTCGTGGCGGCGATATGCCACTTCTGGGTCGGCATAGAGGTCGCCGACGCGGCGTTCCCCGTCATGTGCGCATCGATACCGTTCTGGCTCGCCGGTTTCTGGCGTCCCTTCGGGATGCGCGCCGAGAAGTTCGCGCCCCTTCTGATCAACCACCACCTGAAAGACCAGAGGCTCCTCTACGAGAGCCCGGCAGACAAGTCGCTCCCGCGCACCGAGGCGGGAAGACCCACGCGCAGGGCGAAGAGGATCGCAAGACGAAAAGGAGCGGAGGCCAATGAGCCAACGAGAGAATGCGAAAAGTGCAAGGAAAGAGAGAGCGGGCGACAAGGAGAAGCTCAAGGCTGAGAAAAAGCTCGCGAAGGCGCGCATCAGATCCGAGCGCGCAGCTAGGGCCAAGGCCAATCGCGAGAGGTCGGGCTCGTCGAGCTTCGTAAAGCAGCTGATGGGCTCTGCCAGCAAGTCGGATAGATCCAAGAAGGCCCACGAGGAGAAGCTCAAGCGCCAGAAGAAGGCGCGCGCCCAGGCGGGCGAGATCGCCTCCTACATCGGCTACGACGCCATCTACAAGGACGGCATAGCCCAGGTAGAGGAAGGCCTCTTCTCGCAGACGATCGAGTTCTCGGACATCTCCTACCAGTCGGCGCGCCGCGAGAACCAGCAGAACATCTTCACCGTGCTCTCCTCGCTCTACAACTACTTCGGCGCGGACTCCTGCGTACAGCTCACCATCGCCAACGTCCCCATCCCCGACGAGGAGATCGGCAAGAAGCGCTTCTTCAAGGCGTCCGGCCCCGACACGGAGAGGTACGCCAAGGAGTACAACCGGATCCTCAACGACAAGATGCGCGAGGGGGTCTCCAACCTCACGCGCCACCGCTACCTCACCTACATGGTGGGCGCAGACGACGTCTGGGAGGCGGTGCCGAAGCTATCGCGCATAAAGGGCGACGTCATCGACACGCTCTCGCGCATCCGCTGCGAGGCGCACGCCCTGAACGGCACCGAGCGCATCGAGGCGATCCAGTCGCAGCTGCGCCCGAAGTCCCCCTTCACGTTCACATGGGACAAGGTGAACCCCTGCTCGAACACACGAACAAAAGACCTGATCGCTCCCGCGCTCATCGACTTCAAGCCGCACGGCAGGGCAGACATTTTCCTGGTGGATGACGCATACGGCTGCGTGGTCTCCATCCGCACGTTCGGCTCGATGCTCGAAGACGACTACCTCGCCAAGATCATCGACCTCCCCATGCCGCTTTCGGTGAACCTGCACATCCAGCCCATCGCGCAGTCCGACGCCCTCGCGCTCGTGAAGCGCCAGCTCGACTGGATGGACAAGGAGATCATCGACGAGCAGATGAGCGCGATGAAGAAGGGCTACGACTACACGATCCTGCCGCCGGAGCTCAGGTACTCCAAGGAGGAGGCCGAGGAGCTCCTGGACTTCCTTCGCAACAAGAACGAGCGCCTCTTCACCTACACCGGCCTCATCTACACCTACGCGGACACCGTGGACGCGCTTGAGCGGCAAGTGGACCAGATCGTGTCGATCGGGCAGGGCAACTCGCTCGGGATAGAGCCGCTCTACTACCGGCAGCGCCAGGCGCTGAACTCGGTGCTCCCCTTGGGCATGAACCACATCGACGTCACCCGCTACCTCACCACGGGCCAGATAGCCATGCAGATGCCCTTCGCCTCGCTGGAGCTCAACCAGGAGGGCGGGGGCTACTACGGGCAGTCCAAGCAGTCGGGCAACCTCGTCATATGCAACCGCAAGAAGCTCGCCTCGCCCATGGGGTTCGTCTGCGGCAAGCCCGGCTCCGGGAAGTCCTTCTCCGTGAAGCGCGAGATCACCAACACCGTGCTCGCCTACCCGGAGGACGAGATCATCATCTTCGACCCCGCAGGAGAGTACGGAAACCTCATCGAGGCCTTGGGCGGCGTGAACGTACGGCTCGCCCCGGATGCGGACACCGCGCTCAACCCCTTCGACCTCTCGGACGTGGAGGGGCGCGCGGACGCCGCCCAGCTCGCGTTCAAGATTGATGCCTTCTTGGCCCTATCAAGCGCGATGATGGCGGAGTCCTCGGAAGGCCTTCCCGAAGCCGACAAGTCGATCATCACGAGATGCGTCGAGGCGGCATACTCCAGGTGCGCCGACGGGCAGGGCATGCCGACGCTTTCCGACTTCCACGAGATACTGAGCGGCCAGCCCGAGGCCGAGGCGCGCGACATCGCGCTCAGATACGAGCGCTACGTCACGGGCGCGCTCTCCTTCTTCAACCGCCAGTCCAACGTGGGCTTCGACAACCGCATCACCAACATCGATCTGCACGACCTCTCAACCAACATGCGGGTGTTCGGCATGCTCACCGCGCTTGAGGCGGTGCGCAACCGGATGTACGCGAACTTCGAGCGGGGCATCACCACCTGGCTCTACATCGACGAGGTGCAGTCGCTCTTCGGGCACCCGACCATCATCGACTACTTCGCGAAGTTCTGGGCGGAAGGGCGCAAGTTCAACCTCATCTGCACCGGCATCTCGCAGAACACCTTGTTAGCGCTACCGCAAAATCAGCCGAACGCGCCACT
>OLQT01000599.1_pt1 | contig 25694 bp, 22 predicted proteins | sample 1672651 | NCBI WGS metagenome assembly OLQT01 (sample SAMEA3136709, study PRJEB25190) | human gut metagenome | biome: human gut; feature: human-associated habitat; material: faeces | place: Austria | collected 2013 | reverse complement strand
CGATCACATTGGTTCCCTCCTGGAGCCTCTGGCCATCGGTTACGGCATTGCCGAGATGGCAGACATCCAGCCCGGCGATAAGGTGCTCATCACCGGCTGCGGCATCATCGCCTCTATGGTTGCCCGCTGGGCCAAGTACCGTGGCGCCAGCTACATCGCCATGACCGAGATCAGCGAGGTCAAGATCGCCAAGGCGGAAGAGATCGGCACCCCCGCTCAGTTCTTCCATGCCGCCGATCCCGACCTGGTGGACAAGCTCCTGGCCGCCTCCGACGGGGGCTTCGACAAAGCCGTTGACTGCCCGGGCAACGCCGCCGGCCGCCGTTACGCGGGGAGGCATGGAGGCGTGGCCGCCCTTTCCCTTTGCGGTGAGGCGAAGGTTCATAATGCCCTTTTCGCAGATGCCGATCAGCGCCAGCGGCGCGTTTTTGGGCAGGTAGGTGCGGAACGCCTCCATGGTGGCATATCCGCCGTGGTCCAGCACAAAGCAGGGCGACAGGCTGCGCGCCTTCAGCGCGGCGATGCTCCGGGCGCCCGCCCCGCCGCTGAGCCCGTCCATGCTCAGGGCCAGCAAAAGATCGCCGCCGGGCTGATACCCTTCGCCCAGAAGCCCTTCCAGCGCCTCCAGCAGCGCCACCACATGGGCGCGCGACAGCGGCACGCTGATGGGCATCTCGTGCGGGCTGTCCGCCGCGACGGCCTCCGTCCCGGCCGCGTCCAGGTGGGATACGAACACCAGCGGTGCCGTGCTGCTTGCGCCGGGCATCTCCATCAGCACCGCGCCGTTGTCAAACTGCTTGCTTTCCAGCTTGTCAAACACCAGCGGATAGCTTTCCCGCAGCACGCCCAGCGCCTGCGCAGCGCCCTGCGGCGTATAGGCGGAATACCCGCTCAGGCGCCGGAGCACGTCGCGCGCGCGGCCGTAGTTGAGGGGCGCCAAAAATTCGCTCATGAGGGAGCCTCCGTTTCCAAAAGGGAATCTGCTCATGGATTCGACAAAAGGGCGCCGGGGTCCTCTTTACCGGGCAGGCAAACCGCCCTGCCGGCAAAAAAGCGGGGACGGGCAGCCGCCCATCCCCCAGAAGGCCCTCCGGCCCGTCAGATGATTCCCTTTTCCTTTGCTTTGCGGATCGCATCGCTCACGTAAAACACCAGCGCGCACAGCGTGATGCACACGCCCAGCCACAAAAGCAGCAGGTCCGGCGTCAGCATCCAGCCCACGCACCGGGCCACAAACCAGTCATGGAAGTACGTGGCGACCAGTCCCGCGATGAACACGCAATGCGCCGTCTTTCCAACCAGACGGGAGTAGACCACGATACCATGCTTGAGCATCACCAGCCCGCCGATAATCATCACCAGCTCCTTCATAAGCAGGATGATCACCGCCACCCACGGCACCACCGGCGGGATGGCCGACGAGCCGATGGCCATGCTCAACAGGGCGGTCAGCACCATCACCTTGTCGGCAAACGGGTCCACCAGCTTGCCAAAATCGGTGATGAGGTTGTATTTTCGGGCGATGCGTCCGTCCAGCAGATCGGTCAGGCTGGCTGCAAGGAAGGTAACAAGCGCCGCGTACTTTTGCCCGCTGACGAACAGCACCACGTACACCGGCACCAGCAGAAGCCGGATCATGGTCAGCACGTTGGGCACATTCAGGTTTTTGCGGATCAATTCCTTCGCGGTCAAAATGATATCCCCCTTGCGCTATGTTCAGGGTTATTATAGCATCAACCCGAGAACCCGCGCAACATATGCGCGCCTGAAAGCAGCGCCGTTCGCCGCCCAAACCCGCCTTTTGGCGGTTCATCGCGCTTACTTGCGGCTGACCTTCACCATGACGGCCTTGCCGGCGAGAGGCTCGCCGAACACATCCTTTCCCTCCCGGGCGCAGCGCGTGATGCGCAGCGTATCGGCGTCCACGGCCTCCACCTCCAGGTAGCCGGTCTGCAGGACGGGGTTGTCGCGGCGCTTGTGGAGCAGTTCGCGCACGCCCTCCAGCAGCTTTTCGTCCGGATCGTCCCAGTTCATGGGCGCACGGTTCCAGGGGTCGGCCATGCCGGTCATGCCGATCTCGTCGCCATAGTACACGGTGGGCGCGCCGGGCAGGGCGCACAGCAGCTTCATGGCCTCCAGATAGCGCTTCTTGGCGCTCTTGAGCTCGCGCTTGCCCAGGGTGATCTTCTTTGCCTCGGCGCGGTCCATCTGCGCGGCGCCTTCCCGGTTGAGGCCGCACATCGCGTTGAGGATGCGCACGCGGTCGTGGCTGCCCAGCAGGTTCATCAGCGAATAGTAGAAGGGCGCGGGGTATACCTCCTGCTGATGCAGAATCACCCGGCGCAGCTGATAGGCGTCGATCACGCCGGTGAAAAAGTCGATCACCGCGCAGCGCAGAGGATAGTTCATCACGCTGTCCAGCATGTCGCCCAGGCAGTAGGAGCGGTTTACGCCATAGGCGGTCTTGTTGCTGGCGTCCTCCCAGACCTCGCCCAGCAGCGTGGCGTCCGGGTCGGCCTGCTTGACGGCCTTGCGCATCTCAAGCACCATGTCCACGGGCAGCTCGTCCACCACGTCCAGCCGCCACCCGCACGCGCCGCGGCGCACCCAGCGGGGCAGCACGCCGGTTTCATCATTCAAGAGGAAATCACGGTAGGAGGGGTTGTCCTTGTTGACGGCGGGCAGCGTATAGAAGCCCCACCAGCAGTCATACCTGTCGGGGAACTCCTCAAAGCGGTACCAGTCATAATAAGGGCTTTCCTTGCTCTGATACGCGCCCAGCGTGTCATAGCGGCCATAGCGGTTGAAGTACTTGCTGTCCGCGCCGGTGTGGCTGAACACGCCGTCCAGCAGGATGCGGATGCCGCGCGCCCTGGCTGCCGCCACCAGATCATCAAAGGCGGCTTCGTCGCCCAGAATGGGGTCGATTTCCTCATAGCTGCCCGTGTCGTAGCGGTGATTGGAATGCGCGCGGAAGATGGGGTTGAGGTAGATGATGCTCACACCCAGGTCCGCCAGGTAATCGAGCTTTTGCCTGATGCCCCTGAGCGTGCCACCGAAAAAGTCCAGGGCGCGGTTATCGCCGTTTTCCGGGTCCAGGTCCAACGTGGGGCGCTCGTTCCATTCCTCATGGAAGGTGGCGTCCGGATGCGCCGCGGCGATCTTGCGCAAGCGTCCTTTCTGTCCGTTCTTATCCTTATAAAAGCGGTCGGGGAAAATCTGGTATATGATCCCGTGACGCAGGTATTCCGGGGTCTGGTAGGCGGGGTCATAGACCGTCACCTGATAGCTGTCGGGCTGGCCGTCATAGCACGCGCCTTCGCCGCCCAGCTGATCGCGGCTGTTGCCGTAACGCACGTCGCCGTCTGCGCGGCGGATGATAAAGTCATACCAGAAAAGCATGGGCTTGTCCGGTACGGTGACGGTTGCCTCATAAAGGCTCTCCCCCACAGAAACCATCGGATACAGGCGCTCCGCACCATCCCAGGTGCGCAGCAGCACCTCCGGGCTTTCATCACAGGCAAAGCGCAGCGTCAGCCTGTTTCCCGCCGCGACGGGCCCAAGGGGATCCCGGTATTGAGCGTCATGTGAATCGTGGTACAGCATTTGGTAGATTCCTCCGTTCTGCGTGTCAAGGGCATCTTACAAACATTGCGTATTGTAACACAGGATTTGCCAACGTGCAAATGCAAGGGCCGCCCTTCCTGCATCTTATGCGGCGGGAAATGCATTTATGCCTCTGCGCGTCACATTTTTCCAGATGGGCGTGCGCGTGTTGACGCGCTCCGGCTCCAATGCTAAAATGTTCTGAGCGCATGGTCCCGCTTAATCGGGTCAAACTGACCATGAGTGCCCGCTACACCGCCCCACTTGGAAAATTTCCTCAAGAAAATTCGAATTTTGTGCAGGAAAAGGGAAGGCGGATTCGTTTGATGAATGAGCACAGTACGCCCGTGAAGGATGCGCGTCCGGGCATTAAACGGAGGCTCGGACATGCTTAGCTACGAGGAACTTTACGAGAAGTACGCTACGGACGTGCTGCGCGTCAGCTACTTCTACCTCGGCGACAGGCAGCGCGCGGAGGACGTGTGTCAGGACGTATTCGTGCGCCTGATGACCAACGCGCCGGACCTGCAGGAGGGCCGTGAAAAGGCATGGCTGCTGAAGGTGGCGCTCAACCGCTGCCGCGACCTGTGGCGCGGCGCATGGCTCAAGCGCGTGGTGCTGGGCAGTCCGGCGTTTGAAATGATTCCCGCCCCGGACGACAGCGGCAGGCGCGATGATGAAGAAGCCATGATGAAGGCCATCCACGAACTGCCTCCCACCTTTCGGGAAGCGATTCTGCTGTACTACTACCAGGGCTATGGCATCGGCGAAATCGCCCAGATGCTCGATTTGCCCGAGGGCACCATCTCCAGCCGCCTCTCCCGCGCAAGAAAGAAGCTGGAAAGCATTTTGAAGGAAGAAGGAGGTCTTTCGCAGTGAAACGCCTGGAACAACTGCCCGAAGTGGCAAACCGGCAGCTGGGCGGGTTGACGGCGACGTCCACCCTGCTGGCAAAGGCAAAGCTGCGGGCCGCGGAGATGCGCCAGCCACGCAGGCGCGGCATCAGTTGGAGGCCTGCGCTGGCCGTATGCGCCGCGTTGGTTTTGTGTGTGGGGGCCGCGCTGTGGGCCTCGGACGGCCATGTGCCCGGCGTCCAGCCCACGCCCACGCAAAACGTGCTGGGCAGCCGCTCGGCGGGCGATTCGCATCCCTCCACCGCTGCGCCGCGCACCGCCGGTGACGTGCCCGTGGGCAGCCTGTCCATGAGCGCGGGCAGCGCCAGTTCCAATCAGACCCTGTTCGCGCAGGGCCAGGGGCAGAGCTTTCCGCTCATCACCATGGACGGCGCCACCTACCGCATGCTGCAAAGCCCCACCGGCATTTCCAGCTCGCTCCTGGGCGAGGAGCTGGGGCAGGTGACCGAATTTAACGTCGAGCCCGCGCTGGGCACCAGCGGCATGGTGAGCAACGTGGTGGCCCGCGGGGAGACGGTCTATGCCATTTCCGGCATGAGCGGCGCCCTGGTGGCGGCTCAGGTGGACGGAAGCACGCGCGTATTCCAGCGCGTAAGCTATGCGGGCACCGCCATTATCGGCTCCGAGACCCTGGCCGATACCCTGTGCGACCCCGCCGACGTGGAGTGGATGGAGCTGGCGGGCACGGGCCGTATATCCGACGTAGCCACCGCCCAGCAGCTGATGCAGATTCTGGTGGATTATGCCGACTATCAGAGCACAGCCATGAGCGGCTCCGGTTCCCTGCTTATCGGTCTGAAAAACGGGCTCACGCTGCAGCTGCTGGTCAGCGATGAATCCGTCAGCGCCTGCGGCACGTGGAGCTGCCCGGATTTCTTCGAGGCTTTTGATGAGGCCGTTGCGTCCTGACCATGGCATGCATAACGACAAAACCGCCGCGGGAGCGTTCTTGCCCCGCGGCGGTTTCGTCTATTCCATCAGCCTTCGGAAGCCTTCGCCCAGCACCTCGTGCGCATCGCTGATGAAAAGGAATGCGTCCTCATCCGCCTCCCGCACGATGGCCTTGAGCCGTCCCATCTCCTGCGCGCTCAGGACGCACAGCAGCACCGGGCGTTCCTGTCCGCTGTAGCCGCCCTCGGCGCGGAGCACCGTTACCCCCCGGTCCAGCTTCTGCATAATTTCCTGCTTCACCCGCTCATGCTGGGTGGAGATGATGTAGCAGGCCTTTTCGCGGGCGAGGCCCACCATTACCACATCAATCAGCCTGCTGGAGGCATACAGGGAGGCAAACGCGTAGAGGGCATATTCCGCCTCGATAAAGAAACCGGCCATCAGCACCACGCAGCAGTCAATCAGAAACAGAATGGCCCCCACCGAGATGTGCTGAAAGCGGTTGTGAATCATGCGGGCCGCCATATCCGTGCCGCCCGTGGTCGCGCCGCCGCGCAGGATGAGCCCCAGGCCCGCTCCCAGCAGGGGCTGCTGCGTCATGGGCGGCAGCGGGATCAGGTCGATCAGCACCGAGAAAAGCACCGTCGCCACCAGCGACCGGATCACAAATACCCGCCCCATCGCCCGGTAGCCGATGATGAACAGCGGTATGTTCATCAGCAGGCTGGTTGTGCCCACGGGCCAGTGGAACAAATAGTTCAGCACCGTAGCCAGGCCGGTCAGGCCGCCCGGCGCGATGTGGTTGGGCACCAGAAACAGCGGGTAGGCCAGCGCGCCCAGAGCGCAGCCCAGCACGATCTGCACGGTGGAAGCAAGATGCTCGTTTTTCAACAGGTTTTTTCTCATGGGATCTCCTTTGGTTTTGCTGGGCGGCCCCCTTGACGGGAGCCGCCCTTTTTCTATTGTGCATCGTCCTCGCAGGTCATATCCAGCGACACGCCCAGCGCCCGCTCCACGCGGCGCATGCTCTCCGGCGCCAGCGCGCCCAGACGCCGCCTGAGGCGGGTTTTTTCCAGGGTGCGCACCTGTTCGCACAGCACGATGGACTCGCGCCACAGCCCGCCCTCTCCCCGCGGGATATGCACATGCGTGGGCAGCGCCGGCTTGCCGGTACTGCCCGTCAGCGGCACCGCAATCACCGTGGGCGAATGCAGGTTTCCCATATCGTTTTGAATGATGGCCACAGGCCGCGTTCCTCCCTGCTCGCTTCCGACCACGGGGTCCAGCTCGGCCATGTATATATCGCCTCGTTTCATGCTTTCACACTCCGAAGGCGGCCCTGCTTTGTTATCATATCATGAAGCGGGCGGATTGTAAAACGCCGCCGCGCTTTTCCCGGACCGCCCACGTCATCCTATGCGCCCGCCAGGGATGGTGTGCCGCAAAGACAGGTGCGCTACATCTGGCGGTTGATTTTTAGAACATATGTTCGTATAATGAGATAGAACATACGTTCGTATTTTAGCGCTGTTGAGGCGGTTGGCATGGCAAAGGTCATTCTGCACGCAGATTTAAATAACTTCTATGCCTCCGTGGCCTGCCTGCACCGGCCGGACCTGCGGGAGGTACCCGTGGCGGTCTGCGGTGACCCCGCGCGCAGGCACGGCATCGTCCTGGCCAAGAACATGCCCGCCAAGCGATATGGAATTCAGACGGGGCAGGTGCTGTGGCAGGCGTTTCAGCTATGCCCGCGCCTGACGACCATCGCGCCGGATTACCGGGAGGTCTCCCGCATGAGCCAGACGGTGCGCACGATTTTTGGGCGTTACACCGACCGGGTGCAGCCCTTCGGCATCGACGAGGCCTGGCTGGATCTGACCGCGCCCGATATGACGCTGGAGCAGGGCGAGCGCATCGCCAATCATCTGCGCCATACCGTGCGGGAGGAAACCGGCCTGACGGTAAGCGTAGGCGTGAGCGACAGCCGTGTATTGGCCAAGCTGGGCAGCGACCTGAAAAAACCGGACGCCGTCAGCCTGATCTGCGAGCAGAACCGATCCCAGGTGCTGGACCCGTTGCCCATCGGGTCGCTCCTGTTCGTAGGGCGGGCGACGGCGCGCAAGCTCAACGCCATCGGCATCTACACCGTAGGACAACTGGCCGCGGCGGACCCGCAGGTGCTGCGCGGCGTGCTGGGCAAGGCAGGGCTCACGCTCAGCGGCTTTGCGCGCGGCGCGGACGACGCATCCCTTTTCTTGGATGACCAGCCGGTCAAAAGCGTGGGCAACTCCACCACCACCCCCAGCGATGTGACGGATGAGCGCGGGGCGCGCCTGACGCTGCTGGACCTGAGTGAGAGCGTGGCCTTCCGGCTGCGCCAGCAGGGCATGGCCGGACGCGTGGTGGAGCTCAGCCTGCGTGATACGGCCATGCGCACCGTCACCCGCCAGCTTACGCTGGACCGGCCCACCGATTGCAGCTATAACATTCTCGACGGCGCCATGGACCTGCTGGACCGGCACTGGCGTCCGCGCGTGCCGCTTCGCGCGCTGGGCGTATGCGTGAGCGCGCTGTACCCCGCGAACCAGAGCATCCAGCTCTCCTTTCTCCCCGAGGAGGCGGCGAATCAACGGCACATGGCCCTGGACCGCATGGTGGACGAAATCCGCGGCCGGTACGGCCATGACGCCATCCGCCGCGGGGCGTGGGTATGAGACGAACAGACCCGGCGGAACTGCTTCCGCCGGGTCTGAGCGCATCGAAAAAGTCCGCCGTGCCGCCTTTTCCGCCAAAACGGAAAACCCTGGCTCATCGCGCTCGCAGCCAGGGTTTTCCGCACGGATTCGGATTTCATTTGGAGGGACGGTCCCTCCAAACCTCTCAGAATGGGTTTTCCGACAGTCTGCGCACCGGGTGCATGGGGCACTCGGCGCGTCAGCCTGTCGGAAAAAGGTACGACTCTGTTTCCGTCAGTCGATGGTGCGCTCGTCGTTGAGCTTTTTGATCATGGCCACGGCCTCCTCAAAGGAGACGGTGCCCAGGTTGTCGCCCTTGCGGTTGCGGATGGTCACGGTGCGGTTTTCCGCCTCGCGGTCGCCAAGGACGAACATGTAGGGAATCTTCATCATCTGGGCCTCGCGTACCTTGAAGCCGATCTTCTCATTGCGCAGGTCCAGCTCCGGACGCAGGCCCGCATCGGTCAGCAGGCCGGCCACCTCGCGCGCGGCCTCGTCGCTGCGGCTGGTGATGGTCATCACCTTCACCTGCACAGGCGCCAGCCACGTGGGGAACGCGCCGCCGAAGTGCTCCACCAGAATGCCGATGAACCGCTCAATGGAGCCGAACACCACGCGGTGAATCATCACGGGACGGTGCTTCTCGCCGTCCGGGCCGGTATAGGTCAGGTCGAAGCGCTCGGGCAGGTTCATATCCAGCTGAATGGTGCCGCACTGCCAGGTGCGTCCCAGGCAGTCGGTGAGATGGAAGTCGATCTTGGGGCCGTAGAACGCGCCGTCGCCCTCGTTGATCACATACTTCACGCCCAGCTCGTCCAGCGCGCCCTGCAGGCCATTGGTGGCCTGCTCCCACATCTCGTCGGTGCCGATAGAGTTTTCGGGCCGGGTGGACAGTTCCACATGATACGGGAAGCCAAAGCGGGTATAGACCTCGTTGATGAGGTTGTACACGCCCTTGATCTCGTCCTTGATCTGTTCGGGGGTCATAAAGATGTGCGCGTCATCCTGGGTAAAGCAGCGCACGCGCATCAGCCCGTGCAGCGCGCCGCTCTTTTCATGGCGGTGCACCAGGCCCAGCTCGCCCGAACGGATGGGCAGGTCGCGGTAGCTCCACAGCCTGCGCTGATAGACCAGAATGCCGCCGGGGCAGTTCATGGGCTTGATGGCAAAGTCCGTGTCGTCGATCTTGGTGGTGTACATGTTTTCCTTGTAATGATCCCAGTGGCCGCTGCGTTCCCACAGGCCGCGGTTGAGCATGATGGGGGTCTTGATCTCCTCATACCCGGCCTTGCGATGGATCTCGCGCCAGTAGTCCTCCAGGATGTTCATGCCCTTGGGATAGAAGAACGGGAAGCCCGGGCCCTCGTCGCGGATGTCAAACAGGTCCAGCTCGCGGCCCAGCTTGCGGTGGTCGCGCTTTTTGGCCTCCTCGATGCGGTCCAGGTGCTCCTGAAGCTGCTCCTTGGTGGGGAAAGCGGTTGCGTAGATTCGGCAGAGCATCTTGTTATGCTCATCGCCGCGCCAGTAGGCGCCCGCCACGTGGGTGAGCTTAAACGCCTTGATATAGCTCAGATTGGGCAGGTGCGGGCCCACGCACAGGTCGGTGAAGTCGCCCATCTCGTAGAAGGACAGCACCTCATCCTCGGGCAGATCCTCGATCAGCTCGACCTTGTAGGGCTCCTGACGGCCCTGCATATAGGCGATGGCCTCGGCACGGGGCAGCGTGTAGCGGCGCGGACGGATGCTCTTTTTGGCGCAGCGCTGCATTTCCTTTTCGATCTTGGCAAGGTCCTCCATGGTGAAGGGGACCTCGGTATCAAAGTCATAGTAGAAGCCGTCCGCGATGGCGGGGCCGATGGCCAGCTTCGCCTCGGGGAACAGGTGCTTGACGGCCATGGCCATCAGGTGGCTGGCCGAATGGAAGAACACCTTGCGGCCGTCCGGGTCGTCAAAGGTGAGCGGGGTCACGGTCTGGGAATGGGCGATGGGGCTGAACAGGTCGCAAAGCGTGCCATCCTCCAGCCGCACGACCAGGTACTTTTTCCAGTCATCGGGCATCTGCGCCTTGAGCAGGTCGCCCACGGAGGTGTTCTCCGCCACCTCGTAGGCCTTGTCAAACAGGTTCAAAATCATGGCTTGCGTACTCCTTTCTGTATCTACGGGGACGGAAAACGCCCGCCCCCACATGCGGTATGCGGGGGCGGGCGATGATTTTTCGCTCGCGGTTCCACCCTGCTTGAACGCCCCGAAGGGCCTCCACTCATTGTCCGGCGCTGTATCGCGCGCCTCGCGGCCCGTCGGCGGGTGGTGTCCATCGGTCCGTGGCATCCGCCGCTTGCAGCCGGGGGCGGCGGTCTCTGCAATGCCCCATCACCATGGCGCGTCCCGCGTCATCCGAAGCACGCTCACTATAGCATTTGCCGCGCCGCCTGTCAAGCGGAAAATCTTCAGCGCTTGGGCACGGCCACGCCGCCGGTCTTGTAAATGTGCCGCGCGGGCACCACGCCGCGCACGCAGGAGAGGGGGTAGACGTTGCTTTCCCGTCCAATCACCGTGCCGGGATTGAGCACGCTGTTGCAGCCCACCTCCACGAAGTCGCCCAGCATGGCGCCGAATTTTTTCAGGCCCGTTTCCACATTTTCTCCCTGACCATGCACCACCACAAGGGATTTGTCGCTTTTCACATTGGAGGTGATGGAGCCCGCGCCCATGTGGGAGCGGTAGCCCAGAATGCTGTCCCCCACGTAGTTGTAGTGCGGGGTCTGCACATTGTCAAAGAGGATTACGTTTTTCAGCTCCACCGAGTTGCCAACCACGCAGTTTTCCCCCACCAGCGCCGACCCACGCACAAACGCGCAGTGCCGCACCTCCGTGCCCGCGCCGATGATGCACGGCGCGCCCAGATAGGCCGTGGGGGCTACCGTGGCCGTGCGGTGCACCCATACCTGAGGCGATACCTCGGCGTACTGCTCCGGGTCCAGCTTCGGTCCCAGCTCAAGAATCATCGCCCTGATGCCCCCAAGCGCCTCCCAGGGATAGGTAAATCCCCTGAGGTACTCCGCCGCCAGGGTATGGGTCAGGTCGTAAAGCTCTTCGATGGTATACATGCGTCGTTCCGCCTCCTTACAAAACCTCTCCGTTCAGCTTTCCCGGTGGAGCGTCTTTTCTTTCAATGCCCAGCGTGCGGGCCTGGCGCTCCGCCGGTCTACGCCTTTTTCCGGCGCGCCAGCATGGGAAACGCCTGTTTCCAGCTCACCTGCCGGCCCAGCCGCACCACATAGCCCGAAAACAGGAAAAACAGGAAATTCAGAATGCTGTAGCTGTCCACAAACAGGTAATGTTCCAGCATGCCCTGCACAAACAGCGCGGCAGGCAGCAGCACCAGCAGCTTCTGCGCAGGACTGATCCCGCCATCACGGGCAAACAGAACCCGCACCGAAGCCGAGGCAATCCGCCAGGTCAGCCACAGCGCGGCCATAAGGCCGGGCACGCCGGTGAGCATCAGCGTCTGCAAAAAGGAATTGTGCATGTGATTGTACAGCATATCGGCGTTTTTGTTCACCGCCGCCATCATTTCCAGCTCATCAAAGCCCTTGAGCAAGGCCAGCGGATGCTGCGCAAAGGTGACGGGGACGGCGCCATATACGCCCGTACGACCCGTAAGTGTGGTCAGGTCCGCCAGCAGGGAGCGCTGAGCCAGGTCCTGCTCGCCCTCGTTGGTGGTGGAAACCACCTTCACCGCAGCCCCGAAACCCGCCACGGCCACTACCGCCACAAGGGCGACAACGCACACGACCTCTATGACCCGCCGCCATTTGACAGGAATGGGCAGCCGCTGGAAGCCGACCACCACCGCAATGACCACGCTCAGCAAAAAGGCGATCATGCCCGTGCGCGAATCCGACAGCGGCAGCGCCATAAACAGGCCCGCGCCCGCCACGACCGCGGGAATCAGCACCCAGGGCTTCCAGTGGCTCGCCACCAGATACATCAGCATGCACAGGCCGCACAGGCTGAGGGCCGCGGGAAAGTTGGGATGCTGGGTCAGGACGTATAGCCGCCCATCCTCCATGATGCCGAACTGGCTGTCAAAAAACGGCACGGTTATTACCTCGCCGCGGAGCGCGGCAATCACGCCCAGCCAGCAAACCGCCGCGATCACCGCGGTGAGCACCGCGGCAATGCGGTCCAGCGCGCGGCGGCCCTTTTCATCTTCGAGCATGGCCGCAAAGGGAAACGCCAGGCCGTAGGTCGCCGCCATGCAGACGACGCGGTACTGATTGTAATCATACTGCAAATAATGGTCCCCGTTGAGGGCTCGCGTAAGCACGTACCAGGCCGCAAAAACCAGCCCCAGACCATAGGCCCGGTCCGCGTGGTACTCCCCGCGGTAGAGGCAGATGCCTATCAGGCCAAAGGCCAGCGCGGCTCCATAGCCTTGTACCAGCGCATGACCCCGCTCGTAGGTCAGCAGGCCCAAAAGCATCGCCAACGCAAAAAACATGGCCGCCAGCCAGCGCGCGTTCCACAGGCGGCGCTCTGCGCGCGTGCGCAGCGCTTTCTCACTCATGCCCTTTCCCTCCCTGTCGTCTCGCGGTGTACCTGCCGCTCCGTTCACGGGCAACGGTTTTGCCTCAGGGGCCACACGCCGCATTCTGGGTGAAATTTCCAGTCAGCTTATTATACCAGAATCATCCTTTCCGGGCAAATCGCTCCCGTTATAGCCGCGCCGCCCGCAATACCAGCCCGCCGAACAGCCCGGCCACCCACAGCCCCGTCAGACACCACTTGGCCGCCGTAACCGCGGCCGCCATTTGCACCGTCCCCTCTTGCCTGCGGCCGGGATAGGCGCTTACGGCATGGGCAAGCAGCGCGTTTTCCAAAAGGTCCGCCACAGCCCGCAGGCAGGCCGCCGCATCCATGGCCGTGGGCAACGGCGCCAGGCCGGCCATGCTGTTGTGCGCCGCCGCTGCCATAACGGCCAGCAGCGAGAGGCTCAGCCCCGTATCAGCCCACCACAGGCGCATCAGCTGTGCGCGTCCCTTAGCGCCCAGCCGGTCCAGCCCGTCAAACAGCTCCTGCGGCGTATAGTGAAAACGCATGTCCGGGCACTGAAAGCCCGCGTCCAGCGCGCGCAGGGCGGGCATCTGCCGCCGACTTATATACCATCCGGCCAGCGCAGCCCCCGCCGCGCCCGCAATGCCCACCACCATCCACAGCGCCGTGCTCATGCCTGCTTCTCCACGTTCACGCCCAGGCGCGTGCAGGGCACCCGGCCCGCCAGCAGGTCCGTGATGTGGTAGCGCGCATGGCCGATGATCACGTTGGTGCCGTGCTCGACCGCGCGCATCGCAAACGCCAGCTTGGCGCGCGCGCCGTTGGCTCCGGTGCGGCTGGCGCCGCTGCAATGGCCCATCAGCTCCGTCACGCGGGCCCGCACCTCGGCAAGGTCCCGGCCGCTGACCAGCTCCACCAGCGTATCGGGATCGTTTCGGTCCAGATAGATGCCGTTGGTGCTGGTGAGCAGAATCAAATTCCTGGCCCCCACCAGCTGCGCCACCACCTCGGCGGTTTCGTCGTTGTCCACGCACTCCACCACCTCCACGCCCTCGGCGCGGCGGCTGGCAAGCTCCATCTTGCGCACCTCCTCGTCGCTGACGGGGTCGTTGTAGTTGATGATGGGAATGACCTCCTGCGCGGCGGCACGCAGGAGCATCCGGTGAATATGCTCGCGGCGCAGCGGGTCGTTAAAGTGCGTATGCTCCACCAGCACCTGCCGGATGCCGTATTCGGGACGGATAAACTGGCGGTAGGTGTTCATCAGGATGGTCTGGCCCTGCGCGGAATAATCCACCTTGTCCTGCTCGGTCACGCCGGTCAGCTCATGGCCGGTGCGCTTGAGATAGTCCAGCCGTCCGATTTCGGTGGCGCCGCTGGTCACCAGGATCATGCCCGGTCGAAGATCGCCGCCCAGGCGCTGAAAGATGTTGTAGTCAATGGCGTTTTCATCCTTCTGAATCAGCGCCATGCTTCCGATTTTGACCACCAGGTCCAGTTTTTCCATGCTGCTCCCTTCCCTTCCGTCAGCCCTGCGGCTGCTCTGTGAGCACGTTCATCCATTGTTTCTTTTTAAAATGCGGGATGCCGACCGCCATTTTGACCGCTTCCTCCAGGAAGGTGCAGGCGTACACCCATTCCAGGGGCCAGTGAAAGACCAACGCAGCCAGGCCCGTGCTGGTCACGCCCACCAGCCACAGCGTGCCCACATCCAGGCACAGGCTGAACAGCGTATCGCCGCCGGAGCGGAGCACGCCCACAATATTGATGGTATTGAACGCGCGGAACCAGATGGTCAGCGCGCCCAGCATCAGAATGAACTGGGCCTTTTCCCGTACCGGATAGGACAGGCCGGAAAAGATGTTGACCAGCGGCCAGCGCACGGCGATGACCAGAAGGCCCAGCGCCACGCCGGCAGCCACCGCGCCCGCCATCATGCGTTTGGCATACAGATAAGCCCGTTCGCGGTCGCCCGCGCCGAGGGCCTTGCCCACGATGATGGCCGTGGCATTCATCAGGGCGAAGATGGCGACCCACACCAGATCGTTGATCGTGGTGCACACGCCCATGGTGGCCACGGCAGCGTCGCCCATGCGGCCGTAAAAGACGCTGTACATGGTCGTGCCGACGCCCCAGAGCCCCTCGTTAAAGATAACGGGCACAACCGTTTTGCTAAAACGGCCCACGAAGCCCTTTTCCTGCCGCAGCCACTCGGAGGGCCTGGCCCCGGCGGGCAGGCGCATGCCATAGGAGAAGGCCACGTTCATGCCCATAGACACGGCGGCGGAGATGACCGTAGCCAGCGCCGCGCCTCTGACCCCCATGGCCGGGCAGCCCAGCTTGCCGAAGATGAAGGCATAGTTGAGCACCGTGTTGGTCAAGATGCTTGCAAAGCCGGACAGCATGGGCAGATAGGTCTTTTCCGCCGCCTTGAGGGTGGCGGCATAGACGTTATCCACCGCGGTGAACAGATAGCCAAACGCCACCACCGACAGGTATTCCACCGCCCGGTCAAAGCTCTCGCCCTGCGGCAGAAACAGCGATATGATCTGACGGGGCATCAAGAGCGACACGCTCATAAACACGGCCGCCACAATGAGCACAAACATCATCGTCAGGCCCATGGTCTGCCGCATGCGCCGGATATCCCGCCCGCCCCAGTACTGGCTGAGGAAGATCGCTCCGCCCGTACAGGTGCCGAAGCTGAACAGGTTAAACATGAAGGTGACCCGGTTGGCCTGCGTCACGGCGGAGTATGCCGCGTCGCCCAGGCCGCTGACCATCAGCCCGTCCACAATGTGCAAGGACGCGGTCATCAGCTGCTGGATCACCATGGGCAGCGCTACCACCAATACGTTGCGGATGAAGGGCCTGTCCCAGCGCAGGCTGTCCCGCAGAAGCCGGAAGGCGCGGGCGGGCAGGGAAACGGCATTGCGTAACATGGGTCGATCCTTTCCGGATGAAGCCATTCTATTGCGGGCAAACACAGGCAGAACCGCTTTCTCCGTGCTTCGCCGCGTCTTTTTATGATACCATGACACAGGAAGCAAAGGCAAGCGAAAAGCGAGAAAAACGGGAAATGGACGGGCGCTTCCTCCCCCGAGCCGCTCCTCTGCCGGCGGCCTGTGGGCCTGCGGATGCGACGCCTCCGGCGTGATGTATTCCGAGAAGAGACCCTATGTTACCTACGGCGGCGCCGCGATCGGCTTCGCGTACACCTCCGGCCGTCTGGCGGGCGGATATGCGGTGGACTATGCGGCCGACGTGCAGTAACCGGCCGAAGCGCTGCCCCGTGAGCTGAGGCGCGCGGCAAAGCGGCATCACCAACCCAACCTCCCGGCACGGGGAAGGCCTTCGTCCTGGCGGCCGGGAGGTTTTTGGGGCGGTACGGCATGCCCCGAAAAGAAGCAGGAATTTTTCTCCGCGCTCACGAACTGTCATCGTTGCGGCGCGGGCGCGCCCCTCAATCACGAAAGGAAGGCGAAAAGCCATGGATTACCGGCAGGAATATCAGCGCTGGCTGGCGCGTGTGACCGACGAGGAACTTCTTGAGGAACTGAGGGGCATGGACGAGGCGGCCATCGAGGACGCCTTCTACCGCGACCTTGCCTTTGGTACCGGCGGCCTGCGCGGCGTGATCGGCGCCGGCTCCAACCGCATGAACGTCTATACTGTCGCCAGGGCCTCACAGGGGCTGGCGGACTACCTCAACAGGCGCTTTTCCGCTCCTTCCGCTGTTATCGGCTACGACAGCCGCCTCAAAAGCGATGCGTTCGCCCGCGTGACCGCGGGCGTGCTGGCCGCAAACGGCGTGCAGGTTCACTTCTGGCCACAGCTCACCCCGGTGCCCACCGTGTCCTTTGCCACGCGCTGCCTCGGCGCCTCCGCGGGCGTGATGATCACCGCCTCCCACAACCCCGCCCAATACAACGGCTACAAGGTCTACGGCGCGGACGGCTGCCAGATGACCGTTGAAGCCGCCTCTGAAATTCTCTCCGAAATCGAAAAGCTGGATCTCTTTGACGGCATCAAACGGGCTGATTTTGACGCCTGCCTGCGGGAAGGACGGATACAGCCTGTCCCGGACACCGTTCTCACGGCCTTTCTGGCGGCGGTGAAGGCGCAGTCCGTCCTCTTTGGCGAGGAAGCCCGCAAGGATATCGCCATCGTCTACAGCCCGCTCAACGGTACCGGCTATGTGCCCGTTACCCGCGCGCTCAGGGAGCTGGGCTATACGCATCTGACCCTGGTGGAGGAGCAGCGCCTGCCGGACGGCCACTTCCCCACCTGCCCCTATCCCAACCCGGAGATCCGGGAGGCCATGGCGCTGGGAATCGCCTATGCCGGCCGGTGCGGCGCGGACCTGCTGCTGGCCACCGACCCGGACTGCGACCGGGTGGGCGTGGCCGTCCGGGACCCAAGCGGCGGATATGCGCTGCTCTCCGGCAACGAAACGGGCATGCTGCTCCTGGACTACCTCTGCGCCCAACGCACGAAGCATGGCAGAATGCCCGCAGACCCGGTGATGATCAAGACCATCGTGACCACGGACATGGCCGGGCGCATCGCGGCGCACTACGGCGTGAAAACCATCAACGTGCTCACCGGCTTTAAGTTCATCGGCGAGCAGATTGGCCGCCTGGAAGCGCAGGGCCGCCGGGACAGCTTCGTGTTTGGTTTTGAAGAAAGCTATGGCTATCTCTCCGGCCCCTATGTGCGGGACAAGGACGGCGTAGGCGCGGCCTGCCTGATCTGCGAAATGTTCAGCTACTACGCCAGCCGCGGCATTTCTCTTCTGGACAGGCTGCATGAGCTCTACGGCGTCTATGGCTACTGCCTCAACACCCTGCACAGCTATGCCTTTGACGGAAGCGCGGGCTTTGCCAAAATGCAGGCCGTCATGCAGGCGCTGCGCGCCGGCGTCGCATCCTTCGGCGGCAAAAAGGTGCTCCGCCTGATGGACTATGCCGCAGGTCTGGACGGCCTGCCCAAGTCCGATGTGCTCAAATTCATTCTGGAGGACGGCTGCACGCTCGTGGCGCGCCCCTCCGGCACCGAACCCAAGCTCAAGCTCTATCTTTCCGTCAGCGGGGAAAGCCGGGAAGCGGCGGAGGAGACAGAGCAAAAGATCCTGAAAAGCGCAGAGGCCCTCCTCCACTGAGCGAGGCGTTCCCTTTGCTCTGCCGCCGGAGTCCCTGTTTTGCAGGGCGCTCCGGCGTTTTTTCTTGCAGCAAGGCCGCCCCTACGTCTTTTTGCCCGGTAGTTCACTTTTTGCGATATATAAATAGAATATCCGGTTGAATTTCTTCCAAAACACAACCATGATGAATACAGATTGAATCAGCTGTTTCACAAAACAGCAAGTGAAGAAAGGGGAATCATCCATGAAGAAGCTGTTTGCCTTGTTCCTTTGTGCCATCATGGCCCTGAGTGTGGCCTGCGCCACCGCCGAAACCGCCCCCGAGGAAACCGGCAAGCTGGTTTTGTACAGCCCGCTGACCACTTCCATGATTGAAAACATGCTGGCCATGTTTGAGGCCGATACCGGCATCAAGACCGAGTGCCTCGCCATGGGCACGGGCGACGCCCTTAAGCGCATCGCCGCCGAAAGCGAAAATCCCCAGTGCGATATTCTCTGGTCCGGCACCATCGGCACCGTGAAAAACAGCAGCCAGTATTTCCAGGATTACACCTGCGCCAATGAGGACGCCTTCTATGAGCAGTACCGCAACGTGGAAGGCAACCTGACCCGCTTTGACTGCGTTCCTTCCGTTATCATGATCAACACCGACCTCATCGGCGACATCGAGATCAACGGCTATGCCGACCTGCTCAACCCCGAGCTCAAGGGCAAGATCGTCTTTGCCGATCCTCAGGCTTCCTCTTCTTCCTTTGAGCACCTGGTCAACATGCTCTACGCCATGGGCACCGACGGTCAGCCCAACGGCTGGGATTATGTGCGCGAATTCTGCAAGCAGCTGCCCAACGGCTGCGTGAACAGCTCCTCCGCCGTGTACAAGGGAGTGGCTGACGGCGAATACGCCGTGGGCCTGACCTTCGAGCAGGGCGCCGCCACCTATGTATCCCAGGGCAACATCAAGGTCGTTTACATGGAAGAGGGCGTTATCATCCGCGGCGACGGCGTCTATATCGTCAAGGATTGCCCCAACCTGGACAGCGCCCGCAAGTTTGTGGACTGGCTCACCAGCTATGACGCCCAGACCTACATGAACGAGACCCAGTTCCGCCGCACCATCCGCACCGACGTGCCCGAGACCGACGCCATGCAGAGCATGTCCACCATCAACGTGATCACGGATGATGAAACCATCGCTTCGGAAAACAAGACCGCCTGGATCGAGCAGTTCCAGGAGGCCCTGGTGGACGCCGCCGAGTAATCCTTTCCACGCTTTTCAAGCTGCTGTGAATGCTGCCGGGCGGCAGGCCCTCCCCCTGCCGCCCCTTCACAACAGCTTCTTTCATTATCTTAAAGAGGTGTGCAACGTATGAGCGTATCCATTGCCATTGACCACGTTGTCAAAAAGTTCGGTGATAACGTCATCATTCCCGATTTGACCGCCAACATCAAAAACGGCGAGCTCTTCACGCTGCTGGGCCCCTCCGGCTGCGGCAAAACTACGCTGCTGCGCATGATTGCGGGCTTTAACTCCATCGAAGGCGGCACCATTGCCTTTGGCGATCAGGTCATCAACGACCTGCCCGCCTACAAGCGCAACATCGGCATGGTGTTCCAAAGCTATGCCATCTTCCCCCATCTGACCGTGCGCAGGAATGTCGAATACGGCCTCCGGCTGCGCAACGTGCCCAAGGACGAAATGAAAAAGCGCACCGATGAAATGCTCTCCCTGGTGCATATCGACGAATACCAGGACCGCCTGCCCGAACGCCTTTCCGGCGGCCAGCAGCAGCGCGTGGCGCTGGCCCGTGCCATCGTCATCCACCCGCAGGTGCTGCTCATGGATGAACCGCTGTCCAACCTGGATGCCAAGCTCCGCATCGAAATGCGCAGCGTGATCCACGACATTCAGCGCCAGGTGGGCATCACCACCGTTTACGTAACGCACGACCAGGAGGAGGCGCTGGCCATCTCCGACCGCATCGCGGTGATGAACAAGGGCGTCATTCAGCAAATCGGCACGCCGCATCACATCTACAGCCGTCCGGCCAATGTGTTTGTCGCCACCTTCATCGGTCATTCCAACCTGTTCCATGCCACGCTTTCCAAGAAGGATGGTCGGACCGAGCTGTGCTTCCCCAGCGGATACCGCCTGCCCATGACCACCCTGTCCGACGAGTGCACGGACGGTCAGGAGGTCGTGGTGGGGATTCGTCCGGAAGAATTCTCCGTCTCCAGCGAGGGGCTTACATGTGACGTGCTCAACCGCACCTTCCTGGGCCGTTACAGCAACTATTTCCTGCATTTCGCCGACGGCATGTGCGTGCCCGACCAGCCCAGCATTGAATTTTCCCAGGATCTTGGCCATACGCAAACGCTGTATCAGCCGGGCGACCACCTCACCCTCCGCCCCAATCCCGATAAGATCAACGTCTTTACGGCGGATATGGAAAAGAGCCTTCTCAAGGATGTGATTCGCTATGAGCAAGCGTAAGCCGCAGTTCGATTTCTGGACGATTGTAACCATCGGCATTCTGGCCGTCTTTGCCCTGTTTCTGATCTACCCGCTCATCTCCCTGTTTGTCGACGGCTTTCTGGAGGAAGGCACCGGCGCCTTCACCATGGCCAACTTCACCAAGTTCTTCGGCAAGAAATTCTACTACCGTTCGCTGCTCAACTCTCTGAAACTCACGGTATGCGTCACCATCTGCTCGCTGCTCATCGGCGTGCCGCTGGCCTACATCATGTCCTTTTTCAAAATCCGGGGCAAGAGCATCATTGAAATCCTCATCATCATCTCCATGATGAGCCCCAACTTCATCGGCGCCTATTCGTGGATTCTGCTGCTTGGCCGCAGCGGCGTGGTCACCCAGTTCCTTTCCAATACCTTCGGCATCAAAATGCCATCCATCTACGGCTTTGGCGGCATGCTGCTGGTCTTTACGCTCAAGCTGTACCCCTTCATCTACATGTATGTAAGCGGCGCGCTCAAAAAGGTGGACGTGGCCGTGTGCGAGGCGGCCGAAAGCCTGGGCTGCAACGCCATCCGCAAGGTATTCACCGTGGTGATGCCCCTGGTCACGCCCACGGCCATCGCCTCAGCGCTGCTGGTGTTCATGAACTGCATGGCGGACTTCGGCACCCCGGCCCTCATCGGCGAGGGATACGACGTGCTGCCCACCAAAATCTATATCGAGTTTGTAGGCGAATCCGGCGGCTCGGCCTACTTCGCCTCGGCCATGGCTTCGCTGATGGTGGTGATCACGGCGGTGCTGTTCCTTTTGCAGAAGTGGTACGTGAACAAGAAGAGCTTCACCATGAGCGCCATGCGCCCCATTCAGCCCACGCGCGCAAAGGGCGCCAAGAACGTCATCATGCATGTGTTCACCTACCTCCTGGTGATTCTTTCCGTGGTGCCGCACCTGGTCATCATCTGGACCTCCCTGCGCAAAACGGAGGTACAGTACTTCGTGGACGGCTACTCCTTTGAAAGCTACACCAAGATTTTTGACACGGCATTGTCCTCGATTCAAAATACTTACTTGTATTGCATCATTGCCTTGGCTATAATTATTGTGCTCGGCATGCTGATCGCCTACCTGTCGGTGCGCAAAAAAAGCATGCTCACCAGTGCGATTGATACCATCGCCATGTTCCCCTACATCATTCCCGGCTCGGTGCTTGGTATTACGCTGCTTCTGGCCTTCAACGGCAAGGGTGACCCCATGGTGCTTTCCGGCACGGCAGCCATCATGATTATCTCCCTGGTGATTCGCCGTCTGGCCTACACGCTGCGTTCCAGCTCGGCCATTCTCTATCAGATCAGCCCCAGCGTAGAGGAGGCCGCCATCTCTCTGGGCGATTCGCCGCTGAAAGCCTTTGTGAAGGTAACGGCCAAGCTGATGCTGCCCGGCGTAATTTCCGGCGCCATCCTGAGCTGGATCACGCTTATCAACGAGCTGAGCTCCTCGGTCATGCTCTACACGGCGAACACGCGGACCATGTCCGTGGCCATCTACAACGAGGTTATTCGCGCCAGCTATGGCACGGCCGCCGCGCTGGCCACCATCCTTACGCTGACGACGGTGCTGTCGCTGTTCCTGTTTTTCAAGATCAGCGGAAGCAAGGATGTCACCATGTAGTTTCCCATTTATCCCAAGCGAGGCGTACGCATGAAGAAAACCGGGCAACAGACCCGCTTCCGTGATGATCTGCGCAGGCTGTTGTTGTTTTATTCCCTGCTGCCGGTGTTGTCCGCGGTGCTGCTGTTGATTGTGTTCCTGGGGTATATTCCGCTCCAGAATGTGGTCCACGGCACGGCGGACAACCTGCAGCTCGCCTGGGACGCCTTTGGCCAGGAATGGCAAAGCCTGCAAAATGAGCTGCTCTCCCTGCAAAGCCAGCTGGACCTGGACGCATTCCGTTCAAACGTCAACTACCAGGCGGCTGTGAAAAGCCGTATCTATCAGTTCATCAACCAGGGGGTATCGCGGCCGCAGTTCTTTCTGCTGGACGCTGATGAAAACCTGGTCTTTTCCTCACAGACAAACGAAGCAATGCGCGAAAGCCTGCAAAACAGCTTCCATTGGCGGCTGGTCAACAACCTGCCCGCCTCGGCCGGAAAAGTGGCCATGGTGGTGGCGCGTGCGGAGGTCGGCGTGAGCACCGTTTCCAGCATGCTGGTCGGCTGCTGCCTGTATGATGAGAAAGGCGGGGTAGGCGGCTATCTCTACTTTGCTCTGGACGAGGATCAAATGGCCGCGCAATTCAAGCAATGCGCCTCCGACCTGATTGTAACCGACCGGTTCGATTCCGTATTTTTGGGCACAAACAGCGCTTTCGTGGGTGATTTCGGCAAGCTGCGCGTTATGCTTCGCGACGCCAACGGCTTCACCATGCTTCCCGAAGGCCTGTTCTACATTCGCACCCTTACCACACAAAACGGCTTTCTCAAAATTCACGCCATGTCGGAATGCGGCGGCATCATCAGCACGCTGCTGTTGCTGGGCGCGCTGGTGCTGGTGTTTTTCGGTGTATTCACGGCGGTGATCCTCTTAAGCACCGAGCGCGTCTCCCGCCAGAAAACCCGCATCATCGACGAAATTGCCGCCGCCTGCTATCAGGTTCAGCAGGGAGACCTAAACACCGAGCGCGATTTCCCTGCGCGCGTGCGATTACCTGCTCAAGCCCCTGGACGAGGAGAAGCTGGCCTCTTTAATGAGCCGCATTCATTCCGAGGAGGAAACCGCCAAACAGATGCGCCGCCTGATGCCGCTGCTCAACAGCACATGCAAGTCCGCCTCGCTGGTCATGGAAGAAATCCGCGAGCAGGACGCCTATGTGGATGTGGCCCTGGAACGCATTGCCACGCACAGCGAGCAGCGCCTGCGCATTGAAACCCTCGCGGAAGAGATGGGGGGTATCCGCCAGCTATCTGAGCCGGCGCTTTAAAGCGGTCACCGGCCAGACCTTTTTGGACACGTTGAACATGCAGCGCGTACAGCAGGCCGTCGGGCTGCTGCACGAGGGAGCGCGCACGTCCGAAGTGGCCGAAAAGACCGGGTTCACCGATTACAAGCACTTCTGCTCCGTTTTCAAACGCTGCACCGGCCTTACGCCGCGGGAATACCTGCGCGGCAGCACGGCACACTCCGGCGCGGCGGCAGACGATAATCAGAAAGGATGATTCTCCATGACCAAAGCACAGATTGCCTCCATGATCGACCACACGCTGCTCAAGGCCGCCGCCACCCCCCAGCAGATCACCGAGCTGTGTGAAACGGCCAAAGCCCTTCACACCGCCAGCGTATGCGTCAACCCCTGCCATGTAGCGCTGGCGGCACAGCTGCTCAAGGGCAGCGGCGTAAATGTATGCACGGTCATCGGCTTCCCTTTGGGAGCCAACACCACCGCCGTCAAGGCCTTTGAAACCAGGGACGCCATCGCCAATGGCGCGGACGAAGTGGATATGGTCATCAACATCGGCGCGCTGAAAAGCGGCGATCTGGCCCTGTTGGAAAGCGATATTCGCGGTGTCGTGGAAGCTGCTGCCGGTACGCTGGTAAAGGTCATTATCGAATGCTGCTACCTGACCGATGAGGAGAAGGTGCTCGCCTGCAAGGCTTGCGTCAATGCAGGCGCCGACTACGTCAAAACCAGCACCGGCTTTGGTACCGGCGGCGCAACCGTGCCGGACGTCCGCCTGATGAAGGCCTCCATCCCCGATACCATGAAGGTCAAGGCCTCCGGCGGCATGCACAGCTGGCAGGAGGCCGTAGACATGGTGGAGGCCGGCGCGAGCCGTCTGGGGACCAGCTCTACGCTGGCCATTCTGGAAGGCGCCCCGGCTTAACCTGCGGATTCCAACCGCATGCACACGAAAAGCGCCCGGACAGCGCAACAGCGTCCGGGCGCTTTTTAAGCGCCGCCTGTAGGTTTGTCAAACATATTGGACAGGGAAGGAGGAGAGAACCTCTCTGGGAGCAGCCCAATGAAGAGGACGCATGGGACGGGAGTTGCTCCGACTTTGGTGGGCAGCTAGCTGCCCACCAAAGTCGGCGAGGGAATAGAAACGATGCGTGTCGTAGAAGCGCTTTTGGTCCTCTCTATGACTACGTTCCACCTTTCCGTTGTGCCTGGGCGTATAGGGGCGGATGAGCTTGTGGCGAATTCCCAGTTGTCTGGCCGTTGCCTCAAAGAGGGTTTCCAGGTCGCCCTGGCTGCTGGAAAAGCGATTGGTAAACTCAAAACCGTTATCGGTCTGAATACACTCGACGGTAACGCCTTTGCGGGCAAAATGCTTGACGACCTTGCTTAAGGGGTACGACCTTCACGTCGATCTGAACACGCTGACCGGGGTATTGCATTTGCTCGTAGGGTTTGGGTTTGTAGGGTTTCTTCTTCTCTCCCTGCGCTGTCCAGCCTTCCCTTCGCATCACCCGCCAGAGGCTTTCGATGGTTCGCGTATATCCTCGTTTCCGCATCCGCGCCCATAGCTCCACGATTCCCAGCTTGGGATTTCGTCGGTGCATATCAGAAATAAGCTTGAGTTCCTCAGGGGTGTGCTGGTTAGGGTGGCTATGAGGACGTCGGGATTGGCAGGCCAGGGATTGCAGGGAACCGTCGTAGCGGGCACGCCAGAAGTAGATATAAGACCGGCTTTTGTTGTACTTCCGACCGGCACGGCTTACTCCGTACTTCTGGGCGTAGGTCAGCAGAGACTGGCGGTATTTCATGTCCTGTGTTATACTGTTCATGAGGCTTGAGCTCCTTTCGCAGTTGTTGTCGCAACTCAACTATACCAGATGGGCGCTCAGGTCTCATCCTTTTTTTCTTCACTGTCCAATATGTATTGTAGCGCTACAATAGATTTTTTCGCAAATTTCATTTACTGTTCCTATTTGTAAGGTTTCCGTCAAAACCGCTCCACCAGCATCATAGACAGGCTCTCGACAAAAATTACCGTTAGCTCCACAATATGCAGGATGCGCACTAATTTGGCAATATGCAATTTTTAGCATGCAGGCTCCCTCCTCGTTGTATGTGAATGGACTGCGTACTCACAGCAAAACTAGACTAAATCATTTTCAATTATATCATCATTTCCTAATTCCAACAATAAATCCAATTCTGTGCCATTAAAACTTTAAAACACTTATGCCATAGGAACACGCCTATGGCGTTTTTTATGTCTAGATGCATCTTTCGCCCTATCGACTATTTAAAAGATATGTGAACGGACTTATCCGGTGCCGTCAAGAGTTATGCGCAAATTTGTTTGCAGATTCTGGCTGAATGAAGTCAGCCAGCAATAGAGACGTCTTCCAGAGCCGCCTCTAAGTGCTTCATATTCAT